>Ga0207966_1000049_pt1 | contig 58071 bp, 53 predicted proteins | sample Knorr_S23_td_NAD_FD_185611 | JGI IMG/M metagenome (GOLD analysis project Ga0207966, IMG submission 185611) | Marine microbial communities from Southern Atlantic Ocean transect - Knorr_S23_td_NADW_ad_2500m_LV_B (SPAdes) (version 2) | ecosystem: Environmental > Aquatic > Marine > Oceanic | place...
TCCCGAATTGCTATATATAATATTTGTGCTTTTCTTTTTTGGGTTTGCCAAGAGTGCTGTAATGCCTTTCCACAGTTGGCTTCCAGCCGCAATGGTTGCTCCCACGCCGGTCAGCGCACTACTCCACGCTGTTGCAGTAGTCAAAACAGGGGTTTTTTCTGTACTTCGCATTATATTTTTTGTCTTTGGTGCAGACTTAATGATGGATATTGGTGTGGATGTGTTCGTAATCACATTTGCATCATTCACCATCATTACCGCTTCTCTCCTGGCCCTGAGCAGAGATAACCTGAAGGCGCGGCTGGCATTTTCAACCATCAGCCAGCTTTCTTATATTATTTTGGGTGCTGCTCTGCTTACACCAAGTGCAATGGTCGGTGGTATAATTCATATTACAAATCACGCCTTTTCAAAGATTACCCTCTTTTTCTGTGCCGGTTCAATTTATGTTTCAACTTATAAGACTAAAGTTAGCCAGTTAAACGGTATTGGGAAAAAAATGCCCTGGACAATGGCTGCCTTTGCAATTGCTACTTTGAGCATGATCGGTATTCCGCCTGTATCTGGATTTATTACAAAATGGTATCTTGTTATTGGTTCTTTAGAGCGCCATAGTTTGGTTGTACTTACTGTGTTGCTGGTGAGCTCGTTTCTGAATGCGGCATACTTTGTTCCAATTCTGTATAGGGCGTTTTTTAAAGAGGAAAATTCAAATTCCAAACACATTGATTCATCTGACGATGGCAGTCTAAAAGAAAACCCGTTTTTAGTGGTGCCACTCACGTTAACTGCGATAATAAGTGTTGTGCTGGGACTATATCCTGACTTTATAGTGCAATTAGCTGAAATGGTAGTCAAATGAAATTATTAGATATAATAGAAGTTCTTAGGACGAAGGCAGCTAAGAGAATTGCCTACGGTGCACTGATTTTACTCATTGTAGTGGATTTTATTATTCCTCGCCACGAGGTTCATTTTTTTGGAGATAATATACGTGGATTCTGGTCTTTATTCGGCTTTATCGCCTGTGTGCTCATTATTATTATATCCAAATGGATAGGTCACCTCGGTCTTATGCAGGATGAGAGTTATTATGATGAGTGAGATTTTTAACATTCAATTTTTACATCCCTCTGCATTTTATCTCCTAGGAGGACTATTTATCCCACTGTTCAAGGGTAAAATCAAGCAGGGTTACATGCTTTTTGTTTCTCTTATGGCCTTTTTTGCCGTAGTCGTTATGCCGCATGGTACATATGGTGTCTATGAATTTCTCAGCTGGAAGTTGACTTTTGGAGATGTGGATAAACTGAGTAAGGTCTTTGCTTATATTTTCACTATCATGGGTGTGATAGGAATAATCTATTCTATTCATGTAAAGAATGATGGTGAACATTTCGCTGTCTTTTACTACGTTGGCGGATCTTTGGGTGTAACATTTGCAGGGGATTTTCTCACTTTATTCTTATTCTGGGAAGTGATGGCCTTTTCTTCGGTTTTTCTGGTATGGTTTCGAAAGTCGCCATCTTCCGTTGATTCCGGATTCAGATATCTTTTATGGCATGTTGCCGGCGGCCTGATATTGTTGGCTGGAATAATACTACAGTACTCGATAAGTGGTGATTTATCAATCCAGTATTTGCCCTTTCACGGTTGGTGGCCTACAGATCTCCAGAGTTTGGCATCATTTCTCATTGTAATAGGATTTATTGTTAATGCGGCTGTTCCTCCGTTTGGCGCATGGCTTCCTGATGCCTACCCCGCGGCTACGGTTACAGGTGCCGTTTTCATGAGTGCCTTTACGACTAAAACCGCAGTCTATGCACTAATCCGGATCTGTGCGGGCTCTGAAATGTTAATCATCATGGGCGTTATTATGGCGATCTATGGTGTTGTCTATGCGGTGCTTGAGAATGATGCTCGCCGGCTCCTCGCATATCATATTATCAGCCAGGTGGGTTATATGGTAGCTGGTGTTGGTCTGGGAACCCAAATGGCTATAAACGGGGTTGTAGCACATGCCTTTTGTCACATCCTTTATAAATCCCTTTTATTTATGGGTACAGGTTCTGTTTTGTATATGGCAGGTACAGCGAAGTTGACAGAATTGGGCGGTTTATATAAAACTATGCCGCGAACGATGATTTATACAATAATTGGTGGTCTTTCCATATCTGCATTTCCATTTTTCAGCGGTTTTGTGAGTAAATCTATTACAGTTGCTGCTTTCGGTGAAGCACATTTGACTTGGGCATTTATGGCGCTAATGCTCGCCTCTGCAGGGACATTTCTACACACAGGTCTCAAGGTACCCTATTTTATCTGGTTTGGTAAAGATCGAGGTCTTAAGGCTAAAGAACCACCCTGGAATATGGAACTGGCCATGATAATAGGTTCACTTTTCTGCGTAGGACTTGGGGTATTTTATAAATCTCTTTATGCATTACTACCCTATCCCGTTCATTTTGAACCTTATACAGCATATCATATTTGGGAGACCTTGCAGGTATTGTTTTTTACTCAGCTTGGGTTTTTTCTGTTACTTAAAAAACTTTGGTGTGAAGATACGATCAGTCTGGATACAGATTGGTTTCTCCGCAAAGGGGCAGACGCCTTTTTGCGTTTTACAAAACCGCTAGCAAATATCGAATACAACTTCATCGGTGAGATTTATGAATATATTATTCAGAAACCAGTAATGGGTGTCGCTAAGATTTTTAAAATGGTAGATACGGTTATTGTGGATGGATCTCTCAATGGACTGGGCAAATTGACACTGGCCTGCAGCAGGAAGATGCAGAATGTTCAAAGTGGTCAGATTCAACACTATGCAATGGTTATGGTTGCAGGATTCATTGTATTGATAGTGATCATTATGGTGTTACCGTAAAAAGGTAAAAGATGGAAGGTATTATAATTAATAATCTTGATTATCCTGTATTGACGGTATGTACTTTTCTTCCGCTGGCCGGAGCCCTCATTATGCTTTTCCTAAAAAGAGGGCCTTTCATCAAATGGTTTGCGCTGACGATAACAGTTGCAACATTTATCATTTCGCTGCCTATTTACAAACATTTTGATAAAACAACCTACAAGATGCAGTTTGTTGAAATCCGTACCTGGATACCGGCATGGAATATAAACTACAAGGTAGGAGTGGATGGTATCAGTGTATTATTTATAATTCTAGTCGCAATTTTAAGCATCCTTTGTGTATCGGTATCATGGAAGGCAATCCAGGAAAAAACAAAAGAGTTTTATATTTCCCTTTTGGTAATAGAAACTGCAATGATTGGAATTTTTGTATCGCTGAATGTATTTCTTTTCTACCTTTTTTGGGAACTCACACTCATACCGATGTTCCTTCTGATAGGTGTGTGGGGAGGATCTCAAAGGATATACGCCGCAGTAAAGTTTGTTCTTTTTATGCTGGCTGGAAGCGTTCTTATGCTGGTTGGAATAATTGTACTTTACTATGCAGGTGGTAAGACATTTGATATACTAGAACTCTCTAGGGTGAGTTACCCCATAGAACTTCAATTATGGTTGTTCCTTGCCTTTTTTGCAGCCTTTGCAGTCAAAATGCCCATGTTTCCAATACATACCTGGCTCCCAGATGCCCATACGGAAGCGCCAACAGCCGGTAGTGTTATCTTAGCAGGCATTCTGCTTAAAATGGGTGCGTACGGTTTTTTAAGGTTTTCTTTTCCCATGTTTCCCCATGCGGTAAAAGTACTTTTTATACCACTACTTGTTTTATCTGTCACTGCAATAATCTACGGGGCCTATGTCACTTTGATGCAAAAGGACATGAAGAGGCTGATCGCCTACTCCAGTGTCAGTCATATGGGTTTTGTAACGCTTGGTCTTTTCACTTTAAACCAGAACGGTGTCGAGGGTGGCATCCTTCAAATGATTAACCATGGTGTTATAACGGGTGCACTATTCTTGTGTGTCGGGATGATTTATGAGAGAACCCATTCAAGGATGATTAAAGATTACGGAGGACTTTCAAAGACCGTTCCAGTGTATACTATGTTTTTTACGATTTTTACTCTGGCAGCGATCGGTCTTCCGGGCATGAACGCTTTTGTTGGGGAATTCCTTATCATTAGCGGTGCTTTCAAAGCAAATATGATCATTGCGGCCCTTTCTATAATTGGTGTAGTTCTGGGTGTGTGTTACATGGTTTGGTTGTATTACCGGGTTGCTCTTAATGAAATAAATACCACTACGCAGTCCTCTCTTATTGATTTGGATTCGCGGGAAATTGCAACCCTTGCACCTTTGGTTATAATTGTTTTTTTAATCGGACTTCAACCGAATATATTATTGAGTTATATGCATGTTTCAGTTGAACACCTGCTTGAGCAAGTTCATAACTCTATACAACTTGAAAGTATTAACGCTTATGATCTTGTCAATTTAATTTCTGAAAATATTAAGGCTTTATTCAAATGGGTCTAACAAGCTTATCCAATCGTCTTTTTAGGAATTATTTAATGGTTTTTTATTCGGAATAATCCTGGTGAATTCATGGACATAAGTCAATTCTTCACAGCGGCTGATTTTATAGGGATTACCCCTGAAATTATTCTGACGGTTACAGCATTATTTGTCCTGACGCTGGAGATGGCTCATGTTTCCAGCCCTAGAATTTTATTAACGGTGGCAGCACTCGGATTACTTTTGGCCGGCGTTGTTGTTATTAATACCAGCGGCGATGAACAGATTCTTTTCGGAGGGATGCTGACCCTCAATCAATTTTCAATGTTTTTTGATTTTCTCTATATTTCCATCGGAATTGTAACGCTCATTTTCTCACAAGGATACTTGGAAAAAAGAGGGAGCACATCCCGAGGAGAATACCCAGCACTTATTCTTTTTGCGATTATCGGTATGATGTTGATGACGCGAGCCAATGACTTGGTAATCGTTTTTCTTGGGTTAGAACTCCTTTCGCTCTCACTATATGTTTTGGTTGGATTTCTGCGCCACGATCGACTTAGTAATGAATCAGGGTTGAAGTACTTGTTACTTGGCGCCTTTGCCACTGGTTTTTTTCTATTTGGTGCGGCGCTTACTTATGGCGCAACAGGCACAACTAACTATAATGGGATCGTTTTGGCGATTGCTAACGATACCATCCTGTCCAATGTGTATCTTTCACTAGGGATTGGGTTGTTGCTTATTGGCTTCGCATTCAAGGTTGCATTGGCGCCTTTCCACATGTGGTCTCCTGATGTGTATCAAGGAGCTCCAACCACGGTAACTGGGTTTCTGTGTACAGCACCTAAGGCTGCCGGATTTGGTGCATTATTGATTTTGTTTAAAAATGCTTTCGTGGAAATCCACTATCAATGGCAGGATATTTTCTGGATTTTGTCTGTTCTAACCATGACCGTAGGTAATCTTTCCGCATTGGTGCAGCACAATGTGAAGCGAATGCTTGCTTTTTCTAGCGTTTCCCACGCTGGGTTTTTGGTAATGGGAATATTAGTACTAAATGAGACTAGCATTTCAGCAGTACTCTTTTACCTGGTTGTTTACTCAGTTGTAAATCTGGGTACCTTCGCCATCGTTTCAGCGGCCGAGAAAGAAGAAAGAGGATTAAAGTTTGAGGATTACCGCGGAATGGCAGTTCAGCACCCATGGCTTTCCGCAACTATGACTATTTTTATGTTAACTTTGGCCGGGTTCCCGCCAACAGCTGGGTTTATCGCCAAATATGGACTATTTTCTGCTGCTGTGTCGCAAGGTTACATATGGCTTGTGATTATTGGTGTTATAAATACATTGATCTCAGTCTATTATTATCTCCGATTGGTTGTAAATATGTATATGCAAAAAGAAGAAGGTGCTTTAATTCCATCTTATAATATGTTAGCAATCGGTCTTATCGGATTAATGGCAATTATGCTGATCATTCTCGGAATTACACCAGGTTACCTTTTAGAAATTGCTGCTGAAGCAGCATCGACTGTTTCCTAATTTTTCAGTGGTTGCTGAATAATCAACTTTGCCCTATTTTCAAGGTGAAGTACATTAAGATGAAGCAAATACTTTTTTATTATTCTATCCTTTGTTTGCCAGGGTTGGCTTTTTCTGGAGGACAAGAAGCACCGCATTTAATTGGTGCAGACCTTTCCATTCTCTGGGTGATCCCTTTTGTTGGAATTTTGCTTTCTATAGCAATATTTCCCTTGGTTGCCCCGAATTTCTGGCATAAAAATTTTGGTAAAGTATCATTATTTTGGGCTGTGGCCTTACTTATACCTCTATTGATCAATCATAATGTTGGTGTTTCTATCACTTTATATGAGGTATTGCACGTAGGATTATTGGAATACATACCGTTTATTATTTTGCTATTGGCCCTCTTTACTATTTCTGGTGGTGTTCAACTTACAGGTACGCTCGTGGGTAAACCAATAATCAACGTAATTATAATTTTAATAGGAACACTGCTCGCTAGTTGGATGGGTACTACTGGTGCTGCTATACTATTGATCCGGCCATTGATTCGTGCTAATAAAGACCGTAAGTATAAAGTTCATACAATTGTTTTCTTCATATTTCTTGTTGCAAATATAGGCGGTTCCTTAACACCGTTGGGAGATCCTCCATTATTTCTTGGTTTCTTAAAAGGTGTTTCTTTTTTCTGGACTACCAGTGCAATGCTGATGCCCATGATCATGGTAGTGTGTTATCTAATCATTGTTTACTTCCTAATGGATAGTTATTACTATAATAAGGAAGATTTGCCAGTTATCAGGCCTCAAGAAGATGGAAAAGATCAAAAACTAGGCGTAAAAGGTTCTTTCAATTTGTTACTGCTATTAGGCGTAATAAGCTCTGTTCTGCTAAGTGGATTTTGGCGACCGCATATTCACTATACAGTGCATTATGTAGATGTAGAACTGCAGAACTTAACCAGGGATATTCTACTGCTTCTTTTGGTATTTGTAAGCTGGAAATTAACACCGCAGAAAATTCGGCAAGCAAACGAGTACACTTGGTTTCCAATTGTGGAAGTGGCCAAGTTATTTGCCTGTATCTTTATCACAATTATACCAGCGATTGCCATACTCAAAGCAGGTACAAATGGTGCACTGGCAGGTATCATTCAGTCCGTATCCGATGATGCCGGTCCAGTAAATTATATGTATTTTTGGTTGACGGGTATTTTGTCCAGTTTTTTAGATAATGCACCAACATATCTTGTTTTCTTCAATACGGCAGGTGGCGATCCCGCTATGCTTATGGGTAAATATTATGATACCTTACTTGCTATTTCTGCTGGCGCTGTATTTATGGGTGCGAATACCTATATTGGTAATGCTCCGAATTTCATGGTAAAATCAATTTCCGAATCTGCGGGAATTGATATGCCTAGTTTCTTTGGTTACTTAGTTAAATATTCTTTACCAATTTTGATTCCAATATTCGTTTTGGTTAGCCTTGTGTTCTTTTAATGCGAATAACTAAGGTCACAACGAAAACTGGCGATCAGGGCTATACAACGCTCGGTGATGGATCGCACGTATCCAAGGATAATGACCGTATACATTGCCTGGGTTCAATTGATGAACTGAATGCCTCAATAGGTTTCGCTCGAGTTACATTATCAGAAAATCATGCAGCAGACTTGGAATCAATCCAAAATGACCTTTTCAATATTGGGGGTGAAATATCAATCCCCGCGGTGGAAAAACCATTGCTTCATAGGGAACGTATCGATTTCCTTGAAAAAAGGATCAAATCGATAAATAAGCAATTACTGCCACTGGAGGAGTTTATCATTCCTGGTGGTAGTGAAACTGGTGCAAGATTGCATGTAGCAAGGTCGATCTGCCGCCGTGCAGAGTTAGACCTTGTTTCGTTGAATAACACCGATCAGTTATCAACTGATATTCTTAAATATGTTAATCGGTTATCTGATTATTTATTTGTTTTGGCCAGGTTAGTAATCGATATATCAGGTGGCAAAGAAACACAATGGGATCGCAGCGATTAGCCTACGGCTCTTTGTTGGTTTATTTGTCGCTATTACTCCTAAATTCCCAGGTTGATCAAGCATACTTATGATTGATTGGAATCAGATAAATAATTATATCAGCGAAGCAAAAACTATTTTGCTTACCATGCATGAGAATCCTGATGGTGATGGTCTAGGGAGCGCGACCGCTATGTATCATTATTTGAAGGAAATTGATAAAGATTGTCGAATTATAAGTGTTTCAACATTACCTTTTGAATATCATTATTTGAACGATGGTGATATTATTGAAACATATGATCTGGACCGGCACGGTAAATGGATAGCCCAGGTAGATTTAGTTGTTATATTTGATGTTGGTGATTTCAAACGGATCCGCGGAATCAAAGATCAAATTGAACGCCACAATATAGCTACACTTAATATTGATCATCACCCACACCCTGAAGACCATCCCTTTACACACAATGTGGTAGATTTACAGGCCGCATCCACAGGCGATATGGTTTATGATTATATCAAAACAGTGCGTGATGGTAAAATAACCAAAGCCATGGCGGAAGGGATATATACTGCAGTAATGACTGATACGGGTTGTTTCCGTCATTCGAATACGGATTCTCACTGTCACAATATTGCTATTGAGTGTATTGAGGTCGGAGTGGATATTTCTAGTCTTTACCAACGAATATACGAATCAAGTTCACACGCGAGAGTTGCCTTACTGGGCAAGATATTGCAGGATATTCATTATGAGCTGGATGGTGAATTCGCTTGGTTTGTTATTGATCAGAAAATGATGGATGACGCTAAGGCAACAAATGCTGATATAGATGGATTCAGTGATTTCGTGCGCACAATCCGGGGAGTAGAGGTCGCCATGATGGTCCTGGAAAATGCTGATGGCAGTTGTCGCTTGAATTTCCGGTCGAAGGGGAGATATGTAATTAATGGCGTAGCTTCCGAACTTGGTGGTGGTGGCCATCAATTTGCTGCAGGTGCGATCGTAAATGAATCAATTGGGACATTATTATCAAACGCTGTGGAAAAAACAAGGTCTGCAATAATGACCCAAAGCGGACAAGCATAATGAAGATCTTATTAGCGAAAGATGCCGGATATTGTTTTGGCGTTAGAGACGCTGTGAACCTGGCCTATGAAACGGCTGAGAAGGAAGGTGAAGTATACATGCTTGGTCATATTGTCCATAATGAGAATGTGGTAGAAGAGCTCGAAAAAGCAGGCACGAAAGTTATACATGACTTGAATGAAGTCCCTGATAATAAACCAATATTATTTCGCGCTCATGGTACTGTACCAAAGGTTTGGGATGAAGCGGGAAAAAAAGGCATAAATATTGTCGATGCTACTTGCCCATTAGTTACTGAAATTCATGAAGAAGTACGAAAATTAGCTGCCGAAAATCGGCGCATAATCATAATTGGGGATCACGGGCATGATGAGGTCAATGGTATAATGGAACAGGTACAGGATCCAATTGTAGTAGCCAACCCTGAAGAGGCTAAAAGGCTGAGAAAAATGAAAAAAGCAGGGGTAGTTTCGCAATCTACCCAAATGATTGAAAATGTTCAGGAGATAATCAATATACTCATGACCAAGGTTTTTGATTTAAGATTCGTAAATACAATCTGTTTTCCAACTCGCAGAAATCACGAACAGATAAAAAGTTTAGCAGAACTTTCTGATATCATGATAGTTATTGGCTCATTCACCAGTGCCAACTCAAAACGTTTGACAGAGTTGGCTAAAGAGAGAAATGAAAGAACTTATCAAGTCACTTGCGCTAATGACTTGGATTCAGATTGGTTCCAACAATCCGATACAGTGGGAGTATCAGCTGGCGCATCAACTCCGGATAATATTATCGAAAATGTAGTAACAGCAATTAAATTCTTCGGAAAAGTAAAAGAGGTGGAATTGATATATGAGTAAGGGATCATATGAAGTAAAGGTTGGCCTTGCAGAAATGCTAAAAGGCGGCGTTATCATGGATGTAACAGACGCCAAGCAAGCTAAGATCGCAGAAGATGCTGGTGCGGTAGCTGTAATGGCCTTGGAACGAATTCCAGCAGATATTCGTGTTGATGGCGGTATTGCACGCATGAGTGATCCTTCCATGATCCAAGATATTCAAAAAACTGTATCCATACCGGTTATGGCCAAGTGCAGAATTGGGCATTTCGCAGAAGCTCAGATCTTAGAGGCCATAGAAATCGATTTTATTGATGAGAGCGAAGTATTAACACCGGCTGATGAAGCAAACCATATCTGGAAGCATTCCTTTAAGGTGCCCTTTGTTTGTGGTTGTAGGAACCTGGGTGAAGCCTTGCGCCGCATTGGCGAAGGCGCTGCCCTGATTCGGACAAAAGGGGAAGCGGGCAGCGGCAATATTGTCGAGGCTGTTCGCCATATGCGAGAAGTTCAATCCAAAATAAGGCAATTAACCAAAATGGATGACGATGAATTGATGGCTGCAGCAAAGGATATGGGTGCCCCTTTTAGCCTGGTGCAGCAAGTATCTAATCTGGGGAAATTACCGGTACCGAATTTTGCAGCTGGGGGTATAGCCACTCCAGCGGATGCATCCCTAATGATGCAGCTGGGAGCAGAAACTGTATTTGTGGGATCCGGAATATTCAAATCAGAAGATCCGGCAAGTCGTGCCCAGGCGATAGTAGAAGCAGTGACGTATTATCAGGATGCAAACAAACTGCTTAAGGTCTCGACAGGACTTAAATCAGCCATGAAAGGACTCGATATTTCTGAGATCCCAGAAGATCAATTATTGCAGGAACGCGGTTGGTAATGAAAATTGGCATCTTAGCTCTGCAAGGCGATTTTGATAAACATCGCTTGATTCTTGAGCAACTGGACTTGGAACCATCTCTGGTACGGTATCCAAGCGATTTGAACCATGTCAGTGGATTAATAATTCCGGGTGGGGAGTCAACCACAATGACAAAATTAATGACCCGCGGCGGTTTTTATAAGTATATAACTTCCTTTGCCAATACGAATCCTGTCTTGGGCACTTGTGCCGGGTTGATTATGATGTCCAGCCAGGCGAAAGATAAACGAATAAAGACACTAGGATTGCTTGATCTAGATGTAGAAAGGAATGCCTGCGGTAGACAAATACATTCTATTTGTGTACCATTGAATGTCAATATTAATGGTAAATCACAGCCAACGGAGGCAACATTTATCCGGGCACCAAAAATCGTGCGGTGTGGGCCCAATGTAAATGTATTGGCAACATTCAATGGTTCGCCGTGCGCCGTGCAGTCAGGTCTACATTTGGGCTTATCTTTTCATCCTGAACTTAATGGCGTTACTATTTTCCACGAATTTTCATTTAAAAAATCAGTAGCTATAAAAAAGGAAAGGGTCCATGCAGCTTAAGCATTTACCCGGGATTAAATCACCGCAGGATATTCGCAATTACACCAATAGTGAATTAAGAGAATTGTGTGCTGAGATTCGTAAATATACAATTGACACAGTAACGGAGATAGGCGGTCATCTAGCATCAACACTTGGCGCTGTGGAACTTACAGTAGCATTACATCATGTGTATAATACTCCGGAAGATAAATTAATATGGGATGTGGGTCACCAGGCTTACGCGCATAAGATATTGACGGGACGTTTTGAAGAGATAAAAACAATTCGTCAGTATGGAGGATTAAGTGGTTTTCTAAAAAGAACTGAAAGTGAATACGATGTTTTTGGCGCAGGTCATGCATCTACCTCAATATCAGCAGCCCTTGGGGTTGCCACTGCACGAAATCAAAAAAATGAAAATTTTAAGGTTATTGCTGTAATTGGAGATGGTGGATTAACAGGAGGTCTCGCTTTTGAAGGATTGAATAACGCGGGCAATCTAAATACTCAAATTCTTGTGGTCTTAAATGATAATGAAATGTCAATCAGCCCAAATGTTGGCGCAATTAGTAAATATTTAACACGTATCACAACTAATCCACTTTATAATAGAATTCGAGATGAGATTTGGAAGATCACTGAATCTTTGCCGTGGGGAAAGAGTATTTCCAAGCGGTTCCTGCATAAAATAGATGAAAGTTTAAAAGCACTTTTGGTCCCTGGTGTATTATTTGATGAACTTGGATTTCGGTATTTTGGACCTATTGATGGTCATGACATAAGTGAACTTGTCAATACATTAAGGAATATCAAGCATATCAATCAGCCAATTTTATTACACACTATCACCAGAAAAGGCAAGGGAATGGATGTTGCGGAACAAGATCCAATAAAATACCATGGGGTTAAGGGTAATGGATCGAATGGTCAATTAAAAAAGCCTACAAAACCTACAGTCCAACTTTTTCAGAATGTGTTTGGACATTTGGCCTGTGAAATTGCTCGGAATCGTAAGGATACGATTTGTATAACCGCAGCGATGCGAGAAGGCACTGGATTGGTACCCTATGCAAAGGAATTTCCTGAAAGGTTTTTTGACGTCGGGATTGCTGAAGGTCATGGAGTTACATTTGCAGCAGGTGTTGCAACAGAGAATGTTCGACCAATAGTAGCAATATACTCTACTTTTCTTCAGCGCGCGTATGATCACATCGTCCATGATGTCGCTATTCAGCATTTGCCGGTTGTTTTCTGTATGGATAGAGCAGGCATTGCTGGTGAGGATGGCCCCACCCACCATGGTGCGCTGGATATAGCATATCTGCGCTGCGTGCAAAATATGATTATAGCAGCGCCAAAAAATGGACAGGAATTCCGACATTTGTTATATACTGCGCTGAATCAGAAAAAATTACCGTTTACTATCCGTTACCCCAAAGCCAGTGCGGTTGAATTTGATCCTGATGGTCAGGCAGAATTTCTGCCTATTGGCAGCTGGGATGTAGTGCGCACTGGCGAGGACATTGTTGTTTTAGCTGTTGGGCCACTGGTTTATAATGCCGAAAAAGCGGCCCAAGCACTTCATGAAAAAGGTGTATCTATTGAAGTGGTGAATTGTCGTTTCCTAAAACCAATGGATGAATCATACCTGCTATCAATGAAACAGCGCTTTAAGACTGTCATCACTATTGAAGAAGGTGTTGTTACTGGTGGGTTTGGTGATGGTGTTTCTGCTTGGCTGCTGGAGAATGGTTTTCAAGGTAATATACGTCGCCTGGGTCTGCCAGACGAATTCGTTCAGCATGGTCCCAGGGACCGTATTCTCAATGACCTTGGTCTGGATGATAAAGGAATAGTAAATACAGTAACTTCCTTAATTGACGTTGCAGCAGTAATAGTCTAGGACTGAATGAGTTCAGTCGTTCTGGTCCTTTTTGGGTTAGGAATATTCTTCTTAGGATATCGGTTTTATTCTCATTTTATTGGGAACCGGATTTACGAAATCAATGATCTTGATTTAATTACACCAGCTCATGAATTTGAAGATGGTGTTGATTATCTACCTACCAAACGACACATTCTTTTTGGTCATCATTTTACCTCTATAGCTGGCGCAGCACCCATTATAGGACCATGTGTTGCTGCATATTAGGGGTGACTGCCAGCATTTGTTTGGGTAGTACTGGGAACGGTATTTATGGGTGCTGTTCACGATTTTGGTGCTTTGGTGATCAGCATTAAGGAAAAAGGACGTAGTATTGCTGATATTACCGCAAGTGTAATTAGTAGACGTACAAGGATTATGTTCCTCATATTTGTAATGATGTTGATATGGTTGGTACTGGCGGTGTTCGCTATGGCAATCGCTGATCTTTTCGTAAGTATCCCCTCTTCTGTACTACCAATTAATATTCAAATTATTGTCGCATTAATTATTGGTTGGATCATATATAAGAAAGGCATGAATACATTTATTCCTTCCATTATTGCACTTGGAGTTCTTTACTTTTTTGTTTGGTTAGGTACCCAGATTCCATTGAGTTTTTCATCATTTGGATGGGTGGAAGACCAACAAGCTTCGGTCTGGATCATTATTTTATTTATTTATTCTGGAATTGCCAGCCTTTTACCAGTCTGGTTGCTTTTACAGCCGAGAGATTATATCAATAGCCATCAGCTATTAGTTGGACTTGGTCTAATATTTCTTGGGATCGCAGTAGCCAATCCAATTATAGAAGCTCCACTAATCAGAACCAGTTTTGAAGCATCTGCGCCATCAATTTTTCCTTTATTATTCGTGACCATCGCCTGCGGTGCAATTAGCGGATTTCACGGATTAGTATCTTCAGGCACGACCTCCAAACAAATTAACAGTATCACAGACGCCAGGCTGATCGGTTATGGCGGTATGATTGGAGAGGGGACATTAGCATTGGCTTCTACTATATGTGCTGTAGCGGGGATAGGGTTAGTGTCTACTTGTAATTTACCAGCAATAGGTGCTGTATCAGACTCTAACCTGGTCTGTTTATTATGATTCTTGGGCGCATGCTAGCGCGAATAAAGCTACTGCCTTCGTACTTGGTGGAGGCGCACTGCTCGAATCCATAGGGTATCTCACCTGAGCTTGCCAAAACGCTTATGGCGGTGCTTGTTATTGCTTTTGCAGCTACTACACTAGATACTGCCACTAGAATACAGAGATTTATAATAACTGAGCTTGGAATTGTCCTGCGGTTTAAGTTATTAACCAATAGATATGCAGCTACCATCGCTGCTATTTTGCCGGCAATATTACTGGTTTTTCTAAATGTATCCCTGCCCAATTCCACTGAGGCTAAACAAGTAGCATGGGTGCTTTGGCCCATATTTGGTGCAAGCAACCAGATGCTAGCTGCGTTGACATTGATGGTATTAACTTTATATTTCTGGCAGAAAAATAAGCCAGTGCTAGCACTACTTATACCAATGATCCTTGTTATGCTGGTCACGATTGTAACGCTGTGTTTGAAAGCCATGGAATTTTATAATCAGAATACCACACTATTCGTAATTAACCTTTTTCTGATTGGGCTGGTTCTGTGGATGATCGTGGAAGGTATTATTGTCTTTCAAAAGAAACGAAAGATAACTGCCATTAGTTGAGCATGAGTCTTTATAAAGAATTTGTAGAAATCCTGATCCCTACTGAATTAATCAAAATAGCCGAATTTCACTCAGAACAGCGTACAAAGTATATAAAGCGTCAGTTTTCACCTAGTCAGGCTCCATTAACCCATCTAGAGAGTAATTATATAGGTGTGCTTGGTGAATTAGCCGCAAGGCAATACCTTGAACTTGAAATTGAGTTGAAAGATAACTATAAAAATAATGAGGTTGATTTTGGTGATTTAGATGTAAACGGACTTATATATGATGTAAAAAACAGAGGCTATTCCTGCAGAATATTACAATTTATTACGGTGCGGGGAAATAAAACCATGGGATCCATATGGATGCAGAGTTTGGACAGCCAAACATATGCACCATTTGCCGAAGTATACCGGTGGACTAATATTTTGCGCAGTGCAAATACCAGCCGATACAAAAATATTGATAAAAAGTTTTGGAATTCGCACAATATTAATTGCGAATCAGACCGTATTAATTGTAGGGTTTGTTAATCAAAGTGTTATTAAGGAAAAAAGCCTACTTGGCACACTCCAGAATCACCGTCTGGAAAAAGAAGAAAATACAATTCAGATAATATTATTTTTCATCATTCAGAAATCACATCCATAAAAGAATTAATCTGATTGATATTGTTTTAATCGTTTTTTTCCTAGCTTTATATAGTTCTTGTTCAATTCATAACCTAAAAAGTGTCTTTTCACCATTTTTGCTGCCAGCGCAGTAGTTCCCGACCCTATGAATGGATCAAGAATGATATCACCCGTAAATGAAAATAATTTAATTAATCGTAGCGGTAATTCTACAGGAAATGGCGCTGGATGAGCACGATCGTGTTCTGGAGGAAATTTCCAGATACTGCTTATATACTCACGCCATTCATTTTTGTCAAGTTTACTGTTGGTTTTTGTTTTTTTGTCCATCTTTTCAGGTAATCCATCTTTAACAAAGATATTTATAAATTCTATTGTATTGAGACCGTAGAAGTTTGGAGGATGGGGATACGACCCCATCATCAATTGGTCTGTACTTCCTTTGTCCCAAATAATTAAATCATAACGAAAAAATTCAGTATTATTGAGAATTTTGCATTCAATATCATTATTGATATTGAGATAATCTCGATTATGATGAGTGTTCATTGTTTTTTTATCCATGGGTAATATTGGTGTATTGATACACAGTTTTCCATTTGGTTTTAAAACTCGAAAACATTCTTTCCAAACGGGATTCATACTCGATATATAATCTTCATATGAATTACTGCTTCGCCCAATTTGATCCTGATGATCGTAATTCTTTGCATTAAAATATGGGGGACTAGTAACGATCAAACGGATTGATTCATCAGGTATTTCATCCATTAAAACGCAGGATTTAGTGTAAATGATATCTTTTTCCATTGGAAGAAATTTGGTGTATCAATTAATCTTTGCAATTGCTAAATACTATGTTTTCTAAAAGCATCCAATTAATGATCAAAGTGTATTAATTTCTAAATAACGTAGATTAAAATTGCATACTGACCATGGGTAAAAGAAAAAAAGCACAAAGAAAAGAACTCAAAAAATGGCAGGCTGATGCAAAAATTTCACCCGCCCGAGATTACAATTTTGACAGCATAAGTGGTAGGTCTCTCGATCTATTATACTATCCCCAAAATATTAATGATGAGTACGTCGAAAAACTTGGTTTCCCGGGACAATATCCTTACACACGAGGTGTTCATGCAAATATGTATCGCGGAAAACTTTGGACGATGCGCCAATTTTCGGGATTTGGTACACCTGAGGAGTCTAATGAACGCTACCATTACCTACTAAAGCAGGGACAAACTGGGTTATCCATTGCCTATGACATGCCTACCCTAATGGGGTATGATCCGGATCATCCAATCTCACTGGGTGAAGTAGGTAAATGCGGAGTGAATGTAGCAACGCTAAGAGATATGGAAATTCTGTTGAAAGATATTGATTTAGGTAAGATTTCCATATCGCAAACCATAAATGGCCCGGCCATGATTCTTTTGGCTTTTTATGTTGCTCTTGCCGAAAACCAGGGTGTCGCCTTGGATACACTTCGTGGTACGTTGCAGAATGATATTTTAAAAGAATTTACTGCCCAGAAAGAATGGATTTTTCCTCCGGAACCTTCCATGCGTATTATCACTGATATGTTGTCCTTTTGTACGGAAAATATGCCGCAGTACAACACTATTTCTGTTTCGGGTTACCATATTCGCGAAGCCGGTTCTACAGCAGGTCAAGAACTCGCTTTTACATTAGCAGATGGATTCACCTATATCGATTATGCTTTAAATGCAGGATTACAGATTGACGACTTTGCACCAAGATTATCCTTTTTTTTCAATTCCCATCTTGACTTTTTTGAAGAAATTGCAAAGTTCCGTGCTGCTCGCCGTATTTGGGCTCGCCATTTAAAAGAAAAATATGGTGCAAAAAATGAGCGGTCCTGGAAATTACGATTTCATGCTCAAACTGCAGGATGTTCTTTGACTGCCCAGCAACCGGAAAACAATATTTCCAGAACGGCCTTTCAAGCAATTGCTGCAGTATTTGGCGGTGCACAATCACTGCATACAAATTCAATGGATGAAACATTAGCACTTCCTTCTGAAAAAGCAGCAGAGATCGCACTCCGAACTCAGCAACTCATCGCTTATGAGACGGGTGTGGCTAATGTTGCGGATCCCTTAGGAGGCAGCTGGCTGATTGAATCATTAACTGATCAGCTTGAACAGGAAGCGGAGGAATATTTCGAAGAGATTGAACGGCTTGGAGGCGTTATCCAGGCAATAGAAAAGAGTTATTTTCAAAGAGAGATCGCCCGTTCTGCAAAGAACTACCAAAAACTTATTGATGAAAAACAGCTTTTTATTGTGGGAGTGAACCAGTTTGATAAAGATGATGAAAACATTGATATCCCTATACTTGAAATTGGACCAGAGGCGGAACAAATTCAGGTAAAAGCTGTAAATGAATTGAAAAATACTCGTAATGAAACTGCTGTTCAACAAGCTCTTTACAAAATCCGGGAAACTTGTGCAAATGGTGGTAATATTATGCCACCAATCATTGAAGCATCAAAAGTTTATGTTACACTTGGTGAGATTGTGACTGCAATGAAAGCTGAATTTGGAGAATGGCAGGAAGTTGCAGTTTTTTAATTCTTACAGATTTAATTATTATATATGGCACCGAAAAATAAAATAGTAATTACAGTTACTGGTTTTACTCTGGTCGCCCTGTTCTGGATTTATTGGGTCTCAGTTAATCCGATTGATGAAAGAGCCATGGTAAAATTCATTTCGGTCCAAGAAATATTGCAGACCGAGGACAATGAACGAGTTCGAATTGGTGGTGTCGTCGCTGACGGATCCATTACTTTATCATCTACTAATAAACTTGAAGTGGCTTTTACATTAAAAGAGGGCGATTCATTTTTACCGGTAGAATTTATTGGTACGCGACCAGATCTCTTTAAAAATGGTGCTGAGGTGATTGTTGAAGGATTATATCAGGAAGGTTCGTTTCATGCTGATATCTTGCAGACAAAGTGTGCTTCTCGTTATGAAGGAGATCTAAGAGATGCCTCGTCTTATAATCTTAATGAAATAGAAATATGACCCCAGTTCTAGGTAGTGTTTCCCTTAGCCTCGCTACTGGTTTTGGGATTTTGTCTGTTATATTATTATCATTATACATTAGGTCTGGAGATTACCGGCTTTTCCTTGCGGGGAGACGAATGGCGATTATCGTCTCAGCACTCGTCATAATTGCAACGTTGTTGCTAGTCAAGGAACTCATTACAAGTAATTTCGACGTTGATTATGTCGCACATTATACCAGTATAGAGACGCCTACTATCTATAAGTTTACTGCTCTTTGGGCTGGCCAATCAGGATCACTTCTGTTCTGGGTATTCATTCTTTCCATTTATAGTCTGATTACGATTTTTCAAAACAGAAATCGATATCACCGAATGATGCCTTGGGTTTTATGTGTAATATTGACAGTTCAACTATTTTTTTTGATATTAACAAATTTTATCACAAATCCTTTTGAACCTACAAATGCTGATTTTGTTATTGCTAATGGATTAGGCCTAAATCCGCTACTACAAAATCTAACAATGGCCATTCATCCTCCTGTGCTTTACTTGGGGTTTGTAGGATTTACCATCCCTTTTGCATTTACTTTTGCAGCGCTTTTGACCAATGAAAAGGGATCATTATGGGTTAGATCAATACGCCGCTGGTCGTTGGTTACATGGTTGGCCCTCAGTTGCGGTATTATTCTCGGTGGATGGTGGGCATATCAGGAACTAGGCTGGGGGGGCTATTGGGCCTGGGATCCGGTTGAAAATGCATCATTTATGCCTTGGCTAACTGGCACTGCGTTTTTGCATTCCATTATCATCCAAGAAAAGAAGAATATGCTTCGTGTATGGAACACGATCCTCATTATGCTCACATTTGCATTAACTATTTTTGGCACTTTTCTTACTCGTAGCGGTGTCATGTCATCTGTTCATTCTTTTACTGAATCACCGCTTGGACCAATTTTCCTTGCTTTCGTTGCAATTATTGTAACCGTTTGTGCGATATTAGTCTTCCAAGGTTTACCGAAAATGAAATCTGACAAACATATAGAATCACTTACATCGAGAGAGAGCGGATTTTTATTTAATAATGTTGTCTTTGTAACCATGTGTTTCGCCGTGTTTTGGGGTACTATTTTTCCAGTAATATCCGAGGCGGTAAGGGGCACCAAGATTACTGTAGGCCCACCTTTCTTTAATCAGGTTAATGTACCAATTGGTCTATTATTGTTAATGTTAACAGGTGTCGGTCCATTACTTGCCTGGCGTAGAACTTCCAGAAGTAACTTTATAAAATATTTTTCAATTCCGGTTGGACTTGCGTTAATCGCGGCAATCGTCTTTTTATTATTTGGTTTCCGGGGCTATGTGGTTATTTCGCTAACGCTTTCTGTTTTTGTTGTGGTAGCAATCATTACTGAGTTTAAACGTGGGATTCAAGCGCGAGTGAACCGTTTTGGTGAATCTTCTTTCGTAGCATTTCGCACGATGGTCAGGAAAAATCGTAGCAGATATGGCGGTTACTTTGTACACCTAGGAATTGTACTAATGTTTATCGGTTTTACTGGCCAGGCTTTTAATTTAAAGAAAGAATTCGGGTTAGGCATTAATGACCGTGAACATGTTGGAGATATTAATTTTGAGCTTAAACAATTGCGGGAAGAGGAAAGGCCCAATCACTTTGCTTGGATAGCTGAGTTGCTAGTAACAGGAAAGGATGGTAACAGCATAACAACCTTACTACCTGAAAAAAGAATCTATTTTCATCGTGATCCTAATCCTGACCGCAGACAACCGCATAGTGAACTCGATATACATACAACATTAAAAGGAGACATTTATTCAGTGTTTTCAAGTATCGATACTGATAATGGTATTGCTTTTTTTCAAATCATGATTAATCCCCTGGTTCAGTTTGTCTGGTATGGTGGATATATGCTTGTGCTGGGTACGTTGATTGCACTCTGGCCCTCCAAACGAGAAAAATTATTGACCTAATGTTTTCGTTTTCAATGTTGGTGCTCTTTTGTCTTTTTTCGTTGGTTTTCCTATACTCGATATGGCCGCTATTCAAGGGAATAATATTTAACCCATCGAATAGTCAGGATACACTGGATGCCCTAGAGCGTAGGAAAACGATACTATACAGAGAAATTCAATATATAGATGCAGAATATGACATTGGTAACTTGAATAAAGAAGATTACAACCTTACAAGAACAGAATTAGTTCAGGAAACCTCCGATATTATAGCTGAAATCAAATTAATCTCATCGAATTAAAGCGGTTAAATAATGTTATCTGTAGCTAATATTTCTAAGAGTTTCTATCATAACCCGGTTTTGAAAAATCTTTCGTTCAGAGTGGATGATGGGGATGTTATAGCACTGACAGGGAAAAATGGAGTAGGTAAGTCAACCTTACTACGGATTTTAGCGAGGATCAGCCATCCTGACGGCGGAACTGTAATCTATAATGGTGTTGATATATTCAAGGGTCAGGCGTCCGCAAGAAGCGGAATTCTATATCTAGGCCACGAACCAGGGTTATATCCTTCGCTGTCGGCGATTGAAAATATAGAATTTGCGTGCAGAATTCATGGCAATTATCCAATAGAAGAAAATATCATCACTGCTCTGAAAAATATCGGCCTATCTAAACAGATCAAGGACCCTATAAAAATTTATTCAAAAGGCATGCTTCAGCGACTTAAATACGCATTAGCAAACTTATTACCTTGGTCAATGCTATTTTTTGACGAACCGTTTTCCGGATTAGATATAGAAGGTAGAAATTTAGCACTGGGTTATTTAAATGCTTGGAAAGCAAATGATCGTGCGATGATATTTGTGACTCATGATGTAGAATGGGGATTATCGTTTTGCAACCGTTTATTATTATTAGAAGCAGGTTCTTTTAAAATTGATCAAAATGCTGATAGTATTGATGTGAAAACAATTATGAGTGGATTGCAATAAAGATGTTTTGGTCATTAGTACGTAAGGATTTGCTTCTGGAATTGCGTACGAAGGAAATCACGATTTCGATGCTTGCATTTGGACTGGCGACTATCTTGATTTACGCTCTGGCCTTTAGTGTGTCTCCAGCAATGTATCGTTCATTTGCCCCAGGTCTGTTTTGGGTAATTATTCTTTTTGCGAGTGCGTTAGGATTACACAGAATGTTTGTTCTTGAAAAAGAATTTGATGCTTTTAGCCTTTCTATATCAGCCCCGGTTGATAGAGGTATAATATTTTTAGCTAAATGGATTAGTGGAACCATTTTACTGATTATTTCTGAAATCGTTATTATCCCACCATTTGTTGTGTTCATGGGCTTATCTTTACCTAATAATTGGTTAATCATGATTATGATAATTATCATAGGAAATCTAGGCATCATGGCTATAGGTAGTTTAGTTAGCGGGTTAGCCATGCGGGCAAAAATGAGTGAAATCCTTTTACCTATTCTTCTTTTTCCTCTTGTTTCCCCGCTGCTCATTGGTTCTGTAAAAGCTACCAACGGTTGGTTTCAGGGCATACCATTTATGAATTGGCAATTTTGGGTTCTCTTAATGATAACTTTTGTAGTAGTATTTGCACTGCTTGGCTATACCATCTTCGACCACATTACTGAAGAATAATGCAGCGGTTTTTTTCTTACAAAATCAATTTCCTCTCTGGGGCAGTTGTTTTAGTCGCAATGGTTTGGAATATTTATAATATTTTTACCAATACACCTATGGTTCCTGATCAGCATTGGGCACAGAAAATATTTTATATTCACGTACCAGTTGCGTGGACAGGATTTTTATCCTATTTCATTGTTATGTTAGCAGGAATATTATATTTGATTAATAAAGAACAAAAATGGGACCGACTTGGCCTTGCAGCTGCAGAAATAGGGACATTGTTCGTAACACTGGTATTAATTACAGGACCAATCTGGGCCAAACCAATTTGGGGTACGTGGTGGACCTGGGAGCCACGACTCACAACCACACTTATTTTGTTTTTAATATATGTGGGGTATTTCATGTTACGCTCATTTGGTGGGCACCCTGAGCGGACTTCAAGGTATGCCGCAGTTCTAGGTATTATTGCCTTCATTGATGTGCCAATTATTTTTTATTCTGTCCGATTTTGGGAAGAACAATTTCAATCCCACCCGCAGGTTGAAATAACGCAGCAAATTCCAGACATTGTTATCCCTTTCCTGGTTTCGCTGATCATTTTCACAATGCTATTTTCATTTATGCTGCGCTTCAGAATGCATGTATTAAAAATCATTGACCCCAGAAATAGATTATAATGAAATATTATTTTTTTGGTAATTTCATTTCTGCAATCGTGATAGTAATAGTTTTTATAGCCGCTTGGTTTATAAGACAAATATTCACTGAAAAAAAACACTTCGAAAAGCAATCCAATAGCAGTTAAAGATATATAAGAGGTAGGTTTTCATGGGAAAGAGAAAAATTATACATGTTGTAGGTACTGGAACTATTGGCGAGCCCCTTATTGGTCTATTAACGGACTATAGGGATAAATTGGGCATCGATGAGATAACATTTCATAAAAACAGTGCATTACTTGGAGATTATACAAAAGTACTTGATCTACAGCATCGCGGTGCTCGCCTAGCAGTCGATAAAACAAAAGTAGATAAATTCTGTGCTCTTGATATGGAACCAGATTTCGAAACGGAAGAAGCAATTGGTCGAGCTACTGTAATAATCGACTGTACACCAAAAGGGATAGGTCATCGCAATAAAGAAAGGTACTATTCTAAATTCGCTGGTAAGGTAAAAGGTTTCTTAGCGCAAGGTAGTGAGTCTGATTTTGGGAAAAAATATGCGGTTGGTATCAATGACGAAGCGCTATTGGTTGAAAGTGACCAATTCATACAAATAGTATCCTGTAATACGCACAATATTTCTTGCATTACTAAAACAATTGCATTGGATGGCTTGGGATCTGAAAATTTTGTTGCGGGGAAATATGTCTGTATTAGACGGGCTAACGATATGCATCAGGAAGATGGTTATATACCATCGCCGCAAGTCAATGTGCATAAATCAGAGCAGTATGGCTCACACCATGCTGGCGATGCTGCCGCAGTATTCAAGACATTAGACATGGATTTGAACATGTTTTCATCAGCAATGAAGGTCAATAGCCAATATATGCATGTATTGTGGTTTAATTTGAGGGTAAATGAATCAATATCATTGAATGAAGTGAAGGATAAACTGAATGCAAACAAATATGTGGCACTTACTGCAAAAGATATGACAAGCACAGTCTTTTCGTTTGGTAGAGATCATGGACATTATGGCAGGATATTGAATCAAACTGTAGTTGTTGAGCAGACACTGAACGTGAGAAATGGGAATGAAATTAATGGGTTTTGTTTTACTCCTCAGGATGGTAATTCGCTGCTGAGTAGTGTATCTGCTACTTTATGGTTTCTTTATCCCCATTCCTATAAAGACAAGCTTGGTTCTTTGTCTGATTTGTTTTTTGATCATATTTGAAACTAGTAGTCCAAAGTATTGTCACGGGTCCATTCCAAGAAAATACATACATAGTAGGCGATCAGTTAAGTAGTCAATGTGTGTTGATTGATCCTGGTGATGAGGACCAAAAAATTATTCAGGTCCTGGAAGAAAATAATCTACAGCCAATTGCGATTATAAACACCCATGCACACCTAGATCACATTGGTGCAGTAGCTGAAATCAAAGAAAGATATACGATACCTTTTTATTTGCATATTGCGGAAAAACCTGTCCTGGAATCTTACCCAATTGCCACCAGAATGTTTGGACTGCAGGAAAAGGAAACCCCATCCGTTGATAAATGGATTGAATCGGGAGGTCCTCTAAAAATTGGGCCATTTGCGTTCTCTATTATTGAGACACCAGGGCATACACCTGGAGGCTGTAGTTATGTAATTGAAGATTGTGTCTTTGTTGGAGATACACTATTTCAAGGTTCAATCGGGCGAACAGACCTTCCGGGTGGGGATTGGCCCACCCTTGAGAATTCTTTGGTAAACCTGATGACAAGTTTGGATCTAGATGTTACAGTATATTCTGGGCATGGACCCGTTACGTCTCTACGAATCGAAAAAGAACAAAACCCCTTTTTAATTCCGCTGAAAAATCGAGTAAATTAGTGGTTAAAATGATTAATAGGTGTTTTTGAACATTAATGTTCAAATCAACAGAATGTTTATATGAAAATTTCAGACAAATTAGAGAATTTTAAGACCCAAGGTAAAACTTATTACAGCTTTGAGTTTTTCCCGCCCAAGACGGACTTTGGTCTAGATAATCTTTATAGCAGAATTGATAGAATGGCATCTCTGCAACCAGCTTATATCGATATAACCTGGGGAGCAGGTGGATCCACTGCTGATAGAACTTTGGAAATGAGTAAAACAATCCAGAAATATTTTGGATTAGAAGTAATGATGCATCTTACTTGTACAAACATGCCCGTATCATCAATAAATAAGGTTCTCGTAGATGCGCAGGAGAATGGTCTTTCAAATATTCTGGCGCTTAGGGGAGATCCACCGGAGGGAAACGTGGAATGGGAAAAACATGAGCAGGGATTTAAATATGGCATTGACCTTGTTCGCTTTATAAGGAAGGAGTTTGGTGATGACTTTTTCTTGGGTGTCGGCGGTTATCCAGACAGCCATCAAGAACAAAGTGATATTGATAAAGACATATCGTATTTAAAGGAAAAAGTTGATGCAGGTTCAGACATTGTTGTAACTCAGTTATTCTATGATGTGGATAAATTTTTGGTCTTCAGAGATAAATGCTCCAACAAAGGTATACAAGTTCCGATAATTCCTGGAATCATGCCCATACATAACTATGCTAGGTTTATAAAATTTACTCAATTCTGTAAGATTAGTATTCCTAATTCAGTTACCAAAACAATTGAGTCTTTGAAAAATGATGATTCTAGCGTGATTAATTATGGCATTGACCAGGCAACTTCAATGTGTGAAAAACTCATTGCAGAAGGTGTACCTGGTTTGCATTTCTATACACTTAACCTCGAACATTCTGTTTCGGGAATATTAGAATTACTTGGCCTAATCTCAGCTCAAAGGTCTGCAAGGGAATTACCGTGGCGCCAGTCAACAGCGGAAAATCGAAAAACTACGGAGGATGTGCGGCCAATATATTGGAGTAATCGTCCGGTGAGTTATTTAACACGTACGGAAACTTGGGATGATTTTCCTAATGGTCGTTGGGGTGATATAACAAGTCCCACTTTTGGAGAACTTAATCAGTATCATGCTATAAGAGCAGGGTCAAAAAGTGATAAAGTTAAAGCCCGACGGAGAAAGCTCTGGGGTGAACCAAAATCAATCAGGGACATAAAGAAAGTTTTTGTATCCTTTTGTGAAGGTAAAATAAAAACCTTGCCGTGGTGTGAAATACCACTTGCCATTGAAAGTGAACAAATCTCGAAAGATTTGGTTAAACTAAATGAGTTGGGCTTTTTAACAATCAATTCCCAACCAAAAGTCAATGGTGTACCCTCAGAGGACCCTGATGTTGGATGGGGTGCTCCAGGAGGAAGAGTGTATCAAAAAGCCTACCTGGAATTTTTCACCACAAAGGATAAACTAGATACATTGTTAGAGTCTATTGACTCTTTAGATAGTATATCATATCAAGCCATAAATAGTAGCGGTGATTTTATTTCAAATTTACCTGAAAATTGTGTTAATGCCGTAACGTGGGGTATTTTCCCTGGGCAGGAAATAGTGCAGCCTACCATTGTGGATACACGGTCATTTTTTATTTGGAAGGATGAAGCGTTCAGTTTGTGGATTGATGATTGGGCCAATATTTATGATGCGAAATCAGAATCCTATAAATTATTAAATGAAGTTTATAACACTTATTACTTGGTAAACATTGTAGATAACGATTTTGTTGATGGCGATATGCTTAAACATATACTAGGCTCATGAAAAACTCTGTATTCAACCAGTTTGAAAAATCATTATATGAAGCGCTCTCAAACGGTGATCATATTAGGGTAGGCCAGCAGATAATTATAGCTGTATCTGGTGGGAAGGATTCCATGACTTTGCTCTACTCCATGTGCAGGATCGCCGACGGATTGAATTTAAAAATTAATGCGGTACATATAAATCATCATCTCCGTGATAATTCCAATAATGATCAAATCTTAATGGAGAAATTTTGTAAGCAGTTGAAAATCAATTTCACCCTTGATCATCTGAACCCGGCGACTAAACTAAAGGGAGAAAGTCCAGAAGCATGGGCCAGAAACCACAGGTATGCTTCATTGGAACGAATCCGCAAAGAAATTGGTGCAGATTGGATTTTTACTGCACATCATGGAAATGATCAAATTGAAACCATTCTCTTTCATCTATCACAAGGTACCGGCATAAGTGGTTTGCGAGGGATCCATGATAATCAAGGACATATTTTACGCCCCATGCTTTGTTTTTCCCGTAGTGATATAGATCAATATGCGGCAGAAATGAATATCCCATGGGTAGATGACAGTTCAAATCTTGATGAATCAATTCCTCGAAATAATTTGCGACATAATGTGATCAAGCCATGGGAAAGATCAAATCCTGATTTGGTCAGCGCCTTTCATGAAATTAGTGAACACGCTAAGGATGCAAATGAAGCACTGCAATTCGCAGCAAATTTGTTAATTCCTGATATCATAAAACAAAAAAATGACAATTTATTTAGTTTGGATGAGGAACAACTAAGGGCAATACCACCATTATTGCGTACAATATTGTTGCGCGAATTAATTGGTACCACTGAACCTTGGAGAAGATTTACCCATAATGGGTTACGAACTTTTGTCACTAATGCAAAAATTGGACAAATTTATCGGCTGCCAAATAGTTGGCAATTGCTAAAAGACCGCAGGCAATTCATCCTCAATAAAACAAAAGTTAAACAGAAAAAACCAATTGTCGTTTATCCCAATATTAAGGTGAATAACGGTGATTTCATGTTTATCTGGAAAACAGATATTCGCCTCGAATCAGTTAGTGATAACCGGGATACTGAATTGATTGACGCAAATAAGATTAATTGTCAAACTCTTACACTACGACCATGGCTGCCTGGCGATCGATTTCACCCGTTTGGTATGATCGGAACAAAAAAAATAAGTGATTACTTGATTGATGAGAAAGTTGATCTATTTAGTAAGGAAAATCAGTGGGTTTTATTAGATGGAGGGGAAATAATTTGGCTCTGTGGACATAGAATCAGCGATGAGGTAAAGATTACCGATAAGTCAACGTATTATGCGAAACTTATATTTAAACATTAAGTACCCTAAATATGAAATATAATAGTTATACACTGAAGAAGATTATTAGTGAAGATAGGATTCAAAAACGTGTCAAAGAACTGGCTAGTGAGTTATCAAAAAAGTTCACCAATGAAATACCCATATTTATTGGCGTATTAAATGGTAGTTTTATGTTTATGGCTGATCTTCTCAGATACCTCAAAATTGACTGTGAAATGGATTTTATCAAATTATCCAGCTATAAAGGGAAAGGATCCACAGGAACAGTAAGATTACTTAAAGATATATCTGCTGATATAACGGATAGACACGTAGTTATTATTGAAGATATTATTGATTCAGGGTTAACGATTGAGTTTTTAAAAGAAAGGCTGCACGGAGCCTCGCCTAGATCTGTCACAATTACGACGTTGTTATTTAAACCAGACGTTGCAAAATTAAGTTCCCCACTTGATCTTATAGGGTTTGAAATTCCACCGCATTTTGTTGTAGGATACGGGTTAGATTATAATCAGAAATTACGTCACTTGCCGGCGATATATAGATTGGAACAATAAATTATGCCAAAGGAAAACGGTCAGATGAAACCGCAGAAGCGCAATCCGAAAGGACAAAGACTAGGAGGAGAAGATAAAGATAAGAAAAATACTGAATTTCAGTGGAAGCGAGCCGGTAAAACATCTTTCATCTGGGTTTTTATCCTTATCACAACAATATTTCTCTCAGGATTATTTACTTCTGGGAACCAAAAAGTTGTCGAAATTCAATATTACCAGTATAGAGAATTTCTTGAACAAAAACTTATAGAAAAAGCTACGATAGTTGAGGATGTATTTACAGGTCAACTGCAGACTCCACAAACGGTAATTGCAGAAATAGGGCCAATTGAAAATGTAACACGCTTCAAAGTTATTCTACCCTTTATAGATCGAGAAGCGATGACGGAATGGAGTCAGTTTGGCGTGGATTATAGTTTTAAACAGCAGTCTATAGATTGGACGGGATATTTTCTGAATATGCTTCCGTGGTTGCTAATTATTGGAGTATGGATATTTATTCTCAGGCGTATGCAAACGGGTGCTGGTGGAATGAAAGGTATTTTCAATTTTGGCAAAAGTCGTGCAAAAATTTGGACACCTGATATGCACCGAGTGACATTTGATGATGTTGCTGGATGTGTAGAGGCGAAGGAAGAATTAAAAGAAGTAATAGATTTCTTAAAATATCCTAAACGATTTCAGAAACTTGGTGCGAAGATTCCGAAGGGAGCGTTGCTCATCGGGTCGCCTGGAACTGGAAAGACTTTGCTTGCAAGGGCAATCGCTGGCGAAGCGGACGTACCATTTTTTAACCTCAGCGGAGCAGACTTCGTAGAAATGTTCGTTGGTGTTGGTGCGTCGCGAGTTCGTGACTTATTTGAACAAGGTAAAACAAATTCTCCATGTATAATATTTATTGATGAATTGGATGCAGTTGGTCGACAACGGGGAGCTGGTATTGGTGGAGGTCATGATGAAAGAGAACAAACTTTAAATGCACTACTTGTTGAAATGGATGGTTTTAATTCTGAACAGTCTGTAATTATTCTTGCCGCTACAAATAGACCTGATATTCTAGATCCAGCATTACTAAGGCCTGGTAGATTTGATCGCCAAATAATAGTAGATGCACCTGACTACAAGGGTCGGCTGGGTATTCTTAAAGTCCATACCAAGAAGATTATACTTAATAAGCGCAAGGTTAAATTGGAAGTGCTGGCAAAAGGTACGCCTGGTCTTGTGGGAGCTGATTTAGCTAATTTGGTCAATGAAGCAGCGTTACTTGCAGCACGTAAAAAGAAAAAAGCTGTTGATATGGACGATTTTGAAGATGCGAAAGATAAAGTGATGATCGGGATTCAACGTAAAAGTGTCATTTTAACTGATGATGAAAAGAAAGTGACTGCGTACCATGAATCTGGGCACGCACTTGTAGCTGCATTAACGCCAGGCGCAGATCCGATCCATAAAGTTACAATTATACCCCGTGGTAGGGCACTTGGCGTTACCACACAGCTACCTATAGATGAAAAGCATACCTATACCAAAGATTTCATAGAAGGGCGCTTAGCGATTCTACTCGGCGGTCGCGCTGCGGAGAGTATGATCTTTAATGAACTTACAACTGGTGCTGGAGATGATATAGAACAGGCCACAAAGATTGCTAGAAAAATGGTATGTGAGTGGGGAATGAGTGAAAATTTAGGACCTATGACTTTTGGAAAGAAAAATGAAGAAATTTTCCTTGGTCGTGAAATCCAATCCCACCGTGATTATAGTGAAACCACTGCAAAACTTATCGATACTGAAGTGGTGAAAGTAATTCGCAAGGCTGAGAAATCTGCCAAACAAATATTGAAGAAGAATGATAAAATACTGCATGCTATGGCTAGCGCACTGCTTAAGCATGAAACGATTGATCACAAGGATGTGAAAAATATACTGGATGGGAAGATACTGCGTCGTAGAAAAGTTAACGGAGCGGCCAAAATAACCCGCAAAAAGAAAAAAACTACTACTACACAGAAAGCTGCCGCCAAAAAATCGACAAAATCCTGATCGAACGGGTATTTCAAGTGGCGGTTTATTAACTGCAAACTAGTTCCAAAATCATAACTTGGATACCACTGATTTCCAACACCGGCTTACTAACAATAATACCCCGACCTTGGTAATGGGTATTCTGAATGTAACACCTGATTCGTTTAGCGATGGTGGGCAGTTTCTTGATACAAAAAATGCTGTCACCCATGCCCTAAAAATGGCTGACCAAGGGGCTGATATTATTGATATAGGTGGAGAATCAACAAGACCAGGATCCGATTCTGTATCTACTTATGATGAAATGGCACGCGTTATTCCAGTTATCGAAAAAATTCGTAATCGATCTTCTATCCTAATTTCAATTGATACTTATAAAGCTGAAGTTGCCAGAGAAGCAGTAGTAGCCGGTGCGAACATTATTAATGATATTAGTGGTCTTAATTTCGATCCTGAAATGGTAAATATCGTAAGGGACCATAGAGTACCTATTGTTATAATGCATATAAAAGGAACGCCAAAAAATATGCAAGTCGACCCGCAATATGATGATTTGATTCAGGAAATAATTGATTATTTTCAAAAACAGATTGATTTTTGCAGGGATAATGGTGTTCCAAAATCAAAAATTATACTAGATCCTGGGATCGGATTTGGTAAAAGGTTGAATGATAATTTTATCTTGATCAGGGAACTAAAGCGTTTCACTGATTTGGGTTATCCAGTTTTAATTGGACCTTCTAGAAAATCATTTATCGGACTAACCCTTGATCTGCCGGTAGAACAGCGCTTTGAGGGTACAGCTGCTGCCATCACTGCAGGTATAATTAATGGTGCCCGTATTATTCGTGTGCATGACGTATTGGAAATGAAACGCGTTCAGATCATCAGTGACAAAATCAGAGGAGCGATCGCTTAGATGTACTTGTTTGATTTATGGTTTATCCGGGTAACGTTGATTGATGTCATTGATCTTATACTTGTAACTTGGTTGTTCTATAGGGTATATAAATACTTTCATGAAACCCGAGCCGGACAAATGCTTCTAGGACTCGTAATTTTACTGATTGCCTCTGTTTTATTTAATACAGTTGGTTTAAGTGCGTCATCGTGGGTTGTAAATCAATTTCAAACAGTCTGGGTTGTTGCTTTTGTTATTCTTTTCCAGCCGGAAATACGGCGTTTACTCATCTATGTGGGTCAGACTCGTTTTTTCCGTCGTATTTTCCAAATAGGGTCTTCACGTACTATTGAAGCTATTGTGGAAGCTTCCATTCAATTAACAGTAAATAAATGGGGCGCTCTAATAGTAATCCAGAGAGAAACGGGACTTCGTACTTATAAAGATGCAGGTACAGAATTAAAAGCAGAGGTGACAGCGCCGTTATTATTGTCAATATTTAACCCGGGATCACCGTTACATGATGGCGCTGTAATTATTCAAAATGATATTATTGACGCAGCTGCTTGTATTTTACCATTAACTGAGAGTACTATGGTCGATCCTGGGATGGGTACCCGACACCGGGCAGCTCTGGGAATCTCCGAAGAAACAGATTCAATAGTATTAGTTATATCTGAAGAAACAGCCAAGATTTCTCTCGCGGAAAATGGTCGGTTTATAAAAATTGGCATGGATGAAATGGATCTTCGTCGGCATCTTAATGAACGCATGTTTATCTCATCTGGGGATTAATATTGTACACCAATATTTGAATTTGTTGCATTGATTTGATATGTAAATTATTCTCATGGATTTAGCAGAACTGAAAGATAGATTTACTGCATCCGAGTCAAAACACTTTGAACTTCGGGGGTATCTTTGACCTAAAATCACAAGAGACACAATTAAAGTCTCTGCACAAAGAATCCCTGGATCCGTTGTTTTGGAATGATAAAGAAAATGCAAGTAAAATTCTGAGGAATATCAGCCGATTGGAAAATAATATTAAACTTTGGGCGGATTTAGAGCAACGGCATAGTGATATCTCTGTATTGTTTGAATTCGCGGAAAGCGGAGAGATTCAAGATGACGAAATTCTCAGTGAAATCAAAGCATACGCGGGGATTATCCGAGATCTTGAATTAAAATTGATGTTGGGTGAAAGTCAAGATATGCAGGATGCAATAATAACCATCCACCCAGGAGCTGGTGGTACGGAAAGCCAAGACTGGGCGGATATGCTTTTCCGGATGTATTCCCGCTGGATTGAACGAAAGGGCTTCCAAAAGAGTATTATGGATTACCAACCTGGTGATGAAGCGGGTATCAAGGATATAACTATCGAAGTAAGCGGTGATTATGCCTATGGTTTGTTAAAAGCTGAGGCTGGTATCCATCGTTTGGTCAGGATATCTCCATTTGATTCAAATAGTCGACGTCACACAAGTTTCGCATCTGTTTTTGTTTACCCATCCGTAACCGAAGATATTGAAATTGATATTAATCCGAATGATCTACGAATTGATACATATCGTGCCAGTGGCGCTGGTGGGCAACATGTTAATAAGACTGATTCTGCGATAAGAATTACACATTTGCCATCAAGTATTGTTGTTCAATGTCAAAATGAACGTTCCCAACACAAAAACAAGTCGCAAGCCATGAAAGTTTTGAAGGCAAGATTATACCAAGCTGAGCTTGAGAAAGAAAAAGAAGCTCATCGTGAATTAGAAGACCAAAAGAAAGATATAGGGTGGGGCAGTCAAATTCGGTCTTATGTATTTCATCCTTATAATATGGTAAAAGACCACCGCACAAAAGTTGAGACAGGTAATGTCCAAGCTGTTATGGATGGTGATTTAGATGAATTTATAAGGGGTTATTTAATGGTAAATATTTCAGACGGTGCAATCCAAAATTAGAATTTAGAGGACTTATGTCAGAAGAGCAGCGCAGTTTAAAGGATATTATCAATTTTCGAATGCAGAAATTGGAAAAATTACGTGAAAGTGGTCTTGACCCATACCCACATAACTTTACACCGACAAACAAAAGTGTTGAATTGACACAAAATTTTAAAGAGTTTGAGAACAAAGATGTAGTAATTGCTGGCCGCATCATGGCGGTCAGGAAAATGGGTAGAGCATCATTCTTTCACATTCAGGATACAGCGGGAAGAATCCAAATTTATATTAAACGTGATAAGGTAGGTGAAGAGCAATACAAACAATTTAAATTATTGGATATTGGTGATTTTGTAGGGGTTTCAGGATTTGTATTTAAAACAAAAACAGGTGAAATATCTGTACATGCTAAATCAATAACATTATTAGCAAAGAGCATACGTCCTTTACCAATCGTAAAAGAAAAGGAAGGTAAAACGTTTGATGCATTTAAAGATAAGGAGCAGCGTTATCGTAACCGCCATTTGGATTTAATTGTAAATCCGGAAATAAAGGATGTATTTCAGAGCAGGGCAAAAATTACTTCTGCACTTAGGAAATACCTGGATGATGAAGGGTTCTTGGAAGTGGAAACACCTGTTCTTCAACCTCTTTACGGAGGTGCCAATGCACGCCCATTTAAAACTCACCATAATACCTTAGACCAAACATTCTACCTACGTATCGCTGATGAGTTATATCTCAAACGCCTTATTATAGGCGGTATCGATAAGGTATATGAGTTATCAAAGGATTTCAGAAACGAAGGTATGGATAGGAATCATAATCCAGAATTCACTATGTTGGAGTGGTATGAAGCCTATAGTGATTATGAAGACCAAATGGACCGAGTTGAAAATATAATTCGATTAGCAGGAGAAGCTGTGGGAAAGACCAAAATTAAGTGGGCAAACTCTGATATAGATTTAACAAAGGCTTTTGATAAAAAACCATTTTTGGATCTGTTTAAAGATGCTACTGGTTATGGTTTATCAGATGCCGATGAAAAGAAGCTTCGGTCTATTTGTCGTGAACATCAAATTGAAGTTTCTAAGGATGCAAATTTTGGTCAACTTTTGGATAACCTGATGCACAGATTGGTAGAACCGAACCTAATTCAGCCGGTTTTTGTTATCGATCATCCAAAGTCTATATCCCCACTTGCCAAACACCATCGTAATGGTGATCCAAATCTTGTGGAGAGATTTGAGTTATTTATTGGTGGTGTAGAATTTGCCAATTGTTTTTCTGAATTAAATGATCCATTAGATCAGCGAAAGCGTTTGGAATACCAGGCAAAGCTTCGAGATGCAGGAGATGATAAAGCCCAGCCAGTAGATGAAAACTTTATAGAAGCAATGGAATGCGGTATGCCACCGACGGGCGGAGTAGGACTAGGTGTAGATCGTTTAGTGATGCTTTTGACAGAAAATCGATCCATCAGAGATGTGCTTTTGTTTCCGGCGATGCGTACCTAATAAATTTCCATAATGAAACTAAGTATCTATTTGGCTCTACGGTATTTAAGATCATCAGATAGAGCCAGTTTTTCTTCTTTTGCTGGTAAGTTAGCTATTATTGGATTAGGTGTTGGTATTGCTGCACTAATCCTTACTGCTGCCATTTATAAAGGATTCGAAGACACAATTTCTAATAAAATAGCTGGTTTTGATGGTCATATCAGAATTCAGGATTTCCTTGGTCGACCTATTTCAAATAATTCTGCAGGACTTGATAGTATTTTATTTGATTTTGCTTTAGAACACCCTGATGCTCAAATAAAATCATTTGTCCAAGGACCAGCAATGATGCGCAAAGGACTAAATGCAGAAGGTATTATTTTAGAAGGTTTGAATGGAGAAGAATTGCCGTCAGCTTTGAATAAGATAATTATCGGTGGTAATGGAGAATTGTCTGAAAAAACTATTATCATTGGTAAACGCTTGGCCGATGCATATCAATTAATCGTTGGGGACCCATTTGTAGTGTTTGACCTAGGTTCTATGGCAGAAATAACTGGAATGCAACGATTAACACAATTTACGATCGGAGGGATATTCCATTCTGGTTTAGTGGAATATGATAATTCAATGGTATATACAAGAATTGAAAACGCACAGTATTTACTTAATATGAATGAAGAAATATCCGGTATTATAATCTATCTAGATAATACGGATTACCAATCGGCGGCAATGGACATAGAATCTCGTCTGGGATATCCTTATTATACTCTGACCTGGAAAGAAAAACATCATACGCTTTTTAAATGGTTAGCCGTACAAAAATTACCCATTCTTCTAATTTTTGGTATGATCGCTCTAGTGGCAATAGTAAATATTATATCTGCGCTTACCATGATAGTATTAGAAAAAGTTCGATCCATTGGATCATTACAAGCGATTGGCTTATCACGCAGATCAATAATATCTTTATTTCTTGTTAAAGGAACGATAATTGGATTGGTAGGGTCGATATTTGGATTAACCCTGGCGTTATTTTTTGGCTGGGTACAAATGAAATATCATATTCTATCCATCGCAGAAGATATTTATTTTATGGACCATGTTCCGGTATCATTTGATTTTTCTCAGATTTTAGTAATAATATTTTTTGGCACTACCTGCTCTTTGTTGGCTAGTCTTTGGCCGACAAATATTGCATCTCGTGTAAAACCTGCCGATGCGTTACGATACGAATGAGATTTCAATTAATGATAGCGAAACGATTTATGCTTGGAGGCAGAGGATCTGGGCCCAGCCGTCTTACTGGATGGATATCAATTATTGGAATGATGGTTGGTACATTTGCAATGATAATATCTTTGGCGGTGATGAATGGTTTTGAAGAACGGGTGATTAATAAGTTAATTGGATTTGAAGGGGATATACGTATAACAGGAATAAATAAATATGCCGCGCTTGAACAAGCCTATAATAAAGTTAAAAGTGAAGCTTCCATTGATAAGGCTATGTTGTATAAGGAAAGAATTGGGATGATAATTGGCAGGGATGATTCAAAACGAATGGCTACGTTCAAGGCAGTTGAGCTGGAAGGGTTGGATACCTTTTATGATATTGAATTCATTAACAAAGGTATGAAAACTTCCAATCCAGAAATTGTAATAGGTAATTTATTGGCACAAAGGTTGAACGTAGATATTGGTGATCAATTAACAATTATGAGTCCAATTGATCAAACAAACTTTTTTGGGTTGCCCCAAATGATCGATGTTACTGTCAGTCGAATTTTTCATGCCCAAGTGTTAGATTTTGATGATCGGGTAGTATTTATTTCACCTGATGTAGGCAACCGACTGTTCCTGCGCAAACAAAACTATGATGGAATCGATATACGCCTAGTTGACCGTAAAAATCTGGTTGATATTAAAATGCAGTTAGAAAAGACCTTTTCGGATCATTTATCCATAAAAACATGGGAAGATTTACATCGCGGTTTGATCAGTGCCATGCGTGTTGAACGTTTAGGTGCTTTGGTTGTATTGTGTTTGATCATATTAGTGGCCAGCTTTAATCTGGTATCTACGTTAGTTTTGGTCATTATCCAGAAAATCCGTGAAATTGGGATTTTACGTGCAATCGGTACATCTAGAATTAATATTAAAAAAATAATTCTTACCCAGGGCTCCTTAATTGGAGGAGTCGGTGCTGTGATTGGAATCGGTATAAGCACGGCCTTAATATTTATTCAAAATCAATATGGTATTATCCCGCTTCCCGCAGATGTGTATTTCATTAGTCAATTACCTATGGTAATAACACCTATTGACCTTTTGGTTGTACCAATAATTGCATTTTTCTTTATTCTTTTTTCCGGATTAATTGCATCAAGACGAGCTACCATGATAGGTATTAGGGAGTCCTTACAGTGGGAAAAATAGTATTAGATACAAAAAAACTTGTGAAGTCCTACTCTAATGGGGGAAAAAAATTAGATGTACTTTCGAAATTAACCTTGAAGGTAAAATCAGGTGAAATCATAACCATTATGGGACAATCAGGTGCAGGTAAAACTACTTTGTTGAATATACTTGGTACGCTGGATCAACCTGACTCAGGTCAATTAACGATCCTTGGAAATAATGCAATGGAAATGAATGATGAGCAATTATCTAAATTGAGAAATCGGGATCTGGGTTTTATCTTTCAATTTCACCATTTACTTCCTGAATTTACTGCGTTTGAGAATGTGCTGATGCCAGCTATTATAAATAACAATGCCAGCGCAAAGGAAGAGCTTGCAGATGAGTTATTTCACTATGTGCATCTTTCGGATCGGAAAGACCATTTTCCTGCGGAGCTGTCTGGTGGTGAGCGATTGCGGGTTGCTGTATTGCGAGCATTAATTAATCAGCCTGCTTTGGTGTTGGCCGATGAGCCAACAGGTAACTTGGATATCAATAATGCAAGACGATTGTTGCAACTATTTAAAAAAATCAATTCTGACTTTAACCAAACATTTATTATCACTACCCATAATCCACAAGTTGCAGCAATCGGTAACCGTAAACTTAAAATGGTTAATGGGCGATTGAGAATAAATAAGTAAATGATTATTTATAGGTTTTGATATCATGATAAAGGTGTTTTAATATTTCTGGTAGAATGAAAGAAAATTTTTCGAAACGCATTCAATCTATTATTAAATATGCCAAGGATGAAGCAATCCGTCTTGGTCATAGTTATGTGGGGTCGGAGCACTTACTTCTTGGTATGATCAAGGAGTCAGCAGGATTATCCATAAAAATCCTTGAAATTTATGATTGTAGTCTAGCAGACCTGAAAGCTATGATTGAAGATATGATTAAGAGTTCCGGAGGCACCTTGACTTTGGGACATTTACCATTTACCCGTCGTGCTGAACGTATTTTACGGAACTCATATAACGAAGCAGCTACACTTGGTTCATCAGTTGCAGATGATGAGCACCTACTGCTTTCTATGCTGAAAGAGACTGAAGGAATCGCCTATGAAGTCCTAAATGCCTATAATTTGGATTATGATAGTGTTCTTGGGCTAATGGAGAATGAAGATATTGATGAGCCTAAGGAATTGGAACCGCGGAAGACCATCAAACCTGGTAAGTCCAAGACGCCAGCTTTAGATCATTTCTCTCGCAACATTACAAATTTAGCTGAAAAGGGGGATTTGGACCCTGTGATAGGTCGTGAGGTTGAAATTGAGCGTGTTGCGCAAATACTCACGCGTAGAAGGAAAAATAATCCCGTGTTAATAGGAGAACCTGGGGTTGGTAAAACGGCGATAATAGAAGGTCTGGCGCAAAGGATCGTACGAAAAGAAGTTCCCAGATTATTGCACAATAGACGAATCCTTTCATTGGATTTACCGGCAATCGTAGCTGGTACAAAATATCGGGGTCAGTTTGAAGAGAGATTAAAGACTATAATGGTAGAACTGGAATCGACGGAAGATGTACTAATTTTTATTGATGAACTCCATACCTTGGTTGGTGCAGGAGGTGCGTCTGGTTCATTGGATGCATCAAACATGTTTAAACCAGCGTTAGCGCGCGGCGATATTCACTGTATTGGCGCAACGACACTAGATGAATATCGTAAGTATGTGGAGAAAGATGGAGCACTAGAAAGACGGTTCCAAAAAATAATGGTTAATCCTCCAAGTATTGAAGAATCAATAGAAATATTGAAAGGTCTCCAAGAATCTTATGAAAATCATCACAATGTGACTTTTGATCAAAAAGCTATTGAAGCGTGTGTTTACCTATCTCATCGGTATATAACAGATAAATTTTTACCCGACAAAGCAATTGATATTTTGGATGAAGCTGGCAGTAGGGCCCACATGCTCAATATGGATGTACCGCAAGATTTGATAGATCTAGAACTAAAAATTGAAGAATTACGTCGTGAAAAAGAAACAGTGGTTGTAGCTCAAAGATTTGAAGATGCAGCCGCACTTCGTGACAAAGAGCAGTCATTATTGGGAAAACTTGCATCAATGCAGAAAAAATGGCAGCGGGATGAATCCAATCATCCATTTCAGGTAACTGAAGAAAATGTAGCTGATGTAGTAAGCATAGTGTCTGGAATTCCTGTGAATAAAGTGGCTCAATCAGAATCTCAAAAGTTGCTGAAAATGAGAGATGAGTTGCATAAATCTATTATTGGCCAGAACCAGGCAATAGATAGTATTTCTAAGTCTATCCAGCGAGCCAGGATGGGCCTCAAAAGTCACACAAGACCAATTGGTGTATTTCTTTTTCTTGGGCCTACAGGAGTTGGCAAAACTGAATTAGCAAAAGTATTAGCAAATTATCTTTTTAGTCATACCGATTCTCTTATAAAAATTGACATGTCCGAATATAGAGAGCGATTTTCTGTATCACGACTTATTGGTGCACCACCAGGATATGTTGGGTATGAGGAAGGAGGTGCACTTACAGAAAAAGTACGGCGCAATCCCTATTCTGTGATTCTGTTTGACGAATTTGAGAAAGCGCACCTAGATATATCTAATTTATTATTACAGGTTTTTGATGAGGGTATTTTAACTGATGGGTTTGGCCGTAAAGTAGATTTTCGAAATACTATCATTATAATGACATCAAACTTGGGAACAAAAGACATAAAAGTTGATGGCAGGTATGGTTTTGTCAAAAAATCTGGAAAGTCAGATTACGAAACTATGCAATCCACAATAATGGACCGTGTAAAGAATGTATTTAGTCCTGAATTATTAAATCGCATTGATGAAACAATTGTTTTCCATATGTTGGATGAAACTGACGTTTTAAATATTATTGATTTGCAATTAAAGGAGCTGATTGAAAATCTACAAAAAATGGACATTAAAATTACTGTAACCAAGCGCGCCCGTAAGCTATTGGTGAAGCGGGGTTTTCATGAAGAATATGGAGCCCGGAACTTGAGACGAACGATTCAAAATTCTCTTGAAGATCCCATTTCTGAATTATTGCTTGAAAATAAATTCATCCATGGTGATAAAATTACGGTTGATAGTAAGAAGGATGAGTTAACCTTTTCTCCGGTAAAAAAACGGGCAAATAAGTCAGTAAAACAGGCCGGAAGGACAAAAAATGCGAAAAAGGACGAAAATCCTGAGAAAGTCTGATATTTACCTCCTATTTCTGCCATATTTATATAGTATTACCTATTATATCTGCCATATAGGTTAATTAATTTTTCTGGCATAGTTATTGTATTTTATTTACTTGAGATTGTTCTAAAAGGAGTAAATAATGGAAAATATTCAAACATTTATGATCAACCATCCCATATTAAGCATGGCACTGATACTACCATTTAGCCTCATTATTGTGATTGGCATTTTTTCAATCCTCATCAATTTCGTGTTGCCAGTGATATTAGCCTTTTGGCTGTCTGGCTGGGTTTATACTGCAATTGTAGGTGAAAAAGTTCAAAGATATTACCAGCAGCCTTTTTGGTTCATTAGATACAAGTCTGCTTTATAATTAACTGTATTAAAATAGGAGATATAAATCATGGGTAAGATAATTGGTATTGATCTCGGTACGACAAATTCTTGTGTCGCAGTTTTAGAAGGAGGTGAACCTTCTATCATAACGAGTCCAGAAGGCGGGCGTACAACACCTTCTGTTGTAGCATTTACGAAAAATGGAGAAAGATTGGTTGGTCAGCCTGCTAAGAGGCAGGCAGTAACAAATCCTGTAAATACTGTTTTCTCAATCAAAAGATTTATGGGACGCATGTATGATGAGGTAGGAACTGAAATTGAAGAAGTGCCTTATAATGTGCAAAAAGGCTCAAATAATGGAGTAGTGGTTAAAATAGAGGATAAGGAATATAATCCCCCAGAAATCAGTGCCATGATATTACAAAAATTAAAGCAAATGGCTGAAGAACACCTTGGTACATCAGTTACCGATGCAGTGGTAACAGTTCCTGCGTATTTTAATGATTCCCAGCGTCAAGCTACCAAGGATGCGGGTAAAATCGCTGGACTTAATGTAAGACGAATTATCAATGAACCAACAGCGGCAGCTCTTGCCTATGGACTTGATAAGAAAAAGGATGAAAAAATTGCAGTCTTTGATTTAGGAGGCGGTACCTTTGATATTTCTATACTTGAGCTGGGCGATGGTGTTTTTGAAGTAAAATCTACTAATGGTGATACCCATTTAGGCGGAGATGATTTTGATCAAATGGTCTTGAAGTGGATTGCTAATGAATTTAAAGCTAGTGACGGGATAAATTTGAAGGAAGATCCGATGGCCTTGCAAAGGTTAAAAGAAGCTGCAGAAGCTGCCAAAAAAGAATTATCAAGTTCTAAACAGACTGAAATAAATCTCCCATTTATAACTGCAGATGCTTCTGGGCCTAAACACCTTAATTTGACCCTTACGCGAGCAAAATTTGAAGAGTTAGTGTCAGATTTAGTGGAAAGAACAATTGCCCCCTGTAAGCAAGCGATTAAGGATGCTGGTCTAAAAGCATCAGAAATTGATGAAGTTATTTTAGTGGGCGGCTCAACTAGAATACCAAAAATTCAAGAGAAAGTGAAAGATATTTTTGGTAAAGAATCGAATAAAAGTGTTAATCCAGATGAGGTAGTTGCACTAGGTGCATCTATTCAAGGTGGTGTCTTAGCAGGTGATGTAGATGATATTCTTTTGCTTGACGTTACTCCTTTATCGCTTGGCATTGAGACACTAGGTTCAGTGGCCACGAAATTGATTGAAAGGAATACTACCATTCCAACGAAGAAATCGCAGATATTCAGTACAGCTGCAGATAATCAGACCACGGTTGAGATTCATGTATTACAGGGAGAGCGTGAAATGGCCGTAGATAATAAAACTATTGGTCGTTTCCATCTTGATGGTATTCCACCTGCTCCACGGGGAGTGCCGCAAATAGAAGTAACGTTTGATATTGATGCTAATGGAATTTTAAATGTTGGTGCCAAAGATAAGGCTACAGGAAAAGAACAAAGCATCCGTATTGAAGCATCGAGTGGATTAAGTGACTCAGAGGTTGATAAAATGGTAAATGATGCCAAGAAACATGAAGAAGAGGATAAAGATAAACGCGAATTAATAGATTTACATAACCAGGCTGAACAATTGGTTTACCAGACAGAAAAAAATATCAAAGAATTTGATGATAAGTTAAATGATGATGACAAAAAGAAATTATCTGATGCGGTCGAACAATTGAAAAAGGTAAATAGTGATTCAAGTAAAAGTGATATTCAATCCTCAATTGACTCTTTAAACACTGTTTGGAGTGAGCTAGCAACAAAATTATATGATGAAACAAAAGCAACTCCTGGTGATGATCAAAATGAAGATGAAAAAAGCAAAGGAAGAGGTAAGTCCAAGGGAAAAGAGGAGGGTGAAATTGAAGATGCGGATTTTGAAGTAGTGAACTAAACTACATTAAAAGCCAGATTAAAAAGCGTCTACCTAGACGCTTTTTTTGTTTTTGGAACAGGACACATGTATATTCGTTAGCTTAGTATATATACGAAATACAATGAAATTACTGAAAACTCTTATCTTGACCATCGTAATTCTGTTGAGTATAACAGTACTAGTTTTATTAACACCATCTTTATGGAAAGAGTTAATTGAATATCGAATAAATGACCAATTAACAAAGAGGGGTGACTGGGAAATATCTTTTGATAAAGTTAGCGGTCATTTACTTGCCAATGTTTCCATACAATCCTTGAAATTGAACAATCTTAATAAATCAAGTATTTTTATTTCGAATGTTGATCTTCGTTTAAATATGATGGAATCATTGTTTGGATATCCAAGTTTCAAATACCTGAAACTAAAAGAAGTTACCACCACCCTTTTCCAATCAAAAAAATCATCCGATTTAAGATCAGATCCCTTTGATTTAAAGGAAATCCTAGAACAAAAGTTTACTGTTGATCGCCTTCAATTCGATGGTAGGGTTACAATTCCTGAGTTAACAATACTTAAGGACTTCTTATTTCAATTTGATGGGCGTTTTGATCTTGATATGAATTCACTCGACCTTGATGTCAATGAATTATATTTTGCAATGGAAGAAACAGGATTTGATATGCGGTTGGAAAAATCTCGAATATCATTATATCCAGCAAAACTAGTGTGCGAAAATATAAATGGTACGATTGACTCATTGGGCTTTAGAGGAAAATTCAGTTACAACTGGTTGGATGATAAAGACATGAGAATTGATGTTTTTCTTGACCAATATCAAATTCCAAAAACATTTTTCGATAGATTACCTCTTCAACCAAAACTATCAGCCTTAGAAACAGAAATTCATATCCAGTCTGATTTAAAAACCTTCGAAGGGAATATTACGCTAACGAATGATTTAGGGTTACATACCTCTGGTAATATTTCTTTATCAAATTTTGATGATTTCTTTTCTTTAGATCAGATGAAATTAGAGGGCGAGGATGCCAGCCTGTCAATAAGTGGTATTTATCAAAAAGATGGTCATTTTAATGCTTCAATACAGCTAACTGATTTTGATCTAAATAAATGGATTATAGATGATCTTCCAACTGACTTGAATGGTCTTGTAGCAATTGAGGGCACTGTAGAAAAAAGTAAATTGGAGCATATTACGCTTACGATGGAATTGTTAGAAACAAAGCTGTATAAAGATCGGGATATATCAGTATCTGGTACAGCTGATTATGTGAACGAGTTATTAAATATCGAGGAACCGCTGGAATTATCAATTGGAAATAGTAGAGTAATAGTCACCGGAACCAGTGACTTTAAAAATGAAGTCTATAACTTGGATTTAGACCTTGATAACGCTGATGTTTTCATTATAAACAATTTTTGGTCGGATAGTCTAGAAAATGGTAAGGCGACAGGCAGCCTTTTTGTATCTGGTCCTTTTAGTAATCCTAATCTGAATGCAGAACTTATACTAAGGAATATAAGCTATAAGAATTTTAATTTAGAAAGCTTTGAATTCTTTGGGAGTTTGAATAGTTCAGACCAATATACTACTGGAGATTGCCAATTGCGTATTGGAGCTGGTACATGGAATGACCAATCTTTTGAAAGTGGTGTTGTTGACTTATCATATACACAAGATGGTTTAGAGATCCAGAGTGCAGAATTCAAAAATAATAATGATTTTTTTCAGTTGTCCGGTTTTTTGAAAAATGATGGCAATGGAGTATTTGATCGTCTTCAGATTGCCATAAATCAGCAATATTTAATCAATACTAAACCAGTCGAATTTACCCTGGGAGAAGGAGTGGATTTACTTGAGTTGGATTGGGGGGAAAATGAATTGACTTTGAAGCCGTTTGAATTTCATGTAAATGATGGGATCCTCTCCGGTTTCTTAACGCTTACAGATGAAGTAGATGGTTTATTGAAAATATCAAATATAGGTACAGACATACTAGATTTTTTAATTCCTGATAAACGGATCAAAATCCAGGGCCAGGTATTTGGCGAATTGTCTGTTACATCAAGGGAATATTCTTTGGATTACTCAATAGATTTAGCGATAAAGAATGGTGAGATTGCTTCTCAACCATTTGATGAATTAATCATATCAACCTTCTATCGTGATTCAATTCTACATATTGATGAAATTACATTGATCCACGGGGATAAAACCGGTATTCAGGTTGCTGGTGTAGTGCCACAATATTTTGAAGAATCCAATCCAATTGAAATAGATGCTATGATCAACATGAAACAGGTTGATATTTCAATTTTCACTCAATTTATCCCTGACTGGTTCGCATTAGAAGGTGTGGTGAGCGGGGTTCTGAATTTTGGTGGTCGTCCAAATAAAACTAAATTTGATTTTGATCTGTCTATAGATGAAAGTGTATTTGAAGGATTGGAACTAGGTCATATTACAGGAATGGGGCTTTACGATTCAAGACGTTTATATTTTAATCAGTTTTCCGCACAGAGGGGTAAAGACCACGCTATTGCTGGTGCAGCCTATTTACCCCTGGATTTAAACTTTAGTTCAGAGAATCCAGGAGAAATGTTTATGGCCGATTCAATATGGGTTGATGTAAGTGGTAATTTCAACCATCTCGAATTCCTATCTGAATATTTAATTGATATAGACTCTTTACCGGGGAATCATGATGTTTCCTTGCAAATTGCTGGACCACCTGATAAACTTGTCAGGAACGGAAAAATATCAATCAAAGATGGTTCTATCTACACGATTTTATTAGATAAACCAATAAAAGGTGTTTATGGTAAAGGTATACTAGTTAATAATCTGCTATTAATTGAAAACCTTGTTGGTGCTGCGACAATTAAACCGGAAAATAATAAAGCAAATATTTTTATTGATGGAAACATAAATATGACAAAGTTCTTCGAACCCTACTATAATCTCAACGCTAAAGGAAGTAATGTTTTTTTCAAAACCTTATTAGGCGATATTGAAGGTATGGTTAATGTTGATGTACGTATTACTGGAAGAGATACAATTACAATAGCGGGTGGAATAGAAGCTATTGATGCTGTTATGTATCAAGAGTTTGAGATTAATACGTTACCTACTGCGGAACTCGATCCTAGCAAAACAATTATCAACTACAAATTAAATTTCCCAATCACTGGTAAATTTGTTTTAAGAAATAGTCAAATCGATGCACAATTAGGTGGTGAGTTGAGTATCTCCATGTTTGGGGACCAAAGCGCTGATTACTCCGGAGAACTATTCGTTAGAGAAGGAAAATTTTATTACTACGGTGATATATTCAGCATCACAAATGGATATTTGGCTTTTGACACCAAAGGATTCAATCCATATTTAGATTTATCTGCATTTACTAAAATAAAAGAGGAAAACATTACCATTACTCTTGTTGGACCATTGGATAATCCAAAATTGGGTTTAGAATCCTCTAGTGGTTTTTCGGAAAGTGATATACTTGAATTACTGACAATAAGAAGCCGTTTCGAAGATCAAGAGATTAGTTCGTCAGGTCTAGGGAGTAAAGCCCAGTCAATATTTGTAGCCTATTTAGAGAAGGAGTTGGAACGAAATTTTATGCAAATCAGTGGACTTGGGAGATTAGGTATCGTAGAGGATGTTAGTATATCTGGTGCTTCTGCCTTGATTGACCCTACAGGCTCGGATGATTTAGTGATTAAGGCACAGGTTTCGAGAAATTTATCATTGAACTATTCTTACAAACGGTCATTCTCATTTTCCAACCCATACTTGAATCAGGTTGGTGTTGAACTCAAATTAAATCCTTACTTTTCCCTTATTGGAAATGTTGATGAATTGGGTAATATGCACGTAAAATACCGCCTGCGTTATTCTTACTAGATAATAATACCAAAATGAAACACTTTTGCTTGGTTTTAACAGGCTTACTTAGCCTGAATCTCTTGTGGGCTTTACCCGAAGATGGCCCCCAGGTTAGTGGTGTAAGTTTCATCGGTAATTCAAGGATCAAAAGTAAGCACCTCGAGCAAATTATCAATATTCAAAATAAAATATTTTTTGCCGATCAATCTTTTGATCGACGTGTTATAAAACTTGATGCTATAAGCATTAAAAACTATTACCTGACAAAAGGTTATTTGGATGTGGCTGTCATTGATTCATTTACGATTAGCGATAAAAGTGCAGATATATTCTTTAGAATTCAGGAAGGTAAACAATATTTTCTCCAATCTATAAATCTATCAGGTAATGGTACACTTACAGATAAACAAATAATATCTATTTTTAAACTAAAAGAAAATAATCCATTCAACCCGGTAGCTATTCAGGTTAACCGAAGTGTCTTAGATGAAGCTTACCATGAGGAAGGTAAATTATTTCTGGAAACAAAAATATCTCAGCTTGTGACTGATTCAGTAATTGTAAATATTGAAATCCAAGAGGGACCGGATGTACATATTAATAAAATTTACGTCGAAGGAATGAAAGAGGATCTTGACTCTAATGTAATATTTAGAGAATTAGAATTCAAAGTTGGGGACAAATATGTAAAAAGTAATATAGATGCCAGCCAAAGAAAATTAATGGAAATTGGCATTTTTTCAATGGCCGCGATAATGCCTGTTAAAAATACAACCAATGATACTACGGTTAATTTAGTAATTGAATTAAGAGAACTAAATCGAAGAGAGATTTTATCTTCCGGCGGTTATTATCCAGTCATAGTAAATGAAGGTATTATGCCTGTAAATGCACTAGGTGGTGATGTTGCATGGAAAGACCGCCGGGTTTTTAACTCCGCTGCTAATTTTGAAATCAGATCATCGCTTGCTTTTCCATTGGAGACTGGGTACCAGTTTCCCCGCGCTACGGTGGACGTGCTTTTTTCAAATCAATGGATTCTTGGATTGCGCATACCAACTGAAATGAGTGGTTTTTTCCAATCGTTTCGAAATTATGAGCAAGATGATGGTATATACCGCTACGGTTTCCAGTTGGCCAATATTTTACAATTAGATGAAAGGTCATATATAAGAACAATATTACGGTGGGAATTATTTGATGATAAAAAACGGGATGATAAGAATGATATAGAAAATCGATCATTCAGAATAGTAGGTAGATTGGATAGAGCTAATAACCCTCTATATCCATCAAGAGGATACGTTCTTAATACAGAGTTAATTAGTGTTGGTGGTTTACTTGGTGGAAATAGAACTTACCAGAAGATCGATACAGGAATTCAAGGATATTTACCTATAAGTAAGGATTGGATTTTTGCTAGTAGAATAAAATATGGTATGATTTTTAATTGGAGTGAAGGTTATGATGATTACGAAACATTATTATATGATAAATTTTACTTGGGTGGCAGTTCAAGTCTGAGGGCATGGGAAGCACTTAAATTTTTAACAGAACCAGGTAACAACTTACCAAAAGGTGAATTAATTCGATTTTTAGTTAATTTAGAGATTCGATTCCCGCTGGTTTGGTTATTTGGAGGAGAATTATTTCTTGATGGAGGTCAGCTTACGAACCAAGCAAGGAATATTTCCTTGGATTCGATCAAGTGGGGAGTGGGCTTCGGAATTACAATTGCTTCCCCACTGGGGCCTGTACGGTTAGATTATGCTTACCAAGTTGATAATCCTGAATCTGGGGAACTTAATCTTGGTTTATTATACATATTTTAAGAGGAACATTTAATTATTTACTATGTAAATGATCATAGTTCTTTCTTGATGATGGGTATACTTGCGTATAAATTCCGCAGTTTTTAAATACAGGTAATTATCTAGAATGATGAAAATACTTTTTATCCTAACAATTATTGGGGTCTTTATTACTGGTTGTGGTAATAACCAGACTGCAGATGAATTATTTAGTGGCGCGGAGAATGCTAGGAATGAAAAAGATATTAAACGCGCATTATCTAATCTTGATTTGCTATTAAAAAAATACCCTAACCATATTCTGGCTGCAAAGACGCAATACCTAATTGGTGATATTTACATGAATGATTTGCGTGATTTTGATAGTGCAATTGCTGCTTACGTTAATGTGGTTAATAATTTTTCCGGAACAAATCAAGAAGCACAGGCGCAATTTATGATTGGTTATATTTATGCTAATATTTTAGGTGATAACGCTAAAGCAGAAATGAATTATAAGATTTTTCTCGATCGATTCCCTGATCACGAATTAGCACCTTCGGTCCAATTCGAACTAAATTATCTTGGTAAGGACATAAATGAGATAGATGTCCTTAAGCATATTACATCCTAAAAGTTATCATTATTTCATATGGCAGAGTTTAGTTTATCAGAAATAAATGAACGTATATCTCGCGAATCAAGCTTTGTTGATACGCTTAAAGAGGCCGTTAGCGCAACGATAGTAGGTCAGACTGATCTAGTTAATCGGCTTTTAATAGGCATGTTGGCCAATGGACATATACTCATTGAGGGGGTGCCAGGCTTGGCCAAGACTTTGCTGGTTAAGACAATGGCGCAGCTTATAGACGCAAAATTCCAGCGCATTCAATTCACGCCTGATATGCTTCCGGCAGATTTAATTGGTACACTTATTTATAACCAGAAAACAGGCGGGTTTGAAACGCGAAAAGGTCCAATCTTTGCTAATATAATCCTTGCTGATGAGATCAATCGCTCGCCAGCAAAAGTACAGAGTGCCTTGTTGGAGGCAATGCAGGAAAGACAGGTTACCATTGGAGAAGATACTTTTGTTCTTGATCGTCCATTTCTTGTTCTCGCGACACAAAATCCAATAGAACAAGAAGGTACATACCCGCTGCCAGAGGCGCAGGTAGATCGATTTATGCTAAAGTTGAAGGTAGACTATCCAACAAAGGAAGAAGAAAAACAAATATTGAGGAAAATGGCGAAAACATCCGTCAATGAATCAATAAACTCAGTGGTAAAGCCAGAACAGATTTTGACAGCGCAAAACATAATAAATGATATCTATGTAGATGTAAAAGTTGAAGAATATGTATTAAACCTTATATTCGCTACACGATATCCTGAAGATTTTGGATTAAGTGATTTGGCTGGCCTTATTGATTACGGAGCTTCACCAAGAGCTTCAATTAATATTGTATTAGCTGCGAAGGCCCGTGCATTCATAGAACACCGTGGTTTTATCACTCCTGAAGATGTCCGTTTTGTAGGTGCAGATGTTCTTCGTCATCGCCTCATTTTAACTTATGAAGCAGAAGCAGAAGAATTAACATCCGAAGATATTATCCAGCGACTTTTCGAAACAATCGAAGTCCCCTAATTACATTGTAATATGATCCCGAAAGAGATCATCCAAAAAGTTCGTCATATTGAGATTAGAACTCGTGGTTTAGTTAATGATCTTTTTGGCGGTGAATACCACTCTGTCTTTAAAGGTAGAGGCATGTCTTTTTCTGAGGTAAGAGAATATCAGCCCGGTGATGATATTAGTTTAATTGATTGGAATGTGACCGCGCGATCAAATGCGCCATATATTAAGATCTTTGAAGAGGAAAGGGAATTAACTGTCTATCTCATAGTTGACATGAGTAGATCAGGAAATTTTGGTACACTGCAAAGATTTAAGAATGAGATTGCTGTAGAAATCGCTGCAGTATTGGGCTTCTCGGCTATAAAGAATAATGATAAGGTTGGATTAATCCTATTTAGTGATGGAATTGAAAAATATGTTGTCCCAAAAAAGGGAAAGTCACATGTCCTACGCGTAATTAGAGAACTACTTTACAACAGACCAAAAGGACGGGGAACCTCAATTCAAAATGCACTTGATTTCTTAATGAAGGTAGCAAAACGCAGAAGTGTCGTATTTCTAATCTCTGATTATATGGATAAAGGATATTGGAAATCGCTTAAGGTTGCTAATCGAAAACATGATCTAATTGGCATTCAAATTAGTGATGTTGCTGAATACAATATACCTGACCTGGGATTGTTAAAGGTTCATGACCCGGAAACTAATGAACAATTTTGGATTGATACGAGTTCAAAAGAAGAACGTTTACTATTTAAAAAAGAGCAAGAAGAAAAATGGATAAAATTCAACAAGGAGTGTGATCGTATAAAATTTGATCTAATCCAAATTTCTACCACTGGTGATTATGTTGACCCGCTAATGAATTATTTTAAGCGTCGTGAGAAACGTGTATAACCGGTTATGACCCCAAGAAAAATACTTTTCTATATTGGCCTAATACTTTTTTTATATACCTGTGGAAAAGACGAGAGTTTAAATGGTTCCTTTCAATTATCTGTATCAACTGATACATCATTTGCAGCGATAGGAGATTTGATAAAGTTCAGGGTTCAGACAAAATCTCTTGGAGATAATTATTTGGTCATACCACAAACTCAGTTTAATGAACCATTGGAATTACGGCATTTAGAACCGCTATATAATAAAAATGGAAAAATTACTGGAGTAGATTATGTTTTATCAGTATGGGATACAGGCATGGTAGTTATTCCAGCCATCGCAGTAAATGTTTTTAAACCGGACAGTACCTTAGATTTTATAATAAACACCGATTCACTAGAAATCAATGTTGTCTCAATGGTTGCTAAAACCGGTTCACAATCCATGAGACCCATCAAAGGGCCAGTGCCTATTTCTAGAAGATGGCCGATAAAGACAATTATTTTAATCTTGTTGCTAATTGGGATTTTATATGGGTTATATGTTATATATAGTAAACGTATACTGACTGAATACATAGAAGTAGAACCAGTACGGTCTAGCAGGCCAGCTGATGAGAAGGCCCTTGAAAAACTTAATGATTTAAAGGATAGTAAATATCTGCAACGTGGCGAGATAAAAGAGTTTTATGTACAACTTTCCTATATCCTAAGAGAATATGTGGAGAACAGTGTGTACATAAAGACATTGGAAATGACTACTGAGGAAATAAAGCAGTACAGATCAGCAATTCCTTTTGATCGTGACCAATTAGGTATATGGATGGATATTATGCAACGGGCTGACCTAAGTAAATATGCAAAATCTGATCCAGAGAAAATGATTTGCTATGAAGACCTAGCTGCAGGGAAAACATTTGTGAAAAATACTGTTCCATCCTGGAAAATACAAAGCACGTAAAATGGAATTATAGGTGTGTTTCTAAAATTTGAGATGGCAAAAGAAAAGGTTAAATTCAAATTATAATACGGGATTATCCATGGCAACGACAAGAGATATAAAAAATGGTGTGGTTCTGTTGGAAAACGGGAAGCGAATGAAAGTATTGGAATTTCTACATGTTAAACCTGGTAAAGGCGGTGCATTTATCCGTACAAAATTGCGAGATATTCAATCAGGAAAGGTAGTTGAAAAAAAAATTAATGCTGGCTCGAAAATTGAATTAATAAGAATTGATGCCAAGGAAATGCAATACTTATATAAAGATGGCGATAGTTATGTATTCATGGATAGCCAGACGTATGATCAAATCAATGTTCTAGCGGAAATTATTGGTGATAAAATCAATTTTCTCAAACCAGGTCAGAATGTGGATATATTATTTGATGGTACGTTGATTATCGATATTCGCTTGCCTGCACACGTTAATCTTGAAGTACGACACACTGAGCCAGGTGAGAGAGGGAATACGGCAACAGGCGCCACTAAACCAGCGACATTTGAGACTGATTATGTGGTGAATGTTCCCTTATTTATTGATAGTGGAGATGTATTAAAAATTGACACAAGAAGCGGGGAATATATTGAAAGAACAAGATCTTAGGGTTAGTTTTCTTACTTGAAACCTATGTAAGTATATGTGGCAGGATAGACTAAAAGAGCTTCTCTATATTCTCGAGAATAGCGATGCGAATGAGATCGATGTAACTTTCCTTGGTCGACGTTATCGTGTAGTGAAAGAGCCGCCCATTATTGAAGATAATGCACTAAAAACTTCCTTAAAGCCTAAACAAACCTTTCAGCAGGTAGACTCACCCAAATCCATTGAAGGAGTAAGTGAAGAAGATAATGGTCAGATTGATGGCAGTGAAGTATTATCGCCGATGCCTGGAACATTTTTCAGATCTCCATCTCCTGAGGATGAGTCCTTTGTAGAGGAAGGTGATACCGTAAAAAAGGGTGATACTCTGTGTATCATAGAAGCCATGAAGATCATGAATGAAATTGAAGCTGAAGATAATGGTGTAATTCAAAAAATTCTTGTTGAAAATGGGCAGGCGGTAGAATTCAATCAGCCCTTATTTATTATCGAGTAGAATTAATTTATTATGTATAAAAAGATCCTGATTGCTAATCGGGGTGAAATTGCACTGCGAATTATTCGGGCCTGTCATGAACTTGGCATAAAAACTGTGGCTGTTTATTCCACGGCTGACGAATACTCGCTCCACGTAAAATTTTCTGATGAAGCTGTCTGTATAGGGCCACCTCCTAGTAATGAAAGCTATCTAAATATACCTCGTATCTTGGCCGCAGCTGAAATAACCCATGCAGATGCGATTCATCCCGGATATGGCTTTTTAGCAGAGAATGGAGAGTTTTCACGTATTTGCCAGGATAATGGTTTTGTTTTTATTGGTCCCACAGCAGAGATTATCAATGCAATGGGAAATAAGTTAGAGGCGAAAAAAATTATGAAGAGTTGCGGCGTGCCTGTTATACCCGGTAGTAATGATGTGCTTAATGATGTCGGTGAAGCAAGAAACCTAGCAGAAAAAGTCGGCTATCCCGTCATGATAAAAGCATCAGCGGGTGGTGGTGGTAGAGGAATGCGCCTGGTTAAATCGCAAGATGAGTTGGAATCCGCTTTTGGTTCAGCACAGGCAGAAGCAAAAAGCGCATTTAATAACGGCGATCTTTATTTGGAAAAATTTGTCGAGAATTCGCGCCACATTGAGGTTCAGATATTAGCTGATAGCTCAGGCAATACGGTTCATCTGGGTGAGCGAGAGTGCACTATTCAGAGACGGCACCAAAAATTGATTGAAGAGAGCCCATCAGTGATAGTCGACGGTGATTTGCGAAAAAAACTTGGGACATCTGCAATTAACGCTGCGAAGACTGTGAAATATGTCGGTGTTGGCACCGTGGAATTTCTTGTTGATAAAAATCTTAACTACTTTTTCATGGAAATGAATACGAGAATACAAGTAGAGCATCCGGTTACGGAGATGGTATCAGGTGTAGACTTAATTAAACAGCAAATCAGAATGCATGTTGGCAAATCTTTTCCGTCTTTCCTTGAAAAATTTCAATTAAGGGGACATGCAATTGAATGCCGCATTAATGCAGAAGACCCAGCTAATGATTTTGTCCCTTCACCAATGGAAATAACCAGTTTTCATATGCCCGGGGGAAAAGGTGTCCGGGTTGACAGTCATGCTTACGCGGGATATCAAATTCCCACATATTATGATTCCATGATCGGCAAATTGATTGTTTTCTCGAGTTCCAGAGAACGGGCAATCATTCGCATGGAGCGTGCATTGGAAGAATGTATTATTGAAGGGCCGAAGACAACAATTCCATTTCATCAGGCCATCATGCGTGATGAGCAGTTTATAAGTGGTAATTTCGACACTAGTTTTTTAGACAATTTTCATTACAGCGTTGCAGACTAACTTTAGGGAAATAATTTAATGAATGTACCAGCTGATTTATTATACACCAGCGATCATGAATGGGTGAATGTTGATGGGGATGTGGCCACAGTAGGTATAACTGATTTTGCTCAAGGGGAACTTGGCGATATTGTATTTATCGAATTTCCAGCGTTGAATTCAACAGTGGATAAAGGCCAATCCGCAGGTACTATAGAAGCAGTAAAAACAGTTGCTGATCTTTATATGCCCATCTCCGGCACCATAATTGCAGTGAATGAAAACCTTGATAATAATCCTGAAGCTGTTAATGATACACCGTATGATGATGGCTGGATGATAAAGATAGACATATCTAACCAGGATGAAATAAGTGATCTATTAACCGCCACTGCATATGAAGATCTAATTTCGTAAATTTAACTATTATGATGAATTCAAAAGTCTATAACCATTTATTATCCATTCGAAAAAAGAAGGGCGCCGGGTATATTGTACTTATTGACCCCGATAAGAAAAGTGAAAATGGTTTAGCAGGTAAGGTCAAAAAGATCAACAATTCTGGTGTAGACGCAATATTCGTTGGTGGTAGTCTGATGATGGATGGTCTTTGCAGTGACCGGGTTGCTCAAATTAAGTCTCTGGCTGAAATTCCAGTAATATTTTTTCCAGGTGGTATTAGTCAACTAAACAGCCATTATGATGCGATTCTGTTCATGTCCATTATTTCGGGCAGGAATCCCCATTATTTGATCGGTGAACAGGTTATTGCTGCACCCATCGTAAAAGACCTAGGTATTGAGGTTATACCAACTGGGTATTTATTGCTGGATGGGGGCAGTGACTCTGCAGTACAGTTTATGAGCGGTACGGCACCTATTCCTATGGATAAACCGGATATTTCAATAGCTCATGCACTTGCGGCCCAATATTTAGGAAAAAAATTAATATATCTTGAAGCCGGCAGCGGTGCAAAACAGGCAGTGCCAAACGAATTGATTAAAGAAGTAGTTGAACACGTGGATATCCCATTGATCGTTGGTGGTGGAATTCGCACGCCGGAAGCTGCCCGCGAAAAAGTTAAAGCTGGAGCTAGTTTTGTGGTCACCGGGACTATAATTGAAGAAAACAATAATGGAGACATGTTGAAAAAATTTGCTGAAGCTGTACATGTAAACGAACCATGAGTACTAAACTAGATTCCAGGGAGATAATTTCTACTAGTGCAGATGTTAAACGGGCTATGCTTGATGCTTGTGCTAAAGATATTGACATTGCAGCAAACATTTTGATTGATGCTGTAAAAAACGGTAGAAAAATACTCTGGTGTGGTAACGGAGGCAGTGCTGCGGATGCCCAACACATGGCCACTGAACTTATGGGTGGGCTTCGAGATCATGACCGTCCAGCGATCGCATCAATTGCATTAACTACGGATTCATCTTTTCTTACGGCATGGTCGAATGATACAGATTTCAATACAGTATTTTCCCGGCAGCTTGATGGTCTGGGAAAGGCTGGCGATGTACTTGTTGCCATTTCCACCAGTGGTAACTCAGAAAATGTTGTTCAAGCCGTTGAAAGGGCGATGGCAATGGATATGGCTGTAATCATTTTAACCGGTCAATCCGGCGGCAAATTGCGTGATAAAGGTGATGTAATAATTCGTATACCAAGCGATGATACCCAGCGTATTCAGGAAGGTCATTTACTGGCTGAGCACATTATGTGCGAAATGGTGGAAGATGCCATTTTAAATTAGAGGTATTAATAGGTTGAAAACCTACCTTCAAGATTACCTTACTATGCTTCGTGTTGAAAAAAATCTTTCGCCCAATTCTATTTCCGCCTACAAAGGTGATTTAAAACGTTATCTTGATTTTTTATCTAATGAACAATCATTAACAGATCTCGATGATATCCGTCAGATCCATATCCGCAGTTTTATACGCTATTTAAATGATGTCCATCTGGCACCTGTCAGTATTACACGATCGTTTTCATCGATACGATCTTACCATGAATTTTTATCCATGGAAAAGTTGGTAAAGAAAAATCCAACCCAATTATTGGATCCCCCAAAACTGCCAAAAAAAATACCGCAAGTTTTGTCCGTTATTGAAATTGAAGCAATTATTAATGCAGTGGATATCGTGGATTCCATGGGTTACAGGGATAAAGCCGTTCTGGAAGTTTTATATTCTGCTGGATTACGTGTGTCCGAGTTATGTCAACTGGTAGTGCAGAAAGATTTGCCGTATATACAAATGCTCCGCGTAATTGGGAAAAAAAAGAAAGAACGATTTGTTCCTATCGGTAATACAGCAATTCAAGTAATTGATAATTATCTTAAATATCTTCGACACAAACTAAAAGATAGAGGTAAGCATGATGGATGCTTATTTCTTAGTAATAATGGTAAGCCATTGACGCGTATGACTGTATATAATATCTTGAAAAAATGGACAGAAGCTGCAGGAATTACTAAAAGGGTTTATCCACATATATTGCGTCATTCCTTTGCGACCCATTTATTAGATGGTGGTGCAAATTTGCGGGAAGTTCAATTAATGTTAGGTCATGTTGATATTTCAACTACCCAAATCTATACTCATCATGATAAATTATTTTTGACATCAGAAGTTCAAAAATTTCACCCACGATGGTAATATATGTTGTTTCGGTTACCACCTGAAGTACTAGTACTATTAATTCCTGTATTATTATTTGCTCTGGTATTTCATGAATTTTCTCATGCCTGGGTTGCGAACAAACTGGGAGATCCAACTGCACGCTATGCTGGGCGCTTAACGTTGAACCCAATGGCACACCTTGACCCGATCGGTGGGTTAATGATCCTTTTTGTTGGTTTTGGGTGGGCAAAACCGGTACCAGTAGATATTCGTTATTTAAGTAACCCACGAGTAGATATGATGAAGATTGCCTTTGCCGGCCCGGCTTCCAATCTACTCTTGGCATTTATTGCTGGTATGATTCTGCGGTCAGGTTATGTACATGGAACTATGGCCATGATAATCATGTTCTTTACCCAAATCAACATCATGCTGGCCGTATTTAATATGATTCCAATTGCACCATTAGATGGTTCACAGATCTTTTCGGGATTGTTGATTCGGACAAATCCAGAACTAGTTAGAAATTTGCAGATATATGGTCCTCAGATACTGATGGGCGCCATCCTTATTGGTTATTTTACACCAATTTCCCCAATCTGGTGGTTTATGAGTCCGTTTGTAAAATTTTTCCTTTTTCTTTTTGCTGGACTGTAACGCAAAATGAAAATTAATGATAAAAATATCCCAGCGCCATAAACAAGGCCGATCCCTTATCTGGACAGGATTTCTTTTTTCGATCGTGGTTTGGCTAATGTATTATTTAAATCAATTGGCACGTAACACAGGGTGATATGCAGCAACTAGTTGAATGTGTCCCTAATTTTAGTGAAGGCCGTGATCTT
>Ga0207966_1000050_pt1 | contig 57753 bp, 48 predicted proteins | sample Knorr_S23_td_NAD_FD_185611 | JGI IMG/M metagenome (GOLD analysis project Ga0207966, IMG submission 185611) | Marine microbial communities from Southern Atlantic Ocean transect - Knorr_S23_td_NADW_ad_2500m_LV_B (SPAdes) (version 2) | ecosystem: Environmental > Aquatic > Marine > Oceanic | place...
GGAAAGTGGTTTTACTATTCTAAGAAAGGACTTCAGGAGAAAATGGAAGTCTACGAATATGGCGATAAAATAAAAACAGTAATTAGAGAAGGAGATGAGATTAAGTCCATCAATCACCGTTAAACTATTTATTTTGTGCTTTCCTTTTACCATGCAGGCACAAGACCGTTATTGGGTTTTCTTTAATGATAAAGGAGTTTCGATGGAGCTTTACAGCCCTTCAGATTTTTTATCTGAAGCATCTTTGGAGAGACGACAAAAACAGGGAATCCAAATCGTGGACAATGATTACCCCGTAGATCCTTATTACAAATCGGCCTTAAAAGATGCTGGTTTTGATCTGTATAGAGAGTCGCGTTGGTTGAATGCAGTGTCTGTAGAAATTGAGCATAGCTCTCAACTTGAAGGTTTGAAAGCATTTCCTTTTGTGAAGAAATTTCAAAAGGTAAAGAGCTACACTTCTCCAGAAATAAGTTCAACAGATTTCACCGAGTCTTATTCTTTTTCGGAATCTAACTACGGCCCTTCCGAAGGACAAATAGCACAGCTGAATGGAGTGGCGGTTCACAACGAAGGTTTTTTAGGGCAAGGGATTACCATTGCCGTAATGGATGCTTCTTTTTACAGAGTGAACCAATTGGCAATGTTTGACAGCCTTTGGGCGAATAATCAAATCCTAAACACTTGGGATTATGTACTCAATCAAGATATCGATTATGGTATCGATAGTATTGGCTCTCACGGAACGATGGTTTTATCTTGTATGGGTGGATATATGACTGACAGTCTGATTGGAACTGCTCCAAAAGCTTCTTATATGTTATTTAGAACCGAGGATACTTCTTCAGAAACTTTAGCTGAGGAAGATAATTGGTTAGCGGCTTCCGAAAATGCTGATGCCCTTGGTGCCGATGTATTGAATACTTCTTTGGGGTATACCAACTTAACAGACGATCCTGACAATACACATACTTATGCCGATATGGATGGGAATACCACAGTGATTACAATCGCTGCTGATATTGCCGCTTCAAAAGGGATGTTGGTGGTGAATTCTGCTGGTAATTCTGGCTCTTCAGCATGGTATTATATGGGTGCTCCCGCCGATGGCGATTCTGTTTTGGCTATTGGAGCTGTTGGACTTGATAGTACTCTCGCTTCATTTAGTTCGCACGGACCAACTGCTGATGGGCGTATGAAACCCAATGTGGTTGCTCAAGGTTTGTTCTCGGTAGTCTGTAATCTCGAGGGAGGGATAAGAACAGCACACGGTACTTCTTTTTCATCGCCAATTTTGGCGGGAATGGCAGCTTCCGTTTGGTCGGCAATGCCCGATGTGGCGAGTATGGACTTATTCTATTTGATAGAACAAAGTGGGCATTTATACCCGAATGGGAATAATGATTTTGGATATGGTATTCCCGATTTTTATTCGGTGCTTCAGCATGTGAACATCGAAGATGTTATTGAAAATACATCAAGTGTTTACCCAAATCCTTTTGTAGATTATATAACACTCGACTTATCAGGATTTGAGCAAGGCGAACCATGTGAAATAAGTCTTTATGATGTTTTAGGGAACCTTATATTGAAGCACCAAGAGGTGGCGAGCTCTTCTGTTCGTTTGACCTTTAATGAAGAAATTCCAAGTGCTTATTATTTACTTTCGTGTAAGCAAGGCGCAAAACAAGAACAGTGGAAATTAGTAAAATGACAAATAGAATAACGGAACTTTTTGGAATACAATTGCCGATTATCCAAGCGGGAATGATTTGGTGTAGCGGTTGGGAATTGGCATCGGCAGTGAGCAATGCGGGTGGTTTAGGCATCATCGGTGCTGGGTCTATGTATCCTGAAATCCTCAGAGAGCATGTGCAGAAATGTAAAAAGGCTACCGATAAACCTTTTGCCGTTAATTTACCATTGCTCTATGCAAGTATTGAGGAGCACGTTCAGACGATTATCGAGGAGAAAGTGCCTATTGTTTTTACCTCGGCAGGGAGTCCTAAAAAGTTCACGGCCCGATTTAAAGAACACGGAATAAAAGTAGTTCATGTAGTTTCCAATGTAATTTTCGCCCAAAAATCTGAAGCTGCCGGAGTAGACGCTATTGTAGCCGAAGGCTTTGAGGCGGGAGGGCATAATGGAAGAGAAGAAACGACTACGCTTTGTTTGATTCCTGCCGTTGCTAATGCGGTAAATATCCCTGTAATTTCTGCGGGAGGTATGGGCTCCGGAAAAGCCATGGCTGCCGCTTTTGCACTAGGGGCAGAAGCAGTGCAAGTAGGTTCTCGCTTTGTGGCTACTCACGAATCTTCAGCACATCACAATTTTAAAGGAGCAATCGTTCAAGCAAAAGAAGGAGCAACGGAGTTAACTTTAAAAGAGCTTACTCCTGTGCGAATGATGAAGAATAAATTCTATAAGGATATTCAAGAAGCTTATAATCGCAGTGCATCCCCTGAAGAGTTAAAAGACCTTTTGGGAAGAGCCCGTGCTAAAAAAGGAATGTTCGAAGGCGATTTAGAAGAAGGCGAATTAGAAATAGGTCAGATTGCCTCAACGATAGATACGATAAAACCTGCTTCAGAAATTATCGAAGAGATGATGCAGGAGTTTAAAGATACTTTGAAAGAACTCCAAAATATTTCTTTCTAGAATGAACTTGTCGAACTTTAAGAAAACACTAGGTCCAGGAATCCTATTTGCCACTACGGCGATTGGAGTTTCGCATTTGGTGCAATCCACAAGAGCTGGAGCCGACTACGGTTTTGCTTTGGTCGGATTTATCCTACTCGCCAATATATTTAAATACCCATTTTTTGAGTTTGGCTCTCGCTATGCCAATGCCACAGGAACGAGTTTGTTGGCGGGTTATCGAAAAATTGGAAAAGGAATGTTATGGCTCTACGTCATCATTACTTTGGTGTCGATGTTTACCGTTGCCGCCGCCGTCACCTATGTTTGTGTAGGATTGATGATCAATCTCTTCCAACTCTCTTTAGGCGTTTCAGATACAGCTTTAGTCTTAATAGCTATTTGCACCACGGTATTATTAAGCGGTCGATTTAGTATGTTGGACGGACTTATTAAAGTTATCGGTTCGGTATTATTAATTTCTACGCTCTTGGCGTTTTTTGCCACTTTATGGCACGGTCCTATTGTTACTTGGGATGAATTGTATTTCCCAATCGATTACGATAATACGAGCTTGTTTTTTATCATCGCTTTAATGGGATGGATGCCTACTGCCGTTGACCTTTCCACATGGAATTCTATTTGGACACTCGAACGCATTAAGCAAACGGATTATCTGCCGAGCATGAAAGAAACGCTCAAAGAGTTCGATATGGGCTATTGGATTTCGGCGGGGCTTTCTATTTGTTTTGTCACCTTAGGAGCCTTTTTGATGTATGGTTCAGGTGAGGAGCTATCCAATTCTAGCCCTGGATTTGCCAATCAAATTATTGGTTTGTTTACCGAAACTTTAGGCGATGGAGCTTATTATCTGATTGCCATATCTGCCTTTTCGGTGATGTTTAGCACCACCATTACCGTATACGACGGTTATGCCAGAGCGATGTCGGAAACCACTGCCTTGCTTTTAGATAGCTCTCGCAAAGAGATTAAAAGTTATAAAACCTGGTTGATCATCCTTGTGGTTGGAGCCTATTTGGTGATTAGTAATTTCTTGGACGATTTTAAATCCTTAGTCGATTTAGCGACTATCACATCCTTTATCATCGCTCCGATAATTGCCATCGTGAATTTCAAACTCGTCTTGTCGAAAGATTTATCAAAAGATGAGAAACCTTCACTCTTGATGAAGCTATTATCGATAGGGGGAATTGTATATTTGCTGGCCTTTACAATTTTGTTCATTTCCTTAAAAATGGCTTGGATCCATTTATAATATGATACATTTCGAAAGATTTCAATTGGACAATGGTTTAACCGTTATTGTTCATCAAGATAAAAGCAGCCCTTTGGTGGCTTTTAACCTCTTATATGATGTTGGTGCTCGCGACGAGGATGCCCATAGGACTGGATTCGCTCATTTGTTTGAGCATTTAATGTTTGGCGGCTCTGTAAATATCTCCAATTACGATGAAGTAGTGGAGAAGTCGGGAGGGCAAAACAATGCCTTTACCACCAACGATATCACCAATTACTATATCACACTTCCCAAAGATAATTTAGAGCAAGCTTTCCGATTGGAATCGGATAGAATGTTGAGTCTAGCTTTTACGCCTAAGAGTTTAGAGGTGCAAAGACAAGTGGTTATTGAGGAGTTTAAGCAGAATTATTTGAATCAGCCTTACGGCGATATTTTGCTTTTAATGCGCCCTTTGGCTTTTAAAAAACATCCCTATCAATGGGCAACTATCGGTAAAGAAGTCTCGCATATTGAGGATGCTACGATGGAAGAGGTGAAAGAATTCTTCTTCAAACATTATGCGCCTAACAATGCCATTTTAGTAGTGGCTGGCGATGTGGAAATTGAAGAAGTAAAGACCCTGAGCGAAAAGTGGTTTGCACCTATCGAACGAAGAGATGTTCCTGTTCGGAACCTCCCTCAAGAACCTCGACAAGAAGAGGCCCGCACTTTATCTGTAGAGCGCGATGTTCCTGTTGATGTGTTCTACAGTGCTTATCATATGTGCTCCCGAGCTGATAAAAACTTCTACGCTACCGATCTTATTTCTGATATTTTATCCAGAGGGAATTCTTCGCGATTGTACAATAGCTTGGTAAAGGATCAAAAATTATTCAGTGATCTAGATGCTTTTATCGGAGGTGAACTCGATGCAGGATTATTCTATTTTGCTGGAAATCTCGCAGAGGGAGTGACGATGGAAGCTGCTGAAAAAGGAATAGAGGCGGAATTGGATAAGTTGAAAAACGAATTAGTTCCAGCCAATGAGCTTCGAAAAGTGAAAAACAAAGTGCAATCGGCTCAAATGTTTTCGGAAATTTCGGCCTTAAATAAAGCCATGCATTTAGCCACTTCAGAACTCATTGGCGATGCCAATTTGGTAAATACGCAGTTGGAGAGTTATGAAGAAGTGACTGCTGAGCATATTCAAGAATTAGCGAAAGACATTTTCAGAAAAGAGAATTCAAATACATTGTATTACCACGCCAAAAAGAAGCAAGATGATCGATAGAAAGAAAACATTGGCATATCAGGAAATACACATGCCTCACTTTATTGAGCCCCAAAAGCACTCTTTGCAAAACGGACTCGAGCTTTACCTTCTGGAAGGTGGCAATCAGGAATTGTGTTGTGTAGAGTTGGTTTTTGAAGCGGGATCTAAAAGACAGCAAAAAACCTTACAAGCAGGTTTGTGTCATGCACTACTACTAGAAGGAACTCAAAATAAAAAAGCAGCGGAGATTCATGAAGAACTCGATTTTTATGGGGCTTATACCCAGTTGGATATCAGTAGCGACAGGGCTTCGGTGAGTTTGTACACTATGAATAAGTATTTCGCGGAGGTCTTACCGATTTTCGTAGATGCTATTCGAGGAGCCATTTTTCCGGAGGATATGTTTCAAATTGCCCTTCAGCAGAAAAAGCAATCCTACGCCATTAATACTGAGAAAGTAGATTTCTTGGCGCGCAAAGAATTTTTTAAATCGATATTTCCAAAACACCCTTATGGGGCTTCGGCTGAATTAGCTGATTACGATAATATTGAAGTTTCCGATTTGAGAGCATTCTCAAAAGACTTCTTTCAAACAAGTAAACTGAAGGTTTATTTGGCTGGGCAGCTGCCAGCTGATGGATTGGAATTGTTGAATCAACAATTAGGTGATTGGGCTTTGAGCTCCAAGGATTTTGATCCGATTGAATTATCAATATCTAAAGCTGAGAAAATATACACCGAACGCGATGGCGCCCTTCAATCGGCTATTCGTATTGGTAGAAGAACTTTTAACAATCACCACGAAGATTATTTATACCTGAAGTTTTTATCGGTAATACTCGGTGGCTATTTTGGTTCTCGATTAATGACAAACCTTCGTGAAGACAAAGGCTTGACTTACGGGATTGGAGCTACGATGATGGGGCAGGAGGAAAGTGGTTATTTCGCCATTGCTACCGAAGTAAATGTCGATTCCACGAAAGCTGCTCTTACAGAAATATACAAGGAGTTGCATAGGCTACGCGAGGATTTAATCTCCGAAGAGGAATTGCATTTGGTGAAAAACTATGTGATGGGACAATTGCTGAAGACGGCCGATGGACCTTTCTCACAAGCATCAATCCTAAAGAATATGCATATTCAAGGTTTCGGTTTTGAGTTTTATGAGGCTTATAACGAAATGCTGAATAATTTGGATGCTGAAAAGCTCCGTGCTATCGCTCAAAAATATTTGCAGGAAAAAGATTTAACAGAGGTGGTGGTAGGAAGGATTTAAGAATCTTATTCTTGATTCATCAATATTTTTATCTTTGTTTAAAATGAATACTAAAATTTACAAACATGACTGAAGAATTAAAACAACACGTGCTTAAAAATGGATTGACATTAGGTGCTATTCTAGTAGCGATAACTTTGTTTACTTATTTGGGAGGAGCTGAAATGGCTACCAACTATATAGTATCTATTAGTGCACTCTTGTTGATGATTGTTTATCCAATTTACCAAACACTTGTATATAGAACTGCTTTGGGTGGTTTTATTACTTTCCGCGAAGCTTTTACGAGCTGTACGGGTATTTTAATCGCTGCAGGTTTTGTAAATGTTGTGTTTAGCATTTTACTGTACAATGTTATCGATCCTCAATTTGCTGTCGAATTGATTGATGCTGTAATCAATAAAACGGTTGTGCAGTTAGAGAGCATGGGAATGGATGAGGAGACGATAGAATCGACTATTAAAACAATCGAAGAATCATCTTCGTTTACTCCTTCGAAAATGTTTAGTGGTTATATCATGGCTATTATTTTTTATACCGTTTTTGGTCTATTAGTAGCCGCATTCACTAAAAAAGACAAACCAGAATTTAGCGAAGAATAATTTGGAAAAGCTTCAACTCTCAATATGTATCCCCCTCTATAATGAGGAGGAGTCGCTCGCAGAACTGCACCAATGGATAGTGTCTGTTATGAAGGAACATTCCTTTAGCTACGAAGTAATTTTTGTAGATGATGGAAGCACCGATTCTTCATGGGATGTGGTAGAGAAATTGTGTGAGGAAGATCCTTGCGTGAGAGGCTTGAAGTTTCGAAGAAATTACGGGAAGTCTGCTGGGCTCTACACTGCTTTTGAAGCTTGTAAAGGTGATGTTATTATCACTATGGATGCCGATCTGCAAGATAGCCCCGAAGAGATTCCTGAATTATACCGCATGATTAAGGAAGATGGACTTCATTTAGTTTCGGGCTATAAGCAGAAACGATACGACCCACTTACGAAGACCCTTCCTACGAAATTGTTTAATTGGGCTACGCGCAAAATGTCGGGTATCACTTTAAAAGATTTCAATTGTGGACTTAAATCTTACGATCATCGCGTGGTGAAAAATATTGAGGTTTATGGCGAGATGCATCGCTATATCCCCGTGTTGGCAAAGTGGGCTGGCTTTAATCGCATTGGCGAAAAAGTGGTCTCCCACCAAGAGCGTAAATATGGGGTGACTAAATTTGGGATGGAGCGATTTGTAAATGGATTCTTGGATCTGTTAACCGTGATGTTCATCTCTAAGTTTGGTAAAAAACCTATGCACCTTTTCGGATTGATGGGTGTTGCCTGCTTTACGGTAGGTTTTGGGATTGCAGCTTATTTGGCTTATGCTAAATTGATGTGGCAAGCTTATAATATGACCGATAGACCCCTATTCTATTTTGGGATATTGGCTATGATTATTGGTGTGCAATTATTCATGACTGGCTTCTTAGCAGAATTGATTGCTCGTTCAAACTCTGAGCGCAACCACTATATCATCGAAGAGAAAATCAATTAGACTTCTTGAAAAAGAAAAACATCATACTTATCGGCCCTGCCTACCCACTTAGGGGAGGTATTGCCGATAGTGATCATTCTTTGGCTTTGGCTTTTCAAGCCCAAGGTCATCAGGTAAAAATGCTATCTTTTTCTTTACAATATCCTTCCTTATTATTCCCTGGGAAAAGTCAGTACGACACCAGTTCTGTAGCTCCCAATTTGGAAGTGCATAGCTTGATAAATTCTATCAATCCTATAACTTGGTTTCGTGCGGCTCGTTGGTTGAAAAATCAAAAGCCCGATATGGTTATCACTCGATTTTGGCTTCCTTTTATGGGGCCTAGTTTGGGTTCTGTTTTGCGCTGGTCGGGGCTTATAAAAAAGATTCCTTGTATTGCTTTATGCGATAATGTAATTCCCCACGAAAAACGCTTGGGTGATAAACTCTTAACCTCCTACTTTTTGAAATCGATGAATTGCTTTTTGGTGATGTCTCGTTCCGTAGGAGAAGATATTAAGAGCTTTGTGTCGAATGCAAAGACCTTACATCATCCACATCCTGTATACGATCAGTTTGGTGATTCAATCTTAAAAGAAGAGGCCATCTCTTTATTGGGATTGGATCCATCTAAAAAATACATCCTATTCTTTGGCTTTGTACGCAAATACAAAGGTCTCGATCTGTTGATAGAGGCGATGAAAGATCTTTCTGATGATATAAACTTATTGGTTGCCGGTGAGTTTTATGAAGATGAAGCGGGCTATAGAAAAATGGTTGAAGATTTTGGGCTTAGCTCAAGAGCTCATTTCTTTTCAGATTTCATCCCTCAAGAGGAAGTCCGCAATTATTTCTCTGCTGCCGATATGATTGTTCAACCCTACCGTACGGCAACGCAAAGTGGGGTGGCTCAAATTGCCTATCATTTTAATAAACCGATTCTGGTTACCGCTGTTGGTGGTTTGCCCGAGATCGTTACTCATCTTAAAGCGGGTTATGTGGTAGAACCCAATCCAAGCGAAATAGTTGAAGCAATAACCGACTTTTATGAGCATCAAAGAGAAGCGGAAATGTCTGCATTTGTAGCTCAAGAAAAGTTGAAATACTCTTGGAGTCATATGGCGCAGGAGATTTTGGCTTTTGCACCCTCTTTTTAGATAATTATAATCATCGTTTTTTATCCCTAGCTCCATGTTAAATGTGGGGCTAATTGTATCTGGAATCTATTTGATATCTTTAGTGAGATTATTAACTCCCTCTATATCTGTAATTCTCATTTTGAAGGTTGAATAATAATGAATACCTCTTGAGTCTGTCTGACGGAAAATGTAGTGGAAGCTGTAATTGAATTCTGAAAGATATTGTCCCCTTGAGGGGACTTTAGGGGTGTAAAAAAATTGAGATCATCCTATTTGTAATTGAATAATTATCTAGCTAGACTCTTTTTTCGTACTTTCATTGGATAAAATAATGATCTAATGAAAGTATATAATCTAAGGGGTGATTTATCATCCTACCATTCCAGCTATTCCCGATTTTGTTTCTCAAGTACTCTGATAATACTGCTAATTCCATTGCTTTTACTCTTAGTGGTTTTGATTGCTTTAGTCTTGAAAATTCAGACTGATGGCCCTCTGTTTTACAGTCAGAAAAGGGTAGGTTTGCACCATAGGGAGTTTGTTATCTATAAGTTCAGAACCATGTATGTGAATGCGGAGTCGAATGAGCCAATGTGGACTCAGCAGGATGATTCTAGAATTACACCTTTTGGGAAGGTTCTCCGCAAATTTCATTTGGACGAACTTCCTCAGTTGATTAATATACTAAAGGGTGAGATGCAGTTAATAGGTCCTCGCCCAGAGCGAAAGGTCTTTTGTGAATTGATAGCTGAAGAAATCCCAGATTATGACATTCGTCATTCTGTGCTTCCTGGAATTACAGGTTGGGCTCAGGTACATCAAGTATATAGCGCCTCGGTTGATGAAGCTAAATTGAAGCACCAATACGATTTGGATTATCTGAGTAGGGCAAGTTTAGGCATGGACCTAAAGATTATTTGCCTTACATTTCGAGATATCATTCTCGCTAAAGGTCATTGATTACAGCTTTTCCTTTGACAAACAGTAGTTTATTGCGGACTGTATTTCTTCTAAAAACAAATCACATTTCAATGAAAAAATGAATTATCGGTGTATCTTTGCATCGGGCAAGTCTTAAACAAGTCGCTCCCTTTGAATTCCCCCAGGGCGGGAACGCAGCAAGGGTAGAGGGTTGAGCACTGTGATTTAAGTAGCTTGCCTTTTTTTTGTGCCCTAAAGTTTCCTCTTTTTCCAGTCGATTCCCAATCTGGAAAACCTCTCAAATCTTGCTTTATTCTTCAAGTTTCAGGATTCTTCTATTGGCTTAATTGTCGTATATTTGCCCGCAATTACTATCATAAATTGCATCTACTATGAACACTAGCGAAAAATTTATTGGCGAAGGATTAACCTACGACGATGTACTCTTAGTACCAGCGTATTCAGATATACTTCCTAGAGACGTTAATATTCAGTCAAAATTTACTCGTAACATTACCCTTAATACACCAATTATTTCGGCGGCAATGGATACGGTATCCGAATCGGAAATGGCTATTGCTATTGCTCGTGAAGGTGGTATTGCTGTGCTCCATAAGAATATGAGTATTGAAGCTCAAGCTAAAGAAGTACGTTCTGTAAAGCGTTCTGAGAGCGGGATGATTTTAGATCCTGTAACCCTAAAGGTTGATGCCACGGTGTTCGATGCCAAGCGCATGATGAAAGAATACAAGATTGGTGGAATTCCAGTAGTGGATGATGCTATGCGTTTGAAAGGTATAGTTACCAATCGTGATTTGCGTTTTGTAAAAGACAACGACCTTGCTATCACCCAAGTGATGACCACTGAGAAGTTAATCACTACAAAGGAGAACACTTCTTTACTTCAAGCTGAAGATATTCTACAAGAATTTAAGATTGAGAAACTTCCTGTGGTGGATGCCGATAATAAATTAATCGGATTAATCACTTATAGAGATATTACGAAAATCCGTGTGCAACCAAATTCTAATAAAGATGAATTTGGGAGATTGCGTGTAGCGGCAGGTGTTGGTGTTACCGGTGATGTGATGGATCGTATTGAAGCTTTAGTGAATGCTGGAGTGGATGCGGTTGTAGTAGATACAGCTCACGGACATACACAAGGTGTTGTTAAAACACTAAAAGCCATTAAGGCGAAGTACCCTAATTTAGATGTAGTGGTAGGTAATATTGCTACCGCAGAAGCTGCCAAGTTTTTAGTAGAGGCTGGCGCCGATGCATTAAAAGTAGGTATAGGACCAGGATCAATTTGTACTACTCGTGTAGTGGCTGGTGTTGGCGTACCGCAGTTAACGGCAGTGATGATTGTTGCCGAGGCTATTAAAGGTTCAGGAGTTCCTGTGATTGCCGATGGTGGTATTCGTTATACAGGTGATATTGTAAAAGCAATGGTTGCTGGAGCCGATACTGTGATGCTAGGTTCTTTATTAGCGGGTACAGAGGAGTCGCCAGGAGAAACTATTATATTCGAAGGTCGTAAGTATAAAACCTATAGAGGTATGGGTTCTATCGATGCGATGAAAGCGGGTTCTAAAGATCGTTACTTCCAAGATGTGGAGGATGATGTGGAAAAATTAGTTCCTGAAGGAATTGTTGGTCGTGTTGCTTATAAAGGAACATTGGCCGAAGTAATGTATCAGTTTATTGGTGGATTGCGTGCAGGTATGGGTTACTCTGGATCTGCAAATATTGAGCAATTAAAAGAGGGTAAGTTTGTGAGAATTACAGGTGCTGGGATTATCGAAAGTCACCCACACGATGTAACCATCACTCGCGAAGCACCAAATTATAGTAGAAAATAACCCTCAGATTAAAGAGATGATTAAAAGAACAATTCTAGCCTTTGCGACAGTGCTTTTCACTTTTTCGGCAATGGCTCAACATTCGTACAGAACTTTATTGACGGTTGCAGATGAAGAGGTAAGCGTAGATGATTTTTTAAGTATCTACAATAAAAACCGCTCTATTGGCGATCAAATCGACCCTAAGTCTTTAGATGAGTATTTAGATTTATTCATCAACTTCAAACTAAAAGTGAAGGATGCTGAAGCTTTAGGCATGGATACAATCCCTTCTTTTATTAAGGAGTTGGCTGGTTACCGTACGCAATTGGCAAAACCTTATTTGGTAGATAAAGAAGCTGGTGAAGATTTAATTAAAGAAGCTTACGATCGTCTTCAATACGAAGTTCGCGCAAGTCATATTTTAATTCAGGCGGCTGAGAATGCTTCTCCTGCTGATACTTTGAAGGCTTATAGAAAGATTTCAAACTTGAGAAAAGAGATTTTGGCGGGAGCTGATTTCGCTACTCTTGCTAAGCAAAATTCTGAAGATCCTTCAGCTGCTGAAAATGCAGGTGATTTAGGTTATTTCTCTGCTTTATACATGGTGTATCCTTTCGAGAATGCAGCTTACAGTACAGCTGTTGGTGAAGTGTCAGAAATTATTCGCACTCGTTTTGGTTACCACATCATGAATGTTGTGGATAAGAGAGTTTCTAGAGGCGAAGTTCAAACAGCACATATCATGGTGATGTTCCCGAACAAAGCTGGTGAAAATTCTGCTGAAGAGATTGCTAAAGCAAAACTGAAGGTTGACGAGATTTACCAGAAAGTAGTTGCTGAGGGGGCTGATTTTGCTGAGATGGCTAAACAATATTCCGACGATAAAAACAATGCTAATAAAGGTGGTGAATTACCTTGGTTCGGAACGAACCGTATGGTAGAGAGCTTCGAGGATGCTGCTTTTGCACTTGAGAATTCAGGTGATATTTCTGCTCCTGTTGAAACTCCTTTTGGATGGCATATCATTAAACTACTCGACAAAAAGGGCTTGACTTCTTACGAAGAGATGAAAGCTGATTTAACGAAAAGAGTAGAGAAGGATGCACGTTCGCAACGCAAGCGCAACTCTTTGATCAATAAATTGAAAGAGAGCTATAATTTTAAAGAGTACGCCGCTGCTAAAAAACAAATGGAGTCGGTATTGACTGATGAGTTTTTTGCAATGGAATGGACTGTTGAAGAGGATGCTAAACACTTAACAAAAACTCTTTTCGTTTTAAATGGTGAAAAGTACGGCCAACAGGATTTTGCTATATACTTATCTAGTTCAGCAAAGCGTTTGAAGAAAGAAGAACACCCTAGTGTTGTAATCAATAGCGTTTATTCTAAATGGGTAGACGATCAAGTAATCGCTTACGAAGATTCTCGTTTAGAAGAAAAATACAACGACTTCCGTTTGTTGATGCAAGAGTACCGCGATGGTATTTTATTGTATGAATTAACTGACGATAAGGTGTGGAACAAAGCCGTAAAAGATACTACTGGTTTGCAAGAGTTCTATGAGCTTAACAAGAACAACTATATGTGGGATGCCCGTGTAGATGCTCATGTGTTTAACTGTGCAACTGAAAAGATTGCTAAGAAAGTTCGCAAGAAAGTATTGAGAGGTTGTCGTGATTTTGAAAAGATTCAAGCAAAAATGAACAAAAAATCACCGCTTAACCTTGATATTAAAGAGGGTAGATTCTTGAGTGGCGATAACGCTACTGTTGATCAAGTATCGTGGACTGAACCAGTTTCAGAATTGATTTACGATAACGACAATGTGAAGTTTGTTTTCATCGCCAAGCAAATTGAGCCACAAGTAAAATTGTTGAGCGAGGCTAAAGGGAAGATTACTTCTGACTACCAAGATTATTTGGAGAAAGAATGGATTTCAAACCTAAGAGCTAAGATTACAGTTGAGATTAACGATTACGTTTTGGAATTGGCTAAAACTGGTAACTTAGCAGAATTAGATATTGTTGAAGTACCGGAAGTACCAGTTTTAAAAGGTCACTTCGAAAAGGCATATGCTCAGGCAGTAGAATTATTAGGTGCTTCAAAAGATCGAGTATTTGATTGGTATGGAAACCTATTTACTACTGAGTTCGAATTGATTCTTGCACAATAAATGAACTAATGCGTTATACGCTACATATATTCGTACTATTATTAGTGTCGTCATGCTCCCTGTTTCAGGGAGATGACGACATTTTACTTGCTAGGCTAGGCGATTCCTATCTCTATAAATCAGAGATTGAATCTATTATTTCAGCTGATTTATCCCCAGCCGATAGCATGGCTATTGTCAATCAGTTTATAAATGACTGGGCGAAAAAAGAACTCTTACTCCAAAAGGCTGTTTTGAATATTGACGAAAGTTCTACTCAGATCGAGCAACTAGTGGAGGACTATCGTAAGTCCTTGATTATTCACGCCTATGAGCAAGAGCTCATTCGTCAATCGGTAGATACACTACTTGATGAGGCTAGCATTTTGGACTATTACGACTTACACAAAGAGGACTACCGTTTAAAGGAAAACGTAGGTCAGTTTGTATATTTGCGCTTGAGTAAAATGGCTCCCAATATTGATGAATTGGAGACTTGGATTTTTGATGCCGATACTGTGGATGTTGACCTCCTTGAAGAATACTCTCATCAGTATGCAAAGCGGTTTTATTACAATCCCGAAGAATGGTTGGCTGTGGAGGATATTCTTTCAGAATTGCCACAGGAAAATAGGCTTTCATCAGATAAACTTTTGAAGGAAAATACGATTCGAATAAGTGATTCGTTAGACCTTTATCTTTTGAGAATTATGGACTATCGTATGCAAGACGATTATGCTCCTCTGTCTTATGTGAAAGACGAAATAAAAAGTATCTTGCTGAACAAGAAAAAATTGAAAACCATTGAGCGCATCCAAGACAAACTGTTGGAGGATGCCGTTCAATCTCATCAGTTTGAAATATATTGATATGAAGAAAATTTTGATCGCTGTTTTACTGCTTTGTAGCCCCCTTTTGAAGGCGCAAGTAGAGTTGGATGGAATTGTTGCCGTGGTAGGCAGTAATATCATCTTGAAATCAGATATTGAACAACAAATATTGCAATACCAATCTCAGGGCTTAGAGGCTGATTCTGCCATGCGTTCGCAGGTATTGGAAGATCAATTATTTCAGAAATTATTATTGCACCAAGCAGAACTCGACAGTGTTTTTATTTCCGAAAATGAAGTGAATAATGAGATAGAATCTCGTTTAAAGAAATTCATTCTTCAATTTGGTAGCGAAGAACAATTGGAAGAGTATTTCGATAAGAAGGTTTACGAGATAAGAGAGGAGATGTACGATCCTATCGAGAACTTCCTGTTGAGTCAGCGTATGCGTTTTGGAATTACTGCCGATGTGTCGATTACTCCTGCGGAAGTTCGCGCCTTTTTTGCGGGCTTACCACAAGATAGCTTACCGATGATTAACGAAGAAGTGGAGGTTTCTCAGATTATGAAATTACCTCCAGCCAGTGCTTCAGCAATCAAGGAAACCAAAAATAAGTTGAAAACCCTTAGACAACGTGTTCTCGATGGGGAGTCTTTTGCAACATTAGCAATTTTATATTCCGAAGATCCAGGTTCATCTAGAAATGGTGGTCTCTATAAAGGAATCAAAAGAGGGATGTTTGTAAAGGAATTTGAAGCTATTATGTTCAGTTTGGAGCAAGATGAAGTTTCCGAAGTTTTTGAAACGGAATACGGTTATCATATTGCGCAATTGGATGCCCGAAATGGTGAAGAAGTGGATGTACGTCATGTCTTGATGTCTCCAAAAATTTCTCCTATCGACCTGAATGAGGCGAAGAGAGTATTGGATAGTGTGAAGGTGTCTATCGAAAATTACGATCTCACTTTTGAGAGAGCTTCTTTGGATTATTCTGACGACAAAGCGACCAAGTACAATGCCGGAAAGATGATTAACCCAAATACGGGGAACACACATTTCGAAGTTCCTCATTTGGATAAGGCTATTGCCATGTCGATAGAAGGGATGGAAGTTGGAGCGCTTTCCGCACCTATTTATTTGAAGATGCCCGACGGTAAAGAAGCCTATAGATTGTTGTTGTTGAGAAGTCGTAAGGAAGCGCATATAGCCAACTTAAAAGACGATTATAAGCGTATTTACGATGCTGCTTTGGCAGATAAACAAGAAATAGCACTTCACGAGTGGGTGTCGGAGAAATTGGTAAAGACCTATGTGAAAATAGATCCGAGCTATATATCTCCTTATTTTCAGTACAACTGGATAATTGAATAAGATGGCTGGTATAGAGAAAGATGTTCAGGCGATAGATGCCTTAAGAGGACAGTTTGATGCGCTAAAAAATGAGATTGCCAAAGTTATTGTTGGGCAAGATGAAGTAGTTGAAGACCTTATCCTTTCGATATTTTGTAGAGGGCATGTCCTCTTAGTAGGGGTTCCTGGTTTGGCAAAAACGCTTTTGGTGAAAACCATTAGCGATGCTTTAGGACTCGATTTTTCTCGTATTCAGTTTACACCCGATTTAATGCCTTCCGATATTATCGGTGCAGAAATTCTCGATGAGAATAGAAATTTCAAATTTGTGAAAGGACCTATTTTCTCGAATGTAATTCTTGCCGATGAGATTAACCGTACACCACCAAAAACACAAGCGGCCTTATTGGAAGCTATGCAAGAGTGTTCGGTAACTGCTGCGGGGCATCACCACGATTTAGACAAGCCTTTCTTTGTGTTGGCTACGCAAAACCCAATAGAGCAAGAGGGAACTTATCCCTTGCCTGAAGCTCAACTCGACAGATTTATGTTTAATCTAAAGGTTGACTATCCGAGTTTTGCTGAGGAAGTGGACATTGTGAAAAACACCACTTCTGACAAACAAGCAAAAGTGGAAAAGGTTCTTTCGGCTGCTGATATATTAGCGATTCAAAATTTAGTACGAAAAGTTCCTGTTGCTGATAATGTAGTGGAGTATGCCGTTACTATAGCGAGTAAAACGCGCCCAGAAAGTGATTTGGCGACTGAGGATATCAAAAAGTACTTATCTTGGGGTGCGGGGCCTAGAGCTTCTCAGTTCTTGGTATTAGCTGCAAAAGCTCATGCCGCGATTAATGGTAAGTACTCTCCAGATATCGAAGATATTAAAGCGATTGCTTTACCGATTTTACGTCACCGTATAGTTCGTAATTATAAGGCAGAAGCCGAAGGGATGAGTATTGAGAAATTGGTTGCTGGATTACTCTAGTATTGGTCGATAGACGATAGTCTGTGGAAAGGAGTTGTGGGTTTTGACTTATAAGTTTTATGTTAAAAGCATAGCCCAATCATTATAGCTGATCGCTGACAGCTGACGGCTCATTGCTGAAAGCCTTTTATTCACTACTCTCCAGTTTCAAAATGAATTTTATTAAGCATCAGTCCTGATGCCGAGGCAATATAGTCGAGGTGTTTATCACTTGGATTGATGAGCGATTCTCGAATTTCATCTAAAGTAACTTCTCCTTTTCCTAGGCGGATTAATTGCCCCATCATTAAGCGTACTTGATTGCGCATAAAACCCTTTGAATGGATGTGGTAGGCATAGGTCTTTTTTGGAAAGAAACTAGCTGTATAGAGCTTGTTTTCTTCAATTCTGCTCAGCAATATTTCTCTCTCTAAAACTGTATTTTCTGAAGGCTTAGTGCAGTAGGTTTTAAAATTGTGCATTCCCTCAAATAAGAGCGCTCCTTCTTTCATCAGCTCGATATCCAGATCTTCTTCCAATAGGTTTACTAGTGAAGCTGCAAAAGGATGTGCTTTTTCCCCAAATGAAAATAAATAGAGATACTCCTTTATTTTTGGGGTGTTGATGATGTTAAACTCCTTGTCAACCTCCTCAATTTTTATAGCTCTAATATCTGCTGATAAGTTCTGGTTGAGTAGCTGGAGGAATTCCTCCATATTGATAGGGCTCTTTAAAAAGAGCTCAAAGGTAAAGTGGTTGGCGGAGACTTTGGAGTCGGTACGGCCAGATCCCAAGCTTTTAAATTCTTCGTGACCCAAGGCAAATTTCAAGGATTTATCCACCATTTGGTGTAGGGTCTTCACTTTGGGTTGTTTTGCCCATCCGTGAAAACGAAATCCCAGATATTGAATGTGTACTAAGTAGAAATATTTCTGCATCAGATTGGTTATTCTACTTCGTAAATTTGAAATGCCAAATTATTGAAGCTATCAAGTAGGTAGATTTTCTTGAGAAGCTTAGCAATGGTTTTTGCAGCTTTTTCAGAAGTGTCTTCTAGTACTTTGGTGAAATAAACCAAGTCCTCTTCTTCGGTTTTAATCGATTCATGACCGAAGTAAGAATGCTCGTAGCGGTGTAAAATTTCAGCTTCTTCGCTTTTGTCAAAACAAATGGATAAAGCCAAGCCAAAAGAGCCATTATCAGATTTAGACTCTTCGGCCATATTTTTATTGATGACTTGTAGAAGCTCCTCTTCGCGGTTGAAAACAGAGATGACAAAGTTCTCATTTTCTTTCCTGTATCCAGAAAGGGCAATGTCTAAAACCTCGATAAGTTGTTGTGGAATAATCATGCTATTGATCTTGAAAAAGGGCTATTAATTTGTTGGCAGCTGTAAAAGGACTGATACTTCCAGCAACCACTTGTTTCTCCATTTCTTGGAGCTCCGATTTAATCTTTGGATTGTGATAAAAGCGTTGTCCCAACTGTTCTTGAATACTCTCGTGCAGCCAAAACTGAGCTTGGTCTTTACGATTGTTGTCAAAGAAATTATTTGTTTTACTGTGGTTTACAAAGGAGGCTACACATTCCCAGAGCTCTTGAATACCTTCGTTTTGCAGAGCAGAACAAGTCAGCACTTTTGGAATCCAACCACTTTGTGTTGGCGGGAAAAGGTGAATGGCTCTTTTATAATCGCCAACAGCAGCTTTACTCCGGTTTGTATTGTCGCCATCGGCTTTGGTAATGGTAATGGTATCGGCCATTTCCATGATTCCTCTTTTGATGCCTTGTAGCTCATCGCCAGCTCCAGACAACATGAGTAATAAGAAGAAATCGACCATAGAGTGAACCGCTGTTTCCGATTGCCCAACACCAACAGTTTCTACAATGATGATGTCGTAGCCAGCAGCTTCACACAATAAAATGCTTTCACGAGTTTTACGAGCAACACCTCCTAGAGATCCTGCCGCCGGTGAAGGTCGTATAAAAGCCATGTCATCTTGACAGAGCGCCTCCATACGTGTTTTATCACCTAAAATACTACCCTTATTTTGTTCGCTACTTGGGTCGATAGCTAATACCGCTAGCTTCTTACCCTGAGCTGTTATATGTTTCCCGAAGCTTTCAATAAAAGTACTTTTTCCAACCCCAGGAACTCCAGTAATACCAATTCGAATAGAATTTCCACTAAAAGGAATACAAGCCTCAATAATTTGTTGAGACAGCTCTCGGTGGTCAACACGGGTGCTTTCGACCAAAGTAATCGCTCTACTTAAAATTGAGATGTCACCTGCTTTGATGCCGGCAACATATTCTTCCAAGCTGTACTCTTGTCTTTTATGGCTTCCTCCGGGTTTAATCATTGCTAAACATATTGTTTATGGCCATGCCAAATAATTCAGTCATCGAGATGCCGTATTCTTTCGCTTGCTGAGGAATGATACTCTCCTCGGATAATCCGGGAACGGTATTAATCTCTATAAGATATGCTTTTCCTTGTTCAATAATATAATCCATGCGAACCATGCCCTTAAGCTTTAACAGTCGGTAGATTCTTTTACTGATAGTTTGTACTTGTTCTTTTTCAGATGCTGAAACTCGCGCAGGGGTAATCTCTTGTGATTTCCCTTCGTACTTGGCCTCATAGTCAAAGAAATCATTTTCAGTAACAATTTCGGTAAGTGGCAATGCGATGATCTCTTTTCCATTTTCAATAATCCCACAGGTAACTTCAGTACCATCCACAAAGGATTCAATAATCACTTGATCATCGTGGATAAAAGCTCCTTCAATGGCTTTATTCCATTCTGAACTATTTTTCACTTTTGAAATTCCAAAGCTAGAACCCGCCCTATTTGGTTTTACAAAACATGGTAGCGAAAGCTGTGTTTCATATTTTAAAGTGTCAATAGGATCTCCTTTATTAATGAGGATGGCTTTCGCACTAGGGATGTTAAATTGCTTTAAAAGTGCATTACACATTCCTTTATTAAAGGTAAGCGAAGCTTCAAAAGTCCCACTACAGGTATAGGGAATGTCTAAAAGATCGAAATAAGCTTGTAGTTTACCGTCCTCGCCAGGTGTTCCGTGGATAGCCATAAATGCACCATCGAAAATAATTTTCTCTCCATTTACATGACAAGAAAAATCATCTTTATTGATTGGGTATTCATTCTCACCTTCTATCAATAGCCACTTATTGGCTTCGATATGAACGATAAAAGGGCGGTAGATATTTGTGTCGATATGATCGAAAACAACCGCAGCACTTTTAATTGAAACGATGATTTCAGAGGAATCTCCTCCCCTTAGAATGGCAATATTTTTCTTCATAATAGATTGTGACATCAAAACAAAAATAGAGATAATGAAGAATTAATAATGAAGAAATATTAATTAATAATGAAGATTTAATAATACACAGCTTTATGATTAGTATTAGTCGGATGTTTTTCAATGTATTCTTGTCGTTAGTAATTAAGTATTAGTAATTAATAATTAGGCTGAATCCTTATCTTTGCCACACCTTAATAAAATTTGATGAAGCGAATTATCAAACATTTTGTCTTGGGGATGCTCTTATTGGTCGGTGTAATTTACTTTGCACTCGATGGATTAGAGCGTGTTACTTTACATGGTCAGACCATAGAAGTACCCAATCTCAAGAGTTATTCTCTCTATGAAGTTCAGGATACTCTCGACGATTTAAACTTGCGTTTTACTGTGGTAGATTCTGGTGCTTATAACGCTGTTTACCCTAGAGGTTCTGTAATAGAGCAGATCCCTTCAGCAGGATCGAGGGTGAAAAAAGGGCGTGAGTTATTCTTGACGGTCAACCCAAAAAATGTGAGTTTGATCAGCATTCCTGATTATACCGATCGCTCATCACGACAATACATTTCTGAGTTAAAAGCCAAAGGTTTCCGTATTGGGAAGTTCATTCTCAAGAATGATGCGCATGCCAATGTGGTATTAGGGCTTCGCTATAAAGGCGATATATTGAAGGTTGATGATAAGCTGGAGAAGTCTTCTAAAATAGATTTGGTTCTCGGTAATGGGAAAGGCTTACAGATAGAAATGCCAAATTTGATTGGTAAGAAGTATAAAAATATTAAGTCGAGACTTCAGAATTTATCTCTCAACAAAGGAGAGTTTTATTTTGACGAATCGGTAGTCGATACACCATACGCCTTTGTTTATAAGCAATACCCCGAAGAAGATATTGAGAATATTGGCTTGGGGACTTTTGTGAAGTTGTGGTTTAGCGAGGACAGCTCAAATTTAGCAATTGACACTTTAGAATTAATGCGCCAAGATAGTTTGAAAGCGCGTTTGGACAGTATATTAAATGACTAAGATGGAGGAGAAAGAAGAGGAGTTAAGCAAGCCGATTCATATCGACGGAGAGGATATGTTTGAACATCACCGCATTGTTGTTGATGATTCACAAGTGATGATGCGCTTGGATAAGTTCTTGACTAATCAGATGGCTAATATGACGCGTAATAAAGCGCAGAAAGCCATGGATAAAGGTCTTGTACGTGTTAATGGCGAGCAGGCAAAAGCGAGTTATAAGATTAAGCCCGGGGATGTGATTTTGATTGTTCAAGCATTTCCAAAGCCTGACAAGAAGTTGATTCCTGAAAATATTCCTGTAGATATTGTTCATGAAGACGATCAATTTGTCTTGGTGAATAAAGCTGCGGGAATGGTGGTGCACCCAAGTTATGGTCACTTTACCGGAACCTTAATGAATGCCTTGGCATATCACATCGAAAACCTTCCCGATACTGGCGACGAAACGCGTCCTGGATTGGTCCACCGTCTCGATAAGAATACTACGGGTATTATGTTGGTGGCAAAAAATGAAGTTGCTCTTGTTCATTTACAAAAGCAATTTTTTGAGCGTACTACTTACCGTCGTTACCACGCTTTGGTTTGGGGCGATTTAAAAGAAGATGAAGGAACGATTACGGGTAATATCGGTCGTAGTTTAAAGAATAGAAAGATGATGACCGTTTTCCCTGATGGAGATTATGGAAAACACGCTGTTACACACTATAAAGTGTTGGAGCGTTTTGGCTATGTAACCTATGTTGAATGTCGCCTAGAAACAGGGAGAACGCACCAGATTCGTGCACACTTCAAATATTTAGGACATCCTTTATTCAACGATGATGAATATGGAGGAGATCGCGTTTTAAAAGGAACGACCTTCTCAAAATACAAACAGTTTATTCACAATTGTTTTAAAACCATTCCTCGTCATGTGTTGCACGCAAAAGCTCTTGGCTTTAACCATCCAGCAACGGAAGAGTGGTTCCAGTTTGATTCGGAACTTCCACAAGACTTTCAGAATGTGCTAGAGCGTTGGAGAAATTACACCACCCAAAGGCTTCTTAAAGAAGGAAATGGAATCGTTTTAGATGACGATGATGAATAAAAAAAAAGCTCCCTAGGGAGCTTTTTTTTATTGTTTGATAATTGGATAGGTTTGGTTTTCTGATTCGGAATTAAATCTAAAGAAATAATAACCAGAATTTAAATGATCTAAGCTCCATTGAAGATTTAAATGGTTTATGTCCTCAAAGCTTCTTTGCTCAATCGTTCTACCACTCAAATCGATTAGATCGATACAGAATGATTGTTTTCTAGCACCTTTCCAACGAATATTAACGATGTCGCTAGCAGGTTAGGGAACAATTTAAATAAGCTTTTCGTTTGTTCGCTTATGGCAAAATCTTCTTGTACACCGATACTGATATTGTCTAGGTAAATATTGTTTCTCTTTCCATTTACCGAAACAAAACGCACGATCACATTTTCGTAGGCGGAAATGTTAAAAGTGATTTTCTCCCAATGCGATGGGTGTTCTGGTTGGAAGTTAGTGTCAAGTGTATCTGTTGTGCTTAAATTAGCGCCATCTTCGGAAAATAGTGTATTGTAAGTCATCCCACAATCGCTAGAGATTTCAACCATTAGTGAGTCTTCGTTAGCTCCCGATCGGTATTGGTAGGCGTAGGTGAAATGCAAGAACTTCTCTTCGTCTGTAGAGCCAAGGTCTATATTTGGACTTTGCAAATAGTCCTTTTCTCCAATTGTAGAGTAGCTGAATAAACGCATTCTTGCCGATTGCAATGAGTTCTGCAAACTTGCATTTGCTTTCAGTTCCCATGTTTGTGCAAAATCAGGATTGTGAATAGTCCATTTTGTATTGTCAAATTCATCAGCCTCAAAATCTTCCACAAAGGGGCTGAGTACCGTATTTAGCTTTTTAAACCGTTGACTACGAGAGTTATTGTAAACATTCTTTTCATTCCATCCAGGAACGATAGCTCGCACATATAATTCATAAAGAGAATCTTCTTCAATAGTAAAACTTGGAAGTGATAATTCTACAGATTCATTAGGAGCTAATGCCCCATTCCAAACTTGCGATTCGCCGTTTAGTCCATTTAAAGTCCATTCAACCATTATCGTATTAATCACATCAATACCATTGTTTTTGATTGCAAAAAGAGGGTTTACCATGTCTGAACAGTGAATATCTTGCGTAGGTTCAATAATAGTAGTTAGCTCTAAATCATTTGTAAGTTCATGGGGATTTGCTGGAGTAAAGCTTTCAGCTAAATAATTAAATGCTGCTAGGCAATTAATCAATCCCATACCATATAAGTTGTCCTCTCCTTCTTCTCCCATGTCCGAAGCTGTAAAATAGAGCGCTGTAAGTATATCTGCTCCACTGGCTTCAGGGAATGCTTCTTTTAACAATAGACAAGCTCCCGAAACATGAGGCGCAGCCATAGAAGTTCCCGAGATGCTGTTGAAAGAGTTGTTTCCCCAAGCAGAGCGAACATTATGTCCTGGAACAACTACTTCAGGGTGAATGGCTAAAATAACGATTTTGAAATTAGTAGTTTGGCTTGAAAATTTTCAAATCATCAAATTTTCAAATCAAGATTCGAGTGTATACTCTTATCAACTTTCAATCGTTTATAAAATCATTGTTAATGGTCTTTTTTGACTGAGCATAATGACTACTTTTAAACGATAAACCGAGAGCTATGAAAAAAATAAGCTTGCTATTGTTCTTGCTGGCCTCTTCGATAAATATAGAAGCACAGCAGGCAATGGTAGATCCTTTGATGCAGGACTACCAAATGGCATTGACTAAATATAAATCGGATTCCTATTCAAGTGCTTTAAAATTCTTTTCTTCATTAGAAGCGCAAATTGACGACGCCAATAGTTTGATGGCCGTAAACGTGCATTATTACAAAGCACGTTGTGCCATGAATTTGTTTAATGAGGACGCTATTTTTCTAATGGAATCTTTCTTGAAAGATTATCCCGATAGCCCTTTATATTTTGAGTCTTGTAGAAACCTTGCCGACTATTACTATCAGAAAAGAGATTATAAAAACGCTTTAGACTATTACCAAAAGGTAGATGTCTCGGCCCTGCGTAAAAAGGTCCGTGACAACTATAAGTTTCAATTGGCTTATAGCCTTTTCAGCAGTGGTGAAAATAAAGAGGCGGCCTCGTATTTCCACGATTTGATGTCGAACGAAAACGATTATACGAAACAGTCACAATACTATTTTGCTTATATCGCTTATGCGGATGGGAATTATGCAACTGCAAAAGACTTTTTCATTACGCTCTTAGACGATGGTTATTATACCCAGGAGATTCCTGTTTACTTAAGTCAGATATATCACCAGCAAAAAGAATGGGGGGAGTTGATAGCTGTCGGAACGCAATATGTAGATAGCATGGAGACGGGTGCCTACGAAGTTGCACGACTAATGGCGGAAGCTTATTATCAAGAACAAGACTATGCTTCTTCGATTTTCTATTTCGACGATTTTTTCAAAGATGCTGAAGAAGGCTTAGACGACGAAGCCTTTTATCTGTTAGGGCAGTCTTATTATAGAATTAAGGAATATTCGAGAGCATCGTCGGCATTTAACAAGATTGTTGAAGCTGAGGATAGCTTGGCACAAAATGCCTATTATTATTTAGCAGATTGTTATTTGGAGTTGGGCGATAAACGCTCGGCACAAAACGCTTTTGAGTCTGCAACGCTGATTGGCTACAATGAACGCATTACAGAGCACTCACAATTTAATTTTGCCAAATTGTGTTACGAGTTGGGTTATCCCTACGCCGATCCGACCATGATTCTTCAAGATTTTATTAGCGAGCATCCAGATTCAGAATATATCGATGAGGCTTATTCATATTTGGTAAATGCCTTTTTAACGCACAAAGATTATCCACGAGCTTTGCGTTCGATGGAAGAGAACGGATTGGAGAATTTGCGCTTGCAACAAGCCTATCAAGAAGTGTCGTATTATAGAGCTGTGCAGTTGTTCAACGATGAGAAATACCAACAGTCTGTTATACATTTTGAAAAAGCTTTAGTGCATCCTCACAACAAAACGTTTGAATCTCTTTCGTGGTATTGGCAAGGTGAAGCTCTTTACCGATTGGAGTCCTTCGAAAAATGTATTGCTACTTATAAGTCTTTCCAAAATTCTGCTTCGGCAAGTACGATGAGTGAATTTGAAAGCGCTAGCTACCATATTGCTTATGCTCAGTTTAAGCTTTGGCATTTTGGTAAATCGTTAAAGTCCTTTGAAAGCTTTGCCGGAAACACTTCATCTACTGATATGCGATTACACGACGCTTATGCGCGTATGGGTGATTGTAACTATATGCTGAAGGATTACGATAGAGCCATTGGGTCTTATGAAAAGGCCATTGAATTATGGGGCGTAGATTCTGATTATTCGGCCTATCAAATTGCGCTGTCTTACCACCAAAAAGGTGCCCACCAGAAATTGGTTGAAAACCTAGCTGACTTCTCTTCACAATATCCTAATTCAGCTTATCGCGATGATGCCTATTATAGAATGGGTGAGTCTTATGTGAAGTTGAAAGATGCAGCGAAAGCCATTGCTAATTTTGAAACTATTATTAAAGAATTCCCAAAGAGTGCTTATCTGGCGGATGCCAAAATGAAAATTGGCTTAGTACAGTTTAACGAAGGACAGACGGCAGATGCCGTGAAAACTTTCCAGAATATCGTGCGCGATTACCCTGCTACAAGTATTGCTCGTGAAGCCATTTCCAATGCTCGTTCTGCTTATGTAGAGATGGGCGATGTACAGGCTTATGCCGATTGGGTTGAAGGATTGAGCTTTGTAAGTATTAGTCCTTCGGCATTAGATTCCACGGCTTTTGAATCGGGAGAGTTACAGTACTTAAAATCCAATTACGAGAAGTCGTATAAGGCATTTAATACTTATGTATCGAAATATCCGAACGGAGCTTTCATTTTAGCTGCGCATTATTATTTAGCGGAATCTGCGGTTCAAATAGATAGTCTCGATCAAGCCTTGCTTGCTTTCGATTATGTGAATCAGTACCACAGAAACCCATATACATTGAAGTCATTAATGCAATCGGCTGAGATAAGTGTCTTGAAAGGGGATGCTGAAAAAGCTTTGGAGAGTTTCCTGCGCTTGGATGACTTGGCAGAAACTGTGGAGGCCCAACTCTACGCCAAACAAGGTTTAATGCAAGCTTATTTTGAATTGGATGAATTCCAGAAAGCCATACTTGAAGCTAACTTAGTTTTGAATTCCGCTAAGGTAGATGAAACATTGACCCTCGACTTGAATAAGTTTATTGCTCGAGTAGCTTTTGCTGATGGAGATAAATATTTATCTGAAGAAAAATACCGCTTAGTAAATGAAAGGAGTCAGGGCGATTTAAAAGCCGAGGCTATGTATCACCTGGCGTATTTTGAGTTTTATAAAGCCGATTATGAGGCTTCGAAAGCTTTGATTTTTGATCAAGCGCGATTATTACCGCAGTACAAAGAATGGCTCTCGAAATCCTTTATCATTTTAGCGAAAAATTTCTGGGAGCAAGAAGATGTTTTCCAAGCCACTCATACTTTAGATCAGTTGATTTTAAATGTTGATGATGAAGCAATTTTAAAGGAAGCTAAAAGTTTGAAGGCTGAAATATTAGCCGATGGAAAGGTCGAGCAAGAACTGAATTTACAACTTGATAGTTTGGATTGGGATGCAGAAAATAACTAAGATGAACAAGATATACAGCCTTTTGTGTCTCAGCTTATTTAGTTTGGGATTACAGGCACAGGAAGATTTGAAAAATGAGGTGATCGATGTGGTGAAGGACTTTCGCCCGAAGGTAATGCAAGCTCATAAAATTCAGTCGCAACCGATATTTTTAGACACTTCAAAAGTTTCTGAAAACCTCGCTTACCACATCCGTTTTGAGGAGTTCCGTTTGTCGCAACAAATAGATTCTTTGGAAGCACTGTTAGCCGATCGTCCTAACTTGGCTGATTTGTACACCAAAAGAGTGGAGTTGGGGCTTGGTACTTTATTGACGCCAAATATATCCATGGAATATATGAGCGGTAGAAATACAAAATCTACTTATCAGGCTTATGCACACTATGAAGGTGCTCACGGAAATAATTTAGCTCTTGACGAGACCTATAATGAAACACTGTTAGGGGCGAATTACAAACGCGTATTTTCGGCTTTTACAGTTCAGTCGGGGTTGGAATATTTAAATAGAGGGAGAAAGTATTTTTTTGATAGCTCTTTTCAAGATGCTAATTTGGGCTTCAATTCTACGTTTCAGTTGACAAAAAAGAAATTGGTGCTTATCCCAGAAAAGGTACAGTTCTCCTATGCTTCTTTTTGGCGTAATGCTTCCTCTTTTGAGAATACCATTTCTATAGATGCAATGCATACTGGTGAATACGATAAGCTAGAGTCATGGACTTGGGGCAATAGTCTTGTGTTTCAAAACTCACTTGAGCGTGGTTATGTGCATTGGATAACAAGCCCACAAACTTCTTTTAAAAAGGACCTTAGTAGAATTGATATTACCTTGGATATTGATGTGTTGAATGATAATCTATCGGATCAAAAGGTGAAGCTCTTACCGAATATTAGAGCGCAATACCAACTGATAGAAAATGCCTTATTCGCTTATGCTGAATTTGGTTCGAGTCGAGGTGTTTACAGCATCAGCGATTTGTCTGCGCAAAATCCATATTTAATGGATTTTCACCCAGACTCGGCAACAACAGCAATGGCTATGAAAGCCAATACGAAGTATTTCTTGCGTGCCGGAATGAATGGAAGCTTATTTAGAGGAGTGGGCTATCAGCTTTCTGCCGATTGGAGTTCTCAAGATGCATATGCTCATTTTGTGCACTATAAATCGGATTTTAATGCGGGTGTAAATGGGATGAGTCCAGACTTTGTGGATTTACAAATGCTGACGGTTCACGCCGAAATTGATGCCAAGTGGACGGAAGACATTCACCTATGGTTAAAAGGGGATATCCGTTCTTTTGACAAGCACTTGTCTTATGTGCCAGAAATGGAATTGGGCCTTTATGCTCGTTACCACTATAACGATCAATGGTCGCTACTTTCCTCTTTAAACTATGTCGGTAAAAGAGAGGCTCTTACTTATTATGATGGACTGTTCTGTTATAAAGAAACGGCTGAAGAATTACCTGCCTTTATGGATTTCAATCTTAAGGCAACTTTTGCCTTTAACAAGAAAATGGGCTTTTATATAGAAGGAACGAACTTGTTGAATGAGGATTATATTCTCTGGGAAGGGAAACCAGTGCTTGGTAGACAATTGCACTTTGGTGCTTCGTATAGGTTTTAGAATAACTCTATAGTAAATCAAAAAAGGCCCTTCTCTAGAAGGGCCTTTTTTGATTTTATAAACCGTATTAAATTCCCGTATAGTTTTGTGGAGTAATCGCTTTCAATTCAGCTTTCAATTCCTCGCTTACCTCTAGCGTATCGATAAAGTTAGCGATGCTCGATTGTGTAATAGCTTCGTTGGTTCTTGTTAAACCTTTCAAAGCTTCGTAAGGTTTAGGATAACCTTCTCTACGAAGAATCGTTTGGATGGCTTCGGAAACTACTGCCCAGTGGCTTTCCAATTCAGCAGCGATATTGTCTTCGCGGATTAACAATTTGTTCAATCCTCTTAATAGCGCACTAAAAGCAATCATGGTATGCCCGAAAGGAACACCAACATTTCTCAATACTGTAGAGTCTGTTAAATCACGTTGTAAACGAGAAACAGGAAGCTTCGCCGATAAGTGCTCAAACAAAGCATTGGCAATACCAATATTTCCTTCAGAGTTTTCGAAGTCAATAGGGTTCACCTTGTGTGGCATTGCCGAAGAACCTACTTCACCAGCTTTAATCTTCTGCTTAAAGAAGTCCATAGACACATAAGTCCAGATATCTCTATCTAAGTCTAAGATGATGGTGTTGATACGCTTCATGGCATCGAAAAGGGAAGCCAAGTTGTCGTAGTGTTCAATTTGTGTAGTAGGGTGTGAGCGATCTAATTTTAAGATATCGTTTACAAAGTGATTACCAAAAGCCAACCAGTCGTTGTTTGGGTAAGCCACTAAGTGCGCGTTAAAGTTCCCAGTAGCTCCACCAAATTTAGCCGAGAAAGGAACCGCTTCCAATTGTGTTAATTGGCGTTTTAAACGAGCAACAAATACCTCAATCTCTTTACCCATACGAGTGGGAGAAGCTGGTTGTCCGTGCGTGCGAGCCAACATAGGGATGTCTTTCCACTCGCTAGCTAAAGCCGATAATTTTTCGATTACTTCGTTTAACTGCGGAAGGTATTGCTCTTGTACCGCTTCTTTTAATGAAAGTGGTACCGATGTATTGTTGATGTCCTGAGAGGTTAATCCGAAGTGGATGAACTCTTGAAATTCACCAATGTTTAATGCTTCAAACTTTTCTTTGATAAAGTATTCCACCGCTTTAACATCGTGGTTGGTAACCTTTTCAATATCTTTAATAGCTTGTGCATCGACTTCGCTAAAGTCGCTGTATATTTTTCTCAAATCTCCAAATAAAGACTTGTCGAAGTCAGCCAATTGAGGAAGAGGGATTTCGCATAAAGCGATAAAGTACTCAATCTCTACACGTACACGGTAGCGAATAAGTGCATATTCAGAAAAATAAGTAGCCAAATCTGCAACTGTTCTACGGTATCTACCGTCGATAGGTGTAATGGCTGTAAGTGCATTCAGGTTCATAATAATCGCTTGAAAATTGAGGGGCAAAGATAATTATTAATTACTGATGAATGATTAATAGTGACTGTGAGTTTAATTTGAGAATTTGTACTAGCCGATATAAAAGAGTTAGATCGACTTTTTGACATTACCGAAAGAACTGTTAAATTAGCATCCAATCTTGGATCCTAATTTTATGACTACAGTCATTATTATTTTCGCCCTTTTATTATTGCTTTTAGGAGTCCTCGGTGGAATTATCCCAGGATTGCCAGGCCCACCTATATCTTATAGTGCTATTCTATTGCTTCACTTTTTTACTGAGGTGCATTTTAGCACTCCTTTTTTGTGGTTTTGGGGCCTTGTAGTTGCCATAGTTTTTGTACTCGACTATACCATTCAGGCTTGGGGTGTAAAAAAATTCGGAGGGGGTCGTAAATCGACTATTGGAACCTTTGTAGGTTTATTTGCAGGCTTGTTCTTTTTCCCACCAATGGGTTTGGTGATTGGTCCTTTTGTGGGGGCTTTTATTGGTGCTTTAGTTGAGGTTAAAGGTGATAATAACAGAGCTGTGAAAGTTGCTTTGGGCTCCTTTTTAGGCTTTGTTTCAGGTAGTTTATTGAAAGTAATCGTAAGCGTAATTTTATTTGGATACAGTATCTATTTCTTGTTTTTATAATGGCTGAAAAGATTAAGCTCGTTGCAGTTTCCTATTTGAATACAATACCATTTTTATATGGAATTGAGCAGGATAAGTCATTGAGAAATCAAATGGATCTAAGCATAGAATACCCATCTCTTTGTGCCGATTTACTTATTCAAGATAAGGCGGATATAAGTCTTATTCCTATAACCGAAATACCTAGTTTATCGTATTCGGAAATTATCGGTAATCATTGTATTGGTGCTAATGGAAAGGTAAATTCTGTTATGCTCTATAGTGATTGTCCGCTAGAAGAAATTACCAATATTGCTTTAGATTATCAATCGAGGACATCGGTAATGCTTGCTCGCGTGCTCTCTAAATTCTTTTGGAAGATTGATGTTGACTTTGAAAATACCCAGGAAGGTTATATCGATTCGATTAATGGAACCAATGCTGGGGTAGTTATTGGCGATCGCGCGTTCGATTTGAACAATACTTTCGCTTATCAATATGACCTTTCTGAAGAATGGTTTAAGTTTACGAATTTGCCTTTTGTATTTGCTTGTTGGGTGGCTAATAAAGACTTGTCTCAAGAGTTTAAGTCGTGTTTTTCCAAAGCAATTGAACAAGGGGTGAACTCCAAAGTAAAAGCCATTGAATGGTATCAAGAAAAGAATGGTACTTCTGTGGATTTGGATAAATATCTAAACGCTGATATCAGTTACGAACTCAATGCAAATAAACGCAAAGCTTTGAGTTTATTCTTAGATTTAGTCTCCATGTTGTAAGAGGTTTGCTGACTTGGCCTTCGTAAAACCTTCGTTATTCCTAACTTCTAAAGTTCCGAGTAATGTGGTGTTTCTTTCAGGAAATTATAACATTGATCTTGGTGGTTCATCTTACATACAAAGTGATTTAGTCCATTGCTTACAATCAATATATCGGTTTCCAAAGTCATATTGTAGCGTGCGATTTGATCAAAAGCATCCTGGCTAATTTTAATCGAAGGAGCCTTGCATTCCACGATTATTTGAGGCTTCCCAGTATTGTTATACAAGACGATGTCACATCGTTTTTTCCGCCCATTTACTTCAATTCCCATTTCAATGGCAATCAATGATTTGGGATATCCTTTTTCCTGAATTAAAAACTCAACGAAATTTTGACGCACCCATTCTTCAGGAGTTAAGACCAAATATTTTTTTCGAATACTATCGAAGATAAAGTGCTTGTCTCCCTCTTTTTTGAGTTTTAGAGAATATTTCGGTAAATTGAGTGTATGCATATTAAGAATTGATGAAAGCGAAGATACATGAAAAATAAGAACGAAATAGTAGAAAACTGGCTTCCGCGATATACGGGGGTCCCTCTTGAAGAAATTAAGGAGTACGTCCTGCTGACCAACTTTCAGAATTACTTGGATGAATTTTCCTTATTGAACAACTGTACGGTTCAAGGTCGTGGAAAAGCCATGCCTAACGCAACTGCTAAGGGAATCACCATGATTAATTTTGGAATGGGAAGCCCCAATGCAGCAACTATTATGGACTTGCTTACGGCTGTAAACCCAAAGGCAGTTTTGTTTTTGGGAAAGTGTGGAGGCTTAAAGAAGAAAAGTGATTTGGGCGATTTAATTTTGCCTATTGCGGCAATCAGGGGCGAAGGTACTTCTGATGATTATATGCCTGCTGAAGTTCCAGCATTACCTTCTTTTGCTCTACAAAAAGCAATTTCAACAACTATTAGGAATCACGAACGTGACTATTGGACGGGAACAGTTTATACTACTAATAGAAGGGTGTGGGAACACGATGATGAGTTTAAGGAATATCTGGTCGAAACACGATGTATGGCTATTGATATGGAAACGGCTACCATTTTTACGGCTGGTTTTGCCAATCATATTTCCTGCGGGGCACTCTTATTAGTCTCCGACCAACCAATGGTTCCCGAAGGAGTGAAGACTGAGGAGAGCGATGCAATAGTGACCAAAGAGTTTGTTCATGATCACATTCAAATAGGAATTGATGCCTTGTTAGAATTGAAAAATCAAGGCTTAACTGTTAAGCACCTTCGCTTCGATTAATGAAGGATTTTATAGAGTAACTCTTTTAGGAGTCCAGCATCTGGAGTAGAAGGATTGTTGTAGCCTTTCGACTTAAGATCAGCTTCGCGCAATAAAGATAAAGCCTGTACTGATTTTTTGAGCTTGTAAAACTGGGCTGCCTTTTGGTAGTCTTTAACAAAATAGGGGTTAACACCTAGACTTCGAGCGACTACCTGTGGGTTGCCGTCTTTTAGACCGTGTAAAATGAGGAGCTTACTAAAAAGGTTGTACAGAGCCGATAGGGTAACCACCATTGGGTTATTCTTCGGGTTGGCCTCAAAGTATTTTGCTATACGATTGGCTTTCATCACATCTTTGTACATGATAGCGTTCTGAAGCTCGAAATTATTATAGTCTTTACTAATCCCGATGTTCTCTTCAATAATAGCCTCGTCAATTGTGTCACCTTCTTTTAATAAGATACAGAGCTTGTCTAGTTCCCCAGAAATTTTTGATAAATCGTTCCCCAAAAATTCCGTTAATAATGCCGATGCTTTGGTGCTAATACTATAATTCTTGGTTCTTAGATAGACTTTTATCCAATCAGGGATTTTATTCTCATAGAGCTTATTGCTTTCAAAGTAGACTCCTTGTTTTTGAAGACTTTTATAAAGCCCTTTGCGCTTGTCGAGCTTTTTCCCTCGATAACAGAACACTAGAATTGTACTGTTTAAAGGTTGCTCTACATAAGATTTAACTTCTTCAATTTTCTTTAAATCCTGTGCTTCTTTCACAATTATCACCGTACGATCTGACATCATTGGGAATTGCTTTGCTGCAGCAATTAAAGCATTCACATCAACATCTCTTCCGTAAAGTATCGTTTGGTTGAAGCTTTTTTCAGACTCATCGAGAATGTTCTTCTCTATATAGTTGCTGATAAGGTCTATATAAAAAGTCTCTTCACCAGCCAGAAAGTAAACTGCTTGGTATTTTTTTGATTTAAGTTCGGAAAGTATTTGTTCGTGTGTCATGAAAAATTGATGAGAACAAACATATAAATTTTTTAGATGTGTAAGATGTCAGAAAAAGAATAATAAAATTTAAAAACCTAAGTCTATTGACAGGGCTACATTTGTGTAGTTATTCACAACAGCCGTTAATAAGATTGACTGCATAGGTGTTAATTGAATTGTAATAATAGATACTTTTAATCTAGAAACTATCCCTAATACCTAAATAAAACCACTATGTCAAAAGAAAATGAACAAATGTCAGTGAATTCAGCATCTGATACCCAAGAAGATTCTTTTTCTTCGTGGTTAACTGAGTTAGACGAAAAAGAGCAACCTCAAGCATGCTCAATTGATAATCCCGATTGTGAGGCTTGTGGAAGCTAATGTAGCTAAGTAGTAAAAATAGTCTGAGCCCTTTTGGGCTCTTTTTTTTTGAAAGTTTCGTGCTTATTGTTGCTGTTTGGAAACACTAATATTGGACCGATTCTTGCTAGTATGCACGATGATGAAAAAACCCGGCCCTAAAAGATTATACTAAGGGCTTGAAAAACACTGTCATGAAGAGAAGTTTAGTCGCTTTATTTAGTTTGTTATTTGTAGTTCAGTTGTGGGCACAAGAGGGGACAATACGCGGTTTCGTCTATGCGGAAAATTCTGGTGAACCCGCTATGTTTACCAATGTAATATTACAGGAGTCTAAGCAAGGAACTGTTACAGATGTAAATGGATTTTTCAATATGTCAAGGGTTCCCACTGGCGATTATACTATGGTTGTAACTTATATAGGTTACGATAGTTTAGTGGTGCCTGTTACTGTATTGCCTGGCAAAATTGTAAACAAGAAACTATATCTTAAAGAATCGAGTATACAATTGGATGTAGTTCAATTGTCGGCAGAGCGCCAAGAGATGAAGACATCTGTAAATACTTCAGTCGTTAAGTTAACAGTAAAATTAATTAAGAAGTTACCTTCTATTGGTGGTGATCCTGATTTAGCTCAATACCTACAAGTACTTCCTGGCGTCGTTTTTACAGGTGATCAGGGTGGGCAGCTTTATATTCGTGGGGGCGCACCTATACACAACATGGTACTTCTCGATGGGATGATACTTTACAATTCATTTCACTCTATTGGATTGTTTTCAGTTTTTGATACTGATGTGATTAAAACAGCTGATGTTTATACGGGTGGCTTTAGTGCTGAATATGGTGGACGAGTATCGTCGGTAATTGATATTAAAACTCGCGATGGTAATAAGAAACGTTTGGCTGGTAAAGTGGCCGCAAGTACTTTTGGAGCTAAACTTCTTTTGGAAGGACCTTTGTTTAAACAAAAAGAGAATGGGGCGAGTAGTTCGTTTATTATCTCCTCAAAAGCATCCTATTTAAATCAATCATCTAAGAAGTTATATTCTTATATCGACGAAAACGGATTGCCTTATAGCTTTACCGATCTTTATGGTAAAATGTCATTTACTGGTTCTGATGGAAGTAAGTTTAATCTTTTTGGATTCAATTTTAAGGATGATGTTCTTTATTCTGATATCGCAAATTTCTCATGGAATTCTAATGGTTTTGGTTCTAACTTCGTGATTATACCAGGTGGCTCGACCATGTTGGTCGAAGGTAATTTTGCGTATTCTAATTATGATATTGAGCAAACAAGTTCTAATACGAAAGCTAAAAAGAGTAGTATTGCTGGCTTTAATATGGGCTTAGATTTTACTTATTTTCTCCAAGGAGATAATAAGATAAAATACGGATTGGAAGTATTAGGTTTTGGTAATACACTTAGTTTTTACGCTCCTAGTGGTGTCCATGTTAAGCACAACGATAACACCACGGAATTCGCAGGTTATGTGAAGTATTCCTATGTGAGTCCACGATTATTGTTAGAACCAAGTGTTCGTCTCCATTCCTATACTTCTTTGGGTCAGTCTTCTTTTGAACCTCGAATTGGTTTTAAATACAATCTAACTGAACGATTAAGAATAAAAGGTTCTGGAGGTATATTCTCTCAAAACTTAATTGCCGTTGCTACTGGTAGAGAGGTAGTAAGTCTTTTTCAAGGTTATATTTCCAGCGTTACTGATTTGCCTGATTTGGAAAATGGCGATACGCGTTCTAATTATCTACAGAAAGCAAAACACGCTATTGCGGGTGTTGAATTCGATTTAACCGAAAAGATTGATGTTAATGTTGAGGTCTATTCTAAGGACTTTGGGCAGTTAATCAATTTGAATAGAAATAAACTCTACGAGTCTACACAGTCGGGTATCCCCGATGAGTTAAAGAAAGATTTTATTGTAGAAACTGGTTTGGCTCAGGGTATCGATTTCCTGGTGAAGTATAACGATCTTCGAACGAGTCTTTGGGTGGTTTATTCTTTGGGTAAAGTTACACGTACAGATGCCTTTGAAACCTATTCTCCAATTTATGATCGTCGTCATAATTTTAACTTTGTTGCTTCTAGGATTTTGGGAGAGGATAAATCGTGGAGCGTTGATATGCGTTGGAACTATGGTTCAGGCTTACCTTTTACTATGGTTCAGGGTTCATATGAGAATCTACAATTTGATGATGGTATCGATACTGATATTACTCAAACTAACGATGAGCTAGGGATTATCTATGCCGATTATAACACAGGAAGATTACCATCCTACCATCGTTTGGATGTTTCTGTAAAGAAGACGATTAAGTTTTCTAAAACGAGCATTATGGAAGCCAGAATTGGGGTGAGTAATGTATACGATAGAAAGAATATTTTCTATTTTGACACTGCGAAATATAAGCGTGTAAATCAACTTCCATTTTTGCCAACTTTGGGTGTAAATTGGACTTTCTAAAAAAGTGCCAAAGTTTGATACAGACTTGTTGAATATTGCTAATTTTGCAAGGTTGTTTTGAATTTATCATCAACCTTAGAAAAATAGTCCGTTTCATGGCTTCAGCGAAGTATGTGTTTGTTACCGGAGGGGTAACTTCTTCCCTTGGAAAAGGGATCATTTCAGCCTCTTTGGCGAGTTTGCTACAAAGCAGAGGTTACCGAGTAACCATTCAAAAGTTTGATCCTTATTTAAATGTGGATCCCGGAACGCTTAATCCTTACGAACACGGGGAGTGTTTTGTGACTAATGATGGCGCCGAAACCGACTTGGATTTAGGTCATTATGAGCGTTTCTTAGATGTTCCTACTTCACAGGCAAACAATGTTACTACAGGACGTGTTTATCAATCAGTAATTGAAAAAGAACGCCGTGGTGACTTTCTAGGAAAAACAGTTCAAATTATTCCTCATATCACAAACGAGATTAAAGAACGCATGCAAATCTTGGGTAGAACCGGAGATTACGATGTTGTGATTACTGAGATTGGCGGTACAGTTGGTGATATGGAGTCATTACCATATGTGGAAACTGTTCGTCAGCTTTGTTGGGAGATGCCTGATGATTGTGCCGTAGTGCATTTGACTTTGGTGCCTTATCTTTCAGCTGCTGGTGAGTTGAAGACAAAACCAACACAACATTCTGTTAAGTCTTTACAAGAATCAGGTGTATTCCCAGATGTATTGGTTTGTAGAACCGAACATCATATTAACGATAGTATTCGCCGTAAGTTGGCACTTTTCTGCAATGTGCGTAAAGAGGCTGTAATTGAGTCGATAGATGCTGAAACAATTTATGATGTTCCTCAACTGATGAAAGACGAATGTCTTGATAAGGTCGTTCTCGATAAATTAGGTTTGGGATATTCTGGTGAGGTAGATTTAACCAAATGGGAAGAGTTTGTGTTCAACCTTAAGAATCCTAAAGATTCTGTTACTATCGCTTTGGTAGGTAAATATGTAGAGTTGAAAGATGCTTATAAGTCTATTTCTGAGGCATTTATTCATGCGAGTTCTAAAGTTCGTTGTAAAGTAAATTTACAATGGATTCATTCAGAGACTCTAGATTCAAATACTATTGCCAATACCTTAAAAGGTATGGACGGTATTTTGGTCGCCCCTGGTTTTGGTCAGCGAGGTATCGATGGGAAATTGGAAGCTGTACGTCATGCACGCGAGAATAATATTCCATTCTTGGGAATATGTTTGGGTATGCATGCTTCGGTTATTGAATTTGCCAGAAATGTATTGAACTATGATGGGGCGCACTCTGCAGAGATGGACGAGGCTACGGCTTTTCCAGTTATTGACATGATGGAAGAGCAAAAGAAGATCACCAATATGGGTGGTACCATGCGTTTGGGCTCCTGCGAGTGTGAGGTACTCAAAGGTTCTATTGCACATGCCGTTTATGGTAGCGATACGATAAATGAGAGGCATAGACATCGTTATGAATTTAACAGTAAATATCTAGAAGCATACGAAGCAGCGGGAATGAAAGCAACGGGTATCAATCCTAAAACTGGATTGGTTGAGATTGTTGAGATTCCTGAGCATCCTTGGTTTGTTGGGGTTCAATTCCACCCGGAATACAAGAGTACGGTTGCCAACCCACATCCTTTGTTCGTAAACTTTGTTAAAGCTTCATTAAAGCATAAATCGTAAGCTAATGCTACAACAACAAAAAAAGACAGATTTTAATTCTATCATTGGACTAGTTCTTATCGGATTAGTCCTCTTTTGGTTTACTTTCAACCAGTCGAAGTTAGAAGACACCCAAATTGAAGAGGCTGCCTTAAAAACCTCGGAACGGGTGGTTGATACACCAGAAGGTGTACAATATCATGAGACATCTTTTGAACTTTCTGATTCACTGGCGAGCCAACAGCTTCAAGATAAGTTTGGAGCCTTTGCTTTGGCAGCTTCTGCTGTGGATAATGGAGCTAAATTTTATTTAGAAAATGATTTTATTCGTGTGGAGCTAGCTTCAAAAGCTGCTCGTATTACGAACGTTATTTCTAAAGAATATCAAACTTACGATTCACTTCCTGTTGAATTCTTAAGAGAAGATTCTTCTTTATTTAATCTGACTTTTTGGGCTCAAAACCGTCGTTTACAAACCAAGGATTTTGTCTTTACTGCTAATCAGTACCAATTAGATGGCACGGATTATATTTCATTTAAACTACCCGTTTCAGAGGGTCAGTACTTAGAGTACTTATATAGTTTGGCGCCTAACTCTTACCTAGTAGATTATACGGTTAACACTGTAGGTTTATCGGGTATTCTTCAATCGAACTCTCCATTTATAATGGATTGGTCGGTGAATATTCCTCGCAAAGAGAAGAACAAGGAAAATGAGGCGATGAACACATCGGCTTATTATTTTTCTGATGATGAGGTAGATTATTTATCGGTAACTAGCGATGATTCTGAAAAGATTATGAAGCCTACTTGGTTGGCTTTTAAATCACAGTATTTCTCACAAGTTTTAAATGCTAAAGGTTTATTCAAAGAAGTTGATTTGAGTACCGAGGCACATGCAAGTTCTGAGAACTACCTAAAAACAATTTCTGCTCATACAGAATTGGCTTATAATACTGGTGACAAAAGCTATGCAATGGAATGGCTTTTTGTTCCGAATAATGTAAAAACATTAAAGAAGTACGGTAATGCATATGAAGATTTAGTACCTCTTGGTTGGAGCATCATTGGATGGATTAATAAGTATATAGTAATTAATATCTTCAACACTTTTGCTGCTTGGGGCTTAGGTTACGGTTTGATTATCTTCTTATTAGCCTTGGTAATCAAAATTGTATTGTTCCCATTTACGTATAAGTCATATACCTCAATGGCTAAGATGCGTTTGTTGAAGCCACAGATTGATGCTTTGAACGAGAAGCATGAAGATCCGACGAAGCGTCAGCAAGCAACGATGGCTTTGTATCGCGAAACTGGCGTAAATCCTATGGGTGGATGTATTCCGATGTTATTCCAGATGCCGATTCTTTTTGCACTCTTTAAATTCTTGCCTTCGTCAATCGAATTGCGTCAACAAGGATTCCTTTGGGCTGAAGATCTTTCTACTTACGATTCTATATTCGATTTACCATTTAGCATTCCGTTTTATGGTGATCACGTGAGTTTATTCACCCTATTGATGACAGTTACTACTGTGCTTCAAATGAGGGTGAGTAGCAATATGCAAGGTTCTAATGCACAGATGCCTCAAATGAAGTATATGATGTACTTTATGCCGGTTATCTTCTTAGGTGTGATGAATAACTATGCCGCGGCATTGAGTTACTATTATTTCTTGGCCAACTTAATTACTTTCGCCCAACAAAAAATGATTGCTGGTATGATAGATGATTCTTCAATATTAGCGAAAATGGAATCTAATAAGACGAAGCCGACTAAAGGTAAGTCGAAATTCCAAGGTCGACTTGAAGAGATGATGAAGAAACAACAAGAAGCTCAGAAAAAGAAATAAAAAAAAAGGCTATCGATTCGATAGCCTTTTTTTGATAGACACCCATGACCAAACACCGTCATTTTATATTGAATAAGCCCTACGGCTACTTATCGCTTTTTGTATACAATCAAAAAGGTGGCAAGAAAAAACTTTTAGGAGAGCTTTATGGTTTCCCTAAAGGTACTATGGCTATTGGACGATTGGATGAAAAATCGGAGGGATTGCTATTATTGACTACCGATGGTCATATGAGCGAGTATATTCGCAGTAATAAGTTTGAGAAGGAATATTATGTTCAGCTAGATGGTGTAATTAGCGATGAAGCGCTGAATGAATTGAAGTCGGGTGTAGAGATTGGTGTCGAAGGGCAAAAATATAGAACAAAGCCTTGTGAAGCATTTCGTTTAATAGAGACTCCAAATTTTCCAGAGCGAAGCCGTAGAGTTCGCGACGATCGTCATGGTCCAACTTCTTGGGCATCTATAATTATCCGTGAAGGCAAGTTTAAGCAAGTACGAAAGATGACTGCTGCAGTTGGCTTTCCAACCTTACGACTGGTACGTGTTCGTATTGGAACTATTCTTTTGGCTGATTTAAAACTTGGAGAGGTGAAGGTGCTCGATGATTTGAATGCTTAGTACATCGATGTTTTTATTTAAAATAGTTCTGTCTTTTCCATTCGCCTAAGACAACAGATAAAGCTTGGCTCACATTCATCGATTTGTTATGCCCCATCATTGGGATATAAACAGCTTTTTCACAATTTTTAAGTGTTTCTCTATCTAAGCCTACCATTTCATTTCCTAAAAAGAAGGCACATTTTTCAGGTAATTCAGTGCGGTATAAATTAGTGGAGGGTTCCGCTGTTTCGATGGCTAGAAGTTTGTAGCCTTCGGGGATGTGTTGTTGCCATTCGTCGGTTTTACAGAAATGCCATTCAACAGCTTTATAACTACTTTGAGCCGTCTTTTTAATATTGCGTTCCCTAAAACTTGGTTCGTCGTCTACAAAGAGAACCTTTTCACAAGCCATGTTATCGGCAATGCGTAGAATGCTTCCCATATTGTTCGGAGTATTCAACTTCCAACAAACAATAATCGGGTGTTGCTTATTCTTTTGACTATCGGAATTCTCTTCAAAAAACTTTCGGGATTTAATGTATTCGGTCATGCAACGAATATAGTATAAAAAAAAGTCCTCTTGCGTTGTGCAAGAGGACTTCTATATAAGATGTGAAATAGAGAATTAGTTGATCCCCATTTTTGCTTTTAATCCATTGTCAAGAGCTTCTAAGAATTCTTCGGTAGTCACATAGTGTGATTCGTTCAATTCTTTAGCGTGGATACACAATGCTAAATCTTTAGTCATAGTACCACCTTCTACTGTATCAATACATACTTTTTCAAGTGTGCTACAGAAGTCAATTAAGTCTTGATTTTCATCTAGTTTACCGCGGAATGCTAAACCACGAGTCCAAGCAAAGATAGATGCAATTGGGTTTGTAGAAGTCTTCTTTCCTTGTTGGTGCTGACGGAAGTGACGTGTAACCGTACCGTGAGCAGCTTCAGCTTCCATCGTTTTCCCATCAGGAGTAACTAGAGTAGAAGTCATCAATCCTAAAGACCCAAAACCTTGAGCAACTGTGTCCGACTGAACATCACCATCGTAGTTTTTACAAGCCCAAACAAATTCACCATGCCATTTTAATGCAGAGGCAACCATATCATCAATTAAACGGTGCTCGTAAGTTAATCCGGCAGCGTCAAATTGAGTTTTAAATTCGTTTTGGTATACTTCCTCGAAGATATCTTTGAAACGCCCATCATAAGCTTTCAAGATTGTGTTCTTAGTAGAAAGGTATAAAGGCCATTTTTTAGCAAATGCTTGGTTGAAACAAGAACGAGCAAATCCGTAGATAGATTCGTCGGTATTGTACATACTCATTGCAACACCACCAGCACCTTCGTATTCGTAAATATCCCAAGTAGTCGATGAAGTTCCATCACCAGGAGTAAAGGTCATGGTTAATTTACCTTTCCCTTTGATTACTGTATCAGTAGCTTTGTATTGATCACCAAAAGCGTGACGACCGATACAGATAGGGTGTGTCCAGTTAGGAACCAAACGAGGTACGTTCGTACAAATGATTGGCTCACGGAAAACAGTACCACCTACAATATTACGGATGGTTCCGTTCGGCGAACGCCACATTTCCTTCAAGTCAAACTCTTCAACACGCTCTTCGTCAGGAGTAATGGTAGCACACTTAATACCTACATTGTACTGCTTAATAGCTTCTGCAGCATCAACAGTAATTTGGTCGTTAGTCTCATCACGCTTCTCAATTCCCAAATCATAGTATTTAATGTCTAGATCTAAGTATGGGTTAATCAATTTATCCTTGATAAAACTCCATATAATTCGCGTCATTTCGTCACCATCCAACTCAACAACCGGGTTGGATACTTTTATCTTTTCAAAGCTCATATTGATGTGTTTTTGCTTGTTTTTTCAGAATTGCTTGCAAAGATAAGAAATAAGTATAAGTTAAATGGTATGATGTAGAGAATAACAAAATGCTAAATGAATGTTAGTGTATTTATAGCTGGCTATTTTAATTAGCCATTTACGTCTCAGGACTTAGAGAAATCGTAACCTTTAAAATCGGTAATTACTTTGTAGAGTGTATCTCTTTCGATAGGGTGTCTTTTTACATCTTCGATGAGTTTACAGAGCTGCTCAGTACTCAAAGCAGGGCTTTGTTCCTCGGCACCTGCCATAGAGTAGATTTTAGTAGAATCGTCGATAGTGCCATCGATATCGTTTACACCAAAGTTCAGGGAAAGTTGTGCCGTCTCACGACCAATCATTGGCCAATAAGCTTTAATGTGAGGGAAGTTGTCCATATAGATTCTCGAAACAGCGTAGTTTTTCAAATCCTCAATAGTACTTACTTCTGGCACATCCGACATCTGATTATTCCCATTTCTAAACTTCAAAGGAATAAAAGTGTTGAAGCCACCCGTTTTATCTTGAAGTTCTCTCAGTCGGTTCATATGATCAATTCGGTGAGTGAAACTCTCGTAGTGACCGTAAAGCATGGTAGCGTTTGAAGGCATTCCAACTTTATGAGCCGTCTCATGAATTTCTAACCACTCAGCAGAAGTACACTTATCATCGCAAATACGCGTTCTCATCTCTTCGTCAAAGATTTCTGCTCCACCACCTGGAAGTGAATCTTGACCGTGGTCTTTTAGAATTTGGAGGCCTTCTTGGTAAGAAACTTTTGCCTTTCTACACATGTATTCAAGCTCAACCGCAGTAAAGGCTTTTACGTGTATCTCAGGACGGTGTTCTTTGATTTTTTTGATGAGGTCGGCAAAGTATTGCAATCCCATTTTAGGATGTACACCCCCAACGATATGTACTTCGGTAATTGGTTTGCCATCGTATTCTTTAACCTTATTCAGGATATCATCTTCGGATAGTTCCCATCCTTCTTGACGGTGTTTTAATAGGCGAGAGTAAGAGCAAAATTTACAATCGAAAACACAGATGTTCGTAGGTTCAATATGGAAATTTCGATTGAAGTAGGTATAGTCGCCGTGTTTCTTTTCGCGAATATAATTGGCGAGAGTTCCTAGGTAACCTAAGTCTCCATGCTCAAATAAATAGACTCCTTCTTCAAAGTCAATACGCTCATTGCGCATCACTTTCACGGCAATCTTTTTTAAACCATTATCCAAATTGGATTGCTCTACTAACTGCGCTATTGCTTGTCCTCTCATTCCACGAAAAATTGAGCTCAAATATAAATCTATTTTAGTACAAAGTATCAAGTACGAAGTATATTAGTACAAAGTATTAGTTTTCAGTTTGCAATTCCCAGTTTGCAATTTTATTTTTTACTAACTACTAACTACTAACTACTAACTACTAACTACTAACTACTAACTACTAACTACTAACTACTAACTACTAACTACCATATTGGTACGGCATTTGTTTAATAAGTTCCGATACAATTTCTTATTTTTGAGTGATGCCGAAAACAACACAACTAGTAAGCATACTTGGTTTGCTCTTTTTTTTACAAGCCTGTATGCCTGATGAGCCAAAAGAGAATTATCAGACGAGCTCTTATTCTCTAGAGATTCCAGCTTCTCTACCAGCTATGGATATCCCTGCCGATAATCCGATGACGGTTGAAGGAGTTGAATTAGGGCGCATGCTTTTTTACGATAAAATTTTAAGTGGTGATGGAACACAGTCTTGTGCATCATGTCATCAGCAAGCCGCAGGTTTTTCAGATCCTGATAAGTTTAGTACGGGTATTGATGGAGAACAAGGTGGTAGAAATGCCATGGCTGTAATCAATTTGGCTTGGAGTCCTGTGTTATTTTGGGACGGTAGATCGATTAGCTTGGAAGATCAAGCACTAGGGCCAGTTGTAAATCCTATTGAAATGCACGACACTTGGCAAAACGCTGCCGATAAATTGAATGCTCATTCGGACTATCCAAAATTGTTTAAACAAGCTTTCGATATAGACGAAATTGACTCTTCGTACGTTGTAAAAGCAATTGCTCAGTTTGAGAGAACATTAATTTCAGGAAACTCTAAATGGGATAAGTGGATTAGAGGTGAAGCTATTTTTACCGATCAGGAGCTTCGCGGTTGGGATTTGTTTAATGTAGACGGCCCTATAGTTGGGGCAGATTGTTTTCACTGTCATACCGCGCCACACTTTACCGATTTTACTTTCCATAATAATGGCTTGGATGGCGATGCCGATTTTACCGATTTAGGTTTGTACGAAGTTACGGGTGACGACTGGGATCAAGCGAAGTTTAAAACGACAACCTTACGTAATATAGAACATACGGGTCCTTTTATGCACGATGGCCGCTTTGAAACTCTCGAAGAAGTTGTAGAGCATTATAATATGGGAGGTCATGCTTCGGCAACGATAGACCCTTTGATGAAAAACTTAGGAGAGGGCTTGTTGCTTTCTCAAGATGATAAGGATGCTTTAATTGCATTTTTACGTACATTAACAGATGAAGAATTTTTAACGAATCCAGAATTTTCTAATCCATTTGAATAAATTTTAAATCATGAAAAAATCAATCTTAATCTTAGGTCTAGTGCCTATGTTCTTAGTTAGTTGTGGCGGTTCTAAAAAGTTAGCCGCAAATCAACCTATTCCCGAAAGTGAAGTAGAAGTTGTGATTCCTTGCTCGGGACCTGATTTCTTTACCAATAAAAAATATTTCAGAGCCAATAGTATTGGTGAGAGTTTAGATCAAGTAGTTTCTAAAAAGAAAGCCTTGAGCAATGCTAAAGCTGAGTTGGCAGGTTCGGTGCAGACTTTGGTTGAAGCGGTAGTAGATAACTATGTAAAGTCGTCAGAGCTAAATAATGTAGAACAAGTTGAAGAACGCTTTGAAGGATTAAACCGTGAAGTAATCAAACAAGAGCTCGTAGGTATTAAAACCATTTGCGAGAAATTGACGCGTACTTCCGAAGGAAAGTTTAAAACATATATAGCACTTGAATTGTCTGCACAAAAATTAGTCGACAAATTCCACGAGCGCATTATGAAGGATGAACTCTTAATGATTGATTACGATTATGAGAAGTTTAAAAATACCTTCGAAGAAGAAATGGAGAAATTGAAATAAACAGAGAAGAGGCGAGAGCCTCTTTTTTTTGTTTAATTGCTAGCTTCGTCTATGTCAAGGTTTTATTTTCACTGATTAATGTCTTAGTTTTGCCCATCACCTAACAACCAACATCAAACAATCATGAACCTATTCCGAATCATCGCCTTTTTAGAAGGAGCCTCTTATTTGTTATTGTTGTTTGTAGCAGTACCTATTAAGTACAATATGGGCGACCCTACTTATGTGAAATTGTTGGGAATGCCACACGGGATTTTGTTTGTGGCTTATATTGGTTTTGCCTTTTACCTAAAACAAGAGCAAAACTGGAATCTAAAAACCTTAGCAATTGTGTTGTTAGGTTCTATTCTTCCTTTTGGAACTTTTTATGTGGATAAGAAGTATTTGAGAGCCTAGTTGTCAATACTTCTTTTGGGTTAAATGTATTCTAATTGCTGACAGCTGAATGCTGTTTAACTCAAATCCAAATCCAAGAGTTTTTTCAAATACATCAATTCTGGTTTTTTCTCCATCATGTGCTTGAACTTATCTTGAGAGGTATAAAGCACCTTACTATCTTTTGCTTCTATAACTGGGAAGTCGATATTGATTCCGAAATTGTTAAGAGATTTTCTTAAGAAGCTGAGTAGTTCGGGTTTCTCCATTTGTAAATCTTCAGCAAGTGCTCTGCTTTCAACAGGGAAATGTAAAAGGTAGTTGTCGTCTATCTTTGGGAATTGCGAGGAGAAGAGTCTGAATAATGAGACTTTACCTTTGGCTTCAATAGTCTTGGCAAATTCTAGCCACAAAGGGTTCAATTGGTCTTGACGGAACTCCGAGCGCGATTCTCCCGTAGCAATTGACACAGCATCGTCGCCCTCAACATCCTCTTTCTTATTCAAGAATTGATTGATGGACAAACCACTCAACCCACCTTTTTTGATTTTACCAACTATACTAGGATTGGCCTTTTTTAAGATAGCCTTTTGTGGACTAGCCACCTTGGTTTCTTTGGTAGGTGCTTGGGTATAGCTCTCGTTAATCCGCGTTTTTACAACTTCTTTAGGCGTTTGAACAGGAGTCTTGCTCGTCTCTTTTTGGAAGAGGCTATGGGCTAAGATGAATGACTTATTCCGTTTTTTTTTTAGGCCTCCATCGGAAGTAAGTGAACAAATTTGCATCAAACCTAACTCTATGAGCAGTCGTTGATTTCGACTTGCTTTGTAGTGGACATCACATTGGTTGCAAATTTCTAATGCTTCCAAGATGAATTGCTGCGGACAATTTTGTGATTGTTCGGAATAACGGGTTTTTATATTTGCACCTACTTCTAGGAGTTCTAGAGTTTGTGGGTTTTTACACACCAAGATGTTTCTTAAATGTTCCGCAAGGCCATTGATGAAGTTGTGTCCATCAAAGCCTTTTTGAAGTACCTCATTAAAAGTGAGTAGTGCTGCAGGGATCTCCTGTTTTAAGGCTTGCTCAACCAATTTGAAATAATAGTCGTAATCGAGAATGTTTAAATTCTCAATCGTGTCTTTATAGTTTATCTCGCTATTATTGAAACTAATCATTCTATCGAAAATCGACAGGGCATCGCGCAGAGCACCATCTGCCTTCTGACCGATAATGTGTAAAGCATCAGCTTCAAAAGTGATGTTTTCGTTGCCACAAATCTTTTCTAGATGCTTGGCAATATCTTCTACTTGAATTCTCTTGAAGTCGAAAATCTGACAACGAGAAAGAATGGTAGGAATGATTTTGTGCTTTTCGGTAGTTGCCAAAATAAAAATGGCATGACTAGGTGGCTCTTCTAGTGTTTTTAGGAAAGCATTAAAAGCTGCCTGCGAAAGCATATGAACCTCATCAATAATATAAATCTTACGATCGCCCACTTGAGGTGGTATTCGTACTTGATCGACTAGATTTCTTATGTCCTCAACAGAATTGTTAGAAGCGGCATCCAATTCGTGGATATTAAACGAATGCGACTCGTTGAAGGATGTACACGATTCACATTTATTACAAGCTTCAGTTTTCTCTGATAAGTCTAAGCAGTTAATTGTTTTGGCAAGAATACGTGCACAAGTAGTTTTACCCACACCACGAGGACCACAGAACAAAAAGGCTTGTGCCAAATGATTGTTCACAATAGCATTCTTCAAAGTATTGGTAATAGACTGTTGTCCTACTACGGTGTCGAATGTTTGTGGGCGGTATTTCCTTGCAGAAACAATAAAATTACTCATAGATCAATTTCCTTCTTAAGGCTCAAATATAAATGATGTTTTTGAAAATAGCGGCTCGTTAATGCTTGAAGATATTAACAGTTTTTCAGGACTCAGCTTTCAGTGAATAATGATCCGTAACTATTCTGCGTTTGTAGCTCCCAGTCTATAATTTTAGTTTCAACTATCAACTATCAACTATCAACTATCAACTATCAACTATCAACTATCACAGAAGCTTAACGAAATAGCCATATCTCAGTTACTCGACACCAGACATTTCCTAGGTATTCACTATTTATTAAACATCTTTCACAATTTCACATTAATTACTTACTTTTGCAGACCATTTTGGACAAGAACTAAATTAATAACCATGTTGAGAAACTACGAAACTGTTTTCATTTTGAATCCCGTTTTGTCTGATGAACAGACAAAGGAAGCAGTAAGCAAATTCACAGCCCACTTGAAAGAGAAAGGTGCTGAGATTGTAGCAGAGGAAAGCTGGGGCTTGAAAAAGCTTGCTTACCCAATCCAAAAAAAGAAAAGTGGATTTTACTTTTTAGTAGAATTTAAAGGTGACGCTAACCTGACTGCAGGTTTAGAGGTGATCTTAAGAAGAGATGAGCGTGTTATGCGATTCTTGACTGTTGCTTTGGATAAACATGCTTTAGCTTACGCTGGAAGTAGAAGAGAGAAGTTGAACGCTAAATCTAAGGAGACTAAGTAATGGCTAGTAATTCAGAAATCCGTTTCCTTACTCCACTGTCTATAGACACAGGTAAGAAGAAGAAATATTGTCGTTTCAAAAAATCAGGTATCAAGTTTATTGATTACAAGGATGCTGACTTTTTAACGAAATTCTTAAACGAACAAGGTAAAATCTTACCTCGTCGTATTACTGGTACTTCTTTGAAATTCCAAAGAAAAGTATCTCAAGCGGTAAAAAGAGCACGTCATATTGCTGTTTTACCTTACGTAACTGATTTAATGAAGTAAAAACTAAGTACTATGGAAGTTATTTTATCACAAGACGTAGCGAACTTAGGTTTTAAAGATGATATCGTAACAGTGAAAAACGGTTACGGTAGAAACTATCTTATTCCTCGAGGATTAGGTGCCTTGGCTACAGATTCGGCTAAAAAAGTATTAGCTGAGAATTTGAAACAAAGAGCCTTTAAAGAGCATAAATTAGTTGCTGATGCTACTAAAATTGCTGCTGCAGTTAAAGCTATCGACATGAAGTTGACAGCTAAAGTTGCTGAAGGTGGTCACAAACTATTCGGATCAATCACTACTATTGATATTGCTGCTGCTTTGGCAAAGGCTGGTCAAGAGGTTGAAAAGAAATTCATCACTATTCAAGGTGGTAGCGTTAAAGCATTAGGTAAATATACTGCTGCTGTACGTTTACACAGAGAAGTGATTGTAGACTTATCATTTGAAGTTATTGCTGAGTAATTTATACTCACAATCGATTATAAAAGGCTCCATTTTGGAGCCTTTTTTTATGCTTACTATTTTCTAGCTATTGGATTGTTAATTAGTAGTTAAAATGTTAATAAATAGAGCGTTTTTAGATTAGTTAATACACTCTCGTCGAGGGCTAAATCATTATATTTGTTAGATGTCAAAATAGACTTTTTAAAAGCTAAATAATATGAGTGAAGAAGTAAAAGGACAAGATTATTCTGCTGATAGTATTCAGGTACTAGAAGGGTTGGAGGCTGTACGTAAGCGTCCAGCAATGTATATTGGTGATATTGGTCAAAAAGGTTTGCACCACTTGGTGTACGAAGTAGTAGATAACTCTATTGATGAAGCTTTAGTAGGGCACTGTAAGAATATTGATGTAATCATTAATACGGATAATTCAATTTCTGTAAAAGATGATGGCCGTGGTATTCCTACCGATATGCACGCTAAGGAAGGGAAATCTGCTCTAGAAATTGTAATGACTGTTTTACACGCCGGCGGTAAGTTCGATAAAGATTCCTACAAAGTTTCTGGTGGTCTTCACGGTGTTGGTGTTTCTTGTGTAAATGCACTTTCTATTTATTTGAAAGCTGAAGTACACAGAGACGGTAAAATTCACACTCAAGAGTATTCTGAAGGTATTCCTCAAACTGAGGTTCTAGAAGTTGGTACAACGGATTATAGAGGTACCATTATAACTTTTAGACCAGATGATAGCATCTTCACTACTACGGAGTATGTGTACGATATCTTAGCAACGCGTTTAAGAGAGCTTTCTTTCTTGAATAAAGGAATTATCTTATCGATTACTGATAAGCGTGAGCAAGATGATGATGGTAAGGATATTACAGCTACATTCTTATCGGAAGGTGGTTTAAGTGAGTTTGTTGAATATTTAGACGAAACTCGCGAGAATCTTATCGCTAAAGTAATGTACATGGAGGGTGAGAAAAATGGTGTACCTGTAGAGGTTGCCATGAGTTACAATACTACGTACTCAGAAAACCTCCACTCTTATGTAAACAACATTAATACACACGAAGGTGGTACTCACCTTACTGGTTTCCGTAGAGCTTTAACGCGTACTTTAAAAGCTTATGCTGAAAAGTCGGGTATGTTAGAGCGCGAAAAAGTTACTGTAGCAGGTGATGACTTCCGCGAAGGATTAACTGCTGTGATTTCTGTTAAGGTAATGGAACCACAGTTTGAAGGTCAAACAAAAACAAAATTAGGTAACTCCGAAGTTTCGGGGGCTGTAGATCAGATGGTAGGCGAGATGCTGAATAACTATCTAGAGGAAAACCCTAAAGATGCTAAGCAGATTATCTTAAAGGTAATTCTTGCGGCTAAAGCTCGTCAAGCAGCTCGTAAGGCTCGCGAGATGGTGCAGCGTAAAACAGTAATGTCTTCTACAGGTTTGCCAGGCAAGCTTTCTGACTGTTCAGAAAAAGATCCTGAGAAATGTGAAATCTTCCTAGTAGAGGGGGATTCTGCCGGTGGTACAGCCAAGCAAGGTCGCGATAGAGCATTTCAAGCCATTTTACCATTGCGTGGTAAGATTTTGAATGTTGAGAAAGCCATGCAATACAAGGTGTTCGAAAACGAAGAGATTAAGAACATATTTACTGCTTTAGGAGTTTCTATAGGAACAGAAGAAGATAGTAAGGCTTTGAATATCGAAAAACTTCGTTACCATAAAGTTGTAATTATGTGTGATGCCGATGTCGATGGTTCTCACATTTCTACCTTGATTTTGACTTTCTTCTTTAGATACATGAAAGATCTAATTGAGAATGGCTATATATATATCGCAACTCCCCCATTGTATTTGGTGAAGAAAGGTAAGGATCACCGTTACTGTTGGAACGATGCTGAGCGTGATGCAAATATTGCTGATATGGGCAAAGGAAAAGATTCTTCAGTAACTATTCAACGTTATAAAGGTCTTGGGGAGATGAATGCTTCTCAGCTTTGGGATACTACTATGCAGCCTGAGAACAGAACTTTGCGTCAGGTAACTATCGATAGTGCTGCTGAAGCAGATCACGTATTCTCTATGTTAATGGGTGACGATGTCCCTCCTCGTAGAGATTTTATTGAGCGCAATGCTAAATATGCAAATATTGATGCCTAGTTAAATTTAGGTTTATCATACAACAAATCCCTAGCCTAGGCCAGGGATTTGTCGTTTTATGCTATCAGCTTGAGTTGTTGGGGATTAGGTTTTAGGAAGTCAGATTGGTGATTAGTATTTTAGATATTTATTCACTTTTTATTTAACAGAAAAACCACCCCAAATTAATGAAGTGGTTTTCTTATTATGTGATTAGTGTTTAACTCTAGGGGTGTTTTATTATCTAATAATCAATACTACTCCTGTGTACTCAACTAGCACGTTATGGTGTGTGTTGAATTTAACTACATAACTATAATAGCTATCTGTATCTGCAGCTATTCCATTATTCATACGAATACCATCCCATCCTGAGTAATAATTATCTGATTGATACACTAGTTTACCCCAGCGATCGTAGATGTAGAAATTAAAGCTTGACAGAATAAAATTCCGTATAATAGGTCTAAAGATTTCATTGAGGCCATCGCCATTTGGAGAGAATGCATTCGGAGCCCAAATAAAGTAATCTTCTGCGGCAACTACTTCACTTAAATAAGAATCTGTACATCCAATTTCGTCAGTTACAGTAAGTTGAACAGAGTAGCTTCCTGTTTGGTTGAAATCGTGTTCCGGATGTTCTTCTGTTGAAAATTGACCATCTCCGAAGCTCCATTGGTTAGAAACTAAAGTTGTTTGTGGGTCAGGCGTAGAGAAATTGGTGAATTGTACCATCCCATTATTGTAATCAAGTGTGTCCTGACTCTGTATAAAATAGGCTACAACATAAGGAGGTGATGTAATGGCAATGTCTTGACTGTAAGTACAGCCAAAATTATCTACAATCTCATAGGTGTAGTTGTGAATCCCCGGATCTTGTTCTATGATTATTGAAGTGTCATTATTTGAAACAATGCTTGGTTCCGGTAAAAAATATTCATCAACGATGTAGTTGCTAAAACTCCATGAAGATGGAATAATATCTGAATTTATACTTATTCCCCAGGAGAAAATCCAGCCATTATCAATTGCTAAGTAGTCTACAACAGTAATAGTCCATGTTCCATTTAGTGGAGTTCCAATAAAATCATTAAAGTCACCAACAGGTTGGTAAATTCCGGATATGAGCATGTTTCCTACTCCTCCTCCATCTACTAAAAAGCCATCTGGGTTAGGTATAGTATAATTATTATTAAAAGCATCAACCATCGTCCCGTTGTAAGTAGCGTTCATTGACCATCCGTAGTCGTATCCAATACCCGGGTTAGTTTCAGTAGCATCCCCATCAGTAGCTGCACCAAACCAATTGTTTGCACCTGATTGTTCGAAAAGGGTAATCCTAACTCCGTTGGGAGCAGTAAGGTAAATATCCAGATCACCGGAGTATGAGTGTTCCATATTGATATCAACACCAATAATGTCGTTTACATTAGTGAGTATTTGATTATCCCTAAAACAAGTTAAAACAATATCAGTACTGTAAACAGCACCATCGCCATCAGGAAGATATAATGGATCCGAGAATTCATCTTCGCAGGGTATAGATTCCCAGCTACCGGCTTCAATATCCGTCAAGAATAAAATGTTAGATGAGGCGTTAGGGCCAATGTTGGTAACAACTCCGGGGCAAACTGAAGATGGCTCTACACTAAGGCTAAAAGTTGGTATGGTGCTCACACGTACAAAAACTTCAACAGGAGCAGATGTAACACAACCATTAACATCTTCTGCGTATAAAGAAATGACATAACCTCCGGCATCATTAAACGTGTGTGAGAAGTTTAGATTGTTACTCTCTTCAACTTCATCTATATGCCACGAAAAACTTGTTGTGGCAACAGACTGAAAATAGTTTGTGTTGTTTTCAGGGAATTCCGCACTTGATTCGAGTGTTAAAGTCTCTCCGGGACAGAGATCGTAGTATACTGTAATTTCACCCGTAGTAGGATCCGTTTCTATGGTTTCTTCCGTTGAGTTACTGAGAATAAGCTGAATAATTTCCTGACAGTTACTCTGAGCCATAGAAACTCCATAAACTAAAATAGAAAATAAAATAAGCAAATGCTTTTTCATTGAAGGACGATTTTGTTGCAAACATACATTTTTTGCAAAAATTATACCATATCTATTAACCATTGGGGGAATTTTTTCAAATATACTTTTTATTTTTTTTTTCATGGGAATAATAAATCTTAAATTTGCGCCTGTTCATTAGAAAAGTGGTTTACACTTAAAACATTAAATTAGATAAGATGAAAGTTACTGTAGTAGGTGCTGGAGCAGTTGGCGCAAGTTGTGCAGAGTACATTGCCATTAAAGATTTCGCTTCTGAAGTTGTATTGATTGATATTAAGGAAAATTATGCCGAGGGTAAAGCCATGGATCTGATGCAAACGGCATCGTTAAATGGTTTTGATACGAAAATTATAGGGAGTACAAATGACTACTCTAAGACTGCAGGAAGTGATATTGCTGTTATTACCAGTGGTATTCCAAGGAAACCGGGAATGACTCGTGAAGAGTTGATCGGTATTAACGCCGGGATTGTGAAAATGGTTTCAGAAAACCTGATCAAGCATTCTCCAAATGTGATCTTAATTATCGTTAGTAATCCTATGGATACGATGACTTACTTAGCTCACAAAGCTACCGGTCTTCCAAAAAACAGAATTATCGGTATGGGTGGAGCTTTAGACAGTGCTCGTTTTAAGTACCGTTTAAGTGAAGCTTTAGATTGTCCTGCATCCGATGTAGATGGTATGGTGATCGGAGGTCATACTGATAAAGGAATGCTTCCCTTAACAAGATTAGCTTCTAGAAATAGTGTTCGCGTTACGGAATTTCTTTCTGAAGAAAGATTGGCTCAGGTAGCTGCCGATACTAAAGTTGGTGGAGCTACTTTAACAGGTATGTTAGGTACTTCTGCTTGGTATGCTCCAGGTGCTGCAGTTTCCGCTTTGGTTCAAGCAATTGCTTGTGATCAGAAGAAAATGTTCACTTGTTCTGTTTTATTAGAAGGTGAGTATGGCCTAAACGACCTTACTATTGGTGTACCAGTAATTTTAGGTAAAAACGGTATTGAGAAAATTGTTGAGATTGAATTGAACGAAGAAGAAAAGTCTTTATTGGCAGAGTCTGCTAAAGGTGTTAGTGCTACTAATGGTCTTTTAAGCGAGTTAAACTTGTTCTAAAACGTATTCGTAAGACGAATCGTTTAATTTATAAATTAAAGCATGTCACTCTGAGCTTGTCGAAGAGTAGCATGCTTTTTTTGTCTAATATTAAGTACAAAGTATCAGGTACAAGGTGTGTTAAATAATGAATTTAACGATTTGATTAGTTAATGAAAATTTCAAATTTATTCTTCGACAAGCTCAGAGTGATAATTTGAAATTTGTCGTGCAGTCGCATCGATTTAAGTTGATTCTTAAATTAATCTATCTTTCCAATCCTTCGGCGGCCTAGGACAGCTATCATACTTTCCGAACCATTGATAGCGGTTTCGGGCAATCATTTTGTAGAAAAAATCTCTGATACTTTTGGGGATGATGGACAATACTCTTGCTGCTGAATAGATGCCTCCCAATAAGATTAGGCTTCTTAAAATGGCCTCAGAATAAGTATACAGTTGACCGTCTAGAGATAAGACAATAGAGTCGATATTTGGTTCTAGCTTTAGTTTTTCAGCATCTTTTAGGTAGCCAATTTTAAAGATTTTTCTAGAGTCTCTTTTCAGCAGATAGCCGATACACCGATTGCATAAGATACATTCGCCATCGAAATATAGTATGACTTCTGGCTTTTTCATTTTAGTAAAGGCTAACTTTTCTAGATATCGAGATTTGAGAGTCTAATAGAAGTTCAAGTATATAAAGACCTTTGTCTAAGTGTGAGAGATCAATTGAACTCGATTGTTCAATTTCCGCGACTAGCTGTCCACTTAAATTATACGCTCTTATCGTTTGAATGTTTATATCACTAGCTACATTAATGATACCATCAGAAGGGTTTGGGAAAATAGTTAATTGAACTTCAACAGTTTCCTCAAGTTTAACCTCCTCGTACGAAGAACCCCATAATAAATGTATACCTCCCGAGAATACTCCTAATAGCATATCGTTCCAACCATCATTATTTAAATCGTACAAGCTCGGCGAAAATCGAATTCCATGAGAATATAAAAGGATGCTATCGCTCACTATATCGAATGCACCATTGAGGTTGTCGTCGATATTGTTATAGTGGTGAATTTGTCCTTTTTCTGTTCCAATATATAATTCATAACCATCTTCAGTATCAATAATCGAAGGTACGGTGTAAGCAGTGTTGTAAATTGGGTCTGTTAGATTAATCTCCCCAAAGAAATCAGTATTCAATACAAAATCGGCATCCGTTTGATTACCCTCGTTTGAATAGTAATGTAGATGCCCTTGTCTATTTCCGATGATTAAGTCGAGATCACCATCTCGGTCTAAATCTGCAAACTGAGGGCTTGCAAAACTACCTACGTCAATACTGAAATAATTGATGTTTGATAGCATGAAATTGGCCTCTCCATTGCTAAAAATGTTTGTGAATAGATGTAGCTTTCCGTCCGAATCACCTAGTAACATGTCTTCATCACCATCGTTGTCGATATCACCAAAAGTAGGCGATAGGTTGGTGGTGAAGTTTAAAGAGCCAAGACCCGAAAAGTCATCGGTGATTAATTCAAAAGCTGGACTATTTAGGCTTCCAATATTTTTATAAAGTGCGAGTTGCGAGTTGAAGTTCCCTCCGTTAATATAGTAACCGTAATTGGCAACGATTAAATCCATGAGCCCATCGGCATTATAATCGAAAAATACTGGATGTGCTCCCGAACCAACTTCAATCATTTGATCTTGTAGCGCATTGGTTTTTACAAGGTTTAAGTTTACCGTATTATCTTCTGCTTGGTTTTTATAAAACCAAACATTCTCATAATTGTGGGATACATTATTTCCGTTTGGCGAAACTATTAAGTCTTTTTTTCCGTCGTTATCGAAGTCAAAATAATAGGATGCAGGGAATTTTGGAATCTCTACACTGGTGTCGTAATTCGGGAAGGCTGCATCTTCACCAACAATAACAGCATCATCAGCTGGGCCACTATTTTCTAACATCACAAGATTATTAAAAGTGATGTCTCCCAAAAGGAGCTCCATAGATTGATCGCCATTTAAATCGAGAGCTGTAATGGTAGAGCCCGAATGCACGGTGCCGTCAGATTGTTTAAGCCCTCCGCAGTCGTTTAAAACTACCGAGTTATTCGCAAAATTCTCACTAAAATCACCCCAGCAATTGTCAGCCATTTCGAAGCTTAAACTGTCGCATGAGCCAAAGTTTTCAATGGAAGTGTTCTTATGCCATTCAACCTGGCTACCATCATTTGTAAAGGTGAGTATATCGATATCGCCATCGTAATCGATATCCCCAATATGTGGAATATCAACAGAACTCACATAAATATTGGTCGGTCCATTCCCTCGGTCGGTGAATATCGTTCCGATTAATTCGAAACTCAAATTGTTAGCATTACTTGTGTTTTTAAACACTTTAATACTCCCATTTGATGAAGTGAAAATATCTGCTTTATCATCGCAATTATAATCTCTTAAAAGTACCCAATCCTGAATTTCTGGGAAATATTGATTGTATTCGGGTGCATAATGATAATCTACCTGTCCAGGAATACCATTATTTACATAACAATTTAATTGATCGCCATTTTTATCGAAGATAACTAAGTCTAAAATACCATCATTATTTAAATCGATAGGAGAGAATTGTGGCACGTTAATACCACCCGCCCAAGGGTTTGTTAGGTTGCTCCCAAGAGTGCTAACTTCTATGTTTTGAGCTTGGTAAAAACCTTGTTGAGCAAATAGGCTG
>Ga0207966_1000052_pt1 | contig 56896 bp, 58 predicted proteins | sample Knorr_S23_td_NAD_FD_185611 | JGI IMG/M metagenome (GOLD analysis project Ga0207966, IMG submission 185611) | Marine microbial communities from Southern Atlantic Ocean transect - Knorr_S23_td_NADW_ad_2500m_LV_B (SPAdes) (version 2) | ecosystem: Environmental > Aquatic > Marine > Oceanic | place...
GGATGTGCCCCAATTGGGTTAAAGTACCGTAAGATAATTGCCTGCTCAAGATTATTTGCTTTTAGATTATCTTGAATTAACTGCTCGCAAACTTGTTTCGTATAGCCATAAGGCGAACTTGCCTTCTTGATAGGGTGCTCTTCTGTTACTGGAAGGCTATCGACCTCTCCATATACCGTACACGAAGAAGAGAAAACAAGATTAGGTACTTTAAATTCCTGCATTAAGTCGATGAGGTATGAAAGGGAACCAATATTATTTTGGTAGTATTTTGATGGATTCTGCACCGATTCCCCCACAGCCTTAAAAGCAGCAAAGTGAATTACACCTTCAATATTTTTTTCTTTTTCGAAAAGAGCTCTGAAGCTATCTTTATCGCAACAATCAATTTCGTGATATATTACTGATTCTTCTAGTAGTTCTTCTAATTCCTTAAGAATCCATTTTTCAGAATTTGAAAAATTATCCACTATAATAGGTCGGAATCCAGCATTTTTCAGGGCAAGCACAGTGTGCGAGCCTATGAATCCTGCTCCTCCAGTAACGAGTATTTTTTTTCCTTTCAATGCTATATCTTTTCTAATTTAACTTTGACTATAAAGTGTTATAAAGTCAAAAATAATGCTATTTTTGACTTGATTATAATGTGTGCAATTTATTATTAGTTAATTTTTCTTAAGTTTAGTAAATTATAAATAAATATCCCTATGCTGAAAAAGCTATCCCTTATAGTTATAAGTTCTTTTTTACTATCTTCCTGTGTGTCGATGAAAAAGCGTGTTTATATACAATCGGGTGAAAATAATTCATCTTCTGTTTATAAAATTCAAAATCACGAGTATCGTATATCGCAACAAGACATCCTCTATATTGAAGTGAAAACTTTGAGCGATGAGACATGGGTGTCTACTGGTTCTCAACAAGCTTTTAATACTGGTGCTGGTGATATGATGTTTTATCTGAAAGGTTATTCTGTGGATGCTAATGGCGATATTATATTACCCGTTGTAGGTAAGTTTGCTGTTATAGGGAAGACTTTAGATGAAGTTAAGGCATTAGTTCAAGAAAAGGTGAATATCTATTTTAAGGATGCTTTAGTGAATGTGAAAACTGCTGGAATTAAAATAAATGTTTTGGGAGAAGTGAGAAGTCCAGGAAAGTATACATTCTACCAGAATGAGGTCAGTATTTTTGACGCCTTATCGATTTGTGGCGACTTGACAGATATTGCCAATAGAAGCAATATAAAATTGTTAAGGCACGATAATGATGTGGTAACTGTTCATCATATTGATCTTACTACCGATCAATTATTAGCATCCCCCTATTATCTATTACAGCCAAATGATGTGCTTTATGTGGAACCGCACAAAGCAAAAACATGGGGTATCGGTCAAACGGGGTGGCAAACATTCCAAACGCTCTTAGCCACTCTCTCATCAACATTCTTAATAATTAATTTCTTCAATAACTAGTATGGGGTCTAAAGAAAATAGAGAATATCAAGCTTTCCTAGATGAAGAAACAATCGATATACGAGAGCTCTTATATAAGTTTTTGGCCAATTGGAAGCTTTTTGCTTTAACGATTCCTATAGCCATTGCTATTGCTTTTTTAGTCAATCGATACAGCGATCCAATTTATAAAATGTCTACCTCAATATTAATCTCTACAGAGAAGTCCGGAGCTTCGGACTTAGAAGGCATGATGACTGGATTTGGATTATCCAATGCCAGAGAAGCTTATTTTAATGAGATGGAAATCATCAAGTCTAAAGGGCTTACAGAAAGTGTTGTAAAGGACTTAGGCCTTGAGGTAAATTATTTCGGTTCAGGTAGAATTAGAGTAGTAGATATTTATCACGACGGACCTTTTTATATAGAGTTTGATAAAAGCCACAATCAAATCATAAATATTCCTTTTGAAATAGATTGGCTTTCTGAAAATAGCTTTTCTATTGCTGCTGATTTCAATGAGGTTAATGGTACTTATAATTATGAAGGCGCAAACCGAGACAGTTTTATTTCTCAGGAAAGCCTGAACCAGACTGCTAAATTTGGTGAGTGGATATTAAGTGATAACTATAAGTTTAAGCTTATAAAAAAGGAGTCTGAACACTATAATTCCGGGAGCAGAACTACCTTTAAGATTAGCTTCTCTGATTACCAATCGATGATTATTGCCTATAATAAGTCTCTGATTTACAGCCCAGTTAAAGATGCTTCGGTATTGGAGATTTCTATGGAAGGGACTCACAAAGGGAAGATTGTAGAATTTCTAAATAAGTTGTCTGAAAACTATATTAAGGAGAGTCTTGCCGATAAAAATGAAATTGCTGATCGTACTATTTCTTTTATAGAGGAGCAGTTAAATCACATTGGGGATACTTTGAGTATTTCGGAGATAGAGCTGGAAATATTCCGATCAGAGAATGGCGTGATGGATATTAGTTTTGAGGCTCAACAGGCTGCTGAGAGGTTTGTAGATCTCGACAATCAGCGTTCTATCACTAACCTTCAACTAAAATACTACAAGGATATCTTCAAGTACCTTCAGGAGAATAATATTAATTCTATTGTTGCACCTTCAGTAGTTGGTATTCAAGACCCTGTTCTTTTGAGTCTGATAAGTACCCTTCAAGAGTTTAATCTTGAGCGCACCAAGCTTGGCTATTCAATGGAGTCTCAAAACCCCGTTCTTACACAATTGCAAATTCAAATTGAGCAAACCCGTAAAGCCCTGCTTGAGAATGTGAGCAATTTAATTTCGGCTACTGATATGCAGTTAGCTGATTTGGATTCTCGTATTGGAATTATGGAGCAACGATTTGCAATGCTTCCATCTACAGAGCGCCAAATGCTTACCATCGAAAGGAAATTTGGTATACATAATAAGATGTTTACTTTTCTATTAGAGAAAAGAGCCGAAGCAGGTATTACAAAGGCTGCTAACAAAGCCGATCACAAAGTGATTAATCCTGCTCGCGATTTTGGAGACGTACCAATTAGTCCAAAGAAATCCTTAAACTATGCCATTGCATTAATCTTGGGATTAATGATACCGGTAGTTTATGTTTTATTGCGCGATTTCTTTAAGACCAGTATCACTACTATCGAAGATCTCGAAAAGCTAACTTCAATTCCTTTATTGGGAACTATTGCTAATAATACACTCGATCACAATCTGCCAGTGGTAGAAAAGCCAAAATCTAATATTGCTGAATCAATTCGAGCGATTCGTACCAATCTGAATTTTATGGTGCCTCATAGTAATGGTCATCATACAATGGCGCTTACCTCATCAGTTTCTGGAGAGGGAAAAACCTTCCTTTCTACAAATTTGGCTTCTATGTATGCCATGTCTGGTAAGAAGACACTCTTAGTGGGTTGTGATTTAAGAAAGCCTAAAATTTCTGAGAAGGATTTTGAATTAAAACATAAAAAGGGATTAACTAATTATCTGATTGGACAAGCATCTGAAAAGGAAGTCATTCAAATGACTAGTGTGAAAAATCTAGATATAATTCTCTCTGGCCCTGTGCCACCTAACCCTGCAGAGTTAATTGAGTCGGATGCGTTTGGAGTACTCATAAAATCGCTTAAAACGAAGTACCAACGAATTATAATAGATACGGCCCCTATTGGTATGGTTGCCGATGCTCAGTTGATTGTGCCTCATGTAGATACTTTGGTCTATGTTACGCGCCAAGGGATTACTAACCAGAATATGTTAAAGTTGATTAATGATCAATACAAAACCAATAAGATTAAAAACGTAAGCATGGTCTTAAACGGCTTCAAAATTGAAGATGCCTACGGCTATGGCTATGGCTATGGTTATGGTTATGGATACGGCTATGGCTACGGTTATGGCTACGGCTATAATCCCGAAGATGAATAATAGCTGAATTATGGCTTGGAGGGTAATTTATACAAAACCACGAAATGAAAAGAAGGTATTTGAGCGTTTAACAGCTCAAGGAATAGACTGCTATTGTCCATACCAAAAGACTTTGAAACAGTGGTCCGATCGAAAAAAATGGGTAGAAGAACCTGTTTTTCGTTCTTATATGTTTGTCAATGACCCTAGTTCATACGATGTCGATCTGACTATACTCCAAACAGCCGGTGTAGTGCGGTTTTTATATTGGCTAGGAAAGCCCGCGATAGTTCGCGATGAAGAAATAGAAATAATCAAAAAGTTTTTGGGAGAGTATCAAGGTGTTGAAATCCTTTCTTTTGAGAAAGGAACTCAATTGCGCGTTAAAGATGGAGCCCTAAAAGACTGTGAAGGTATCGTGGAGTATCAAACTGAAAACGAGGTAGTTTTAAGAGTTGAGAAGTTGGGAATGTCATTGGTGGCAAAGCTTTCGAAATTCCACGTTGAGGCCAGATCGTAATTTATAAAAGCTCTCTGATAGCTACCAATTGTGCTCTGATATCTTGTAGCTGACTTACAATTTCAACATTTTTTATAGTACCATCCTTATTCTCTCGTAACTTCTTTTTGGCTCCATCAAGGGTGAAACCTCTTTCTTTTACTAGATGAAAGATGATTTTAAAATTCTCAATGTCTTTAGGTGTGAAATACCGATTACCCTTTTTATTTTTCTTGGGTTTTATTATGTCGAACTCCTTTTCCCAAAAGCGAATCAAGGAATTGTTCACACCAAACATCTTAGCAACATCGCCAATCGGGTAGTATAGTTTTTTTACGGTATCTTGTTTTAAAGGCATGGCCCAATTTAATCAAAAGATTGATTTTCTTGAGCAGATAACTCCAACATTATATCATATTCTTCAGCCGTTAAATCGTTGAAGTAATAATTCACTGGATTTACCTTTTTATCGTTTTTGAAAACTTCGTAGTGCAAGTGGGGAGCAGTAGAAGTCCCCGAGTTTCCGACATAGCCAATAAGGTCACCCCTCTTTACTTTTTGCTTCTTTTTGACTGTATAACTATCAAGGTGGGCATAAAAGGTCTTATAGCCGTATCCATGATCAATTTTAATCTGATTTCCATAGCCACGTCTCGATCGTTTTACCTTTTCTATGGTCCCATCACCCGTAGCGTAAACAGGAGTTCCTTTAGGAGAAGAGAAGTCCATTCCCCAATGCATTTTAAGCGTTTTGTAAATCGGGTGAATTCTATATCCATAACCAGAAGCCATCCTCTTGAGATTTTTATTGGCAACAGGTTGAATAGCTGGAATATGAGCTAACATTACTTCCTTGTCTCTCGACATATCAAGTACATCGTCTAAGGATTTAGATTGCACATAAATAGCTTTCGAAAGTTGATCTGTTTTTTTGTGTAAATCGGCGATTAGCTCCGAATGTTTGAAGCCTTCGTATTTTTTGTAGCGGTTAACACCACCATAACCTGCCATTCGAATACTTGGATCGATAGGCTCGGCTTCAAAAATTACACGATAAATATTGTCGTCTCTCAACTGGAGTTCGTACAGAATAAGAGTTGCTTGCTCTAATCGATTATTAATAATCTCGTATTGAACCAGCATGTTCTCTATTTCTCTCTTTAATTCCTTTTCTTTAGGAGAGTCGAATAAGTTGAAAAATAGAATAATTATGATTATTGCAGAGGCGAAAGAACTTGCCATATACAGCAAAACACGCTTAAGCATTTGGGCTTTAGAGCGCTCAACTTCCCGATAGGATAAGCTTTTTGTGTCGTAATAATATTTGACCTTAGTCATATGCTATAAAAATTGGCTAAATTTGTGCTTCGCAATTTTACTGTAAACATCGGCACAAAGATAAAAAAATCTTAAAAACCGTAATTGCAATTGTTTAATTGCTTCTATTTAGAAGAACAATCATACTGATATATAAGTGTTTATGAAGGCTCAAGAGATTCGTCAACAATTTTTAGATTTTTTCACATCTAAAGGTCATCAAGTTCATACTTCTGCTCCGATAGTGATAAAAAACGACCCAACTTTGATGTTTACCAACGCAGGGATGAATCAATTTAAAGATTTATTTTTGGGAAATAGTGAAGTAAAAGATCCTAGAATTGTAAATAGTCAGAAGTGTTTACGCGTTTCAGGAAAGCATAACGATTTGGACGAGGTAGGGCACGACACCTATCACCACACTATGTTTGAAATGTTGGGTAACTGGTCTTTTGGTGATTATTTTAAAAAGGATGCTATTGATTGGGCTTGGGAACTTTTAACAGAAGTTTACAGTATAGATAAAGATCGTTTATACGTAACTGTGTTTGAAGGGGATGCAGACGATAGATTGGAGAAAGATAATGAGTCTTACGATTATTGGAGTGCTCATATTTCAAAAGACAGAATTCTAAACGGGAATAAAAAGGATAACTTCTGGGAGATGGGAGCTATAGGTCCTTGTGGCCCTTGTTCCGAAATTCACGTTGATATCAGAGATGATGCCGAAAGAGCTAAAGTTGACGGTGCTAGTTTGGTGAATATGGACCATCCTCAGGTGGTTGAGGTGTGGAATTTAGTGTTTATGCAGTACAACCGCAAGGCAGATTCAAGTCTTGAAAACTTACCAAACACACATGTTGATACGGGAATGGGCTTCGAGCGTTTGGCTATGGTTATCCAAGGTAAACAGTCCAATTACGATACCGATGTTTTTACTCCGCTTATCAATAAAGTATGTGACATCACTGGTTTCACCTACGGGAAAGATGAGAAGACAGACATTGCCATTCGTGTAATTGCTGATCATGTTCGAGCGATAGCTTTCGCAGTTGCCGATGGTCAATTACCATCTAATACTGGTGCGGGTTATGTAATCCGTAGAATTCTTCGTCGTGCCGTTCGTTACGGATTTACTTTCCTTGACGTGAAGGAAGCTTTCATGTATCAGTTGGTGGAAATATTAGCAGAGCAGATGGGTACATTCTTCCCAGAGATAAATAATCAAAAGACACTCGTTGAGAAAGTTATCCAAGAAGAGGAGAACTCATTCTTGAGAACCCTTGAAAAAGGTTTGAAACGCATTGATGAGATTATTAAAAACACCGAAAGGGATACTGTAGAAGGAGCTAAAGCTTTTGAATTATATGACACTTTTGGTTTTCCAATCGATTTAACTGGCTTGATCCTTTCTGAAAATGGGAAAGAGGTTGATATGGCTGGTTTTGATGCGGAAATGAAAAAACAAAAAGATAGAGCACGTGCTGCTTCAGCTGTCGAAGCCGATGATTGGATTTCTTTGTTTGAAACTGAATCGGAATTTGTTGGTTACGATGCTTTAGAGTCTGAAGTTAAAATCAGTCAATACAGAAAAGTAAAGCAAAAAGGGAAAGAGTATTATCAATTGGTATTCGATAAAACTCCTTTTTATGCTGAAGGTGGTGGCCAAGTTGGCGATAGAGGGGCTTTAGAGACTAATGGCCTTAAAGTTCATATTGTTGACACCAAAAGGGAAAACAATTTGATTGTCCATTACACAACAGAACTTCCTAAGAATCCTTCTGCAACATTCTTAGCGAAGGTAGATGCCAAAAAACGTCTTCTAACAGAAAATAATCACTCTGCTACGCATTTACTCCACGAGGCTTTAAGAGAAGTATTAGGGACTCATGTAGAGCAAAAAGGATCATTAGTTAACGAAAAGTATTTGAGATTCGATTTTTCTCATTTCTCGAAAATGACTGATGAAGAGGTTCAAAAGGTTGAGGATTTAGTAAACGATAGAGTTCAAAAAAATATTTCGATAGTCGATAAAAGAGCTATTCCTATGGAGGAAGCTCAACAAATGGGAGCTATGGCTCTCTTTGGTGAAAAATACGGAGACAATGTTCGCGTAGTGAATTTCGGGACATCAACAGAGCTTTGTGGTGGAACACATGTTCCTTCAACAGGTAGGATAGGAGTCTTTAAAATAAGTTCTGAAAGTGGTGTTGCTGCCGGTGTTAGACGTATTGAGGCGATTAGTTCAGAGATAGCCTTTAATTATTATAAAGAGCAAGAAAGCACATTAACAGCTGTTCGTTCTTTATTGAAAAATGCAAAAGATCCTGTTAAAGGGCTTGAAACATTAATTAAGGAAAAGGCAGATTTAGAGAAAAAGGTGGCGCTATTGGTTAAAGAAAAAGCTTCAGGCTTAAAATCTGATTTAATCAAGAATGCTCAACAAGTTAATGGCCTTAATTTTATTTCTGCCATTGTTGATTTGGAACCAGGAGCTATGAAAGATCTTTCTTTTGAATGTAAAAAGGAGCTTGATCACTTAGTAATGATTCTTGGAGCGGAGAATAATGGTAAAGCGAATTTAAGCGTTGCCATTTCTGATGATTTGGTAACTGAAAAAGGTATGAATGCTGGCCAAATTATTCGCGAGATTTCAAAAGAAATCCTCGGTGGAGGTGGAGGACAAGCCTCCTTTGCAACTGCTGGTGGTAAAAACCCTAAAGGTCTACAGAATGCTTTAGATAAAGCAAGAGAGTTATTGTAAAGATTCATCTTACATATATAAAAAGCCCTTCGAATTTTCGAGGGGCTTTTTTTATTTTAATAACTTGATGAAATAAAACTTAAGACAGCTTTGTCTAAAATGTGAAGATGCCCGATAAACAAGTGTTCGATACAGAAGAAGAGCTTATAGCTTCCTTGAAAAGAGCGGAAGAGATAGCCTATGTGGAGGTGATGCGACTGTATAAAGAACAGGTAGCGAAGACCATCTATGGCATGCTTGGCAATGGTGCCGAAGCCGAAGATGTTGGGCAAGATGCATTTATCAGATTTTTTAAAAGCATTGATAAATTTAAAGGTGAGGCAAAACTGGCAACCTATATAACTAGAATAGCAATTAACCTGTCGTTGAATGCAATACAACGAAGAAAAAGAAAATGGCAAATCTTTTATAGTGGAGAAAAGAAGGATGAGAGATTGTTTGCCTACCCCAATAGTAGCAGTGAGGAGCAAAAAGATGAAAAAGAATTAGTGCGAAGAGCTGTTAGTCTTTTAGATCCCAATTATAGAGAGGTAGTTGTTCTAAAAGCATTCCAAGGATATAAATCCAAAGAGGTTGCCGAAATGTTGCAAATTCCATTAGGGACAGTTCTTACTAGATATGCAAGAGCTCAAAAAAAGTTGAAAATACTGATTAGCGGATTAGATTCAGATTATGATTGATAAGTACCACATATTATGGCTAAAGAATCAGGATGCATTATTAAGCCCTGAGGAACTTCAAGAACTCTTAGTTTTTGAACATAAAAACACGGAACAAATTAGAGTTTGGGAGGGTATGGAGGCTAATTTTGATCTTCTTTCAGAAGAAGAATTCAAGTTCACTGACGGATTTGAGGACAAGGTTCTCCTAAAAATGAAAAGCTCTCAAATTAGTACTTATGATAGGGCTTATCAATGGGTCGTTTATTCGGGGCTAGCCGCATCAATATTACTGATGTTGAATTTATTTTTAGCTCAGGATAGTTTCTCTATTGATGCTTTGATTGGCTTAGCAGATCTGAGTAGCGAAAACAGTTCAGTATTATATTATTTAGAATAAGATGAAAACAAAAACACTTTTACTAGCAATACTCACCTTAGTGATAGGTGTAATTATTGGCGCTCTAGGCGTTGGCCGATTTACTATGCATAAAATCCATCGAGCGATGGATATGCATACAGAAAGAGGTTTTATGGATCATAATTTTGAATCCTTAGATATAGCCCCTGAGCTCCGTGACTCGGTGCAGTTAATTATGAGAGATTTTGCTAAATCTAATCATCAATTGCATCAAGAGCTCGATAAAAGTATCCATGAGGCTCATGTTCAGTTAGAAAAGGATCTTTCACTTTATTTATATGAGGATCAACTGGAGGATTTGAGAAAGAGGATGAGGTTTAATAGAAAAGGACCTAAAAGAAGATTAGAACATCGTAGAAAAAATAACCAAAAACATCGAAGACCATGAGAAATTTAATTGTTGCATTATTCCTTATAGGATCAACCGCATTTGCTCAAGAAAGAAGAGATCATAAAGATTTTGATACAGATAAAATGCACGAGAAATTAGTTGAAAAACTTGATTTAACTGAGCAACAGGCTCAAGAAGTAAAAGCTGCACAGACTTTACATTTTGATGCTCTAAAGCAATTTAAAGAGTCGAGCCGTGAAGAAATGGCGGAGATACGAGAGCAGATGAATACTCAAATGCGAAGTATCTTAAACAAAGAGCAGTATGGTAAGTATATGGAGATGCAAGGCGAAAGACGCCAGAAGATGAAAATGAAGTCCAAGAAAGGCAAGCATGGTAAGAAATCACTGCATCGTGGTTTGCATAGAGGAGCAGGAAGATAAACTAGTTTTGTGTTTGATCTTTAGCCTCCTTGATACAGCTAACTGCTTGCGATAAATCGTCCTTGGCAACTAATACTCGAACAGTATTTTCAGACCCAGGATCTGCCCATCCGGCCATCATACTAGAGTGGAAGTCGTCTTGAATAATGCATTCCAAATCATTATTCTCTAATACGCTAGCAATAAATTGAGCATTGATTAGCGAACCTGAATAAACTGTTTTTAAATAGCCTGCAGACATAATAAAATGTATTAATCGTTAAATATATTTTCATATCAGATTTTCATCGGGTTTTCAGGGATGTAGTTTTTTATAATATACCAAAACTAATACTCCAAGTTACTGAAAAATAGCGAGATAAAAAAAAGGAGCGAAGCCCCTTTTTTCATTTTATAGTATCGAATTTAATAAATCATCGTCGGCATAGTTGGGTATGGTAACTTTCAAAAGAGGTTCATTTTCCATGGCTCGTTTTATAGCAAAAACAGCTTCATCGTTTCTAGCCCAACTTCTTCTGGATATTCCGTTGTTTACATCCCAGAATAACATTGTCCGCAATCTTCTACTAGCATCATCTGAACCATCTAGCAACATCCCGAAGCCACCATTAATTACTTCGCCCCAGCCGACACCGCCACCATTGTGGATGGATACCCATGTTGCACCACGGAAACTATCGCCGATTACATTTTGGATAGCCATATCGGCTGTAAAGCGAGAACCATCATAAATGTTTGATGTTTCGCGGAAAGGAGAGTCTGTACCCGATACATCGTGATGATCGCGACCGAGGACTACAGGCCCTATTTTACCTTCTTTGATTGCTTTATTAAAAGCTTCGGCAATTTTAATACGTCCTTCAGCATCGGCATATAGTATGCGAGCTTGAGAACCAACTACTAATTTATTTTCCTTAGCACCTTTTATCCATTGGATATTATCCGCCATTTGCTGTTGAATTTCTTTAGGAGATTTATTCATAATCTCTTCGAGTACTTCACAAGCAATACGATCCGTTTCGGCTAAATCTTCTTCTTTGGCTGAAGCACAAACCCAACGGAAAGGCCCAAAACCATAGTCGAAACACATAGGGCCCATAATGTCTTGCACATAGGATGGATATCGGAAATTGACACCATCTTTAGCCATCACATCTGCTCCAGCTCTAGAAGCCTCTAACAAGAAGGCATTTCCGTAGTCGAAAAAGTAAGTTCCTTTTGCAGTGTGCTTATTTACAGCTGCAGCATGTCTTCTTAACGTCTGCTTGACTTTTTCTTTAAAGAGTTCAGGATTATTTACCATCATCTTATTGGCATCCTCAAAATGCACTCCTGTAGGATAGTATCCACCTGCCCAAGGATTGTGTAATGAAGTTTGATCGGAGCCTAAATCGATATAGATATCTTCTTCATCGAATTTCTCCCAAAGTTCTACCACATTTCCTTGGTAGGCAATGGATACAACTTCTTTATTTTCTTTGGCTTTTATAACTCTTGAACACAATTCATCTAGGTCTGCATATACTTCATCTACCCATCCTTGCAAATGACGCGTGTGGGTAGCTTTAGGATTTACTTCGGCAGTAACAGAAATACAACCTGCAATAGAACCGGCTTTAGGTTGAGCGCCACTCATACCACCTAATCCAGATGTAACGAATAGCTTACCTGCAATGCCCTCCCCATTTTTGGAGATTTTTCTACCAGCATTTAATACGGTAATTGTGGTTCCGTGAACGATTCCTTGAGGTCCTATATACATATAAGAACCTGCGGTCATTTGCCCATATTGACTTACGCCTAATGCATTGAACTTCTCCCAGTCATCTTGTTTCGAATAATTGGGAATTACCATCCCATTTGTAACAACTACTCTTGGAGCGTCTTTATGCGATGGGTATAATCCCATTGGATGTCCCGAATAGATGGTCAATGTTTGCTCATCTGTCATTTCTGCCAAATAGCTCATGCAAAGTCGATATTGAGCCCAGTTTTGGAAAACTGCCCCATTTCCACCGTAGGTAATTAGCTCGTCTGGGTGTTGTGCCACTGCGTGATCCAAATTATTTTGAATCATCAACATGATGGCTTTAGCTTGAAGAGATTTCCCTGGATAATCCTCTATGTTACGAGCGTACATTTTGTGCTGAGGCTTATAGCGCAACATATAAATACGACCGTATTCTTTTAATTCTTCAGCAAATTCAGGAGCTAAAACAGCATGAAGTTCTGATGGGAAATAACGCAAAGCATTTTTTAAGGCTAGCTTCTTCTCATCTTTACTGAGAATATCTTTTCGCTTTGGAGCGTGATTTAAGTCGAGGTCGTATTCAGCTTTGGCTGGTAATGTAGAAGGAATACCTTCTAGGATCTCTTTATGAAATTCTTCCAAAGTCATTATTGGTCTTTTTTCTTGTTCGCTTGGTCTTTGCTTTTCTTGAAACCATAAGGGCAATGTTTACACCCATTTTCACAGCAATAACCTTTTTTTAGATGGTACTTTTCGGTAAAAACAATATACCCTTCTTCAGAATGATAAAAATCTTCTGGATCTAAGTTTCGAAATTGCGAAAAGCCCTCTAGTTTCATAGGTGGCAAATTTACAATTTTCCCTCGTATCTTTGGCGGATGAATAAGAAGCGGATAGCCCCTTTACAAGAAATAATTGATTCTGCACTAGAAGCGAAGGACTTGCGTCTGTTTGTCAAGCGCGAAGACTTGATTCACGAACATATTTCGGGCAATAAATGGCGCAAGCTTTATTATAATTTACAAGTTGCCAAAGAGCAAGGTTTTTCGAAGATTGTAACTTTTGGCGGTGCTTTTTCGAATCATATTGTTGCAACGGCTAGTGCCGGAAAAGAGTATGGCTTCCAGACAATTGGCTTTATTCGGGGAGAAGAACACTCACCTCTAAATACCTCCTTGCAATATGCTCAGGATTGTGGGATGAACTTGTATTATGTAGACAGAGCTTCCTATAGAGAAAAAGATAGCCTCGAGTTTCGTGAAAAACACCTTTCGGATTTGAGGGATTATTATTTGATTCCCGAAGGAGGCACCAATGAATTGGCTGTGAAAGGTTGTGAGGAGATATTGACAGAAATTCAAGAAGATTTCGATGTGGTTTGTTGTGCATGTGGCACTGGAGGAACCATTTCAGGAATTATCAATTCATTAAAAGGAGATCAAAAGGCCTTGGGTTTCCCAGCTTTAAAAGGAGGTGATTTCCTAAAAGAAGAGATCCAGAAATACGTTCATAATTCCCAATGGGAATTGATAAGTGATTACCATTTTGGCGGTTACGCTAAGGTTGACGAGTATTTAATCACATTCATGAACGAGTTTAAAAAGAAGCATCAAATATCACTCGATCCAGTTTATACTGCCAAGATGATGTTTGGATTGTGGGACTTAATCGAAAAAGACTATTTTCGTAGAGGTTCAACAATTATAGCCGTCCATACTGGAGGGCTTCAAGGAATTGCAGGGATGAACGAGCGTATAAAAAACAAAGGATTACAAATTATATGAGACTAGTTACAGCCTTATTATTTTTCACATTCATTTCTATTTCAAGTTATGCTCAGAAAAATCCTTCTGAGGATTATATTCGAAAATATCATAAGATTGCCATTGAAGAGATGCGCACCTTTGGGATTCCTGCTAGTATCACCTTAGCACAAGGGATTTTAGAATCTGGAAATGGAAATTCGACATTATCTAAAAAATCGAATAATCACTTTGGTATTAAATGCCATAAAGGTTGGAAGGGTAAGAAAGTATACTACGACGACGATGAAAAAGATGAATGCTTCAGGAAATATAAGAAGGTGTCAGACTCTTACCGAGATCACTCACTTTTCCTAAAAGATAGAGAACGTTACTCTTCTCTTTTTGAATTAAAAACTCAGGATTATAAATCCTGGGCTAGTGGTTTGAAAGCCGCTGGCTATGCTACCAATCCTGAATATGCCGACAAGCTTATAGCTTTAATTGAACGTTACGATTTGGATCAATATGACAAGGTTAAACGTTCAGGAAAACGAAAAATTAAAAAGCCCAAACGAAGAGATCGCAAAGAGATTTTTAAAAGTGAGAATTCTTTAAAATATGTGAAATCCGCTGAGGGCGATAGCTATGATTTGATAGCAAGCCAACAAGCTCTTTGGCTTTGGGAACTTATGGGTTATAACGATTGTGATAAAGATAGAGTCCTAAAAGAAGGCGAGATTGTGTATTTGGAAGCGAAAAAGACGAAAGCCCGTTCTAAATTCCATATCGTAATCGAAGGTGAAACACTTTACAGTATTTCGCAACATCACGGCATCCAACTTCAAAAGTTGAAACACAGAAACCGATTCGACAAGAATGTCAGCTTAGAGGTAGGGCAAAAGGTTTATTTAAGAGGTAGAAAGCCTAAATCGGATCATTCGGCGGCATAGTTGTATAAACTACCATCTTCGCCAGCCACAATATAATTGAGTTTGCCATCTAGATCAAGGTCTCTTAATTGGGCAGAGCTGTTTCCGTATAAAGGAAAACCATCCATCAATTCTCCAGTCGATCTGAACAGATAACTTTGGGTAGATTCTATGTCGAGTATGGATAAATATAACTCTTCATTTTCTTCGAATAAGCTAGGGGTTCCTAGATTTTCATTTTCAAAAGAATAGCGCAAATTCATTGCAGGACCATTTACTTTTAGATCGTTTTCTTCGACCAATACCGTGTGTTTGTATTGGTAGCTGAAGTGAATGTTAGCGTTGTAATCTAGTTGAAGGCTATTGTCGATGCTTCCATTAAAAAGTATGTTTTGTTGTAAGCCATTCTTATCGATAGTTACTATCCTTGTTTCAGCTAAGTTGACTCCCTTAACCACATAAATATCGTTATTAGAAAAGTCAATCTCCCCTTCAACTTTTATGCGCTCTTCACCTTTTCTGTTGAGGATGTTTAGCTTGCCATTTTCCTCTGGGATGAGGATATAATCTTTACCAGCAACCACAAAATGTTGCGCAGTATGTGCTGCCTTGCTTTTAGACTTTTTAAAGGCCCATCCTTTTATAAGACCGCCATTCTTATTGTACATAAAATGGCGTTTCCTAGAGGAAATCAATATGCGATAATTTCTGTTTTTGTCGTAATCAAAAAGAGCCAAAGCCAATTCAGTTTTCTGCGCTAGATTTATAGGATAGTTATTTACATTTCTTCCTTTGCGGTCGATGAGGTATAGTTTATTTGCCGTATTGAAAAGCAGCTGTAGTTTTCTGTTTTTTAAGAGGTCAATTTGTTGAATGGAACCTATGATAGCACCATCTAATTTTCGTTCCCAAAGAGTTTCTCCTTCAGGTGAAATTAAATACAAATTAAATTTCTCATCCTGAACCGCAATCTCCCACTGTTGATTGTAGTGATTTTTCACCAAGCTAATTTCTGAGAGTATAGGTGCTTTTAATTCCTTGGTCCATATCGCCCTAGTTTGATCTACTTCTTTATCATCATAGTGCAAATAGGCGTTGCTGTAAATGTGTTCTCCGTCGGCTTTAAATTGCACAGCAAAGGCTCTAAATTTATTTAGTTGCTCTTTGTATAATGTGAAGAATTCCGAATTGTCGATGTCAAATACTTGTTCTGCAAGCGATAGTGCCGATGGGTTTTGTAGGTATATAAAGAAGCTCGATTTCGTTCCTAATTCGTCCAAACATTTTTGGTAGTCGCCATTGTGTTCTAATGTTTTTTCAGCCAGATAATCATTGATAATATTCTTAAGGCCTGCTGCATCTGCAGTAATAATTAATTCCTCGTTTAGGATACAAGCATATTCGAAGTTTTTAGAACTAGAGATATTTAGAAGTAATGGGTAATATCTTAGTTGCTCCCATTTATAAATCTTAAAATCTCTGTATAGAATAATAGAATCTACCTGCTCAGTTAAATACACTTCTGTTTCAGCTTCGCTAGAAATATGTAGTGCTAATGCAGCATTTATTTTTTGACTATTCTCGGTTAAAAACCAACATATTTCACTGTCTATCCACGACTCAAAAGCGAGTCTATTACTATCTGATAGAGCTCGAATATTTTGCTCGTATTTTATTTTCTTATGGCTGTATTCGAGTGCTGTTTTCTGCTCGCGTTGGTATTGCTTGAAATTCTCAAAAGCCATGCTTTTAAATGCGGCTGTATTTTTAGGTAGCACTTTTGGCGCAAGTATCGAATGCCCTTCATTTCCGCTGTAAAAACTTAATTGCTGAGATAGGGAGTCGTAAGCCAAGCTTAAGCCACTAAATAATAAGCCTTGCTTATTGATGTCCAAATCCCATTGAATCCATTCAGCATGTTTGTAGCTGTCAGCGTTTTCATTAGAGAAGCTTGTGCTTAGTTTGTCAAACTGTTTACAGTTGATATAGAGGTTGAAGTCTTCCTTTTTGTTGGCGCTTTGGAAGAGTCTATCGAAGTGTTTGTTGGAAACTAAATTGTTTGGAGTTTTTAATTGCCTGATTGCATCTTCAATAAGTATTTTTTCTGGGCTAATAATCGCCAAGCCTTTATGGATGGTGTAAAAGGTAGAGCTGCCTTCTAATAGAATTTCTGTGATAGTTGTATTGCTATAATGATGATTTTTTATCTCTAAAAAACTCTGTAAACCCAAATCTAGAAGTTTCACTTTTTGCTCCTGTCCTTCTGTAGAGCTAATGAGTAACCAGTTTAAAGATTGTGCACCAGTTAAGTGTACTGATAAAAACACAGGATTAATACTATTTAAGTGTGAAGCGTAAGTGGCAAGTGTGGAGTCGAGTGTGTATATATTCTGATTGAGCCCTTCGAGAGAAGTTTCCGAAATCAAATCCTTCCACATACTGCTTGAAGTTAAAGAATTTAGACTTTTAGAGATATTCTCGCTCTCAATAATTATTGCTGCATCTATAGGAACTGCTTGTATTGATTTACTCTGTTGTTTTCTTTCCTTTTGACAGGAAGTGAATACCAAAAGAAGTAGGAGAGAGAATAGCGCTCGATTCATTTTTAGGTTCAGGTTTTTTCAAAAATAGGAATCCCACAATTAATAAGAGAATGCTTTCGGCAGTTTTTCGTATTATTGTTTTAATCTATAATGAAATGACCTATGAAAGTTAGAATGCTATTTTTATTAATGGCTGCGATGCCTCTAGTTTTATGTGCTCAAAATGAAGTTGATTCCAATTACGATCGGTATTCCTATTCGGTAAATCAAATTGCACAACTCGCAGCGGGTGTCTTGTTGGTTCGGCTCGAAACAAAACAAAGAAAGATTGATCTACTTAAAGAATATGGCTATGTTGATGAGGCTGAAATAGTTTTTGCCGAACAAAAAATGAAAAATTTAGAGATTGTACAATCCTTTACGGAAGATTTTACATTTTGCCCTAGCCTCTTTTTTTATAGTGATCATTCAGAGGAAGTCCTTCATAAAGATTTTTCTAGCCCATTTTTTCTTGACTCGAATTTAGAAATTGATGAGTCAATTAAACTTAGCACAGAAAACTATTTAATAGCTGAATTCGGAAATGTGCAACAGGACACCCTTTCGGTAGGTGATTTTTATTATCAGAATGGGAATAAAAGGAAGCCAAGCTACTGGGGATCCCCCAATTTTCATTTTGGAGCCTTAGTAGTCATGAGTGATGAGTTTATACAATTAAGTCATCCCTTTCCGAACTATGTGAGAACCTTTGATTCATTGCCGCTTTTTGAACGAGCTATCGATAAAACGATTAAGAGGCTCGATAAGAAGCTTCTTGCTTATTCATATTTGTAATTTTAATTGCTCTGGAAGGAGTCTGAAGCTCATTCTGTGAAAACTACTTGCTCCATGTAGTTTTATTGCTTCCCGATGTACGGATGTTGGATATCCTTTATTTTTCTTCCATTGATACATTGGGTATTCACGGTGCATTTCTTCCATTAAATCATCGCGATAAGTTTTTGCGAGTATAGATGCTGCAGCGATGTTTAAAAACTTACCATCACCTTTTATAATGCAATGGTGATCGATATCCTTATACTTGTTAAAGCGGTTTCCATCCACTAAAATACTGTCGAAAGAGCTATTAATTTGGTCGAGGGCGCGATGCATGGCCAAAAAAGAAGCGTTTAGAATATTGATTTTATCTATCTCTTGATGGTCAACAATCCCCACAGCAAAGGCTAGAGCATTTTCTTCAACAACTACTCTTAGTTCCATGCGTTTTTTTTCGCTTAACTTTTTGGAATCGTCGAGTAAAGGATGTTGAAAATATTTAGGTAGAATTACGGCAGCTGCCACCACCGGACCTGCTAAGCAACCGCGACCAGCTTCGTCGCAACCCACTTCAATGTTGTTTTCATGAAGATAAGAAGCTAGCATTTATGAAGTGCTTTTTCTACGCTCTTCCATAGTGCTATGCCAGTAGTATCCCAGCGAAACTGTTGTGCTTGTACTAATCCTTGTGCAATTAATTTTCTGCCTAGTTGACTGTCTGAATTCAGCTTTATCATTGCATCACAAATCTCATCTACCTTATGTGGGTTAACCAATATCGCTGCACCCCCAGCAACTTCGGGCATAGCGGTACAGTTAGAAGTAATTACTGGACATGCAGATTTCATTGCTTCAATTATAGGGATTCCAAATCCTTCGAAATAGGAAGCAAATAGAAGTGCTTTTGCCGAAGCATAAATATTTTTTATCTCCGACTTTTGAAGATGATCAGTGAAAATAATGTCTTCCTTGTAGCTTAATGAAGCTAAAGTGTCTTTCGATTTTTTCGGCCACCACATCTTCTTTCCAACAACCAATAATTTAGTTGAAGAATTTGTTTTGGCTTTGAATCTATCGAAGGCTATCAGTTGATTTTCGATATTCTTTCTAGGGTTGAGTGCACCTAGTATTAAAAAGTACTCTTCGTTGTTCGTGTACTTCTCTTTGGTCTTTTCTATCAACTCCTTATCTATTGGTTCAAAGAAATCATCTACTCCGTTGTATTCAACATCAATCTTACTTAAAGGGATTTTGTAAGAGTCTGAAATGTCTTTTTTTGAATAATTGGAAATAGTAAAGATGCGAGTTGCCTTCTCCGCAAACTTTGGAAAGAAATGCCTTAAATAAAAACGGTGATGAATAGGGATGAATTTCGGGAAGTGATGAAAGTTGATGTCGTGAATAATAGAGATGCTTGCTGTTTTACCCCTAAGCGGTAAATAGCCATCAGGAGAAATAAACAGGTCGATATTATACTTTTTAAGCACCAGAGGGATTGAATATTCGAACCACATATACCAGGAAATTGGCGTCCTCGATTTAGGGCCAATAACAATAGGTATTACATTGTCAGAATAGATGAAGACCTCAGAATACTCTCTATCAAAAATGAAGTAAAAGTCCACTTCGGGATGACCTTTCACCATTCGCTCTAACACTTCGTGAGTGAAAGTACCAATTCCTTCTAGCTTGTTTTTGATTAACAAACGAGTGTTTATAGCGATTTTTATTTTTTGCATCTGTTGTTAGCGATGAAATAATAATTGATAGATTTCTCAAACTTCTTGATACAAAAATAGAGTTTTTTGTTGCGCATTAAATGTGAAATCCCTTTTTTTGAATAGAGAAGATTAATAATTTTATTCTTGTATGCAAAAGAAGTTTATTACCAACTTACTATTCTTACTCGTCCTCAACTTTTTAATTAAGCCATTCTATATTTTAGGAATCGATGCTGAAGTTATTAATAGAGTTGGAGCCGAGACTTATGGGACTTATTTTAGTTTAATAAATTTCTCCTTTTTGCTGAATATTTTCCTCGACCTAGGAATTAACAATTTCAACACAAAAAATATTGCTCAAAATGAGCATTTATTATCTAAGTATTTCTCTAAAATATTCAGCTTAAAACTGCTCTTGGTTCTTGGCTACATCCTTCTTACTGTATTAGCAGGTTTTATTTGGGGTTATTCAGATTATGCCTTAAAATTGTTAGTCATGCTGGCTTTTAATCAAGCTATTGTAGCACTCATATTATATTTACGGTCAAATCTAACTGGTATTCAGTTATTTGTGAAAGACAGTGTTATTTCTGTTTTAGACCGTTTTTTAATGATTGTTATTTGTTCTGTACTACTGTGGGGAAATGTTACCGATAAGCCTTTTGAAATAGAGTGGTTTATATATGCGCAAACAATCTCTTATAGCACAACACTACTAGTCGCATTGTATTGGGTATGGCAAAAATCGGCATTCATAAAAATGAAGTTCAACCGATTGTTTTCCATGGCAATCATTAAGCAAAGTATACCTTATGCCCTATTGGTATTGTTGATGACTTTTTACTATCGCGTAGATTCGGTAATGCTCGAGAAAATGCTTGAAGATGGAAGTACTCAAGCTGGATATTATGCTCAAGCCTATCGGTTTTTTGAAGCCGGAAATATGGTCGCATACTTATTTGCAGTATTACTCCTACCTATTTTTTCTAAAATGATAAAAGCCAAGCAAGAGATTAAAGGTATCGTAGATATTTCGTTTAAGATTATTTTTTCTGGGGCATTTATCATCAGTATACTTTGTTTTCAGTATGGAGACGAAATTTTGAATTGGCGATACAATGATCTAAGCTCTCAGTCGGTTCAGCTTTTTTCTGTTTTAATGTTTTGCTTTGTTTGTATTTCTACCACTTATATTTTCGGAACCCTACTTACTGCTAACGGCAATCTAAAAACTTTAAATATTCTTGCAGGTACTGCAGTAATTATTAATATCGGCTTAAACCTCATACTTATTCCTAAGTGGCAAGCTTTAGGTTCTGCAATAGCTAGTTTAATTACTCAATTAATTGTTTCTATCACACAAATTATCATCTCTAAAAAGATATTTAGTTTTAAGGTTTCAGCCTTGCCTTATTTTCAAATTATTGGTTTCACCCTTGGGGTATTGATCCTAGCATACCTAAGTCATTTATACATACAAAATTGGACTACTTCAATGCTAGTATTCTTGATTTTAGCTTATATTTTTGCCATGTGTATCAATATGATTCCAATTAAAAAAATGATTTATATCATTAAAAATGATCAATAGATTCACTGTTTTTCGCGCACAATAAAAGTGAACATTTAATGTTATTTTACTGTTCTCACCATTTGTGTCGACTACCATTGATGCTTTGATTAATCTCGATTCAAAGCTGGTGAATAATTAATATATTTGTCAGCATAGCAATAAACCCAATTCAATGAACGATCAATCTGTTTTTAGTTCCGGAAATATTATTTTAGATGTGTACAAATGGCGTCGACCGCTACTAGTATTTACTCTTATAGCAATTGTATTAGCTGCTATTATTTCCTCGCCAATGGTAATTTCTCCAAAATTTAAATCTACGGCGGTAATATATCCTACTACTACGAATTCTATTTCTCAGGCCCTTTTGGTGGAACACAATCCGTATAGAAAAGATGTCCTTGAGTTTGGTGAGGAATTGCAAGCCGAGCGACTTCTTCAAATATTGAATTCTGATGAGATGAAAAATCGCATTATTGAAGAGTTTAATTTATTTGAGCATTATGAGATAAACCTTGAGGATAAACATGCAAACACGTGGATGGCTTTAGCTTTTAGAGAGCACTTTAGCTATAAGCGTACAGCATTAATGTCTATTGAGATTGAAGTCTTAGATACTGACCCTAGCCTAGCTGCCCTTATGGCAAATCGTGTTGTCGATTTGATAGACACAGTTGTGAAAAGAGTAAAAGAGGAAAGAGCTACTCAGGCAATTACTATTTTGGAACGTCGTGATACGGAACTATCTACGAGAATCTCTATTCTTAACGATTCGCTAGCCGTGTACCGAGCCCACGGAATCTTAAATGTCTCACTTCAAGCTGAGCGTTTAACTGAGCATTACGCTTTGGCTTTAGCTTCATCAAATAATGCGGGTGCTCGAGCTATTAAGAAAGAATTCGACAACTTGGCTAAATACGGGGGAGCCTACTCCACACTGTTTAGAGAATTTCAGTTAGTCCAGGGGCAATTGCAATTGATCCGTTTGGAAAAAGAAAATTTACGTGTTGAATTAGATGCTGAGTTGACGAATCGTTTTGTGATAAACAGAGCAATTCCTGCTGATAAAAAGACCTATCCTATCCGCTGGTTGATAGTTTTAGTTTCAGCCTTTTCGACCTTTATATTAACTCTAGTGCTTTTATATATTCGTCAGACCTTAGCAGAGCTTAAAAGTGCTTAAAAAGTACAGCCTATATATTGTCTCATTTCTGGTATTGCTTTTTATTGCCTACAATTCTTATTTGTTAGCCGACGAAAAGTACTTTGCTTTAGTTCTTCCTTTTGTAGTGGCTATTATAGCTTTGGCATTATTAAAATTGGATGTATTATTGCTCTTGGTGGCATTCCTAACACCACTTTCAACAAGTTTACAAGAGTTGGGGATATATAATCCTTTGGGGCTAGAGATGGCTTTGCCTACCGAGCCATTACTCTTTGGTTTGATGATTATCACTTGGCTAAAGATGTTTAGCGATAAAGAGTCTTTCAAAGGCTTGTATCGTCATCCTATTTCTTTAGCCGTAGGGGCTTATCTTGTCTGGCTATTCATTAGCTCTCTATGTAGCTCTTTGCCTATTGCCTCATTAAAAATGCTTATTACTAGAATCTGGTTTATCTGTCCCTATTTTGTATTGGGCTATGTCTGGTTTAAGCAGAAATCTAATTTTAAGAAGTTTATTCTAGCCTACTTTTCGGGATTATCGATAGTTGCTTTATACACTATTTATCAGCATTCGTTATTAGGATTTGAGCATGAAGCTGCTCACTGGGTAATGTCACCATTCTTCAAAGATCACACGTCCTACGGAATGGCATTAGCCTTAATTTTACCTGCTGGGCTTTATTTGATTAAGACCTCTAAAAACCTTAACGAAAAGCTGCTTTTTTCTGTTTTGTCAACTTTGCTGATATTGTCTACAGTGTTGTCCTACACTCGAGCCGCTTGGCTAAGTTTGATTGCTGCTGCTGGAGTATATATGCTTATAAAACTACGTATTCGCTTTAGCTATTTATTATCGACGGCATTTTTACTTGTTGCCTTTGTTTTTGTTTTTCAAGGAGATTTATTGATGGTGCTCGAAAAGAACAGCCAAGATTCTTCAGATAGCTTTACCGAGCATATTTCATCGATGTCGAATGTGAGTACAGATGCATCCAATTTGGAGCGAATAAATCGATGGAATTCTGCTATTCAACTTTTTCAAGAAAAACCTCATATAGGGTGGGGCCCAGGGACTTATCAGTTTCACTATGCACCCTATCAAAATTACTACGATAAGACGATTATTAGTACTAATGCTGGTAATATGGGGAATGCCCATAGTGAGTATTTGAGTGCTCTGGCAGAAACGGGTTGGCCTGGATTATTAATATTTCTAGTGATGATTGCTGTAATTTTTACCAAAGCAATTGTACTATATCCTAAGCTAAGTGATAAAGAAGAGCAATGGATGTTGATGGCTTGTATCTTGGGATTGGTGACCTATTTCACACATGCCTTTCTAAATAATTTCCTCGATATGGATAAGGCTTCAGTGCCTATTTGGGCTTTTATAGCCCTAATTGTAGTTTTAGATAGTAAGCATAAATCGAAAGAAATTAGAGCATAAAAAAGTGGGCATTGCCCGCTTTTTTATGGAGTATCAAATAAAGTCTAGTTTCTTACTCTTTCTTGGTAAGCGCCTTTTACAGTGTCAATTTTAATTTTGTCACCCTCGTTAATAAAGAGCGGTACATTTACGTTAGCTCCAGTCTCAACAGTTGCTGGTTTCAGTGTGTTTGTTGCAGTATTTCCTTTTTCTCCAGGTTCGGTATAGGTAACCTCTAAAACTACTGATGATGGAACATCACAAGTTAATGGGTTCTCTTCATCAGCATCAAATACCACCTCAACAATTTCACCTTCTTTCATAAAGGTATAGCCACCTACCATTGTTTTTTCAATGAATATTTGCTCGAAGGTTTCTGTGTGCATAAAGTGAAAGCCAGTATCCTCAGCATATAGGTATTGGTATTTTCTTGTTTCTACTCGAACAGCCTCAATTTTAGCTCCTGAAGGGAAGGTGTTATCTAACACTTTTCCAGTAGTTAAACTTTTTAACTTTGTTCTAACAAAAGCAGGTCCTTTACCTGGTTTTACATGAAGGAATTCTATAACCTTAAATAAATCGTGATTGTGCTTGATGCACAAACCATTTTTGATATCTGATGTACTTGCCATAATTCTAGATTTAGGACTTCAAGTTATTAATTTTTTACGAGCTGAAATCTTCGATGTTCAGACTGTGTTCGCAGAAGAAGTATTCTTCCTCGATATTATTTGAACAAACAATGATGAGTTTGCCTTTTGAGTACTGCTTTGCTAAGTTTTGATACCAGTCTATCCCTCTTCTGTCCAAATTAGCAGTCGGCTCATCTAAAAGGATGATTGATACGTCACTTAACCATGCTAATACGAGTCTTAGCCGTTGTTTCATCCCCGAAGAGAAGTTTTTTATTTGCTTGTTTCTAGACTCTTCTAAATATGCAATTCTAATAAGCTCGTCTATAGAAATCCCTCCTCGAAGCGGTTTAAATTGAATGTAAAATTCTACAAACTCATCTAGGAACATCTCTTCAATTAATTCAAAGTAGGGTGCCGCATATGCAAGATGACTTGGCCAATTTTCTACAGTTATATCTTTGGAATCAATTGATAGTTCTAGATTCCCTTCACTTGGGCTTAGATAACTTGAAATAAGTTTGAGGAAAGTAGATTTTCCGGAACCGTTAGAGCCCTTAATCACATATGTTCCAGGGATTTCGAATTCATAATTTACATTACGAAACACCCAGTCCCTTTTAAATCGCTTGGCAATATTTATAAGCCTTAGTGACACTTATTTAATCGAGTAACCTTTCATGATACCTCTCTGTGAAGAACGAATGAAACTGGTAATCTCATCTCTTTCTTTACTCGCTTTAAACTCTGTGTCTATAACCTCTAAAGCTTGAGCTGTATTGTTAGCGCTTTGGAATATTTGACGGTAAATACTTTGAATTTCGGTAATCTTATCCGAGTCGAAGCCTCTTCTTCTTAGGCCTATAGAATTGATGCCTATATAGGACACAGGCTCTTTACCAGCTTTTACATATGGTGGAATATCTTTTCGAACCAAGGAACCTCCAGATACCATTGCATGTGCTCCAATAGTAACAAATTGATGAATGGCTGATAAACCACCTAAAATTGCGTAGTCACCTAGAGTAACATGACCACCAATGGCCACATTGTTTACTATGATACAATTGTTTCCTACCACACAATCGTGTGCAATATGGGAATAGGCCATCAATAAACAATCGTTACCTACTATAGTTTTCCCTGTGGCTTCGGTACCTCTATTTATCGTTACACATTCGCGAATAGTGGTACCATCTCCTATAACTGCAAGACTTTTTTCTCCTCCAAATTTAAGATCCTGAGGGATGGCAGAAATTACTGCTCCCGGAAAAATACGGCAGTTTTTACCAATGCGCGCACCTTCCATGATGGTTACGTTAGATCCAATCCATGTGCCCTCACCAATTTCTACATTATTGTAGATGGTGCTAAAGGGTTCAATCACTACATTTTGAGCGATTTTAGCTTCGGGGTGTATATAAGCTAGGGGTTGATTCATCTTATTATTTTTTTGCTATTTTCGCCATCATTTCACCTTCCATCACCACTTTGTCACCAACAAAACCGCGACCGAACATATGACAGATACCTCTTCTGATTGGTGATACTAACTCCAAATCAAAGATTAGCGTGTCACCGGGAAGCACTTTACTTTTAAACTTTACTTTATCAATTTTCATAAAGTAAGTCAAGTAGTTTTCTGGATCTGGTACTGTGTTCAATACTAGGATTCCTCCTACTTGCGCCATGGCTTCAATTTGAAGTACCCCCGGCATTACTGGCGCTCCAGGGAAATGTCCGTTGAAGAAATCTTCGTTCATGGTCACATTTTTCAATCCTACTACATGAGTATCGCTAAGCTCCAATATCTTATCAACGAATAAGAATGGTGGACGGTGTGGGAGTGTATCCATAATTTGATGGATGTCCATTACAGGCGTCGCATTTGGATCATACTTAGGCGCCTGATTTTTTTGCTTCTTTATTACTTCCTTCATAATCTTAGCAAATGAGGTGTTCGGTCCGTGACCGGGTTTGTGAGCAATTATTTTACCTTTAATAGGCATCCCAACTAACATGAGATCTCCTACTACATCAAGCAATTTGTGGCGTGCAGCTTCGTTGGGATGGTGTAAGTCAACATTGTTTAAGTGCCCATCGTTACACACATCAATTTTATCTTTATTAAAGATCGAAGCTAAACGATCTAATTCTTTTTCTTCAACATCCTCTTCTACATAAACAATGGCATTGCTGAGGTCGCCACCTTTAATAAGACCAAATTTTAACAGTTGCTCTAATTCGTGAAGAAAACAGAAAGTTCTAGCACTAGCAAATTCTTTTTCGAAGTCCAGGATACTGTCTAAACTAGTTTCTTGACTCCCTAGTACTTTAGAGTTATAATCTATCGTCACCGACACCTGATATTCATCAGCTGGGATGGCTTGAATATGAACTCCAGTTTCAGGGTCGTGATAGTTAATCTCTTCTTTTATTTCAAAATATTTACGAATTGCATTTTGCTGGTGTAGTCCTGCATCTTTAAGGCTATTCAAAAACTCAATAGCAGATCCATCTAAGATAGGTGGTTCTTCAGCATTAATCTCAATCAGTAAATTATCTATTTTAAGTCCTGCACAGGCGGCTAACACGTGTTCAATAGTTTGGAGTTTAGCTCCATTTTTTTCTAATGTAGTACCTCGGTCTGTTTGTGTTACGTACTTAGCATCAGCTTCAATAATGGGTTGGCCATCCAAATCTATTCGTTGGAAGCTAATTCCATGATTAACCGTTGCAGGTTTAAAGGTAAGAGTTACATCCGAACCGGTATGCAAGCCTATACCATTAATACTTACTTCTTTTTTTATGCTGTGTTGATATTCCATTAATCTAGGCTTCTTGTTTGAGCTGTTTTTCAATTTCATCTAATCGTTCTGCCCAATTTGGTAGTTGACGGAAGTAAATATAGGAGCGTTGGAAGTCCTTAATGTCAAATGCCAAAGGTCCTTGTAGAATTCGACCGTCTTCTTTTATATCCTTAGCGATACCCGATTTTCCGGCAACCTTAACATTGTTGGCAATAGATAAGTGACCAGCAATAGCTACTTGCCCGCCAATCATACAGTTTTTGCCTACTTTACTCGATCCCGCAATAGCCGTTTGTGAGGCTATCACAGTATTTTCGCCAATCTCTACATTATGAGCCACTTGAATCATATTGTCGAGTTTAACTCCTTTGTGAATTATTGTAGAGCCCATTGTTGCTCTATCGATACAAGTGTTGGCGCCAATGTCCACTCCTTCTTTAATGATCACATTCCCGATTTGAGGAATCTTATCGTAAGAATTTCCGGTGTTCGGAGCAAAACCAAATCCATCTGATCCAATGATGGCTCCAGCGTGAATTGTGCTGTTTTTCTCTATCTCACAGTTGTGATATACTTTTACTCCTGGGTAGAGCGTGCAATTGTCTTCAATGCGAACATTATCTCCAATATAGCAGTGGGGATACAGATTCACATTCTCACCAATTTTCGCGTTTTTACCTATGTACACAAAGGCTCCAATATAAACACCTTCGTTTATAGAAGCTGATTCGTGAATGTATGAGGGTTGTTCGATACCCGTTTTTTGCTTTTGCATATCTTCAACAATGCGAAGTAATTGTGCAAAGGCTGAATAGGCATCGTCTACTCTAATTAGTGTAGGCTCTACCTCTTTTTCGGGAACAAAAGATTTGTTTACAATAACTGCGGAAGAGCCCGTAAGATATAGGTGTTCGTTATATTTAGGGTTTGCTAAAAAAGATAGAGAATGAGTACATCCCTCTTCAATTTTAGCAAGCTGATTGAGCATTATATTTGGGTCGCCATCTACGACCCCATTTAGCATTTCTGCTATTTGTTTTGTAGTAAATTTCATACGGCGCTAAAGTACAAATTTTTAATGCAATGTTTCCTTTGGATAGCAAAGGAAATGTTTGGTAACAGTCTGTGCTAAAACAGAAATGTTAAGCTGATCGGCAGCATCGGCAATATCTACTATGCTTCCGTCTTTATAAAGTAGGTTTATTTTGTCTTTTTGTGGGTTGTAAGCCTTGTTGTCAATAGTATTTGTGAATACTAAGGACTTTACATCTTGGTCAGAAATCCCATACATATTGGCTACATTTTCTCTTATTTTAGAAATATAATTTTCATCAAAAGCATGGTCTTGTAACTCTATCTTTAACAGCCTACGCTGAATAATTTTCTGGCTTAAAATGGAAAGCACTTTATCTGAATGATGTACCCACTCTTTAATAGAGGTCATAATATCAAAGTCGTCTAAACGGCAAAATGTTTTTAAAAGTGTGTCGTTAGTAAGAAAATCATCCAAAGAGTAATCATTCTCGAGGAATTCAGTTAAAGCAGAAGTTGCAAATAACTTTTCGCCTTTTTTTACAAGGTATTTAGCTCTTTTTAAGACTTCTACCAAGCTGAACTCTGCAGAGAGGACAGCTTTGTGTAAATAAACTTGCCAATACATCAAGCGTCGAGCAATAATGAATTTTTCTATGGAATAGATTCCTTTTGCATCAACAACCAACTCGCCATTAGCAATGTTGAGCATACTTATAATACGATCGGAATTTATCACTCCTTCAGAGACTCCCGAGTAAAAACTATCTCTTTTCAGGTAATCTAATCTATCCACATCTAACTGGCTTGATATTAATTGATGCAGGAATAGTTTGTGGTATTTGTTATTGAATATTTGAATAGCCAAAGACAATTTCCCGTCAAACTCATCGTTTAATTCATCCATGATCATTGTAGAAATGGCTTCATGGTTAATCCCACTTACAATACTGTGCTCAAGGGCATGCGAAAAAGGTCCATGTCCGATATCGTGAAGTAAAATGGCTATTAAAACAGCCTCTTCTTCTCCTGAGCTGATATCATGTCCTTTACCTTGTAGCGTTTTTATAGCCGATTGCATTAAGTGCATTGCACCTACCGCATGGTGAAAGCGAGTGTGATAAGCTCCAGGGTAAACCAAATAGGTGAGTCCGAGTTGAGTTATCCGCCTTAAGCGTTGAAAATAAGGATGTTCAATAAGATCGAAAATCAGCTCGTTGGGTATATTGGTGAACCCGTAGATGGGATCGTTAAGAATTGTTCTTTTGTTTGGCTTTATGGCCTTCAATTTTAGTAATTTTAGTCCTATTCCTTTGAGTAGTCTAAAGTAGAAAATATATATGGAAAAAGTAAAGATACTTTGGGTTGATGATGAAATTGAATTGCTGAAACCTCATGTGCTTTTTTTAGAAGCAAAAGGTTATCAGTTAGCAACAGCAACCAATGGTGAAGATGCCTTGGAAATGATTGATAGTGAGAATTATGATATCGTTTTTTTGGATGAGAATATGCCTGGATTAACGGGCTTGGAAACCTTGTCGCGTATTCACGAAAATCATAATGTACCCGTGGTGATGATCACCAAAAGTGAAGAAGAATATATTATGGAGGAGGCTATCGGCTCGAAAATCGCCGATTACCTGATAAAACCAGTAAATCCGAACCAGATTTTATTGTCCCTAAAAAAGAATTTAGACACTAAGAGATTGGTGAACGATAAGGTGACTTCTGATTATCAAAAGGAGTTTCGAGAGATTAGTATGGCCTTGATGGATGTTCGCTCTTTGCAAGAGTGGGCAGACATTTATCAGAAGATTCTGTTCTGGGAGATAGAACTCGATAAAATTGATTCTGCAGGGATGGTGGAGATTCTGCAAATGCAGAAAAATGAAGCCAATTCTCAATTCTTCAAATACGTGAAAGGTAATTATGAATCGTGGTTGAAAGACGAAAAGCCAACCATGTCGCATACCTTAATGCACGAGAAGGTTTTTCCAAAAATGAAAGCCGACAAACCTACTTTTTTCATCTTAATAGACAACCTGCGTTCCGACCAGTGGAGAGTTATTCGCCCAGCGGTAGAAGAGTGGTTTAATATAGAAGAAGAAACTACTTTTTGCAGCATATTGCCTACCGCTACTCAGTATTCGCGCAATGCGATATTTTCGGGTTTAACGCCATTAGATATTTCAAAAAGGTTCCCTCATCTATGGAAAAATGATCACGAAGAGGGTGGGAAAAACTTGCACGAAAAGGAATTCTTAGAAGATCAACTCCAAAGATTGGGCTTAGGCGATAAAAAAATGTCTTACCACAAAGTGGTTCAGCAACAATATGGAAAGCGTTTGGTGGATAAGTTTCATACGCTTAAAAACAATGATTTGAATGTGATTGTTTACAATTTTGTTGACATGCTTTCGCATGCAAAAACAGAAATGGACATGATTCGTGAATTGGCGGGTAACGATAAATCGTATAGAGCTCTAACACTTACCTGGTTCGAGAATTCGAGTCTGTTAGATATGCTCAAAAAGATTGCCGATTGTGGAGCAGATTTGATTATTACTACCGATCACGGAACTATAAATGTGACCGACCCTTCGCAGGTTGTTGGTGATAAGGAAACCTCTAGTAATTTGCGTTACAAAACCGGAAAACGATTAAAATATAGAGAGAAAGATGTGATGGTGATGGAAGATCCACAACGCTTTTATCTTCCTGCTGCAAATTTGAGTTCAAAATTTATCTTTGCCAAAGAAAATGTATTTTTAACCTATCCGAATAACTACAATCATTTTGTGAAATATTTTAAAGATACCTACCAGCACGGAGGGATTTCACTCGAAGAAATGATTTGTCCTTTTATTAGATTATCAGCAAAGTAGATGGAGAAAATAAGAGTCCAATCTTTAGACGATTTGCCACAAGTGGCAGAGAAAATAATCCAAAATTATTCAGAGAAGATTATCGCTTTTTATGGCGAAATGGGGGCGGGTAAAACAACCTTCATCAAAGTGCTATGTCAGCATTTGGGGGTGCCTATTAAAGAGGTGTGCAGCCCCACTTATGCCATTGTAAATGAATATCCTGCTAAGTCCAAACCTATATTTCATTTCGATTTTTACCGTATTAAAGATGAGCAAGAAGTTTTTGATATGGGCTACGAGGAGTACTTTTATTCTGGTAACTATTGTTTTGTTGAGTGGCCAGAAAAAATTACTAACTTATTGCCTGATAAACTCTTAAAAGTTTCCATAGAAATAGTGGGAGAGGAAAGAGTTTTTACAATTGAAGTATCTAAGCCTTAATAAGATGAAAAGACCCGATGTTCTGTCGTTTTCGCACGAAGATTTTTTAATGCCTCAGCCGGAGGTTTTAGAGCTTTCGCGGAAAAACAATGCACTGTATATAGGTATTCCTAAAGAAACGGCCTTCCAAGAAAATAGAGTTCCTTTAGTTCCTGAAGCTGTGGCACTTTTGGTGGCACATGGTCATAAAGTACGTGTTGAGTCTGGCGCTGGTCTTACTAGTTCTTTTACAGATGCCGAGTACAGTGAGGCTGGAGCGAAAATTTGTCGCGATATTAAGGAGGTTTATCAAGCGGATATCATCTTAAAAGTGGAGCCACCAACTCTGGAAGAATTAGATAATTTCAAGTATAATCAGTGCTTGATATCTGCTTTACAGTTGAAAACGCAAAATGTTGACTACTTTAAAAAGTTGATTGACAAGAAAATTACGGCCATAGCTTTCGATTATATACAAGACGAATTTGGAATCTTTCCAATCGTTCGATCGATGAGTGAAATTGCGGGTACCTGTTCTATTTTGATTGCCGCCGATTTATTGAGTACTACTAGTGGTGGTAAAGGAATGATGATGGGTGGGATAGCAGGAGTAAGCCCTATTCAAGTGGTAATCATCGGGGCAGGAACAGTAGCCGAATATGCTGCGCGTTCTGCAATGGCTCTAGGGGCATCAGTAAAAGTATTCGATAATTCTATTGCACGCCTTCGAAGAATTCAAAACGATTTAAGCTTACCTATTGCTACTTCAATTATGCAACCCAAAGTATTGGAAAAAGCATTGAGGAGAGCAGATGTAGCAATCGGGGCTCTACGTGCTGAAGGAGGAAGAACTCCTTGTGTGATAACAGATGAAACAGTGCAGAAGATGAAGTCTGGAGCGGTAATTATTGATGTGAGTATTGATCAAGGGGGTTGTTTCGAAACTTCGGAGCTTACCAATCACAACAATCCCACTTTTATAAAGCATGATGTAGTACACTACTGTGTTCCGAATATCCCATCGAGGGTGGCTAAAACGGCTTCTTTTTCATTGAGCAATGTTTTAGCACCTATTTTATTGAAAATAGGTGATGGCGGCGGAGTCCAATCTATGCTACAACAATCGCCAAATATTAAAGGTGGTGTTTATGTGTATAAAGGGGTTCTTACCAATAAAGGAATTGGTACATGGTTCGACTTGCCATACAGAGAAATAAGCTTACTTTTGGGCTTCTAAAAATTTACTTGTGTTAAGACGTATTTCATTCTATTTAGTGGGTGTTGGCCTAGGAATCGCATGTTCAATGATGTTCTTTGGCGATCGCGATATCGACTTTTCTTATTTTCCTAATGCGCGTGTATTGAAGCTCCTTAGAGGACAAGAATTGGTGATGAGCGAAAAAGCTATTTGTCAATTGTCATGTTTGAACATGACGGCTACTTCTTTTGAGAAGATTTTTAAGGATGGCGATTTAGACATCAATTTTGGTGATAGCGATACGCGTACCGATACTTGCAAAACCTTTCTTGTAGAATTGGATGATGAAAAGTTTAACAGTTTTACAGTCCAAGACTGTGATAGCACTTCTACGCTAATGAGCATAGCTATTGAAGATTGTTATTGCGAACTGTAATAGTCTTGCAGTCAGATTAATTAATAGTTAATGATGACTGATGAATGATTATTATACCCGAAAGAGTTCAGTATTAATAGCCACGAATGCACGAATAAATTTCTAAAACCTTTGATGGTCTTATTTAGGCTTGTATTTCACCTATTACCTATTTCTTCTCCTTCTTCTTCTTTCCTTCATAATAAGATTCAACTCTCTGCTTGTTTGTCCAGCGATGGAAGTGTTTTCTTCTGCACGACGAATAAGGTAGGGTAGCACCTCTTTAACAGGACCATAAGGAACATATTTCACGGTATTGTAACCAGCATCTGCGAGGTTAAAACTAATATGATCACTCATTCCTAAGAGTTGAGCAAAATATACTTTCGGGTCGTTTTTTTCAATCTTGTACAACTTCATTAGTTGAAGCAAGTACTTGGAACTATCTTCATTATGAGTGCCAGCGCAAATGGCGATACCCGAATTGTTTTCACAAGCATACTCTAGTGCTAGATCGTAATCTCTATCAGAAGATTTTTTGTTTGGCTGGATAGGAGTGGTGTAGCCCATTTTTTGAGCTCGTTCATTCTCCTTTTCCATATAAGCCCCTCGAACCAATTTCATTCCTAAAAAGTAACCCTCGTGTTGAGATTCCTTATGGGCACGTTTTAAATAGTCTAATCTGTCCCAACGATACATCTGAAGTGTATTGTAAATAATCGCTTTTTCCTTATTGTATTCCTTCATCATGTCTTCGACAATTCCGTCGATCGCATCTTGAATCCAGCTTTCTTCGGCATCAATCATCACTGGGATTTTATACTGATGCGCTTTTTTACATATTTTTTCTATGCGGTGTAAAACTCGATCGTATTCTTGTTGTTCACTTTCGTTTAGTGGCTTGCTCGAGTTCACCTTTTCAAGGAGCTCAAAACGGCCAACTCCAGTAATTTTAAATACAGCAAAAGGAATATTCGTAATCTTACTGGAGAAATCTAGCGAAGCAAGAGTTTGCTTCATGGTACGGTCAAAGTCTTTTTCTGAAGCTTTGTATTCAACAGAATAATCTAGGATGGTTTTGATATTATATTTCGCTAATGCCTCAATTTTTACAGCACATTCATCTATGGTCTCCCCACCACAAAATTGTTGGAAAACGGTATTTTTCACCATAGCTTTAACGGGCAAGCGTAGATTTAAAGCCCAATGAGCCAAAATAGCACCTATTTTAGATAGAAATGGGTTGCCCATTAATTTGAACAAATAAAAGGCCTTAGTCAATCCTAGGTTAGACTTTGATTGGAAAGCTATTTTTGTATTGTCGAAAGAGACCATATATCGGGTTTTATACTGCAAATATATGTATATTCCTCGCTATTTTTGAGGTTGTGAAATTAGCTTTTCTATCTTTGTTTTAGAATTAATAAAAAGAAATTTCGTGGAAATTCAATCAGATAAGTATTCCATCTATATTGGTAATGAGATGTTGAAAGAGTTCAATGCTATTTTGGAGGACTTCCAAGATCAATATTCTAAGATTTTCATCTTCTGTGATGAGAATACATTTAAGCATTGCTTGCCACTCTTGGTAGAGGGAGTTCCTATGCTCATTGGTTCGGAATTGATAGAAATTCAGAGCGGAGAAGAGCAAAAGAATTTATCAATTTGCCAAGATGTATGGCGAACATTGACTGAGTCCAATGCTGATAGGAAAGCGATTATCGTAAACCTTGGTGGTGGTGTCGTATGCGATATGGGCGGAATGATTGCTTCCTTGTACAAAAGAGGAATTCGCTTCTTTCACATCCCTACAACATTACTTTCGCAAGTAGACGCCTCTGTTGGAGGAAAGCTTGCGGTTGATTTAGATGGAAATAAAAATCAAGTAGGACTATTTAGAAATCCCGATTTGGTAATCGTAGTTCCTAAATTTCTACAATCATTACCCGAACGACAGTGGATTTCTGGTTTAGCAGAAGTATATAAACACGCATTAATAGCCGATGCTGAATATTGGTCATTTCTTTCTGATTTAGATTTTAAGAACGAAGAGTATTTAACGGCACTTCTACAGAAGTCTATCTCAATAAAAAATGATATTGTTTTACAAGACTGGGAAGAAAAGGGCTTGCGCAAAGTTTTAAACTTTGGTCATACTATTGGACATGCAGTCGAAAGTCAGGCATTGGAAAATAATGGTGATTTATTACACGGCGAAGCTGTGGCCATTGGAATGGCGGTTGAAGCCATACTTTCTAATAAAACGAATTCCTTAACTGATGAGGATTTAGTTATTGTGATAAAGCGCCTAAAAGCAAGCTTCCCTTTACATCCAATTGAGGAAAAAGATCTTTCGGATTTGATAAACTGGATGCGCAACGATAAGAAAAATAATGCGGGAAAAATCAATTTCAGCCTTTTGAAGAACATTGGAGAAGCAAGCTTTGATAATGAATGTTCAGTAGATGAAATTGAATCAGCGATTAAAGAATACAACCAATGTCTAGATTGAAAGCCCAAGTTAAAATATCGAATAAAGACATCAATGGAAAACTCAAGCTTTCGGGCTCCAAGAGTATTTCCAATCGTCTATTGATAATGCAAGCGCTTTCTGCCAGTAAAGCTGAATTGAAAAACCTTTCGGATTCAGATGATACCATAATCATGAAGCAAGCATTGGCTTCGGAGCTCAAACTAGTTGATATTGGTATGACGGGTACGGCTATGCGTTTTTTAACGGCCTATTTTGCTATTCAGAATAGAGAGACAATTCTTAGTGGAGCTCCTCGAATGAAGAAGCGTCCAATTAAAGATTTGGTGAATGCACTTCGTGAGCTAGGAGCTGATATTAGCTATTTAGAAAAAGAAGGTTTCCCTCCTCTGAAAATCTCTGGAAAAGAGCTTGAGGGTGGCACGATTGTCATGCAATCATCTATCAGTAGCCAGTTTATATCGGCGCTTTTAATGATTGCACCTTTAATGAAGAAAGGATTGCAATTGCGTTTAGATGGCGAATTGCTTTCGAGACCCTATATTCAAATGACCTTGTCACTGATGCAAGAACAAGGAATTAATTATACTTGGGAAGATAATCTTATTCAGGTGGAAGCGGGGAGCTATCAAAATACGATAGCTAGTGTGGAGTCTGATTGGTCTTCTATTTCTTATATATACGAAGTATTAGCATTGGCGGATTCTGGGAAGATAGAAATCGAAAGTGTAGATGAAAATTCTGTTCAAGGTGATCAAAAGCTGATGGAGTTTTTCAAACATTTCGGGATTTCGTCTGCCATAGAAAATAGCATCTTGAAGATTGAAAAAGAAGCTAACTTTATTTTACCAGCAAGCTTGGAAATCGATTGTGAGGCCACTCCAGACTTGGCCCAAACTTTTGCACCCACAGCTTGTGCTTTAGGAGTACATTTGAAAATGACAGGCTTAAAGAACCTACCCTTTAAGGAGTCCAATCGATTGGAGGCAATAAAGTTGGAATTGGAGAAGATTGGAGCCACCACAAATATCATTGATAATGAAGCTTTAGAGATTATTCCGGGAGCTGATTTCAGTCAATTAAATTTAGAATTCGACACCCACCACGACCACCGCATGGCTTTGTCTTTAGCTCCTTTAGCGCTTAAGGCTAAGCATCTTATCATTAATGATGCAGAGGTGGTAAATAAATCTTACAAATCCTTTTGGAAAGATTTGGGAAAGCTTTCCTTTGATATAACTTTTGTTGAAGATTAAAAGAGTTGATTATGAATTTTAGCGATGTCTTAACTGTAACTCTAACGATTTTTGCTGTAATAGATATTTTGGGTTCTATCCCAATTATTGTTGGCTTGAAAGCTAAAATGGGACATATCCAATCTGGGAAAGCTACCTTTGTTGCTGGGGTGATTATGATATTATTCCTGTTTATAGGGGAGAGAATTTTAAATTTAATTGGAATTGATGTGGCTTCTTTTGCTTTGGCTGGGGCTTTTGTGATTTTCCTTTTAGCTTTAGAGATGATTCTAAATATTGAGCTCTTTAAATCGGATAAGGATGACACTTCGGGAAGTATTGTTCCTATTGCTTTTCCATTAATTGCGGGCTCGGGTACCCTTACGACCTTGATATCTCTTCGTTCTACCTATTCACTCAACGATATTATTATTGGTGTAGTAGTCAATTTACTCTTTGTGTATATGGTGTTGAAATCTACAGGTAAAATTGAACGCATATTGGGTAAAGGTGGTATTAATGTATTGCGTCGTGTATTCGGGATTATCCTTTTGGCAATCGCCATCAAGTTAACCAAATTGCATATTGCTTTTTAGGGTGCTGTTACAAATCACGGATTATCAAATACACTGAAAGGCTATAATTCGCAGGCTTTCCTTCAGTATGGAGGTAGAGAACTTGAACGCCGTATTTCCATGTTCGATTTATTTTTGTTTGAAGTGAAAGACTCGCCATCTGCCCTCTCCCGTATATAAACCGATTGGAATAGATTCCGTAGAAATAGGGTGCTTTCCAGTAAATACCTTCAGTGGATTGATAGCTCGTCCAAGAAAAACGCAGACTGTTTTTATTCTCCTTTGACCGCCATTCGTAATATTGTTGAAAGGAACTATTTTCTTGTTCGACAAGTGAATAGTTGAGTGTATATCCCATTTTGATAAGCTCACTTGCTGTAAATTGATGGAACGCATAGAGCTTGAATTTGCCATTTGAATCAGATGTATCTTTCTTGTGTCTGAGTCGAAGTTTCGATTTTGCACCGGATTTATCCCTCCTGATCTCTGTGTAAAAAGTGTTTCCCGAAGGATAGTGCGGTTCTTTGCTTTCAAATTGGCTCGATTGATAATCATCGTTAGCAAATCGTATTCTTATATCTTCATTGAATTGATGTTGAAAAGCCCAATAGTATCCTTCTTCATAGGTGTTGCTATAATTTGAATAAGTCGAAGTATAATCATTGAAGAAATTTGATCTGCGATATCTATAGTGAAGACTTAGATCGCTCTTTTTCCCAAGGCTCAATAGTAAGGAGTGAAAATGAGCTTGTGACTTTGTATTGCTAAAGCTAATCTCGCCTTGAAAGAAGAGGTTTTTAATTCTTTTTTGATAGTTGAGGCTCTGGTAAATGTTAGATTGCTTTGATTTGAAATAATAAGGGCTATAGTGAAACAGAATAGCATTCCAATTTAGATCGATAAGCTTAAAATTTCTTGATATTCCCATCCCTACAACCTGTTCAAGAATGCGGTGGCGCTTTTCGATTTCTTTAGCAGTCCTATGGAGTCCCGTTCTATCAATACTTGTTATTTGATTACTATCCTCATCTATTCTCCCAGCCATTTTTTTTCGAGAGTAGAATAGGTTTAGTTGATAGTTTCGCATTTGATATATGAGTGCAATCCCTTGTAAATAATTAGTTTCCTTACTGCTCAAACTCGAAGTGATTGTTTGCTTTTTCTTAGGGATTATAAAATAGGGATTGTGGTAATTATAGGTAGTATTTAGGGTTAAACCTTGCCCAATACTAATATCATACTTTCCAATAACGACCTTTTTAAGAGCCTTTTTCGATTTGTATTGAATGGAGAATTTGAGATTATTAAAACCTTGATGATTATAGTATATCGGCTCGCCGACATCTTTCTCCCAATTGATTCCTGCAGCCCAATTTTTGAAAATTGACTGGCGATACCGCAAATGATATTTCATAAGGCTTCCTTGATATTCTGTATCTCGGATAGGCTTCAACGGAATTTGTATGGACTGAAATAAGGAGCTTTTTTGTTTGTATTTCCGAGCTAAAATATCAGTTTTATCATTCGTATAAATGAAGTCTTTAATCCTACGAAGGCTCTCAATATTGACCTCAAGACTTTGTAATTGATAGATGGATTGTAGCTTATTCCTTTTGCAGTAGTCAGCGATTAGTCGAAATTCATTTTCGCTTAAAAGCTCTAATCGTCTTAAATCTAAAATGTCAATAGTATCATTTAGGTTGATAGGCCTTTGGTAATAATATTGCCATAGTTCAAAGAGATCTTCATCGATCACCTGTTCCTCCTGATTTTGCACATAATCCCACTGTGGGCTAAAATCTTGTGCTAAGAGTGAATAAGTACTTATCATCCATATGATGAATAGCTTATTCATCATTCAAGGTATAGATGATTCCAATGCTTGTTTTACCTTTCCATGGACCTTGTTCGTATTGGGTGAATATCCAGAGATGGTTTTTTTGAAAGCCTATTCTACACCCTTGTGACCAAGGTTTTAATATCTGAATTAGGGAGGCCGATAGTTGTTTGTGGAACTTGAAATTTACGAGGTGTTCCGCTCCTATACCTAGTTCTTGTTCATGTTTAATTTTAAGCTCTGATTGTATGTTTGTCCCCCAATTATAGATAAGTAATACTTGGATGCTTTCTGGAAGATTTCCATTTTCGAACTGTATTCCCAAAGGGTTTTCTAATAATACATAGAGTTCATATCGCTCTTGGAGATAACTAGCGCTCAAGTCCATTGTCCAAGCATCGTCTAATTCGGGAGCAGAAATATAGCGGTGGTGGTAGTTCATGTTGACTCCAAAAGCGAAGTCTTTACTCAATTGTCGCGCAGTACTAATGCTGTATTTAGACTCTCTAAAATGGATATAGCCAAATTGCTCCATCCTGATGCTCAATGGGTAATCCTTCTTAATACGATAAATAAGTCCCAGTCGTGTTTTGCTGATTCCGTATTCAGCATCAAAAGATTCTACCGAAGAGTAGATCATTGGATTTTGCACTTCCGATAAATAGGAAGCCTGAAAAGTTTCTCCAAAAATGATGGAGTTCTGTACTTGCCCATATAGCAATAGGGGATAGATGCCCACAAGGGCCATTAGAATTTTTTTCATTAGATGTATTATTATATTATTTCAGCTATCAGCTATCAGCTATCAGCTCATCACTCATCACTCATCACAACAAATACTAAGATACGAAATCTCTACAAGTTCCACTGCAAGCGCGTGAAGACCGTTTGCTGAACCCCTTCGTACTCCTCATTAATCTTCATCCACATATTCTGGCTACTAAGCAACAAGTCGAGGGACTCTAACAGAGAGAAAGTTATTTGAGGATTTAAAAAGATGAACTTGATTTCGTGGTCATGAATGATGGAGGTTCCAATTTGTACTAAGGGATGAATTGGATAATTTATTTGGTATAAAAAACTGTATTCAAAAGGCATGGGTTTTTTAGCTGAGATTTCCATTCCATAAAAAGCCAAGGGATTGAATTCTTCAGCTTGACTTCTATACAAACTACCAGCACTTATATAGGTCCCACTTTCAAAACTGTAATCTAAGCTTATGCTCCCGACGAATGCATTGTCATCGGTTTTTGAATTTTCGAAATAGGCAAATTCCCCTTTAAACCCAGCGTCATTTAGTTGTCCAGCCCAGCCAAAACCTATACTGATGTCATCGAAGTATTTCGCTAGGATTGTTTGGAAATCGTATTCTCTGAAATGGAATTGATATAGACCTGCGCAGATGTCTTTATTGATAGCTAGCTCTATAGAGCTATTTGTGTTTGTATAGTATTGTATGCGTAGGGCATCGGCTCCCGGTTTTTCGATATAATCAAAATCAAAAAAGTTCACCTGATTGAAAAGGTCGTGGGAGTTCCAATAATTTTGGATGCCCCAATTGATTCTTTGTCGACCTAAGCGAACATTCCAATTTCCCTTTTCCCATTGGGTATAAAGCCGATCTATTTGATGATGAATCCCTACTTTATCTGACTTGATAGAAGTGAAACCCAATTCGTCTTTATCAAGGGCCTCCCTGAATCCAAATAAATTTTCTTGCCAATTATCACCAGTAAACATTCTATTTCGGACACTCATTTTGGCTGAAAAATGATTCCCCAAATACAAGTGCCCATTCCACCTGAAATGCAATTGTTGCTCATCCCAAGCCTTAGGGATTTGGGCAATTTCTGCTAAATCGGGATTGAGAAAATTAAAAGAGTTTAGATTACTCAAATAGGCATCCTGTTCAAAGCTAGTTTGCCCTTGAACTGTAATAATAGAAATAAAAAAGAATAGGATGATTCCCTTAGCGCCTTTCATCTTTTATAATTTTCCCATCTTCAATAGTGATTACCCTTCGCGCTTTATCAATTACTCGTTGATCGTGTGTTGAGAAAAGGAAGGTTATGTTTTCTTTTTTATTCATCTCTGCCATAATGTCCAAAAGGGTAGAGGTGGAATGACTATCGAGGTTTGCAGTAGGCTCATCGGCAAGGATAAAGCGAGGTTTGGAAGCCAGTGCTCTAGCTACAGCAACGCGTTGTTGTTGTCCTCCTGAAAGTTGGTTGGGGCGACTATTCAACTTATCCTCAAGGCTTACTGATTTCAGCAATTCGATACTTCGTATTTTCCGATTCTCTTCGGAAATACCTTGTAATAGCATGATGAATTCTACATTCTCCTGCGCCGTAAGTACTGGAATTAAGTTATAGGCTTGGAATACAAATCCGATGTTTTTTAAGCGGAAGTCGATGAGCTCATTTTCTTTTAAAGTGCTCAAATTGATACCGTCGATAGAAACTGTTCCTTCACTCACTTCATCTAATCCACCTATCATATTTAGCAAGGTGGTTTTACCCGATCCCGAGGGACCTACAATAGCGGTAAACTCGCCCTCTTCGATACTAAGATTTACCTTGTTCACTGCATGAACTTCCAACTCCGCATTGCGATAGGTTTTACTGAGGTTTTCCGTTTTGATAATTTCCATAACTAGATTGTTCTAATGGCTTCGGTAGGGTTTAACTTCAGTGCTTTACGAGCCGGATAAATAGAGGCTATCAAAGTTGTGATAATAACCATGGCGCTGATGTAAATGTAGAACTTAGGATTTATATCGGGGTAAACCATACTTGAAAGCCCTACGCTTTCGAGTCCTGCGCCCCAAAAAGATAAGTTAATCCCAGATACAGAGGTGCTTTGTATGGTGATATATCCGAATAGAATTCCTGCTGGACCTCCTATCAAAGTCAAAAAGAATGTCTCAAAAAGTATCATCGCAAAGACCTTCGATTTGTTCATTCCGATGGCCATGAGCATTCCCAATTCTCTCTTTCGCTCAAGCACTGCCATTAACATAGTGTTGATGATTCCGAAAATTAATGCCAGCATAATAATGGCAATAATCAGTAACAACCATGTTTCCATCACTTCATCGGCATAAGCCAGCTCTGGAGCTAAGTACTTCCAATCTTCCACACTTAAATTTTCGAGGTTCGATGCTAAATATTGTTGAGTACTATCTACCGATTCCATTGAATTACAGAGTATGGCAATTTCGTGATACATGCTTGTTCCCAAGAGTCTTTGCAAATCTTTATTCAGGATAAAGACGTTCAGCTCATCGTATTTTGAAGACTGTGTTTTATAGATTCCGCAAATTCTGAATGCCCCCGAAAGAATATTATGTTCCGCATCTTGAAAGGTGAGGATGATTTTTGACTTTAAACGAACATTGAGTTTTTCGGCTAGGGCTTCACCAATCACTACTGGATTGCGCCCCTTTTTTTCGAAATAATTCCCCTGACTTAATTTCTGGTGTATCTGGGTAACCTCTTTTTCTCTATACTGATCAATTCCGTTGATGCGCACCGATTTGTTTTTGACAGCTGAGCCCACCATCCCATTAATTGTGGAACGATAGCTATAGGCAACAATATTCGTGTCGGCATCTAAATAATTTAGTACTAGATCCAGATTGTCAATCTGGTATCGCACATCTTCATCTTTTTCAAATTCGGGATGATGTATTTGAATATGAGACACCGAGTTGGCAATGGTACTAAAGGTTCTCTGTTTGTTGAGCCCATAGCTAAACCCTACCACAAAAACTCCTGCCCAAATTCCTAAGAGTATAGAACTGATAACTATTATGCTTCGCAATGGGTTTCGCCAAATATTCCTCCATGCTATTTTTAGGATTGTTTTCATCAGATACGCATTGCTGTTACGGGTTTTAACTTCCAAATTACCCAGGATGGGTAAAGGCTACATACTAAAACGACGATTAATACAATAGCAGCATGACTCAGAGCAATGTCGACATCAACAGAGGCTGGAATTACAGGTTCAAAGCCAAAGGTTTCTAGTGATTCGGCAGCATCACCTTGTAGTTTTATCGGATGGTAATGAAAGTAATACCGAACAGGAGTGACTACGATAATTCCAGCCAAGGAAGCCATCAAACCCATCATAATGGTTTCGAGTAAGAGGCTGAAAACGAGTTTGGATTTTCTCATTCCTATAGAAATCAAAATCCCAAATTCGTGCATACGCTCGGCAGTCATCATCAATACGGTTCCAAAAATCCCAAATGTGATAATCATATACAGAATGCCTAAAATGATGATTCCTCCAGCACTATCAGCTTGAATGGTTTGTACCAATTCGGGCATGAGTGTTTTCCATCCCATTAATTCATATTCTACTAAATCGATTTTTTTAGCCAGCTTTTTTTGGAGTCTAGCATGTTTTGTAGGCTCTTTGAGTTGAAGCGCTAAAGAAGTAAAACGATTTTCTGCGCCATAGAGATATTGTGCTTCTTGAATCGGAATTAATACCAATTGCTTATTTAACAAGGGCATATTGAACTTGGCAATGGCTTGAATTGGGTAAATGGCATTTGCGCTAATACCGTGGTAGCCCTGACTTAATAGGATTAAGCTATCGCCAATTTCTAAACCGTAATAGGATGCTAGGCCCTCGCTTAGTAGAAGGCTTTTATCATTAGCAGTAGGAAAAGAACCGGCTATCAATTTTGGTGAGAGATCCATGAGTTGATCTTCTTTATTAAAATCTACCCCCATAATTATGGCCCCCTTGGTTTGATTCTCGAAGGCCGTAAGAGCAAAACTTTCTAAGCGCTGGTTAATCTCTATAATACCCTCTTCCTGTTTTAGTATTTCAATAAGTTCTTCGGAAGGAATGAAGCTATTATCGATACTCTGCTCATCCCAGAACCCTTTTTGATGAATTTGCAGATAACCTGTGTACATCCCTACCATGTTTCCAATCATTTGGTTGTAAACTCCAATTTGAAAGGAACGCGCAAAAACGGCAAAAAATACGGCAAACAATATCGAAGAAATCGTGATGATACTTCGACGTTTGTTGCGCCATATATTACGCCAAGCCATTTTTAAGAGCATCTTCATCAGCGCAGTCTTTTCATGTTTTGTTTAGAGAAAAAACTAGCTTCTAGCGGAAGGTCAAACTCGATACTCTTGTAGCGAAGTGTGGTTTGTTGTCCATCTTCTTCCACGGGAGTCATTACCATTATTGAGGGTAATAAACGACCTCCGAGATTTTTGATCTCGGAAGCTTCCATCTTATTGATGAGATATCCATCTTCATCGTAAAACCTAGATTCTAATTGCAGAAAGTCTTTTTTGTCGATATAAGAGTGAATCTTTCCCCATACGATAGCTGCTTCTGGTTTTGGGATTAATTCTATGATATAGCAGTCGCGATTTTGGATGAGGGTATCGCCAATAAGGCTGTGATTATAGTCTTTTAGTACCGAAGATTCCTTGATTAAATCGTCATTTGTGAAATCGGAACCCATCCAGGATTGCATCATCATAGAAGGAGGAAGTTTGATGATCTTCTCAATTTTCGGCTGCCAATTCCATATTTCTGTTTCTCTTTTCAGGAAAACAGAGCCTTTATCTCTGGCGGGAGCGAGTAGGAGTATCATGGAATATTCATTCCCTAATGACCAAGTTTTCACTTCTATGGTTCTCGACCATTTTGGCCGTATCACTTCTATGCTCAGTTCAGCATGATTGCTATAACCTCTAATATGCTCATCAGACTTTTTAATAATGTCATAAGCTGTTTGTGAAAAACATAGCGTAGGAAATAGAAGAAGAGCGGTGAGTATTTTTTTCATGTTAATATTTAATGCCGAGTTTTTGATATATAAATGAGATAAGCCAGGCAGGACCTATCAGCAAGAATTTTAAATCCTCTAAAAAAGAGGGCTTTTTCCCTTCAATTTTATGACCAATAAATTGCCCTATCCATGCTATAACAAAAATAGCTAGAGCGATTTCGAGCTTTAATCCACTTTCATTTAAAAGGAAAATCCCTTGATAACATAAGGAGGCAAATAGTGCAATGCCAATAAACATGGTGAATGATAATCGCATATAAAAAAGCAAGCCCAATAATAGGATTACACTAGCGAGATTAGCAAAGGCTTCAGGTAGCCATTGTTCCAGAATAGGGATTTCAATTAATGATAGTAATGCTAGAATGGAAAAGAAAATTGAGGGTACGCAAATCCAGTGAATGAATTTGTTTGTTTTATTTCTATGGCTTTCACCATAAGCATCTAACCAGTCTTGAATAGTTTTCATAGCAATGTTTTTAAGAATTAATTAAAGCTACAAAAAAATCCCACTCAAAAGAGTGGGATTGAATTATTTAGGAAACTCTGAAATCGAATTTATATTCTCCGAGATCTTCGTTGGCTTTAATAATTTTGTCTTTTAGCGACTCTTTGTAGGCAATAACCCTTTTCATAATGCCTTCGTCACCTATACCAATCATTTGTGTGGCTAAGATGGCTGCATTTAATGAAGCATCTAAACCAACAGTTGCAACTGGAATTCCAGGAGGCATCTGTAGAATAGAAAGGATAGAATCCCAACCGTCGATAGAAATTGACGAGCGACAAGGAACACCGATAATAGGTAGTGGCGTAAAAGCGGCCATTACTCCCGGAAGGTGTGCTGCACCACCTGCACCGGCGATGATTACCTTTACTCCGTTTTCATAAGCTTTAGAAGCATAAGCTTCCACTTTTTCTGGTGTACGGTGTGCCGACAAAGCGTTTACCTCAAAAGGAATTTCCATGTCGTTAAGGAACTTCGCTGCCTTTTGCATCACAGGCCAATCGGAAGTGCTCCCCATAATAATGCTTACTAATGGTTTCATAGTCGATAAATTTTGGACAAAAATACATAATTGAACGATTGTATAAAAGTACTGAGTGTTATTGTATAAAGTATATTGGTTCATTGTCTTATCTTTGCCTCTATGGAAAGCACAAGACAAAAGAAAGTGGCCCGTCAAATTCAGAAGGATTTGGCTGAGATTTTATTGAGTAAAGGATCTGCAATTTTACCGGGAGCCTTGATCTCGGTGTCGAAGGTTCGCATAAGTCCTGATTTGTCTTATGCAAAAGTATACTTGAGCGTATTCCCTTTAAAAGATCCCAAAGGATTTTTAAACTCTATAAACGATCACGGTTCAGAAATTCGTCACGAAATAGGAAAGCGTGTTCGTCATCAGTTGAGAATAGTACCCGAATTGTCCTTTTATTTAGATGACTCTGTAGATTATGCAGAAAACATTGAAAGGTTGCTTAGAGGTGATGCTGATAATCCTACCGAATAAAAATTGAATGTCGCTCTTTACATAGCCAAACGCTATCTTTTTTCTACGAAGAGCAAAAATGCTGTAAACATTATTACGGCAATTTCCGTGTTGGGAGTTGCTGTAGGGACCATGGCTTTGATTGTGGTTTTATCGGTTTTTAATGGCTTTGAGAGTTTAGTAAAATCGATGTACAATGAGATCGATCCAGAACTTCAGATTACTGCTAAAAAGTCAAAAAGTTTTGAATTTGATGATTCTCGCCTAGCTGAGATTAAGGCTTTGACGAATTGGACTTCTCTAGTAAAAGTATACGAAGAGAAAGTGCTGATAAAAACGAAAGAGTCAGAGCAAATTGCTCGGATGAAAGGTGTTGAAGTCTGGCCAGATACAGCAGTTCTCCAAATAGAAACTCATTTAATTGCCGGTAATAGTTTTCGTGATTACGATGATGAAAATTGGGTTTTAATGGGGCATGGCTTAGCTTATACATTAGCGGTTACGGTACAGGATTTATTAAATCCCATAGTTTTAAATGTTCCTAATGCCTCGTCGAAAGCCACGGTGTTTAGCGATAAGTTGTTTTTAAAAACAACGATGAATGTATCGGGGATATTTGCCGTTCAAGCCGATTACGACGCTTCATATATTATTATGGACCTCGGAAGAGTTCAAGATTTTTTAGATAGAAGAGGTGCTATTACTTCTCTTGATCTCTACCTTGAGGATGATGAAGAAATGGAGCATGTACAAGAGCAATTAGTATTGTTATTTGGCGATTCTTTTGAAGTGAAAAATCAATTTCAGCAACAAGAGTTTCTCTACAAAGTATTGAGGACTGAGAAGAAAGCTATTTTCTTAATTCTATCCTTCATTTTGCTCATTGCCGCTTTTAATATTGTCGCTTCGGTTATCATGATTGTCTTAGAAAAACGAAAAGATATAGGAACACTATGGGCTATGGGAGCACCCGAACGGATGATTCAAAAAGTGTTTTTCTACGAAGGCTTATTAATCAGTAGTCTTGGCGGGATTCTGGGATTAGTTTTAGGTATTTCGCTGTGTTATGCACAACAAAAGTTCGGCTTGCTAAGCTTAGGAAATCAAGGTTCATTTATTGTTAATGCCTACCCTGTGGAGCTTCAAGTGGTCGATGTGCTCTTAGTGTTAACAACAGTACTGTCTATTGGGATATTTATCACTTATATTCCCGTTAGACTACTCCAGCGTAAGTTCATCCAAAAATCTTAAACGAATTGATGATCTGCGAATTCTACCGCTATCTCATTAAGAATTTCAAAGAGGGCTTCTGGTTCGTCGGTAGTAACTAATTTCCTACGGTATTCTTTAACACCGAACATCCCCTTAAAGTAGTTTGTATAATGACGACGCGTTTCTACGACTCCTAAAATAGGGCCTTTCCACTCCAGAGCTCTTTGCAGATGTTGTCTACAAGCAGCTACTCTTTGTTCGATAGTTGGAGGAGCTAATTTTTCGCCAGTTTCTAAGAAGTGTTTTATTTCGTTGAATATCCACGGGTAACCTATGGATGCTCTACCAATCATCATTCCGTCTACATCGTAGCGATCTTTCATCATTTTTGCCTTCTCAGGAGAATCGATATCGCCATTCCCAAAGACAGGAATATTCATGCGCGAATTGTTCTTTACATCTGAAATTAAAGACCAATCGGCTTCGCCTTTATACATCTGCTTACGAGTTCTCCCATGTATCGAAATTGCTTGAATACCTACGTCTTGTAGTCTTTCGGCAACTTCAACGATATGCTTACTTTCTTCGTTCCAACCCAAGCGAGTTTTTACAGTAACTGGTAAGTTTGTCGATTTTACAATCTCGGCAGTCATGCGCACCATTTTCGGAATATCCTGAAGAATTCCAGCACCAGCACCTTTACAAGCCACCTTTTTTACTGGACAACCATAATTGATATCGATGATGTCGGGTTGCGCTTGAGCGGTAATCTCCGTGGCTTCGCGCATCGAGTCGATGTCGTAACCAAAAATTTGAATCCCAATAGGGCGCTCGTACTCAAAGATGTCTAATTTTTGAACGCTTTTTGCAGCATCGCGTATCAAGCCTTCTGATGAGATGAATTCCGTATACATCAAATCTGCCCCGTGTTGTTTGCACAATTCACGGAATGGTGGATCGCTTACATCCTCCATAGGAGCGAGTAATAGCGGGTATTCACCTAGTTCAATATTCCCTATCTTTACCACCGTTCAAAAATTTTGGCAAAAATACAAAAAAGACATGGGATTAAGAATAATCGACCCTTATAGAGGCATTTGGGCTCAAACAAATCACGCTACTTCGTTATACTACTTGCTTTTCACCATTTTGGGAGGATTGATATTATCCTTCTTAGTAGGGGGTGTTTTTTGTCAGTTAATCTATGGAATCAGCTTTTTTTCTAGCTCAAATGTCGCTTTTGACCCAAACAATAATGAACTCATCGAAGCGATGAAACTCATGCAATTATTTAACGCTTTGGGAACTTTTGTGCTACCCCCAATCGTATTCTTACATTTAAAAGGCTTGTCATTTTATAAGTATTTGAAGCTCGAAAATTCATTGCGCATAAATATGTTCATTCCAATTGTTCTGATGGCTTTGGCTATGATCCCAGTTGCAAACTATTTGGGCTCTATCAATGAAGCTCTACCACTTCCTGAATTTTTAAATTTCTTGAAAGCCGCTGAAGAACAAAGTCTTTTATTAACTGAAAAGTTCTTAGAGATGGATGGTATTTACGATCTACTCTTTATGATTGTGATGATGGGTGCTGTTGCCGCTATTGGTGAGGAACTCCTGTTTAGAGGTGTGCTACAGAATGCTTTCCAGTCGTGGTCGGGCTCAAAACACTTGGCAGTTTGGCTTACCGCTTTATTGTTTAGCGTTATCCATCTTCAGTATCACGCCATTTTACCGCGTTTCTTGTTAGGTGCCTTCATTGGTTATGTATATACCGAAAGCTCTAATCTAAGAGCCTCTATGCTATTACATTTTCTGTATAATACGACCCTCATCATTATCACCTTCGGAATTCAAAACGGCTCTATGGATGCTTCTTTGGAGAAGGTAGGTCTAGATAATGTAATGCTACCTATAGCTTGTTTATTTATCTTAGTACTGTCTCTAGTGAAGTTCTTACCAAATGCAGTGACTAGTAAATAGTGAGGAGTTTAAAATTTATAGGCACAAAAAAAAGGGAAGCATTTGCTTCCCTTTTTTTTATTCAATAGCTATTAGTCAGCTTTGGTGAAAGTAGCGTAATTGATTTTAAAAGCTTGAGCTTTACGAAGCTCCTGCTTAATATCTGTTACCAATCCCATTTTAGCATCTACATCAGCTTTGATACAAGTTACTAGCAGAGGTTTTTTCTCCTCAGGAGTATTTTCTCTTTTCGTAGCCATAAATTCTTGAATGTCGGTAACATTCTTAAACGAATCGTTGAGTTGAATACGAGATTCTGTACCAAATTTAGCTTTCATAGCGCCCACAGGAGCGCCTACGTAGATATAACTACATAGAGACTTATCTTCAATTTTCTTCACCTCTGAGGCTTTAGGAAGACTGTTTTCTACTAAGAGCGTAGTTTCTCTCATCACGGTAGTAACCATGAAGAAGAACAATAGCATAAAAACGATATCTGGAAGAGAGGCGGTAGACATAGCTGGTGTCTCTGATCCTTTTTTCTTTTTAAAACGACTCATTAGTTTCCTCCTACTTTTTTAGGTTCAGCTTCAGAAATTTTCTGAGGATACATCTTACGAATTTCTTTCTTGTCCACTCCTTCCAATTCAGCATAATAAACACCAAATTTTCTTTGAGCTTCGCGATCTCTCAATTCGCGATAAGCGGCAGAAAGTTCGTTTTGTACTTGAATGTACATCTCGTAAGAAGTCCCACGATCGTTTTGAAGCGAAATAATAGCTTTGTGTGGATTGTCTGATAAGTCAGGACTTTTACCCCAGTTGTCTAAGAACGCTTTGGCACCATCACGCAATTGTGAGATGTCCATCAATTCTTCTTCAACCAAAAGTTGATCCTTAGCATTTACCAGTACCACATAGATATTTCTAGCCTTGATTTGCGAATCGTCTATAATATCTTCCTCTTCAGGCATAGCAGGTAATTTACGTACCAAACCTGTATCAACATCCATAGTAGTAGTTACTAGGAAGAAGATAAGAAGCAAGAATGCGATATCGGCCATCGAGCCCGCGTTAATCTCCGGTAGTGATCTTCTAGACATATGCTTATTTTTTAAGCATTTTTGTTGCTTCAGAGTATACAACAGCAATTATTGCACCTGCTCCAAGAATGTAAAATAAGAATAGTCCTGTACCTACTTGCTTAGAGATAGTTTCGGTAACATCAAATTTAGCATAGTGCTCTGTTACTTCGTCTGAAGCTAATAAAGTAGCAATTAGGTAAATCGCTAATAAACCACCTACAGCCATACCAACCTCTTTAGCCTTTTCAGGGTGAGAGATCATATGCTTGATCGGGAAAGCTAGAGCAGTAATAGTGGCTACAGCTAATAGGATATAGGTAAGTACTATACCGTAGTTAGTCATGAAATCTTCCATTTCAATAAGTTTTAACGGTTAGTAATTATTTTTTTGCGGCTTCTTCACGAGCCAAAATGTCAATTAAAGTAATTGAAGCATCTTCCATAGTATTCACTAAACTATCAACTTTAGCGATGATATAGTTGTAAAATACTTGTAGGATCATCGCTACAATCAAACCGAATACAGTAGTCAATAAGGCTACTTTAATACCCCCTGCAACCAATGCTGGAGAAATATTGTTTTCAGCTTCAATTGCATCAAATGCACCAATCATACCGATTACCGTACCCATAAATCCTAGCATCGGAGCTAAGGCAATGAACAATGCAATCCATGAAGTGTTGCGCTCTAAACGACCCATTTGTACTGAACCGTAAGCTACAATCGATTTCTCAACCATATCTAATCCTTCAGGAGAACGCTCTAAACCTTGATAGAATATAGAGGCGACAGGTCCAGGAGTATTACGACATACATCTTTAGCACCTTCGATTCCCTTGCTTTTTAAAGCATCGTCAATCTCGCTTAATAATTTATCAGTATTAGTAGTTGCTAGGTTTAAGTAGATGATACGCTCGATAGCAAGCGCCAAACCTAAAATAAGAGTAATCAATACTACTCCCATAAAACCAGCACCACCTTCGATGAATTTCTCTTTCAATACTTGGTGGAAGCTTTTTGATTCTTCAACTGGTTCTTCCTCTTCAGTTGTAACTGGAGCTGCTTCTTCAACAGCTGCGCTGTCAGTAAGTGCTGAGTCAACAGCTAATGAGTCCGTTGCAATAGAATCAGTTACCACTTCAGTAGCAGCTACTTCGTTATTATCCTGCGCCATTACAGTAACGGCATTCAAATTTAGCAAAACAAATATTGCTAAAATAGAAAGTGTTTTTTTCATCTTTTTTTTGTTTGAATGATACTAACCTATAATAGACGTAAATCTAATAAAATCTATCAATAAGTAATGCTGATTGGCAATGTATACCACTTCTAAAGTGTTATTTATCAGCTTTTATATTTCAAATCGTATACTAATAATGGATTTTTGAAGCATTTATTGTCTTCGTTTCTCTTGATAAATACTTAGCCCATAGTCAAGCTTGGTGTTTAAGTGTGCTGTGACATATTTAATATTTAGTATCTTTTATTCTACTGTTTTTTGATGTGTGATAATCATTAGCATTATGATGGTTATCACTCATTTTTAGCTCAAAAACCTGTAAATAAGCAGACTGAGTGCGGTGTAATTCTTTCTATTCACTAAATTTATTGTCTAAAAATAATAATAATAATAAATATTTAAGTTATGAAAAGAATAGGAAAGTACTTAGTATTAAGCATTGTTTTGTTAATGCTGACCATAGTGTATTCAGCTTGTGAAAAAGAGGTTAGTAATCAAGGGGTTGTTGTTGATCAGTCTGAGCAAGAATATTTGTTGATTGAATTTGAGCACACGGGTTGTTTCGGAACATGTCCTATTTATGATATTCAGTTATTGCCGGATGGCAAGGTTTATTATAATGGAAAGATGTATACTGACTTTATTGGAGAAAAAGAAGGGAGTATAAGTCAAGATGCTCTCTGGGAGATTTATGCCGCCCTTGAAGCCGATAACATCATTCCTGTTGATACCAGTCACAACGATTTGGGAATTGATTTACCAAGGACTAAATTTCGCTACTATACTGAGAGTTATGATAGCTATGAAGAACTTATTTGTATGGGAACCTGTCAACAAATGTATAATGACCGACTTCTAATCATTGAAGAAATTCTTTTAAAAGCAGTAGTTTGGGAGTGAATTAGTTCTGTGAAAATAATCCTGATGTCTTCGACATCTATTATTTAGCATTCATGAGTCCAATTCGAATAAATTTGGGTCTTTGTATAGGATTATGCACTTCGTGAATGATCCCTAAATGTGGTTGCTTTAAACAAATCTCAAATGCTTCACATTTATGGTCTTTCCTCTTTCTATACCTCCATTAAACTTGAAGGTACATAAAGAGAAAATCCCACGAAAGCGGGATTTTGTATTGCAGAGAGGAAGGGGACAGTAACCTGCCCTCAAGCTCTGTGTTTTCAAGGCTTTACAAAAAACAATCTTCTACGGACACCATACGGACACTGATGCAGAATAGTAGTCTTATGACAGTAAATATAAACAATTATTTGGTGTTTGCAAATAGCTCTAAAAGCTCCCCAGAAATCTTATCCTTTAAACGAATTCCTCCATATTCTTCCAACCAAATATTCAGGAATCCCATTTTACAAAGATTTTCATCTGACTGTTGGTTTGGACTACTATGTAAAATTTCCCAAAGTCAGTTTGTAGCTCATCTGATGATGTTGGGAATTCCGGAGACATTGACCATGTAAAAACGGAAATGATTGACCACTCCATTGTAGTTAATTTAAATTGTCTGAACCGGTGATGTGGTTAAAGTTTTGAAAATTTAATTCAAATGAAAATGACTGGTCAACTTAAACCGGAATAGGGTAGTCAGTATGACCGGAATTTCCAGTAGCCTTAAATAGCTAAAGAGTTAAATTGTTAAAAAGCGCGAATAACACGAACCCTGTAAGGATTGCTCTTACTGAGGCTGGCGTAGCTCGTGTAACCACCACTGAAACTGACGTACCACGCGCCGTTATTAGAGTACTCCGAGGAAGACCAATACCAATTACTCGCTATATTAAAAGTTTTTTCGAAAAGGCTTGTGAGGGAATAAAAAGGTTGTAATTTTGCAGCCGCTAAAACGAAGATCTGTGCCGATAACTCAAAACCTTACACCGTAAACTCAAAACCGCTTGTATGTCAGTTAATTATGTGCTAAATTAGTAATACAATTAAAAGCAGTTCAAGTAATATTCTGGGGGGGTATTATTTAGTTTACAAACAAAAAGGAGTCGTAAGGCTCCTTTTTTTTTACACATACAATTATCTAGTTGTGGTAGCCAGAAAATAAATTTAACATATAAATCAAGCGTATGGTTCTGTCGCATTAATATACCAAAAACAGATTATTTAGTTATGATTTAAAATTTCACTCTATGTTTAAGTACCACAGATACCCTAAATTCATTATTCTTCAAGCTGTTTATTTTAAGTTGGGGGTTTTTTCTATATTTGAATATCATCACAACTAAAGATTATGGAAAACAGAGTATCGGTAGATAAATTAACAAATAAAGGAACCTCAGAATTACCAATATATTATTATAAACAGATTCTATTTAGTGGAATTATTTATGATGCTGATATTGATGGAACTGTTTATTTAGAGGAGGCTATTAAAGATGGTTACAAAAATGGAATTGAAAAGAGGTGGTATGAAAATGGTCAATTAAGCGCTGAATTCAGTTATAAAGATGGTAAATGGGATGGATTAAGTAAACAATGGGATGAAAACGGTCAAATAAAAAAAGAAGAAAATTATAAAGAAGGTAAGTTAGATGGTGTATATAAAGTATGGTATGAAAATGGTCAATTACAATATGAAGAGAATTATAAAGATGGTAAAGCAGATGGGTTATGGGCAGATTGGTTTGAAAATGGTCAATTAAAATCTGAATGGAATTATAAAGATGGTTACAAAAATGGAATTGAAAAGAGGTGGTATAAAAATGGTCAATTAAGCGCTGAATTCAGTTATAAAGATGGTAAATGGGATGGATTACATAGAGAGTGGTATGAGAGTGGTCAATTAAAAAAAAGAGGGAAATTTAAAGATGGTAACTTAATTAATCAAAAAAAACACGATGAAAATGTAGTTTTAATTGAATAAACATATTACCACTCAACCCACACACCACAACCAAATAAGTTGGGGTTTTTTATTTGTCAAATTTTAAGTTCTTTCACCGTTTTACCTCCTACCCGATAAGCTCATTGACCCTATTGAGATAGTGTATTAAATCAGAGATGTAAAGAAGGGTGGGGCTATATACATAGTTATACCCTGCAATCCCTTCCCCGAAACCGAATTCTCAAAGGGGGTGGGCTATTTAGCATAAGACATCCGACTCACTTACCCAAACACTAAATAGTGCATTAGAATATAGTTATTGAACTACACTTAAAAGGAACGGATTAGCATTAAATAGGTAAATTGTTAAAAAGCGCGAATAATACGAACCCTGTAGGTATTGAACTTATAGAAGTTGCTCGAGTTACCAATACTGAAGTAGACGGACCACGCGCCGTTATTATAGCTCTCCGAGGAAGACCAATAAAAATCATTTTCAAAAGGGTACTTATTAGACTGATACATCTCTATTAACTCTTTTTTAGTAGGCAATCTCCCACTCTGGATGGTTTTCATATTTTTCCATTGCCTTATACCAAGTCATTAGTTCGAGCTCATCATAAAACTCCTTTGACGCCTGGTGTTCTTCATGAAATAACTGTTCGCATATTTCCTCCAAGTCTGAGTCCTTCTCATCTTGTAATATATCAGGATATATCCTATTGTTGTACCACTCATGAACGATACTTAAAACCTCATCTTCGGATAAACCTTTTTCTTTGATTATATCTTCATACATATCGGTTGTATTTTTTCTTTATACATGATTTAGTCATCCTTAATAAAGTTACGATTTTTAAAGCATATAAGAAATTTTAAAGCGTATTACTAAGTCAATTTCATCTTATTCTGTCGATGGTATGTGTCTCTTGAAATTTTTGCGGTCCTTTTCCGTAATTAAGGTAGATATGACTTGACTACTCTATTCTTAAAGACAGCTAAGAATTAAGTTAAAGTTGGTGCTATATTTTTTCTTTAACTCTACTCAATATTGTTTTGAAATGTGCTGTTAGTCTAATTTAATTTTTCAACTTGTTTGCATTTGTTATATGGGATAGGTATCCAAAAAACACTCATGCGGGTGGGCTATTTAGCATAAGACAACTCACTTACCCAAACACTATATAATGCATTAGAATGCTCTTATTGAACTACAATTTAGAAGGAACGGATGTATATATAATTAGAGTAAAGAAAAAAGCCACCCTCTCGAGTGGCTTCTCTTATTAATCCCCCCCAGGACTATGAAAAAACTTTACAATCTTTAAACGCCAAAAGTTTCCCAATTATTAGTCCATAATTCCAAATAACAATACGTTAACAAAACAAAAAAAGCCACCCTATTAGAGTGGCCTTTTCTTATAAATCGTCCCCTTCGGGGAATTCGTTAAATAGGTAAAGGGGTAAATTGTTAAAAAGCGCGAATAACACGAACCCTGTAGGTATAGCTCTTATAGACGTAGTAGTATATGGTGCCATTATCGAAATCGACGCTCCACGCGGTGCTATACTCATGCTCCGAGGAAGACCAATACAAATTGTTTAAAAACCCGCCTATATTGCCTTGTGAGCCACCATTTCCTATAGTATTATACATTTCATACAACTCATCTTTAGAAGGTAAATACCAATCTGTATAGCCTCCGCTTTCATTAGCTAATGCCTCAGTA
>Ga0207966_1000053_pt1 | contig 56838 bp, 65 predicted proteins | sample Knorr_S23_td_NAD_FD_185611 | JGI IMG/M metagenome (GOLD analysis project Ga0207966, IMG submission 185611) | Marine microbial communities from Southern Atlantic Ocean transect - Knorr_S23_td_NADW_ad_2500m_LV_B (SPAdes) (version 2) | ecosystem: Environmental > Aquatic > Marine > Oceanic | place...
ACTTGTGTCCAATAATCCCGCGGAACATTAATTTGAGCCGGCGCCGAACCCCTGATTGCTTTCTCAATAACTCTGTTCAATACTTCCGCCATGCGAGAAGGATCGCGCACTTCTTCCTGATAGCAAACCATATCTTTAAATAAGTTCATTTGTTCAACTTCCTGAAATCCGCCCTGGCCAATTGTTTTGTTGGCCGCCTGAGGAGTTACAAGAAGCATGGGTGTATGATTCCAATATGCTGTTTTAATTGGCGTTACAAATCCCGTGACACCGGGTCCGTTTTGAGCAATACACATGGCTATTTTCCCTGTTGAACGTGTGTACCCATCAGCTATTAATCCGCCATTTGACTCATGCGCTACATCCCAAAAAGTAATACCAGCTTTAGGAAATAAGTCTGATATAGGCATAAAGGCCGATCCTATGATGCCAAAGGCATGTTTAATGCCATGCATCTGCAAAACTTTTACAAAAGCTTCCTCGGTATTCATTTTTGCCATTATCTTATCTCCTGTGATTCATTGGTAATAATTTTATTGAACAATATAGAGTTTAATCTGTTTAAATCCAAATTTGGATTATAATATAATATAATAATTATCCACTGATATTTATGGCCAAAGCAGACAAACATCCCAGCCCTTCTATGCTTAAGGATCCTTCTCCAAGTGAAAATCAAGATGCCAATTTAAAAGGCCAGGAAATCATAAAGTTTATAGCCAAAACACTTCCTCATAAACCCGGGGTGTATCAGATGGAAAATGAACACGGAAAGATTCTTTATATTGGAAAAGCTAAAAATCTTGCAAAACGTGTAATAAACTACACATCCTTAAATAATTTATCACGCCGCTTACAGCGTATGGTGAGCATGACAAAAAAGATGGATTTTTTTGTTACCAATACTGAGATTGAGGCACTGTTGCTAGAGTGCACGTTGATTAAACGGCATAAACCACGTTTTAATATCATTTTGCGTGATGATAAATCTTTCCCCTACATACTGATAAACAAAGAGTATAATTTTCCGCGCATTCAAAAATATCGCGGGGCTAAAAAATTCAAGGGGGATTATTTTGGACCGTTTGTGTCTCCCTCCGTTGCCGATTCCACATTAATATCCTTACAAAAGGCATTCTTGTTACGAAGTTGTTCGGATTCAATTTTTAACAACAGAACCCGACCCTGCTTGTTATACGATATCAAGCGATGTAGCGCTCCTTGTACCCAATACATATCAAGGGACAAATACATTGAAAGCATACAGGATGCGAAAAAATTTTTAGGTGGAAACACCAAGAAAATTGAATCAAAATTAAAAAAATTAATGCTTAAGGCAAGTTCCAGTCAAATGTTTGAAGAAGCGGGACGACTACGTGATCGGATTAAGTCCATTAATCAAATTCAAAAATATCAATCAGTGTATATTAGGGATATGCGCAACATTGATATTTTTGCCATTAAAATCCTAGAGGGGAAAAGTTGCATTCATGGAAAATTTTTTCGTAATGGCAGTAACTATGGCAATAAATCGTTCTTTCCCGTGCATGACATTAATGCTCAAGAAAATGAAATTTTGGAATCTTTTTTATATCAATTTTATGCTGATAAGGATGTGCCGCCAAAAATTCTCATCAATAAAAACCCTAAACTGTTTAAAGATGTTGAAAAAATACTGAATATTAAAAACAAACTAAAAACGAAAATCATACAACCGCAAACAGGGGAAAAGTTCCGTCATATCCAATTAGCGGAAAAAAATGCCAGTGAAAACATTAAACTAAAAAAAGCAAGTTTAGAAAACCATCACGAAGCTCTAAAAAAATTAATAAAATTATTCAATTTGAATGAAGTACCTAACCGCATTGAAGTATACGACAATAGTCACACCTTTGGTAAAGAGTCTGTTGGGGTAATGATTGTGGTAGATAGTGAGGGCTTTAGTCCAAAAAATTATCGTAAATATAATATTCGTTACGATGATAAGGCAACCAATCCCGCAAGTGTTGATGATTATTACATGATGAAAGAAGTTTTAAGTCGACGATTAAAAACAAAAAAAGATAAAGAAGGAGTCATTATGCCTGACATTATCATAGTGGATGGAGGACGAGGTCAGTTCAATGCAGTCGCAAAAGTATTGAATGATAACCAGCGGGATACAATTTCTTTAATGAGTGTTTCCAAGGGAAAAGAACGAAATGCTGGACGCGAAATTATCCACCTTAATAACAGAAGCTTAACATTACAACCAAACGATCCACTTTTATTTTTTATACAGCGGATACGTGATGAAGCGCATCGTTTTGCCATCACAACGCATCGCTCACGACGAGGAAAAATGTCCGTTCAATCCGTTTTTGATGAATTGCCAGGAATTGGACCCAAGCGAAAAAAAATGCTGATACTGCACTTTGGTTCTATACAAAAAATAAAAAATGCCACAAAAACAGACTTGGGATCAGTAAAAGGTATACCTAAGCGAACCATAGATCAAGTTTATGATTTTTTTCATAGTCATTAATTTAAACTTAGTCTAAAAAATCAATTGAATGAAACTAAATCTATCAAACATTCTCACCATATGCCGCATATTGGTAATCCCAATTATCGTTGCGTTGATATATTTAAAGAGCCCATATTATGGTTGGTTGGCTTTTATCTTATTCTGTCTTGCCAGCATAACAGATTACTTTGATGGGTATCTAGCGAGAATACGGAATGAAGTTTCCAATCTTGGAACATTCCTTGATCCCATTGCCGATAAATTATTAGTTGCCTCGGTAATTTTGATTTTAACTTCAAAAGAGGTAATCACTGATTGGGAAACTATTCCCGCACTTATTATTTTATTACGGGAAATCGCCGTTTCAGGCTTAAGAGAATACCTTGCGGGCATTAAAGTAAGCGTGCCTGTATCCAAGATCTCAAAGTTAAAAACATCGCTGCAATTAATTGCCTTAGCAATATTAATTCTCAGTGAAAGTGGGATTTCTTTTATTCCAATTTTGTTTATTGGTAAAATTGCTTTGTGGAGTGCTGCCATATTGACCTTATATACAGGGTATGATTATTTAAGATCAGGATTGAAACATTTTTAATGAAAATTAGATATTTTGCCTGGTTAAAAAATATTACCAATACTGATTCAGAAGAGTTTAATGAACCATCAATCCGTGATGTTGATTCCTTAAAAATATTTCTCTGCAATAAGTATCCCAAACTCGATCCATATATCAATAAGGAAAAAATTGTCCGCATCGCAATTAACTTAGAATATACTACCACGAACGACAAACTTTCATTTAGTGACGAAGTTGCTTTATTTCCACCGGTCAGTGGTGGTTAATGATTAAAATTCAAAAAGAAGATTTTAATTTGGAAAATGAAATTTCTTTTATTAAATCACAGCATAGCAATATTGGGGCTGTATCCACTTTTGTAGGATATGTAAGAAATATTAACGATAAAAAAAATGTTACATCAATTGACTTGGAAGTATATCCAGAAATGGCAGAAAAATCACTCTTGGAAATTTGTGATCAAGCAAAAAAAAATTGGAAACTTATAGATATTTTAGTTATTCATCGGTTTGGGGCACTTAATGTAAATCAAAAAATAGTTTTAGTAGCGACATTTGCCATTCATCGACATGACAGCATGGCTGCCTGTAATTATATCATGGATTATTTAAAACAAGATGCACCATTTTGGAAAAAAGAATATTATGACAATGATTACAAATGGCTACAAAATACTACAAAGACGATTTAACTAAATTTGTAAAATCATTCATCAGTTTATAAGTAGCGGTATTATTGCCAGTGTTATAGGTTATTGCATCGATAGACTTAATTGGGGTAATTTCCGCTGCGGTACCCGTTAAAAAAGCTTCTTCATATCCATTAATTTCATCAGGAAGAATATGTCGCTCGGTTAAATTCAAACCTTTATCCCTTACCAATTCAATGACAGTTTGACGCGTTATTCCATTTAGAAAACAATCAGGAATTGGGGTGTGAATATTGTTACCTTTAATAAAAAAAATATTTGCACCCGTTCCTTCGGCTACATAACCTCGGTAATCCAACATTAGAGCATCGTGATACCCTTTTTTTTCAGCATACTCCTTGGACATTGTACATATTATATATGGACCAGATGCTTTAGCTTCATAAGGAGCCGTATCTGGGGCTGGGCGTTTCCATGGAGAAGTAATAAGCTTAAGGCCCGATAATTTATCCTCTAGCTTATAATATGAGGCCCAATCATCCCAAGCAGCAATAGCTACATTGATATCAGCTCTTGAAGTTGAAAGTCCCATTTGCTGACTTCCTCTCCACACAACAGGCCTTACATAACAATCAGCGTAATTCATTTTTGCAACCAAATTATTCTTAGCAGCATTGATCTCCTCCTCACTGTAAGGAATGGTCATGCCAATAATTTTAGCAGATTTAAAAAGACGTTTAGTATGTTCCTCAGATTTAAAAATTTTCCCATTGTAGGCTCTCTCTCCCTCAAAAACCGCGCTCGCATAGTGCAATCCTTGAGTGATAATGTGAGAAGTTGCATTTTGCCAAGGAACAAAAGACCCATTCATCCAGATCCACCCTTCTCTCTTATCAAATGCTTTATCCATTATACATAAATGTTGAATATTTTAATGACAAGTGAGTATCAGTGATGCATAATTAAGTCAATATGACTGACCTAAATAAATTGTTAACTCCGCTGTTTTTAAGTGACAAAGAAATTCGAAAAATTATCGAATTAATTTTTTTTTCTTATCGTGATTTTACTTCTGGTCCTGACGAAATTCTGGACAAAATCAACTTTGGACGCGCTCACCACAGGGTAATATATTTTGTGGGGAAAAGAGAACAAATTACCATCCGTAATTTACTCTCCATACTTCAGATTACCAAACAAAGCTTGTCCCGGGTACTAAATCAATTGGTAAAAGAAAAATATATTATAGTATCCACAGGGAATGATAAACGAACTAAAAACCTTTCTTTAACGAAAAAAGGAATGGAGCTCGAAGAAAAATTAACTACCATACAAACTAAAAGGATCAGGAATGTTATTAAAAATGCAAAGGAGGATGATATTAATGGATTTAAAAAAATATTATACGCAATGATCGATAAAAACAATCAAATACAATTTGATAAACTGAATATGTAGTGTCTCGATGTCAAAAAGCATTTTAATTGTTGACGATGATAAAAGGCTCAGAGAGTTGTTAGAGGATTATCTATCAGAGAAAAAATACAAAATATTTTTATGTGAAGATTTTGCAGATGCAGAAGAAATTTTAGAGTATTTTGTCTTTGATCTTATCATTGTTGATCGAATGATGCCATCGGGTGATGGGATAGACTTAATTAAAACAGTTAAAGATAAAAGTAATACACCTGTTATTTTATTAACTGCTATGGGTGAAACAGAAAGCAGAATTGCAGGACTAAAAATCGGTGCCGATGATTATTTATCTAAACCTTTTGAACCAGAAGAACTATACTTGCGCATTCAAAAACTATTAGCTTTATTCAAAAATGATGCAATTGATAATAAATCATTTATTTTTGGCGATTTCGTCTTTAATATTACCACTCTTCAATTAAAGAAAAACTCTAAGATTGTTTATTTGACTGAAGGTGAAAATAAACTTTTATTAACATTGATTAATAAAAACAATGCAATTGTTTTAAGGGAAGAGTTGGCAGAAAGTGATTATGACGAAAGTGAACTCAGAAAAGTTGACGTTCAAGTAACAAGGCTACGTCAAAAAATTGAGGAAAATCCAAAACAACCTCGCTTTATCAAAACTATAAGAGGCAAAGGGTATAAATTAATCTGTAACGAAATATGATATATAAAAAAATTATTCCCTCTTCTCTACTTGGTCGTTCTTTAATTATTGTATTTGCACCGATTTTAATTTTAGTTGTTCTAACCACTTTTATTTTTTATCAAACATCGTGGAGTATAATCTCAAAACGCCTAGCTCAATCCGTTGTCGCTGATATTAATGTGATTGTAAAACTCATTGATCAAAATTTAAAAACCGAAGCTATCCAGATAGCTAAGAAAGATTTCAAAATGGACGTCATATACAAAAAAGATACAGACTTAAACCCTTTATCTTTTCGACCTCAAAGGGGCATTTTAACCAGACGACTGCAGCAATCTTTAGAAGAACTGGAACGACCTTTTTTTTATGACTTAAGTAATTTAGAAAAAGGCGCTGCTATAGCTATTCAACTCAATAACGATTTACTAATAATCAGCGTACATAAGGACAGATTATATAATGAATCAGCTTTCGTTTTCTTATTATGGATGTTCTTTGCTTCACTAATACTCTTGTTGCTTTCATATTTATTTATGAAAGCTCAAATACGACCCTTGAAACGATTAGCTATCATTGCAGAAACACTTGGACGAGGACTAGATGCACCCGAATTAAAAGTGTCTGGATCTCTTGAAATTAGACAAACAACAAATGCTTTTAATCAAATGCGCACAAGAATTAAAAGATTCTTAAAACAGCGGACTGACATGTTAGCTGGTGTTAGTCATGATTTACGCACACCTCTTACAAGAATGAAACTGCAATTATCCTTAATGAAAGATGATGATGCAAAAAAAGAATTAGAATATGACATTAAAGAAATGACAGCAATGTTAAATAGCTATGTAAGTTTTGTTAGAGGAGAAACTCCGGAGACAATAGAAAATATCCAATTAAATAATTTAATCAAAAATATTTGCCAAAATCTTGATAGAGAAAAATATGAAATAACAGAAACATATAGCAGAAAAATCGATACATCTGGACGACCTTTGCAAATCAAACGTGCAATACAAAATATTTTGGATAATGCAAGACGTTATGCTTCCAAAATACAAATAGATGTTTCTGCAAACAATGATGAATGTTTTATCTCCATTTCAGATAATGGACCTGGCATACCTGAAAAAAATTATGAAGATGTTTTTAAGCCTTTTTTTACTTTAGATCCTTCACGTAACAAAATGAAAGGAGAAAGCGGATTGGGAATGACTATTTCAAGAGACATAATTCGATCGCATGGTGGAGATATCAAACTTTCTCCATCCTCGATAGGTGGGTTAAAAACTGTAATTAATCTTCCCATATAATTAAAAAAGCTTACCGCCATTTTTTATCTTAAAATCAGGTGTGACTAATATTGGTTCATTGTTTTCATCAGGAAATCCCAATACCAAAACTTCAGACATAAATTTTCCAATTTGCTTAGGCGGAAAATTAATAACAGCTGCAATTTGCTTATTTAATAATTCACTTGAATCATAATTACCCTGTAATTGTGCTGAACTTTTTTTGATTCCAATTTTTTCACCAAAATCAATAGTTAAGACTATTGAAGGTTTTTTAAGAGTATCATGTTCTGCTGCCTCAATAATAGTTCCTACACAAATCTGAACTTTGGAGAAATCATCATAGGAAATCAAAGACATGGAATCATTGAAAAAATTTAAGAATGCTTCCAGCTTTATTCAAATTGCTATCTAGAGATGTCATAGTTTTTTCTAAGGAAGTGCTGTCATCTTTCATCCAAATTAAAAAAGTTGAGCAATAAATTATTAAGATGCCTTTTAACCGTAATTGCCCCCTTAATCCTCTAACTGAAATATTGGCATAATTTGCTATTAAAATCATACTATCCAATAGATAGGGCAATAAAAAAATCAATTTTTGAGGTTTGCTCTTAAGAGAGTTGAAAATTGACTGTAAGGCCTTTCGATTTTTTTGCAAAATATCGAAACGCATCATTATTATTTCAAAAATCATGTCTTTCCGATTAGATTGTTCAATTCCTCTGACACTCAATGAAAGGTCATGGTCGAAATAAGCATTAATGTTTCTTAATAATACATGTTTATTCTTTATCTCATTATCAAATATTTTGATTTTTGATTTTTGTTTTACTTCGTTGATTGACAATGAATTCCATGATTTTTTTGATAATATTTTTAGTGTTACTTGTGCTATTTTAATTAATTCTTGTCTCATTTAATTTATTTGCTTAGTGCATTAGCACGCAAAAAAGCAGCTTTTACAGCTTTTTTTAATTTGTTATGAAAATCGTTATTTTTTTTTAATATATTTAAAGCCGCCTCTGTTGTTCCTCCTTTAATTGCTATATTGTTCGCCAATTCTTCCGCACTTTTCTTTTCTTGCAATAATAAATTAACTGAACCGGAAACAGTTTGACGAATCAATTTCTTTGTACTCTTCTTTCCCAATCCCAATTGCAGGGCAGCTTTCTCGAATGCATCTATAAATAAAAAAACATATCCTGGACCACTCCCTGAAATAGCGGTCACCTTATTAATTTCTATTTCTTTCTTTAACCACAAAGTCAGTCCAACTTTGGAGAAAAGTAACTCAATTTTATTTTTATTAGTACGAGATACGTAACGATTAGAAACCATACAGGACATACCCTGGTCAATAATTGCGGGCATGTTCGGCATCACACGAATAAATTGGTTCCGTAAAGGTAAAAATTGATTAAAAAAATTAATTTTTTTACCAGCAATAATACTTATAAAAACCGCCGATTTTTTAAATTGAAGTGATACAAATTTTTCTAAAACTCTTTTTGCAATTTGGGGTTTAACAGCAAAAATAATAATATCAAATAATAAGAAACCTCTAACTTGATTCAAAGTCTTAAAAGCATGGATCTTTTTATTGAGCCTTTTATTAATATTTTTATACTGAGCTGGATCTACAACAAAAAAATGATTATTAGTTTTTGATGACCACGCTGTTAATAAAGCTGAACCCATATGTCCACAACCAATTAATAAAATATTATTCATACATAATGAATAAAATATAACTCAAAAATGTAAAGTTATTAGGCGCTACCTATTGTGTCAAATGTGCTGACACTTAAAGCATTACTAGGCAAACTATCATCAAATAAAACAAGTTGAAAAGCAGGATAATATTTTTCACACTCGTAGATGGCAATATCAACCAAATCTTCTAATTGATGTTGAAGCATTTCATTTTCTGGCAAAGATAAGACTGTGTGCCTATATGCCGGAATACCATTTTTTTTAGTTATATCAAAATGACCAATCCATAGTTTTTCATTGATGAGAGCTAGTAATTCATGTGCAGACTCATATTTAGATTGCGGAAATTTGATATCAAAAGTAACTGTAAAACTTATAGCTCTAATCTGCTCAGACCAAGTAAAATAAAGCCGATACTGACACAATTGGGTGGTGATCTCAGCTACCAACTCACAATCATCTGATCTACTAAAACTCCATTTCTTACCATGTATAACATCCTCAACAATATCTATGGGATTTAGTACAAAATTCTCTGGGTCCATACTTTATCTAGTACTATATATATTTTTATATACTAGATTTAGTTGTACAAAATTATTGAAGAGTTTCGCAACAATAATTAAACAATCCAGAGAATATATGTGAATAAATCTTATTTTAGGCCTTTTTTTTCACAACTTTCATTTTTTTCTTTTTAAACTATAGGTTCTTTTTTTGAGGTGATTTCCTCTTTTTCTTTAAATTCTGGTTTTCAATGATGAGTTTTTGAACAAGCTTTTTCAAAACCTCAAATTCATCTCTTCTGACAAGATTCATCTTGTTAATGATTTTATTAACACGGAGACCTACTATTGTTTCGACTTCTTTTTTGACACCAGAAAAAGTGCCCATCGCATCAACTGCAATTTTTGATAAATCTGATAAAATTTTTGATTTATTAACCATCTTATTGATTTTAGTTTAATTAAATATAATGATTTTAATACATCCTTCAATAGATCCTGTCATTTTTTCTTTTAATTTTTTAGAAATTCGGTGGTATGGACTCGCATACGTTGCTGCATTTATCATTGGAGGGTATCTAATTAAATTCTTTAACCAACGATATCCCTCTACCCTAAATCGAAAACTAATTGATGATTTTTTTGTATGGGCCATTATTGGTGTTATTTTTGGCGGTCGTATTGGATATGTATTTTTTTACCAAATAGAAAATTTTATTAAAGATCCAATATATATTTTTTATATTTGGAAAGGGGGTATGTCATTTCATGGTGGCCTAGCAGGAATGACTCTAGGTGTTTATTTATTCTCTAAAAAAAATAATATTAATTTTTTTGAATTATCAGATCTTGTTTCTCTTGTAACTCCTATAGGACTATTTTTTGGACGAATTGCGAATTTTATTAATATTGAACTTTATGGACGTGTAACAAACTTTCCTTTTGCAATGATCTATCCTACTGTTGACAATTTACCGAGACACCCTTCCCAACTGTATGAAGCTTGCTTTGAGGGAATAATATTATTTTTAATTTTATTTATTTTTTTTATACGCAATTATTCAAAGCAACAATTTGGAATGTTATCAGGATTATTTTTATTATTATATGGAGTATTTAGATTTCTAATAGAATTTTTACGAGAACCAGATGAACACTTAGGATTATTTTTAAAGTATTTTTCTATGGGTCAATTACTTTGTATTCCTCTTATTGTTGTTGGAATTTTGATTTATTTAAAAAAATATCAATCCCATGATTAAAGAAAGAATTATTAAGAAAATTCTTGATAATAACCAGTCTATAACAATTGAAAAATATATTGAATTTTGCTTGTATGATAATCATGGGTACTACACAAATAACAATATAGTAGGTAAATCAGGAGACTTTATCACAGCTCCTGAAATATCGCAGTTATTTGGTGAAATAATAGGATTGAGCATCTACTCATTATGGAAAAATATTATTAATCAATCATTCAACCTAATTGAACTTGGTCCAGGAAAAGGAACATTGTTAATAGATATTCTTAATATCACCAAAAAATTTCCAAAATTTCAGAAATCTCTCAATATTAAACTCATTGAAATTAATGATGATTTAATTAAACAACAAAAATATAACTTAAAAACTAATGTATTGCATACTAAGAATATAAAATGGGTAAAGGACTTAACTAGTCTCTCACCCAACCCAGCTATAATTTATGCAAATGAATTTCTTGATTGTCTGCCTATAAGACAATTTCATCATAATAATGGTACTTGGGTGGAAAAAATGGTTAACTTTAATAAAGAAGATGAAGCATTTTTTACTGAAAATAAAATAATTCAAGACCCTGCAACATTATCATTTTTAAATAAGCAGGATCATAATAACATTTTAGAAATATCGGAACAAAGGGATAATTATTTTCATCAAATCTGTAAATATTTACGCAAGTTTGGTGGAGTTAGTTTAATTATTGATTATGGATATTATGATAATCCTAATAACTTTACTTTACAATCAATAAGTAATCATCAACGCACAAATATTTTTGACAATCCAGGAACTCAGGATATTACATCGTTGGTAAATTTTAAAAGGCTAATTGAAATTGCAAAGGGGCATAATCTTAATATATATACTTTCTGTTCGCAAAAAGAATTTTTACTGTCTCATGGTATAGAAAAAAGAAAAAATATAATTTTAAAAAAATGTAACAATAAACAAAAAGATATAATTGAAAAAGGCTACGAAAGATTAATTGATGAAAAAAATATGGGCTCACTATTCAAAGTCCTAATTGTTACTAGATAAAATGAAAATCAACTATTACATGCATAAAAAATTAAATATTTCAGATATTGGTTATGGATTTTTTACAAAAAATTGGGGCTTGTCCATTGATAATCATGCATCTCTTAATTGCAGTCACAATACAGACGATGATCAAAATGTCGTAAATAAGAATATTAATATTGCGAAAAAAAAATTGGGTTTGGATAAAAGCAAGTTAAAATTCATTAGCCAAACTCATTCAAATCAAGTTGCTATAATTGATAAGAACAATTTTTCCTCTACAGTGGAGGCTGATGGAAGTATTACTCAAGATAAAGATATTAGTCTTGCAGTTTTAACAGCAGATTGTTGTCCTATTTTTATTTATGATAGTGACATTAATTTTATTTGTTGCCTGCATGCTGGCTGGAAAGGTTGTCTGTTAAATATTGTTGGGTCTGCACTAGAACAAATTCAAACAATACAATCAAATGTTAATAAAATTTTTGCCATTATTGGCCCATGCCTAAATAAAGCAAACTTTGAAGTCAATACTGATTTAAAAGAGCAATTTGTTATAAAAAATTCAAATTATGATAAATTTTTCACTAATATGAAAAAAACTAAGAAAACTCTTTTTGATATGAGAGGATTAATACAATTTCAATTCAATAAAAATTTGGTTAATAATGTTTACCATATCAATTTTGATACTTATGAGAATGAAAATCTATTTTTTAGCCATCGTCGCTCAACCCACGATAAAACCTTACCGACAGGAAGAATGATCAATATTATAGGATTTAAAAACAACATTTAATGTAAAATTTTTAATCTTGATCTATTAAAATTCTGCTATAATGAAAGGATAATTAAAAAGATGAAGATTATTTCCTGCAATAGTAATACGGTGCTTGCAGAAGCAATAGCTTCCTACATTGGCGTTAATTTATCAGATGCCACAATAAAAAAATTTGCAGATGGTGAAGTTTTTGTAAAGATTAATGAAAATATTCGAGGAGAAGATCTTTACATAATTCAGTCAACTTCACCCCCTGTAAATGATAATTTAATGGAATTACTAATCGCTATTGATGCTTCAAAACGTGCTTCTGCAAAAAGAATTACCGCCGTAATTCCTTACTTTGGATATGCTCGCCAGGATAGAAAAGATGAAGGCAGAACTTCAATTTCAGCAAAGTTAATTGCAAACTTAATAACTTCTGCAGGTGCTAATAGAGTTGTAACAATTGATTTACATGCTGGTCAAATACAAGGTTTCTTTGATATTCCTCTTGATAATCTATTTTCTGTGAATGCGTTAATTGAAGATATGAAAAAAATAACAGATAAAAGAAGTGAACTAGCTATAGTGTCTCCTGATGTTGGGGGGGTGATAAGGGCTCGTGCGTTTGCAAAAAGAATAAATGCATCATTAGTTATTATTGACAAAAGAAGAGAAAAAGTAGGGGAATCAGAAGTGATGAATATTATTGGCGATGTAAAAGATAAAACATGTGTTATTCTTGATGATATTGCCGATTCAGGTGGCACTCTCTGTAATGCTGCAAAAGCACTGAAAAACAATGGGGCTCAAGAAATATATTCTTACATTGTCCACGGTGTCTTATCTGGCGATGCTTTAGAAAGAATTAAAGGTTCAGATATTAAAGAATTAATATTAACTGACACTATTCAGGCTACAGAGTCAGTAAAAAATATAAAAAATATTAGACATATCAGTATCGCTCCTTTAATGGGTGAGGCGATTAAGCGGATCCACAGTGATTCTTCTGTATCAGCTCTGTTTGATTAACTTTTGAATACTAAAAATATGGAGAACATTAAAGTAATTGCTAGATCAAAGGATAGTGGATCAACTAAGTCACTCTTAAAAAAGGGAATGGTGCCGGGCATCATATATGGCAAAAATTCTGAACCTTCGCAAATTGTTTTTGAAGATAAGGCTCTTCAAAAATTAATGCACTCAGGTGTTTTCTATTCTAAAATCATCAATCTTGATGTTGAAGGGAAAAAAGAAAAGGTTTTACCCAAACAATTACAATATCATCCGGTTACAGATAAATTAATTCATTTTGATTTTTTACGTGTCCAAGATGATACAAAAGTGACTGTAGAGATCGAAGTAGAATTTCTTAATAGAGATATTTGCCCAGGTTTAAAACAAGGGGGGGTATTAAACTTGGTTCGTCGAGTGGTTGAACTTAGTTGCAATGCCAATAATATACCTGAAAAATTACAATATGATTTAGTTTCAGCAGAAATTGGTGATGCCATTAAAATTAGTAATATTGAATTGCCTGACGGAGTTAAGCCAACTATTACAGATCGTGATTTTGTGGTAGCAACTTTGGTTCCACCAACAATTGAAGTAGAAGAAGAACCTACACCAGAAGAAGAAGTTGAAGGAGAAGCAATTGAGGGCGAAACTGAGGAAGGTACTGATTCTAAAGAAGATCAGGATTCAGGGGATTCTTCCGAAGATAAAAAAGCTGAGCCTGCTGAAGATAAGCCTAAATAAGCAGACAATTTCAATTTCTACATTTATATAAACATTATGTGGTTAATTTGTGGATTAGGAAATCCCGGAAAAAAATATTTTTTGACCCGTCACAATGTAGGTTTTGATGTAGTTGACTCTCTCATTGATAAAAATAATTGTGAATTAATAAAAAAAGACAGAAAAAAAGAATTATATAAAGGTACTATTGATAATAACGAGTGTTTATTTTGCAAACCTTTGACCTATATGAACATTTCGGGACAACCCATAAGAGAAATAGTAAATTTTTTTAAAATACCCAAGTCTAAAATTATTGTGATTCACGATGATCTAGACTTGGCTGTAGGAAAGATAAAAATAAAAATTGGGGGAGGTAATGGTGGACATAACGGTCTATTAAGCATTGATGAAGCGATTGGCAAAAACTTTAAACGACTAAGAATAGGTATAGGTCATCCTGGTTCAAAAGATTTAGTATCCCCTTATGTTTTAAAAAAATTCTCCAGAAAAGATAGAAAGTTTATTAATAATAAAATTGAATTACTCACTAAATATTTTTCTCTAATTTTTGAAAATAAAAGTTTGTTATTAACTAAGATTTCATTGGAACAAGATAGTGGGATTTAACTGCGGAATTGTTGGACTTCCTAATGTAGGAAAATCAACACTATTCAATGCTTTAACTAAATCAAATAAAGCTAAAGCAGCTAACTATCCTTTTGCAACAATAAAGCCTAATGTAGGACGTGTAGCTGTTCCGGATAAAAGGCTACAACAATTATCAAAAATTGGCAAAAGTGAAAAAACTATTCCTACTTACATTGATTTTATTGATATCGCCGGTCTTGTCAAAGGAGCTTCAACTGGAGGGGGGCTAGGAAATAAGTTTCTGGCACATATTCGGGAAGTTGATGCTATTGCTCACGTTGTTAGATGTTTTGAAGACACAAATATTACTCATGTTTCATCAAAAATTAATCCGATTGATGATATTGATACAATCTCTACTGAATTAAAATTAGCCGATCTTGAAATTCTTCAAAATATACTTGATTCATTAAAGAAAAAATCAAACAACGGTGAAAAAGAAATCAAAACTCAAATTGAGTTAATATCTGATTTGCAAGAGAGATTGAATAAGAATGAAACAATAAAGAATCTTGAATTAAACAAAGAAAGCTCATTCATTTACAAGTCATTAAATCTTATTACAACTAAACCTATGTTGTATATTTGCAATGTTGATAACAAATCTGTTATAAATGGAAATTACTTTTCCAATCAGGTTAAAGAAAAGGCAAAAAAAGAATTAAGTAAAACTGTTATTGTCTCAGCTGCAATAGAGTCACAGATTGCTGAATACAATAATGAAAATGATAAATTAGAATTACTAAAAGATATAGGATTAACAGAAACAACTCTTAATAAAGTTATTAGTGCTGGATATGATATCTTAAATTTAATTACATATTTTACATGTGGACCAAAAGAAACACGTGCATGGACTATCAATGCCAATACAAGAGCGCCAAAAGCTGCAGGGAAAATTCATACAGATTTTGAAAAAGGATTTATTCGAGCAGAAACGATTTCTTACAATGATTTTGAAGATTTGGGTGGTGAAGCAGCTTGTCGTGAAGCAGGAAAATTAAGGCAAGAAGGCAAAGAATACATCGTTAAAGATGGTGATGTAATGCATTTTCTATTCAATAATTAATGAATCTCTCTCCAAAGCCTTTTTTTCGATATATAAATAAATATTCCAAAAATTATAAAAAATAAAATTACTTTAATCCCTAAATTTTTTCTTACTTCTAACTCCGGCTCAGCTGACCATACAAGGAAAGTTGTAACATCTTCAGATAATTGAGGGAGTGTATTTTCTGTTCCATCATCATAATCAACATAACCTTCATCCAACGGTGGGGCCATTGCAATTTGATGCCCTTCTTTCCATTCATTATAATACATTCCTTCGCCAATTTCATAATCTTCAGGCGGCTCTTTGTATCCAAGTAAAAGATTATAAATATAATCAGCTCCGTGTTTTTTTGCTTTTGTAATAACAGATAGATCTGGAGGATATGAACCATTATTGTTCATTCTTGCTTCCTGCTCATTAGCAAAAGGAGAAACAAAGCGGTCTGATGGCCTTGCTGGACGTTCAAACATTTCTCCTTCATCATTCGGCCCATCTTGGACAGTATATTCAGCAGAAATCGCTTTTACTTCCTCTTCTGAAAAACCAATATCAATTAAATCTCTATAGTAAAGAAGAGACATTGAATGACATCCTGAACATACCTCTCTGTAAACTTTATATCCTCGCTGGATAGATGCTCTGTCAAATGTCCCTGTTATTCCACCAAATGACCATTCATGTTTAGGCATTTCAGTATCATTACCTGAGGCTAAGATACAAAAACTTGGCATTAAAAAAAGAAAAGTTAATAACAAAACTTTCATATTAATGCATTCCACTTTCATGTTCCGACTTTGATAAATTGTTGTCTTTTAAAATGTCACTAATACTTGCTGGAATTTTCTTAGGTTTCTCAAATTTTCCTATAAAAGGAGTAAGAATTAACAAGAAAACAAAATAATAAACAAGTCCTATTCTTGCAATGAGTAAATAGGTTCCTGCTGCCGGTTTCATTCCGACATAACCAAGAACAAAAAAATTGACAAAGAACAGCATCATGAACCACTTATAAACTGGCCTATAATTACAACTTTTTGTTTTTGATGTATCCAACCAAGGTAAAACAAATAAAATCAGAATAGCTGCAAACATTAAAACAACACCGCCAAGTTTATCTGGAATAGCACGGAGAATGGCATAAAAAGGCGCTAAGTACCAATTGGCGACAATATGAGACGGAGTTACCAATGGATCAGCAGGTATATAATTATCTACTTCCGCCATAAGGTTCGGACCAAAAAAAATTATAACTGAGATAGCTACCCCGCATACACAAACTGCAAGGGTATCTTTTACAATCATGTAGGGGAAAAAACTAACAGTATCACCTTTGGATTTTATGTCTATGCCTGCAGGATTGTTGGATCCATGCACATGTACAGCAACGACATGCAAACCAACAACACCAAGAATAACAAAAGGCAATACATAATGTAGGGCAAAAAAACGATTGAGTGTAGCGTTGCCAACTGTATAATCTCCCAATATCCAAGTTTTTAAACCATCCCCAACTAGAGGAATGGCACTAAATAAATTTGTAATTACGGTAGCACCCCAATAAGACATTTGACCCCAAGGAAGAGTGTAACCAAGAAAAGATGTGGCCATCATTAAAAGATAAATAAATACCCCTAATATCCAGTTCAATTCTCTTGGGTACTTGTAAGAACCATAATACATGCCTCTTAATATATGAATGTAGACAACAATAAAAAAGAATGCGGATCCATTGGAATGCATATATCGAAGAAGCCAACCATAGCTAACATCACGCATAATACGTTCCACACTATCAAAGGCCATATCAGTATGAGGTGTATAATTCATCGCCAAGAAAATACCGCTAACAATTAAAACAACTAATAGTATTGTCGCTAATGCACCGAAACTCCAAAAATAATTACAATTTTTGGGCATCGGATAATCTTTATATTCTTTTTCAATATACGATACGATAGGAAGGCGAAATTCTATCCAATTAAGAAATGAATTTTTGTATTTATGTTGTTCGGGTGATTTCTCCATATTATTGAAAACCTTATATCTTAAATAACATAAAAAATATTGATTTTTTATGTGCCCACTTGTCGCTTATTATGTTAATTTTTAATATGCGAATAGCTTTATTTGAACCAGACATTCCCCAAAATACTGGAAACATATTTCGTCTTGGCGCGTGTCTTGGCATACCTATTGATATTATCGAACCAACGGGCTACCTCTTTGATGACAAGCGTTTTCAAAGATCCTCTATGGATTACATCAAGTATACTGAATACAAAAGGCATTTGGACTGGATGTCATTTTATAACTGGTCTAAAGAAAATAATTACCGCTTAATATTGCTAACCACTAAATCTCAAAAAAAATATATTAATTATAAATTTCAATCTAATGATATTCTTTTATTTGGAAGAGAAAGTGCCGGTGTTACCCTATCAGTTCACGAAAGCGTTAATGAGCAACTAACCATTCCAATGGTTGAAGGTTTGCGATCCATAAATGTTAGTAGTGCAGTAGCTTTAGTAGTTGGGGAAGCGTGTCGTCAATTAAATTTACTTTAATTTACATAATTAAAACAAGGCTTCAATTTTATTGAGACATTTAGTGAGTCCAGGTTTATAATTATGTAAAATAAAATTTTCTTTGGTAGCCATAACCCAAAAATTTTTTTCTAATTTGTTATTATTGTTACAAAAAGAATGAATTGGAAATGGATTATCAAACATTTTTAAAATTTCTTTGCGAACTAATTCATTGGATAAATGTTGAAGAGCTCTCTTACAATAATTATGAAGAACTATCTCATCTTCCTTATTGATTTTTGGATTTTTAAAACATCCCAAAAATCTATAATAACGAAAGATACGCAAATAGTCTTCTTGAACTCTTTGCTCAACGTCACCAATAAACTGTAATTTTTGATCGGCTATGTGTTCTTGACCATTATAATAATCATGTAGAGTTCCATCACTTGATAAATATATAGAGTTCATTGTAAAATCTCTTCTTTGTGAATCTATCTTCCAATTTTTTGTATAACGAATATTTGTATGACGTCCCTGTTGATTTATATCTTCTCGCAAAGATGTAATTTCAAATTTTTGTTTATTTAAATGTGCAATCACAGACCCATATTTTTTTGCAAAATCATCATATAGTATTTTATTTTTTTCTAGTGTTGCAATAATTTCATCAGGGTGAGCTTTAATAGCTAGATCTATATCTGTAATCTTTCTTTGCATTAATAAATTGCGTACACATCCCCCAACAAACCTTAATTCTAAAGAAGCTTTTTCAAGAATCGTAATTATTTCTTTAACTTCTTTTCTTTTTAAAAAATGATTGATTAATTGTTGTATCATTTAAGGCATTATTTTTTATTTTTTACTTTATAGTGCAAGGCAAAATTATCAATAACCCGAATATTGCCAATATAAAAAGCAACAAACAATCGGTATTTTTCATACAAGGAAGCAAACGATAATTCTTTTTCATTCCTTACTTCGAGATAATCAATCTTGTTCACACCAACTTCCAGCAAATTTTTTTTTAATTTATCTAAAATTATTGATGTTACATTGTGTTTTAGTTCAATTAAATGTTCATAAATAAATTTAGCGGCATTATCTAATATTTTTTTTTCATGTGTAGAAAAATTCTTAAACCTGGATGAATAACTAATTCCATTTTTTAATCGAATGGATGGGCAAGCGTGTATAACAATAGGTAAGGCATTTTGCTGCACAAGTTTTTCAATTAATTTTAATTGTTGAAAATCTTTTTCACCAAAATACGCATGATCAGGTCGCGTTATATCAAATAAAGCTTTGACAACTGTTGTAACTCCATCAAAATGACCGGGTCGAAACTTGTCACAAAGAATGTCTCTATAATCTAAAATTTCTTTCTGACTTTTTAAGCCATTGGGATACATGTCTTCTTTTGAAGGGAAAAATAATGCATCACACTGTATTTTTTCAAGTTCAAATATATCTTTTTTTTCATCGCAAGGGTAGTTTTCAAAATCACTCTTGTTATCAAATTGTGTTGGATTAATATATATTGTTGCTAAGGAAAAAAAATTTGCTTCAATACATTTTTCTACAAGTGATTTATGCCCCTTATGAATGCTTCCCATAGTTGGAATTAAACCAATTTCTTGATCATTTTTTCGTATTTCGACTAAATGATTATCTAATTCTATCTTATTTCGTAATATTTTCATTTATGTTCCACTAACTAATTGACTTATACATCATCAATTAGTTATAGAGACCATTTTTTAGGTAGAACACATGAAAAGGACATATCAACCAAGCAGAATTGTGCGCAAAAGACGTCATGGCTTTCGTGCACGTATGGCAACAAAAGCTGGGAGGCAAATTATCAATCGTCGACGAGCTAAAGGAAGAGCCCAGCTAAGCACTTAACTGGCCAAATGGCCCTAAAAATTAATACTATCAAAAAACGCTCAACATTTATTTTTGTTAAAGAAAAAGGAAGATTTGTCCGAAGTAATAGCTTTAATGTTCAAATGCTTAAAGATACGACCCTGCAAGATATGATAAAAGTTGGTTATACAGCAACAAAAAGATTGGGAAATGCAGTAAAAAGAAATAAGGCTAAAAGATTAATGAGGGAGCTAACAAGAAAAGTTTTGCCAATATATGGTAAAATAAATTTTTATTATGTGTTAATAGCAAAAATCTCGATATTTGAAACGCCGTTTTTAGAGCTTGAAAAAGAATTAAAAAAAATAATTTCATGATTAAAATATTACTTAAAATTTCCATACTACCCCCCATCATGATTATAAAAACATATCAGTTAATTTTATCTCCCATTTTAAAAACAAACTGTCGTTATTTGCCAACTTGTTCTGAATACTCTCTTGAATCTCTAAAAAAACATGGGTTGATAAGAGGCTGTTATCTATCTTTTAAAAGAATGTTACATTGTCATCCTTTGGGAGGGCATGGTTATGATCCAGTCCCAGAAAAAATAAAAAAGAAAACTTAAATGGGAGAACAAAAAAATTTATTTCTTGCGATAGGATTATCAGTTGCAATCATAATAGTTTTCCAACTTTTATTTCCCCAGCAATCAGTTATGCCTCCCACTTCCACTAATGATATTGAGGAAATTCAACCAGCAACTTCGATTGACGACAATCAAGTGGTTTCAAGAACGATTATTAAGTCAAAAGAAGAAATAATTGTACTTAGTGATAGAGTAAATATCAAAAACTCATCCCTATCAGGTTCAATAAACTTAACTGGCGGCATTATGGATGACCTTGTTCTTTTAAAATACAAAGAAAGTCTCAATGATGATTCCAAAAACATTAATCTATTTTCTCCAGAAGAAACGACTAATCCTTACTACATTGAATTTGGTTGGAAAAAATTATCAAATAATTCTTCAGTGTTTGATTTACCCACGCGAGATACTCAATGGAGTGCAACCGCATCTAACTTAACCCCTAATTCCCCTGTCACTTTGGTTTGGACAAATAAACAAAATGTTACTTTTAAAATTCATTTTGAAATAGATGATAATTATTTATTCAACGTTTCTCAAATAATTGAAAATAACAGTTCTTCAAATATTGAGGTTTTTCCCTACAGATTAATTAAAAGAATTAATTTACCTGATACAATTAATTTTTTCATTCTTCACGAAGGACTAATTAGCCTTCTGAACGATGAATTGTTAGAAAAAGATTATGATGATTTGCAGGACGATTGCTCAACTACAACCAATGAAAAAAAATTATTCTGTGATCAAAAATCAAAGGGCGGTTGGCTAGGATTTACCGATAAGTACTGGATGTCAGCTCTAATTCCAGATCCTGATGAAACAATTAATGCAAATTACCGACATTCAAATAATGGAAAAGATGACTTTCGTGTTGGATACGTTGGAAAGGTTTTTGACATAAAACCTCATTCAACGCTCCTATATATAGGTAAAGTTTTTGCAGGCGCGAAAAGCCTTAAAATTTTAGATAATTATAAAAATAACAATAATATTACTCGTTTTACCGATGCAATTGATTGGGGCTGGTTTAGTTTTTTAACAAAACCAATCTCCTATTCTATCAATTGGTTCTATGGTTATGCCGGCAATTTTGGTTTAGCCATTATCGCCTTTACCATTTTAATGCGCCTAATATTGTTTCCCCTTGCTCACATCTCATTCAAATCAATGGCAAAGATGAAAAAACTTCAGCCAGAAATGCAGCGTCTAAAAGAAACCTATCCAGATGATAGAAAAAAAATGCAACAAGAATTGATGGCTCTTTATAAGCGAGAAGGAGCTAATCCTGTTGCTGGATGCTTACCACTAATTGTGCAAATTCCTATTTTCTTTTCATTATACAAAGTTCTTTTTTGCACGATAGAAATGTATCATGCCCCATTTTATTGGTGGATACATGATTTATCTGCTCCTGATCCACTAGGTGCTCTAACGTTATTTGGAATAATTTCTTGGGATGTTCCGGCATTTTTATCAATTGTTAACATAGGAATACTCCCAATCTTTATGGGCTTTACAATGTGGTTGCAACAGAAACTTAATCCGGCTCCAACGGATCCAACTCAAGCTAAAATTTTTAAGTTTTTGCCATTTGTTTTCACTTTTATCCTTGCAGGATTTGCGGCAGGCCTAGTCTTATACTGGTCGGTAAATAATATACTGTCCATTTCTCAACAATGGATTATTCAACGAAAAATTTTAGCAAAAAATGAATGATGGCAAAAGATCACTAAATTTATTTTTTTCTAAAAATAATTTTATTGGCTCTTTCAATGCCGTTGATCTTATTCCAAACAACAATGTGCCCGAATGTTGTTTTGTTGGAAGATCAAACGTAGGAAAATCAACCATAATAAATGCAATAACAAAGTCTAAAAAATTAGCCAAAACAAGCAAAACACCCGGAAGAACCCAGTCAATAAATTTATTCAAAATTAATGACATAATTAATATCGCTGATATGCCAGGATATGGATATGCAAAAATATCAAAAATAAAGCGAGAAGAATTAAGTAATTTAATTGAAACTTATATTGTTAACAGAAATAATCTTTTGCAAGTTTTTGTTTTAATTGATTGCAAAGTTGGTGTTAAAGATGTTGATATTGATATTTTTGATTCCATAAGCACTGCCGATAAAAAATTTTCGATTATTTTAACAAAATCTGATAGATGCGCTTTAAATTTTATTATCGAACAGCAAAAATCAATTTTTTCACTTATGAGAAATTATAATAAACATTTTATCAAAATTTACTCAACTAGTAGCAAAAAAAATCTAGGGATAATCGATATACAAAAAGCCATATTTAATTTATCAACACATCATGAAATTTGATTTTTTATCAGAAAGCGATCAAGCATATTTTATACATAAAGCGTCAACATTAGTTGAGGCTCTTCCTTACATTCGTGAACATTCAGGCAAAAATATTGTAATCAAATATGGAGGGCATGCTATGGATGATGGAAATCTAGCTGAAAACTTTTCTAAAGATATCGGATTATTAAAAGAAGTAGGAATTAATCCAATAGTTGTGCACGGTGGTGGTCCACAAATTGGAAAAATGTTAAAGAAAAAAAAAATTGATAGCAATTTTGTTGAAGGACTTCGTGTCACCGATAAAGAGACGGTCAAGGTTGTCGAGGAAGTGTTGGCCAATGATATCAATAAAAAAATTGTTGAAGATATTAATTCATCTGGAGGCAAAGCCATGGGTTTTGCTGGCAATCAAAATAACTTAATTACAGCTAAAAAATTAGAAATGGCTGTTAAAGATAGTGATTCTAATATTGAAAAAATTCTTGATTTAGGATTTGTGGGCGAACCAATTTCAATTAATTCCTCCTTTATAAATGATCATATTGTTAAGGGAATAATTCCAGTCATTGCACCTTTGGGTATAGATGAAAAAGGTAATACTTATAATATTAACGCCGATACCGCCGCTGGAGCAATTGCTGGCGCCCTAAGGGCTAGTAAACTTCTTCTTTTAACAGATATAGCCGGAATACTAGATGAAAATAAAAAACTTATTTCTTCATTAAGTTATGAAGAAGCAATAAAAATTATTTCAAAAAATTTTATTCGTGAGGGAATGAAACCTAAAATTACTACATGTATCAAAGCAATTAGTCAGGGAGTAAAACAAGCAACAATTTTAGATGGAAGAATTCCTCATGCATTAATTTTAGAATTATTTACTGAGCATGGTATAGGAACGCAGATTTACACTTAGTTATGCCCACCCTAAAAAATAAAATTAACACTTGGATTTTTGATTTAGATAATACTTTGTACTCAGCAGATAGTGGAATATTTCAACAAGTACATACTTTAATGAGTAAATTTGTTTCAGCACACTTAAATATTGATATAAAAAAAGCAACAGAACTTCAAAGAAAATACTATAGGCAACATGGTACAACTTTGAGAGGTTTGATGGACAATCACAATGTTGATCCAGATCACTTTCTGTCTGAAGTTCATCAATTAGACTATTCAATAGTTGGTCCCAATTTCAAATTAAATAGAGAATTAAAAAAATTAAAAGGCAGAAAAATTATATATACTAATGCAAATAGACAGCATGCAAATGATGTACTAATTCGCCTAGAACTAACAAACGTGTTTGATGAAATATTTGACATAAAAACTGCTAACTATATACCGAAACCTGAAGCATCTCCCTATGAACAAATAATTAGTGAGTTCAATATTGATCCCATAACCACAATTATGTTTGATGACATTGCTAAAAATCTTGTTCCGGCAAAAAATGTAGGATTTGCCTCTGTGTGGATTGATGTTGGATATGAAAATTTTAGTGATGATATAGCTAAATCAAAAAAATACTTAGATTATGAAACAAAAGATTTGTCCTTGTTTTTAGATGAGGTAAATAAGGAAAAAATATGAGTGATTTAAAAAATATCATTAATGATGCTTTTGAAAATAAGGGGGTGGTTTCTTTAACTACTACAGGTAGAATAAGGGATGCTGTAAACTCAACATTAGATCAACTTGACAAAGGTTCATTGCGTGTATCTGAAAAAGTTGATGGTGAATGGATTGTTAATCAGTGGTTAAAAAAAGCAATTCTTTTAAGTTTTAGATTAAATGATAATGAAGTCATCAAGGCCCCTCATGCCTCTTGGTTTGATAAAGTTCCTAGTAAGACTGCGAATTGGACACGAGAAGATCATGAACGTGCTGGATTTAGGTATGTGCCTGATGCCGTTGTAAGAAAATCAGCCTTTATTGCAAAAGGCGTTGTCCTGATGCCCTGTTTTGTAAATCTAGGTGCATATGTTGATGAAGGAACAATGATTGATACGTGGGCAACTGTTGGTTCATGTGCTCAAATTGGTAAAAAATGTCATATTTCTGGTGGTGCTGGTATTGGGGGCGTTTTGGAACCTTTGCAAGCAAATCCAGTAATCATAGAGGATAATTGTTTTGTAGGTGCTAGAAGTGAAGTAGCTGAAGGGGTGATAGTTGGAGAAGGATCTGTTTTATCTATGGGTGTATTTATAGGTGCTTCAACTAAGATTATTGACAGAACGACTGGGGAAACTCATATGGGTAAAGTACCTCCATACTCTGTTGTTGTCCCTGGCTCTCTTCCAGGAAAGTCTCTTCCAGATGGTTCAGTTGGGCCTTCTCTTTATTGTACGGTTATTGTTAAACGTGTTGATGAAAAAACACGTTCTAAAACTTCTATCAATGATTTGCTTCGTGATTAATGACTAAAATTAATTTTGATCCTATTAACTTAACTCAAGCCTTAGTTCAGTGTCCAAGCGTTACTCCTAAAGATGAAGGTGCGCTTGATATAGTTGAAAATCACTTGAGTCATTTAGGCTTTAAATGCACTAGACTTCCTTTTTCTGATAAAAATTCTTATGATGTAGATAATCTTTTTGCTTCAATTGGATCTACAGGAAAACATTTGGCCTTTGCAGGACATACAGATGTTGTTCCTCCAGGCAATGAAGACTCTTGGAAGTATCCTCCTTTTTCAGCAAAAATTGATGGGGATAAATTATATGGGCGTGGCTCAGAGGATATGAAAAGTAATATTGCCTGTTTTATATCTGCTACTCATGCATTTATTGAAAAACACGGCGCTAATTTCAATGGAAAATTGTCATTCATAATTACCGGAGATGAAGAAAAAGATGCAATAAATGGTACGTCAAAAATGTTGGAATGGACTAAGCAAAACAATATTATTTTTGATCAATGTATTGTAGGTGAGCCAACATCTAATAAAAGTATAGGTGATAAAATTAAAATTGGGAGAAGAGGATCAATCAGTTTCTTTATAACAGTAAAGGGAGTTCAAGGACATACTGCTAATGCACACCGCGCAGAAAATTCCGCCCATCACTTAACTACATTGTTAAATAATATAATTTCAAAACCATTAGACAAAGGTAATGATAATTTTTTACCAACTTCCATACAAATTGCCACAATCGACATAGGCAATACTGCACAAAATATTATTCCTGAATTTGCCAAAGCTACAGTAAATATTAGGTTTAATGACATGCATACAAGTGAAAGCTTGATTGAATGGATGCAAAATCACATTGATAGTGTTTTTAAAAATATTGATAAATCAAGCTGCTCTTTTACTATAGATTCAAGTGCCGAAGCATTTCTAACAAAGCCTGGCTCTCTTAGTAAATTAATGTCTGATTCAATAGCCGAAGTAACAAGTAAAAATAGTAAAACTGAAATGGCAACAGATGGAGGAACATCCGATGCTCGTTTTATCAAAGATTACTGTGAAGTAGCTGAGTTAGGCATTAGAAATCAAACTCTACATCAGGTTAATGAGTTTGTTTACCTAAATGATTTAAAAGATCTTCAAAAAATATATTTAAAAATATTGGAAAATTATTTTAGTAAAAATTAATAACCTTTTTTAAGATTTACATCATTTTTAATTATACCTGTTTTTGTAATTTGTAACCAACGATTATGTATTTGTTCTATCGCACTATCCAAAACAGTAACACCCGCAATATGGGGTGTAATGATCACATTTTTTAAACTCCATAAAGGATGTTTTTTAGAAAGTGGTTCTTCTTTAAAAACATCTAAAGATGCATAAAAATTTTTGTTAGATTTCAAGTGACTAATTAAATCCTTTTCATTGACAGAAGTACCTCTTCCAACATTTATTAAAAGTGATTTTTTCTTCATTTTTCTTAAAAAATTTTTATTGATAAAATTTGTTGTATTAGGTGTCGAAGGTAAAATTGAAATAATAATATCGCTACTTTTGATAAAATCATTTAATTTGTTTTTTGAATATATTTGGAAAAAATTTTTTTTCTTTACAGGTGTATTTTTAAAGCCAACAACATTATAATTTATTTTTTGCAAATTTTGACCAACAATAGTCCCTATAAAACCAGCTCCTAAAATTCCAACTTGTATTTGATTATTCAAGTATGTGTCTAATTCATTCTGCCAAACTTTAGCTTTTTGTGCCTTTCTGTAGTGCTCAAGTTTTAATTGATGGTTCAAAATCTGTGACAAAACATGGTTAAATATCCTATCTGCCAAAGCAGGATCTTTTAATCTAACGATGGGGGTATCTTTGTAACTAGGCAAATTAAGTATATGTTCAACCCCGGCCCCTAAAGAAAAAATGGCTCTTAAATTTTTCAATTTTGCAAACAATTTGTCGGGTAAATTCCAAACAATTGCATAATCAATTTTGTCATAGTTAGGCTTGTCCTTAAATGTATAGATTTTTTTCCCTTTAAATTTTTTTTTAATATTTCTTAACCATTGTTTGTTATTGATAAAAGTGGAATGAAATAAAATATTCATAAAATCACTATGAATTATTAACTACCTTGTCAAAAATAGATTTGTATTTTTTAGTCACGGTATTCCACTGAAAATTTTCATGTGAACGCCTTTGGGCGTTCTCACCGAACAATATCCTTTTATTCTCATCCACTAACAAATCATGTATGCTTTGATATAATTCATCGATGTTGTTTATAATCACGCCTGTAGAATTATTGATTACTGCCTCTGGAGTGCCTCCTACATTAGAAGCTATAGAGGGAATACCAAAAAAAGCCGCTTCTAAATAGGAAATACCAAATCCCTCAATTGATCTACTTTTGCTTTCATCCAAGGTAGGCATTACCATTAAACTTGATCTTTCAAATAAAAATTTTTTTTGTTCATCATTAACCAAACCAACAAATAATACATTGTTTTGCAAATTTTTATCATTTACAAGTTTTTGCAAGGCGCGCTTTTCTGGACCTTCACCTGCAATAACATATTGAATGTTGGGAAAATCAGATAATAATTTTTTGATGCAATGGATGATGTGGGCGTGGCTTTTTCTTTTTTCTAATCTTGCTAAAGTTAATATAACAGGCTCGCCATTTACTTCCTTTAAAGAGTGCTCTTTATGATTTCTTAAGTCATTCGCCCCGGGATAAACATAATCAACAATAATTGTTGATTTAACTAATTCTTGAACTAATTTTTTTGTGTATAGCGAATTTGCAACAACGGCCGTACTTTTGTTAAGTGTATTCTTAATACGTTGAGCTTTTTTAAGATCATTAGATAATAGTTCGTTTCCATGAGCTAAACAAATAGAGGGAATATTTTTTGTGTTAAAATAGTCAATACCCAATTCCAAGCTCTTCCAGGTATCAGCTATAATTAGTTTGACTTTGTGTGATTCAATCAAAAGCTTAATTTCTTTAATTTTGCGTCGCTGTCGAAAAAATTTTAATCCACTTATTCGACGAACAAGAATTTCATCCTTGTGGTTGTTATCGTATATAGCGTCATAAAACATATGATGGCGATCAGCAAAAACAATTATTCTTTCACTCTTGCTCAAACCTACAGACAAATTACTAACAAGGCTTTCTATTCCTCCAAGACGACTTGGGAAGCATTGGGTTAAAATCAAAATCATTAATTTATTTAATTATATCGATTTAAAATTAAACTATATACCTCTAAATTAATATGCATTAATTGCATATCATACATTCAATTTTGTTGCTTTTATTGCATATATAAATACCTATATGAACATCTATGGAAAGGATAAATCAATAATGTTTTTTAAATCATTCATTACAACTCTTAATAGTAATTATAACGCTTTTAATGATTCTGGGTTCGATAACGTTGACCCAAACATCGTTAAATATTTCCGAACTGAATACGGGAAAGATTGGAAGGTTGCGCTTCAACACCATCTATACAAAAAAAGTGTAAATGGCAAAAAAGCTGCTTAGTAAACTTGAAAAGCTAGTTTCTGCCATCGCAAAAAGAGGATCATCACATAATACATGGTATGGATTTTCAAATAAGTACCATAAAAATCAAGTTGAAAAATACTTAGCAAATTCTTATGATCTCTATGATCTAGATTATCGTCAAAAAGAGCTAGACAGAAAAGGCACCTACAATAAACTTTATATTCAATAATTACTTATTATCTTTTAGAGGGGCGTGGTCACCTTAGTCAACCATTCCTTTTCTTGAGATTTAAGATAAGGACTTAATTTATTGTATACATCTTGGTGATATATATTTATCCAATTTATTTCATTGTCTAACAGAATACTTTTCTCAATTAGATCCCTGTCTATTGGGGCCCAAGATATTGTTTCAAAAAACATAGTATTGTTGGATTTAATACAAGCAATTATTAAATTCTCTGTACGAATGCCGTATTCATTTATTTTATAGTATCCAGGTTCATTCGATAAGATCATGCCGGGATAAATTATTCCGTCGCTTAATCCTTGATTTTTTGCAATTCTTTGCGGACCTTCGTGAACACTTAAAAAACTTCCAATTCCGTGGCCTGTTCCATGATCGTAATCGCACCCTATTGCCTGAAGACTTTCACGCGCCAAAGGATCTAGGGTTGAGCCAACACTATTGGATGCAAACTCAGCTGTTGCTATAGCAATATGACCCTTTAAAACTCTTGTGAAACGATCTTTTTGTTCATTAGTAGCTTTTCCAAATATAACAGTCCTAGTTATGTCAGTTGTTCCATCCCTATATTGCACTCCAGAGTCAACAAGATAAATAGAGTTATTTTCAAAAGACAAATTTGTCTCTGGGGATACTCTGTAATGGGGCAGGGCTGCATGCGGTCCAAATGCGGAAATAGTATCAAACGAAGGAGAATAAAATAATTCATTTTCTTTACGTAAATTCAGTAAGTAATCCGCGGCATTAATTTCATTTGTTTCACTGATTTTCATTATATTTTTTAACCAGTACAAAAATTTTGTAATACTTGCACCGTCACGAATATTTGCATTTCGAGCTCCTAATAATTCAATTTCGTTTTTTTGTGCTTTTGGATATGTACAAGGATTAGACAAATAATTAATTGTTATATCATTGTTCAAACAAATTTTTTTGAAATTATAAACAGTTTGTTTTTCATCCATTCCAACAATCTTATCCTTACCTATCTTTCCTATAAATTCATAAATACTTTCAAAAGAATGGAAGTTAACAAATTTTTCTAATTCATTTTTAATAGATCTAATTTTTTTTTCTTCTACAAAAAATTCAACGTTACCTTTTTGAGGGATAATAACGAAGCAACAAAGTAAGGGGGTGTAATCAATATCATTGCCACGTATGTTTAATAACCAAGCAATGGAGTCTAAAGAGGTTAAAATATAATAATCAATAAATGTTGAAGCCAGAGAATTTTGAATTTCAGATATTTTATCCCTGCCTGCCTTACCTACATATTTAAAGTCATGAATAAAGGCTTTCGATTGTGGGTAAAAAGGTTGGGTTTTCCAATATTTATCTATTGGATTGTTGTCTAAATATTGCAAACTAGATTTTCTATTATCAACAATCTGTTGAATTTTTTCTACCTCTTCAACAGAATGCAATGTTGGATCTATAGCTATAATTTTTCCCTCGAAACATAACTCCTCTAAAAAGTTCCAATAATCTTTCAGATGTTTCACTAAAAAAAACTCTGAATCAGTTTGCTCTTGGGCTTGAATAGAATAGCGTCCATCCACAAACAAATATGCTTTTTCTTGGAAAATAATGGCTTTCCCACTTGATCCAGAAAAATTACTTATCCATTGCAAACGCTCAGCATAGGAAGCAATATATTCGCCTAAAAATTCATCGGTACGATTAATTATAAACACATCGATAGAGTGATCCTTCATCCAAGTTTGAATTTTTTGTAAGGGGTTCATTATTTTTCTTTTGCAATACTAGAAAAAAGTTCACCATCAATGTTACCGCCTGAAATCATCACAATTATTGTTTTATTTTCCACATCAAGTTTCTTATTTAACAAAGCCGAAGCAGCTACAGCTCCGCCCGGTTCTGTGATAATTTTTAAATTTTCTGCTAGTACAACAATTGTACTTTTAACCTCTTTGTCGCTTACTGTTAATCCATCTGTGAGTGTTTGTTGATTAATTGCAAATGTAATATCACCAGGTTGCGGTGCAAGAAGTGCATCGCATATGGATTGTGCTCCCTTTTTTATTGGGGTGATAAAATTTGACCGGAATGACAATTGGGTATCGTTAAATTCCTCTGGTTCAACTGAATAAATCTCGATATCTGGAAACTTATGTTTAAGATAGGTAGAAGTCCCGGCAATTAGTCCTCCTCCTCCACAGCAACATAGGTACACATCAGGACGGATATTTTGATCTAACAGTTCTTCTGCTATTTCCTTGCCCGCAGTGCCTTGTCCAGCGATAATATCCAGATCATCATATGGTTTAATAATAGTTTTTTTTGTTGTTCTTGCAATATCATTGGCTATATCCTCTCTAACACCACTTGCAGGATCATATAAAACAACTTCCGATCCATATCTCTTGGTATTATTTATTTTAATAGAAGGGGCATTCTTGGGCATAACAATAGTCGATGAAATATTATTTAGTTTTGATGCATAAGCTACTGCTTGGGCATGATTCCCAGAGGAATAGGCCACTACTCCCTTGTTTTTTTCATTTTTTGTTAGTTGATCAATCTTATTGCTCGCTCCTCTCAACTTAAACGATCCCGTCCATTGCAAATTTTCCAATTTGAAAAAAACGTTAGCTTTGGTTATTTTATTGATTTCTTCATTAGACACTAATGGTGTTTTAAGTATTAAAGACTTAACCCTTCCATAAGCGTCATCTACATCCTTAAAACTAAAAGTAGTCATGAATTCCTTCTATGGTTGCCCTTCTAATAACTCAACATATTATATTGGAAAAATAAATAAAAAAATGTATTCCGTTTTTATGAAAGATAATAGCATAGTTTCACCTTGTATCTCGGTGTGCAAAACTGATCCCATTTCAGGCTTTTGTTATGGATGTGGAAGATCCAATGAAGACAAGGATGGGTGGAAAAATCCTGAAACACCGAATGAATGGAAAATTGCCAATCTTGCAACAATTAGAAACCGCTTAAATGGATGGCAAAAAGAAGCTTTTGACAAATCTTATGCGTTTAAAAAAGAAACAGGAATGTCTCTTATCAAGAAAAAATTACTTGAACAAAAAAAATAAATGTTAATTCTTACTCAGTTAAACAACCCGCAAGAAGTTTACTTTATCATCAAATAAACACGGTTGGCATTGTTGCCGCTTTTGATAATTTTTACGCTGATATTGCTGTATGAAATAGAATTCTATTAAGATATAAAATTATCTATAGAGTTAATAAATTTGTAAAGAATCTAATTTAGTATAAAATCATTTTTTTACGGAGGCAATCTGCTAACTTTTAAATGGGGGATTATATGATTGAAAATTTTAATGGACCCATATACTTAATTCTTTTCATAATTTTGTTGTTGGGAAATGTATTTTACGCTTACTGCACCTTGATTAATACCAAAAATTGGCTTGATAAATATGGTACACATCATTCTGCAGTTTTAATAACAAGGATTCTAGGATCTTTAATTTCAGGCTTTGTATTAATTGGTATTTATATATTATTTACTGGAACTGAGGGTACTTGGGCATATTTTGCAACAATGTTTATTGGTTTTGTAATAATGTCCATTATTGGTATTCATTTTGTAGAAGTTGATTATCCTAATAATTACAAAGGCAAAGAGGGGTTTGAAAACGTAGTAATAACTAAAGAAGGTTATATACCTGCTATAATATTTGCAATTATAAATGCAATTATAATATATGGATTATCAGATAAAATTTACGCTTAATAACTAATATTCTACTTTTAATAAATATAAACCATGAGCAGGTGCTGTCGTACCTGCTTTTGATCTATCTTTGCTCTCGATGATTTTTTTTATATTAGTGGGTGAAATTTTTCCTTTACCAACATCAACTAAAGTTCCAGTTATTATTCTAACCTGTGAATGAAGAAATGATTTTGCAGCTACATTAATAACAATATATTGCTTGTTTTTTTTTACTGTACAACTTTGTATAGTTTTAATTGATGAAGAAGCCTGACAATCAATTGATCTGAATCCATTAAAATCATGTTTTCCTTCAAAGTTTATTGCGACCTTCTTCATAGCATTAATATTTAATTGCTTAAAAACACCCCAGGCTTGATTTTTATATAGTGTTAATGGTGAACGTCTATTTATAATTAAATATTCATAACTTCGTAATTGCGCAGAAAATCGAGCATGAAAATCTCCATTAACTTCTTTCGCATCTAAAATAGCTATTGGTAGCGGTCTTAAATGCTGATTGATACCGTCACGAATGCTATCCAATGAAATTTTATTAGAAAGTTCAAAATGCGCTACTTGACCTTTAGCATGCACGCCAGAATCTGTTCTGCCTGCTCCAAATACATTTACAGTTTCAGATGTTATTTTTTTTATAGCATCTTCAATTGAAGATTGAATAGAAGGGCCATTCTTTTGCCTTTGCCACCCAACAAATTCAGTACCGTCATATTCTACTGTAATTTTAAACTTAGGCATTTATTTTTTGTCCAACTGCAAAATCAAACCCTCTTAAAAACTCATCTATTTTCATTGGCTTTTTTCCTTCACGTTGAACAATAGTTGGGCAAATTATTCCATTATTACAACCAATGTGGAATTGATCATTTACAATAGTTGAAGGCTCGCATGCTCCCTCCCTCAATTTCGCTTTGATTATTTTTATTCGCTCCTTATTAAAAACAAACCATGCAGAAGGTTGAGGTGCAAATGCTCTAATTCGGTTATAAACTGTGAGTGCATCTTGATTAAAATCTAATTTTCTCATTTCGGTAGTAATTTTACTAGCATGGGTAGCCATGTCTTCCTTTTGAATCTCAAACTCAACATTTTTGTTAAATAAATCTGGCAATGTGGAAATTAGCAACTTTGTGCCTTTGGAGTTTAATAATGTTGTTAAATCATTTTTATCAATATGTGGGTCAATAGCCATACTGTCTTTTGCAATAATAGGTCCTGCGTCTAGTTTCTCTACAAGTTTGAAAATGGTCAGTCCGGTAATTTTATCACCATTAAGTATGGCATGCTCAATTGGAGCAGCGCCTCGCCACCGTGGTAAAAGTGAAACGTGTATGTTAATGCATCCAAAACGTGGAAGCTGAAGAATAAACTTTGGCAATAACAAACCATACCCCATGACCACTATTATATCAGGATGTAAATCCTGCAGTTCTTTTTGGGCTGCTGAAAAACCTAGATCTACAGGACAATAAACCTCTATTTTGTGTTTTTGGGCTAATTTTTGCACGGATGATTCTTGAACCTGCATTCCTCGTCCCTTTTTGCGAGGCGGCTGCGTATAAACAGCAACAATGTTAAAGTGTGAATCAATTAAGGATTGCAAATAAACTGAAGCGATTTCTGGAGTGCCCATAAAGATAACCCGCTCTTTAAACATTATATTTCTCCTAGTTTTTTTAATTTTTTGACACGCTTTATAAAAATATTCCGTTTAAGAGAAGATAAATAATCTATAAATAACTTTCCTTCCAAATGATCAATTTCATGCTGAAGAACTCGTGCCTCAAATCCATTTTTTTTCTCTTTAATAATTTCGTTTTTTTCATTTACATATTCTACTGTAATTGATTTCGGACGTTCAATATCCGCATACTGCTTTGGCAGGGACAAACATCCCTCCTCCATAATTATCTTCTCTTTGGAATATGATTTAATTTTAGGATTAAAAAGAACATATGTGTTATCAATTTTTTTTTCTTCATCGTGGAAACGAACAGTAACAATTTTTTTTAAAATTCCTATTTGATTAGCAGCCAATCCAACACCTGGGGCACTTAGCATAACATCTAGCATTTTTTTTGATAAATCAATTTCTGATTGTGTCACCTTAATTATTGTTTTTGCCTGTTGACGCAATTTTGGGTGAGGAACAAAAAGAATTTTATCCATAAGGAATCTAAACGATTTTTTTACGTGATTGAAAAGCTGTACTTAAAGTATTTTCATCCAAGAAATGAACTTCTCCGCCAATTGGAATGCCTCGGGCAAGACGAGTAACGGTTAAATTATCAAATTGCTCTAGTTTATCAGCTACTACATGACTTGTTGTTTGCCCTTCCATTGTAGTGCTTAGTGCTAAAATCACTTCTGTCACTTGTTGTTTCTCAATACGTTGCATTAATTTCTTTATTGTTAATTGATCTGTGCCAATTCCATTCATTGCAGAAAGTGACCCTCCAAGCACATGGTACATACCACGAAAGAAACCTATTCGTTCAAATGTCCATAAATCTGAAACATCTTCAACGACTAAAATAGTCTTTTCATCCCGTTTTGTATTTTGACATAATGAGCACGGATCAATCATATCAATATTGCCACATACCTTACAATTAATAATTTTTTCATTTGCTTCATTCAGTGTATGAACAAGAGGCATCAATGATCTTTCCTTATTCTTGAGTAAATATAAAGCAATTCTTTGAGCTGATCGTCTGCCTAATCCTGGAAGTTTTGAAACTTCATTAATTAGTTTATCAATTTCCGAACTTGCCATTGATTACTAAAAAGGAAGTTTCATGCCAGGAGGCAAAGAAATGCCACCTGTTATCGACTTCATTTCTTCTTGTGATACAGCCTCTCCTTTTTGTTTTGCATCATTAATGGCTGCAACTATCAGATCTTCGGTTATTTCTTTCTCTTCAGGTTTCATTAAAGAATCATCAATAGCAATACGCTTAATATCACCCTTAGCACTAGCGGTTACTTTAACCATACCCCCGCCAGAAACCCCTTCTACTTCTATAGAGCTCAATTTTTCTTGTGCTTCAGCCATTTTTTTTTGCATTTGTTGTGCTTGTTTCATCATATTGCCAATATTGACCATTATTTCTCCTTTGTTTGTTTATTTTTAGTTGCAAATACTTTTTCATCAGCCGTTTGATGAATATCTGTAATGGAATGAATAGTGACACCAGGAAATTTTCCTAATATAGCTTTAACCTCCGGTTCATTTTTCATAATTTCGATTTCTTTTTGTTGTTGAATCAAATCTTCTTCATAAAGTGTTTTACCAATATTGCTTGCTGATGTGCTAACCTGCCATATTCTGCCTGTCCATGTAGAAACGAGTTTTGCAATTGTACGAGGAAAATGCGGGTCAGCAATAGATTTAGCATTCACTACCACTTCACCCTCTTTAAAAGAAACAAGTTTGGCATTGTTGTATAAGTAAGTATGCAACATTCCTTCTTTTTTTTGATAAAATAAATCAACAAAATGACGATAAGACTTGATTGTCAACACTCCTATTGGATTTGGAAGATCTTCCTTGTTTGCCTCTCTCTTCTCTTTAATTTCATTGTTTTTATTTCTTACTTGATTAATAATTGGATCTTTTTCAACAGATGAAGAAGATTCGGATGATGTACTCATATTTAAAGATAATTTTTTATCTTCTTCAATTTTTTTAATGAGATCATCTGGGGAAGGTCCATCATATAAATAAATAAGACGAATAATAATCATCTCTCCTTGCTGAAATAAATGAAAGCCTGATTGCAATTCTTCGTATCCCTTGAATAATACCTGCCAAATCATCCCTAAGGATGCCATAGATATTTTCTCTGCCATCTCAAAACCCTTATTGCGCTCTAATTCTGGAATATGAATATCTTCTTTTAATTCAGGTGCTATTTTTATCTGAGTGATGAAATGAGTGACATTCAACATTTCATCAAAAATCATTACAACATCTGCTCCCGCTTGATGAATACGATTAAAGATTGCCAATGCATTCACTGGGTCGCCCTGAAAAATAGCATCCATTAAATCAAAAATATTTCCTCTATCCGCTAAACCCAACATATCAATTATAGAATTAGCTGTTATTTTGTCTTTTTCGTTAGTAATCGCCTGATCGAGTAAACTCAAACCGTCTCGGACCGATCCGTCAGCTGAACGAACAATCAGGGCCATCGCATCCTTATCTATATTAATGTTTTCCTTTTTTGCTAAATTCATTAAATGCGATGTTAAGACTGTAGTTGCAATACGATGTAGATCAAATCGCTGGCAACGTGAGATTATTGTTATGGGTATTTTCTTTACTTCAGTTGTTGCAAAAATAAATTTTACATGCGCAGGTGGCTCCTCTAGAGTTTTCAGAAGAGCATTAAACGCATTTTTGGACAACATGTGTACTTCATCAATGATAAAAATCTTATATTTGCTGTTAACAGGTTTGTATTTTACATTATCAATAATTTCCCGAATATCATCAACACCCGTTTTACTAGCAGCGTCCATTTCTATGACATCTAAATTTCGATCTTCTCGAATAGATACACATGAATCACATTTTGCACATGGCTCGCATTTTTCTTGAATTCGATCTTCACAATTTAAACTCATCGCAATTATGCGTGCTGTCGTAGTTTTTCCGACGCCCCGTACTCCGGTTAAAAGATATGCATGAGCAATGCGATTATTGGTGATAGCATTAGTTAATGTGCGAACAAGAGTCTCTTGACCAATCAGATCGTCAAAAACCTGAGGTCTATATTTTCTAGCTAAAACTCTAAATTCTTCCTGCTCAATTTTATCTATCATATTTTAATAAATTGGAAGGTTTAAGAGACCCAATTAAGCTTGGTACAGCTGCTTCCTTTCAGACCTGACTGAATTAGCAAGTTAATTGCCCTCTCAACCTTCCTTTCATAATATAACATTATTGCCAAGAAAGACCTACTCTGACTTACAATTATTTGATTATTTTTTTCTAAAATCTGACATTTTATAAACACCTAAAATATCAATGTGCTTACAAAAAAATTTCATTTCCTCAAGAGCAAGCTTCACATTGCGATTATTAGGATGACCCTCAATATCCATATAAAACTGAGCTACATCAAACCCTTGAGGGTTAATATAACTTTCAAGTTTGGTCATATTAACTCCGTTACTCGCTAAGCCACCTAGAGACTTATATAAAGCGGCTGGAATACTTCTTACCTCAAAAACTAAAGTTGTCATTAAGTCTATCTCATTAACTTTTGGAATGTTGAGCTCATTAGACATAATCAAAAATCGTGTCACATTGTTTTCAAAATCTTGAAAATTTGATTCAAGAATATCTAGGTTATAAATTTTAGCAGCAAGATTTGATGCTATAGCGGCATCTTCTTTGCTATTTGTTTCTGATATCATTTTTGCTGCTCCTGCTGTGTCAGCAACAATAACCATATCTTTTTTATTATTAATTATTTTTTTACGACATTGAGCAATACCCTGTTCATGACTATAGATTCGCTTAATATCCTTTAATGTTGATCCGGGCACTCCCATCAAACAATGGTTTACTTCTAAAAAATATTCACCAACAATTTTTAGTTGAGATTCAGGGATGAGTCGTTGAGTATCACCAACCCTTCCAGATCTAGAATTTTCAATAGGAACTATGGCAATATTTGCTTTTTTATCTCGAACACTCTCAAACATTTCTTCAAATGTCTTACAAGGAATAGATTTTGAATCAGGATATATATTTTTTCCTGCTAATTCACTGTAAGCACCATGCATGCCCTGAAAAGAAAAAATTTTTGTATTCATATCATCTACTCTTTATAATATTTTCAACATGGCTTAAATCATCTTTTGTATCTACGCTTATCGGCACATTAGCAACATAATTTACTCCTATCGACATTTTTGCGTCAAGGGCTCTCCACTGTTCTAGTTTATAATATAATTCATTTTGACTTGGAGGAAGATTAATAAACTTTTTAAGACTTTCAAAGCGAAAACTATAAATACCTATATGATGATAAACATTTTCTAAATCTTCTTTAGAAGTTTTGTAGAAATCAATAGCCTTTCCTATGATTTCTTTTTTTATCCAATTAATCTTAGCTTTGGTGATGTTATAATTTTTTTCATCCACACTATTAATTCCTGTAACTAATGTTCCGATATCAAATCCCTGTATTAAAGGTGTATTTACTTTTATAATATCTTCTGCATTAATGAGCGGCATATCTCCTTGTAGGTTTATAATACTTTCCAATTGATGAAAATTTGGATGATCTTTGATAGCAGCATATATACGGTCTGTACCAGAAGGTAATTCAGGAGAAGTCATAACCGCATTTCCACCAAGAGATTTAATAAGATCAGATATTTCTTTTTCTGCACAAGCCACTATCACTTCACCTAATTTTGATGTTATAGCTTGCTTCCAAACATGCTGAATCATTGGTATTCCATCTATTAGTGCCATAGGTTTGCCTGGAAAGCGTGTGGATGCCATGCGTACTGGAATTACAATTACTGTTTTCATTAAATTTATACGACAAATAAGAAGTTAAAACTGAATCGAAGTGAGGTTTGAATTCTATTCATTTGATCAAAAAATCTATATATGAATAATATACATGTCTGGTCTTGAAGTTAATAAAATTATTGCATCAGTTATTGTTGCCATATTAGTTGTCGTAATAATTGGTTATGCGGCAGATATTGTTATGAAACTTGGCGCTGATGAAAAAAAAGAGGTAGCCTATAAAATTGAGTTGCCCGAGTCAAATTCAAGTGAATCAGCTACAACATCCCAAATAGATACTACAATTGAGCCGATATCGGCATTATTGATGAACGCATCTATTGAAAAAGGTGAAAAAATTTATAAAAAATGTGGATCTTGCCATAATTATGAAAAAGGGAGCGGAAATAAAGTTGGCCCGAACTTATGGAATATTGTTAATCGTTCCAAAGCTAGCATGGATGGATTTGCATATTCTGATGCTTTAGCAAAATCTGAAGGTATATGGAGTTATGAGGAGTTAGCTGCATTTGTTTACAAACCAAAAGAATATATTATTGGCACCAAAATGAATTTTGCTGGATTAAAAAAAGTTGAAGATAGGGCTAATCTTGTATTCTTCCTGCGAGATCAATCAGATAATCCGGCACCTCTACCTTAATAAATAGTTTGCATAAAAAGTGTATTAATTGACTATGGTAACTAATCTTGAAGGACTAGTATCGTTTGCCAATGAATTAGCAAATGAATCAGAAAATATAATTAAGCAATATTTTCGAACAACACTCACTGTTGATGCCAAAAATGATGGCACTCCTGTCACAATTGCGGATAAAAATACTGAATTAAAAATTAGAGAATTGATTCAAGCGAGATATCCAGATCACGGAATCCTTGGGGAAGAATTTGAAGGAACTAATATCGACTCGGAATACCTATGGGTGATTGACCCTATTGATGGCACAAGAAGTTTCATTGCAGGCCACAAAGACTTTGGCACTTTGATTGCTCTCCTTCATAACAATAAACCTATTCTTGGTATCATTAATTGCCCTATGCACAAAGAGAGATGGGTTGGAGTAAGTGGAGAGCAAACAACAATGAATCAAAAAAAAGTGCAGACATCTTCAATACAAACACTGGATAAAAGCTACGTATGCACTTCAGGATTATATTTTGATAATGACCATTTAAGAAAGGGGTTTGATAAAATAATTGAACAAACCATGTACCATCGTTTTGGCGGGGACTGCTATATGTATGGAATGATTGCCTCAGGGTTAATTGAAATTGTGATTGAGGATACTTTAAAAACCCATGATTACATGGCCCTCATACCCATTATTGAAGGAGCAGGGGGAAAAGTGACAGACAAGTACGGTAAGGTTGTTACCATTCATTCCGAGGGAAGTATTGTTGCTTCTGCAAATGATCAATTACATAAGGAATTAATTGATATAATCAATAATTAGTAATTTAATTTTCTTTTTTTTTAAAAACAATTATATTTAAATCATGAATATAATTAAGCTCTCTCTTTTAATCATAAGTATAACTTTCCCTTCATTTTTGAAAGCTGAAATTAATGTAGCGCATGCGATTGCCATGCATGGGGAACCGAAATATCCCGATGGTTTTCAATACGTTGATTATGCCAATCCTGACGCCCCCAAAGGAGGGAAGGTTATCTTAAGTTCCACCGGCTCCTATGATTCTTTTAACCCCTTTATTCTTAAAGGAACAGCTGCAGCTGGCATTGGTAATTTGTATGAAACATTAACAACGGGATCCAGTGATGAAGCGTTTACAGAATATGGATTAATTGCAAAAACAATTGAATGGCCGGATGATCGTTCTTGGGTTGCCTTTACTATTCATGAAGAAGCCGTATGGCATGATGGAAAAAAAATTTCTCCTGAAGATGTCATTTGGACATTCAACACCCTAATGGAAAAAGGACATCCCTTTTACAAATACTATTACAGTGATGTAGTTGAAGTTATTCAAGAAAATGATAATAAAGTACGATTCAATTTCAAAGGTAACACGAATTTAGAATTGCCCCTAATTGTTGGTCAGCTTCCAGTGCTACCAAAACATTACTGGGCCAATAAAAACTTTGAAGAAACATCAATGGATATTCCTATTGGCAGTGGACCGTATAAAATAAAAAGGTTTGATGCAGGTCGTACTATAACTTACGAGCTCGATCCTGATTATTGGGGAAAAAACATTCCTATAAAAAAAGGCACAGAAAATTTTGGCGTCATACAATATGAGTACTATAAAGACAGGTCTATTGAACGCGAAGCTTTCAAATCTGGTGGTATAGATTTATTCTCTGAAAACACCTCTAAAGATTGGGCAACCAGTTATGACACGCCAGCAGTACAGAATGGATTAATTAAAAAAGAATTAATTGAGCATCAAAACCCTCAAGGAATGCAAGGTTTTGCTTTCAATACTCGCAAAGAAATTTTTGAAGATAAACGTGTTCGAGAAGCGCTATCTTATGCATTTGATTTTGAATGGACTAATAAAAATTTATTTTATAATGCTTATAAAAGAACAAATAGTTTTTTTGAAAACTCAGAATTGGCTTCATCAGGAGTACCTTCAGGGGGGGAATTAGATTTATTAAATGACTATAGAGAATTGTTGCCGCAAAAATTATTCCAAGAAGAATATAATCCACCAAAAACAGACGGCTCTGGTTTTATGCGAAAAGAACTCCAAGAGGCAACAAAATTGCTTCAAGATGCAGGTTGGGAGCTTCAAGAAGGAAAATTGATCAATAAAAAATCAGGAAGTAAATTTGAATTTGAACTCCTTCTGGTATCACCTGCCTTTGAGAGAATAGTTTTGCCTTTCAAGGACAATCTTGCGAAATTAGGAATAGATGTCAGCGTGAGAACAATTGATAGCGCGCAATATCAAAATCGATTGGATGGTTTCGATTTTGATATGATTGTTAGTACATTTTCTCAAAGTTTGTCTCCAGGAAATGAACAAAGAAACTTTTGGGGTTCAGATGCGGCAAAAACCAACGGTTCAAGAAATATTATTGGTATTTCTAATGAGGTAATTGATTCACTCATTGAAAAAGTCATTTCTGCCAAAGACCGGGAAGATCTAATTGTGACAACACAAGCGCTAGATCGTGTTCTTCTCTGGAATCACTATGTTATACCCCAATGGCATATATCCGCTTATCGAACTCTCTATTGGGATATTTTTGATAAGCCTTCAGTGAGGCCAAAATATTCCCTTGGAACTAACACATGGTGGGTTGATGCTGACAAGGCTAGTACAATTGACCAGAGAAAAAAATCCCTTCAATAGCTCTTAGAATTAACATCTTTTGTTCATAATTAATGGTATAATTATCTTTCTATGACCGCATATATTATCAGACGGTTGCTCCTAGTAATACCCACCTTGCTAGGAATTATGTTAATCAATTTCGCTGTAATTCAAATTGTTCCCGGGGGACCGGTGGAACAAATGATTGCGCAGATGACCGGAACAGCTGTTGAATCTACAGCAAGATTTTCAGGAGGTGGTGAAGGAGAAAATTTAAATAGTATTAGTACTTCTGATTCTTCAAATTTTGATTCTAAATACAGGGGTGCCCAAGGTTTAGATCCAGATATAATTAAAGAAATTGAAGAAATGTACGGGATGAATAGACCGGCACATATTCGATTTTTTGGCATGTTAAAAGATTATTTAACTTTTGATTTTGGAGAGAGTTTTTTTCGTGATCAAAAAGTGATTAGCTTAGTTTTAGATAAAATGCCTGTCTCTATTTCTTTAGGATTGTGGACAACACTACTTGTTTATTTAGTTTCTATTCCACTTGGAATACGCAAAGCCATTCGTGATGGTAGTCAATTTGATATTACATCCAGCACCATCATTACTATTGGATACGCTATTCCCAATTTTTTATTTGCGGTCATTTTAATTGTTTTTTTTGCTGGGGGTAGGTACTATAACATTTTTCCATTGCGGGGTTTGGTATCCGAAAATTTCGATGAATTAAATATATTATTAAAAATAAAAGATTATTTCTGGCATCTCACACTTCCTTTGCTAGCTATGTTGGTCAGCGGTTTTGCTGGATTAACCTTTTTAACTAAAAATTCCTTCCTTGACCAAATCAGTCAACAATACGTTATGACAGCGAGGGCAAAAGGCTTGTCGGAAAATAAAGTTTTATATGGTCATGTGTTTCGCAATGCCATGTTAATCGTGATTGCAGGTTTCCCATCTTCCTTTATAGGTATACTTTTTTCAAGCTCCCTATTTATTGAAGTAATCTTTTCACTAGATGGATTGGGATTACTTGGTTACGAAGCCGCTTTAACTCGGGATTATCCAGTTATTTTTGCGACATTGTATTTCTTTTCCTTATTGGGCCTCATCATGGGCATTTTAGGAGACATTATGTATTCAATTATTGATCCAAGGATTGATTTTGAATCGAGAGATAATTGATGCAAATATCACCTCTCAATCAAAGGCGTTTTAATAATTTCAAATCCAATAAACGCGGTTGGTACTCTTTTTGGATTTTCTCGTTTTTGTTTTTGATTTCAATTTTCGCAGATTTCATTGCTAATGATAAACCTTTGTTAGTGCGCTATGATAATGCCTTTTATTTACCTATTATAAATGAATATCCTGAAACTATTTTTGGCGGTGATTTTGAAACAGAAGCGGATTACCGCGATCCTTTTGTAAAAAAGTTAATACACAGCAATGGATGGATAATAATGCCTATAATACCCTACTCTTATAATACTATCATAAGAGACCTAAATGTTCCTGCTCCAGCACCACCATCTCAAAAAAATTGGCTAGGAACCGATGATCAAGCAAGAGATGTGCTTGCAAGATTAATTTACGGTTTCCGAATCTCTATATTGTTTGGATTTACTCTAACATTTTTTTCAATGATCATAGGTGTTTCTGCAGGTGCCGTTCAAGGTTACTTTGGTGGAAAAACAGATTTATTTTTTCAACGATTCATGGAGATTTGGTCAGCTATTCCAGCCCTCTATGTTTTAATCATCTTGGCTAGTATAGTTCAGCCCAATTTCTGGTGGTTGCTCATTATTTTATTAATATTTAGTTGGATGGGATATGTAGGTGTGGTTAGAGCTGAATTTTTACGTGCTCGCAACTTTGATTATGTGAGGGCTGCAAAAGCATTGGGTGTTTCAAACTCAACTATTATGTTCAGGCACTTACTTCCCAACGCCACTGTAGCTACAATTACTTTTCTTCCTTTTAGTTTAAGCGCTTCTGTTACTGCTTTGTCTGGTTTGGATTTTTTAGGTTTTGGTTTGCCTCCTGGTTCCGCTTCATTGGGAGAAATGGTAAATCAAGGTAGAAATAACTTACAAGCTCCCTGGTTGGGATTAACAAGTTTTTTTACACTAGGCTTAATGTTAGGTTTGCTGGTGTTCGTAGGAGAAGCCATAAGAGACGCCCTTGATCCAAGGAAAACATTCATCTAATTATGGAAAATTTAATATCTGTAAAAAATTTAAGCGTTGGTTTTCGGTCACAGCACAAAAAAACAAATGTTGTTCATTCAATTTCATTTGATATACCCAAAGGCAAGACTACAGCGCTTGTTGGAGAATCTGGTTCGGGAAAAACTGTTACAGCCTTAAGTATTCTTAAATTATTACCCTATCCTACTGCCTTTCATAGTTCAGGTGAAATAATCTACAATGAACAAAATCTCTTAAACATGAGTGATAAAAATATTCAAAAAATAAGAGGCAAAAATATTACCACAATATTCCAAGAGCCAATGTCAAGCCTAAATCCTCTTCACACTATAGAAAAGCAAATTAATGAAATGCTAATAACGCATTCCAAAATATCTTACGCAGATGCAACAAAAAAAACCAAGGAATTACTTATCAATGTTGGTTTGGAAAGCATTTCAAAGAGAATAAAATCATACTCATACGAATTGTCAGGGGGACAACGTCAAAGAGTTATGATTGCAATGAGCATAGCCAATGATCCCGATTTGCTGATAGCAGATGAGCCAACTACTGCGTTGGATGTAACGGTTCAACTGCAGATTTTAAAATTGATTAAAAATCTACAAAAAAAGCTAAACATGGCAATATTATTTATCAGTCATGATCTGACTGTTGTCAAACATTTGGCTGACCATATTTGCATCATGAAAGACGGTATAATTGTAGAAAATAATACAAAAGAAAACATTTTTTTTAATCCACAACATGAATACACAAAAAAATTAGTTAATTTTCAAAATAAGAAAAAAAATAGCAAAACATTGGGATCCAAAAAAATATTAGAAGTAAACAAATTAAAGGTGTGGTATCCAATTAAAAAAGGCATTTTGAGAAGAATAGTTGGTCACGTTAAAGCTGTTGATTCAATAAACTTAACTTTATTCAAAAATCAAACCCTAGGTATCGTTGGTGAATCAGGTTCGGGAAAAACATCATTGGTCTTAGCCTTGTTAAAATTAATTTCATTTAAGGGTGACGTCATTTTTAATGAAAAACATATTTCTACAATCAGTAATAACAAATTGCACAATTTAAGAAAAGATATGCAAATTATTTTTCAAGATCCCTTTAGTTCTTTAAGTCCAAGAATGACAATTGAAGAAATAATAAGCGAAGGTTTAAACATTCATGAAAAACATTTAACACTTCCAGACAAGAAAAATAAAATAAAGCGAATAATGAATGAAGTGGGTTTAGATTTTGAAACGATCTACAATCGTTTCCCGCACGAGTTTTCCGGTGGCCAAAGACAAAGAATTGCAATTGCAAGAGCCCTTATCCTAAATCCAAAATTACTTATCCTAGATGAGCCAACTTCTTCCTTGGATGTAACTATCCAAAGCCAAATTTTAGATCTTTTGAATTCCTTGCAAAAAAAATATCAGCTTAGCTATATTTTTATTAGTCATGATATGAAGATAATAAATTCAGTTGCAGATTATGTTATTGTTTTAAAAGAAGGAAAGATTGTGGAAGAAGGAAATACCAACAGTATATTTGAAAAACCGCGAAACAATTACACAAAAGAATTGTTACAATCGGTTATTTAATAAAATTCAATTTCATTAATTATTTTTTTATTTAATTTATCTATAGTTACTGTTTTTATTGAACTATAATAAACACAATCATGTCAACAACAGTTAGCAGTAGTTTTCATTGGAAATGTAGACATACATGGCAACGCAGTGCCAAGAACACCTTGTGGTGTCTGTTAGGATGCAGCATTGGTGATTTTGGAACAATTTTATTTTTTCAATTAAGTGCTATTAGCTGGCCAACACTCAATATTATGGTTTTAGCTATTATCAATGGTTTAATAACGAGTATTGCTTTGGAAACAATTATTCTATTTAGACAAATGAATATTCAACAAGCTTTTCAAACAGCAATTGGCATGAGCTTTATTTCCATGATTAGTATGGAAGTAAGCATGAATGCTGTTGATTGGATAGTTGTTGGTGGAGCAGAGATTGTATGGTGGGTTGTTCCCATAATGTTGTTAGTAGGTTTCATAACTCCTTGGCCATATAATTATTGGAGATTAAAAAAATTCAATCTCGCTTGTCACTAAAAAATACATTTTTTTTATTTTTTTTATTTAGCTCATTCAAATTGATCCGGATCAATTTGAAAGTACACATGATCTACATTAATATTTTTTAATCTTTAAAGGGGAATTTTTTAGTTGATTGCATTAAATTTGTAAGGCTCTCTATTTGATATCCGGCCCCGTTAAAATTTTTCTTATCTAGCCACGTTAAATAATTATTTTTTACACTATTCCATTCTTTGTCAATAATTGAAAACCATGCTGTATCGCGATTATGTCCCTTAACAATATTGTGCTGTCTAAAAATTCCCTCAAAAGTAAAACCAAGTCGTTTAGCGGATTGGCATGAACGCTCATTTAAAGAATCGCATTTCCACTCATATCTTCGATATCCTAATTCATCAAAAACCCGCTTCATCATTAAATACATGACTTCTGTCCCAATAGTTTTTTGCTGCATAGCAGGAGAAAAATGAATATGTCCAACCTCAATATTGCCTATCTTTTGTTGAATTCGCATATAACTCGCCATACCAACAGCGATATTTTGACTCTTATCAATTATCACATGAAACAAAGGATCGTTGTGCAAACATTCTGTTTGTAACCATTCTTTAAATTTTATTAATGACTTAAACCCCCCATAATGAAGATATGTCCAATCATAATCTGTTGTATCTTTTGCAAAGGAATGAAACAGATCTTCTGCATGTTTTTCAACATCAAGTATTTCTATAACACAATATCTTCCTTCCATTTTAGTCTTAGGAGGCACTGGGCAGCTCTTCCAGCCTTCAACTGATTCACCTATTGATTGGCCATCTTCATTGGAATAATTTTTTTTCTTCATGACAATAAAATAATTATCACTAATTTGTTTTAGGAGATATAATTAAATAATAATGAGCTTAAATCCATATATTTATAATCAGGAATTAATTCAAAAAGCCGAAAGAAAAACGTTTAATAAAATAGATAGTTTCCGTGTAATGCAAAAAGCAGCAGAAGCTTGTTATAATACTATCATTGACACTATCTCAACTCAAAAAATATTGGTTATCTGTGGGCCTGGGAATAATGGTGGGGATGGCATTCTGATTACAAAGCATTTGCATGATAAACAAAAAAATGTGTCTCTTTATGCTCCCCTTGGAATAGCCAAAACAGATGATTCCAAAAAAGCTTTAACTTTATTAAACAATAACGCTCTTATAAAACAAAATGTTAATATTAATAATTTTGAAATAATTATTGATAGTATATTTGGTATTGGCTTAAATAAACCTATTACTGAGGAATTAAGTAATCTTTTTCGAAGCATAAATAAAACTAAATCAAAGGTCATTTCCATTGATATGCCTTCAGGTGTACATACGGATACAGGGCGGGTTGATTCAATTGCTGTTAAAGCGGACATAACGCTTACATTTCACCGTTTAAAACCCGGACAATTTTTATTGCCCGGAAAGGAATATGTAGGAGAAATAAAATTACTAGATATTCAATTGGAAAATTTAAATAACGAAACTTCTATTTTTCTCAATACTCCTCTGCCCATAAAAGAAATAGAAATGACAGATCACAAATATTCAAGAGGATCTTCTTACATCATTGCTGGAACTCAATTAATTGGCGCTTCTAAGCTTGCTGCTTTAGCTGCAAGTCAGTCAGCATTGCGTTCTGGGGCAGGATTATCAAAACTATTAATCGCACATGACAAAGAAGAGGTATTTAAACCACATATTTTAGAAGAAATGATAGTATTGTATAAAAATATAAAAGATTTGGATTTAATTATTAAAAAAAACAAAATAACTTCTCTGATTTTTGGTTGTGGTATTGAGGTAAGCCAAGATAACTTAACACTACTAAATTTTTTATTAGATCAACCAATTAATCTTGTTCTTGATGCTTCTGCCTTTTCATTAATTGAACAAAACAAAGAATCTTTTTTTGATAAACTTACTAAAAGAACAGCTGTTACTATAATGACACCTCACAAAGGAGAATTTGCAAGAATATTTGAAAATTCTGATGACAAGATCAATGACTGTTTAAAAGCTGCCAAACTAACAAATTCAATCATTTTATACAAAGGAAATGACACCGTTATTGGAACACCCTCGGGCAAAATTTATATTAATTCTCTTTCCTCTCCCTATTTAGCAACTGCAGGCTCCGGAGATGTTTTATCCGGACTAATTGGAGGATTCTTGGCCCAGAAGATTAGTCCTATCGAGGCTACAAGATTGGGTTGTTACATTCATGCTCTTTGTGGAATAAAGTTGGGTCAAGGCTTAATAGCAAGTGATTTAATAAAAAAAATTCCCCAGATTTTAAAAGAAATGAACACTGGTGCGATTATCGCAACGCACAAAAAGAAAGGGAAGCAATAATGAGGTTAATAAGGAATCTTACCATCAACATATTTATTGTATTTATTGTTTTTTTTGCAAACTGTGTAAGTGCTTTAAATCTAGATCCCAAAAAAATTCTTGATGATGTTGATGATCTTTATCGTTCAAATGCAAGTCATGGTATACTTACTCTATCAGTTACAACGGTAAATTGGCAACGAACATTAACTTTAGAACAATGGTCTAAAGGTAAAGATAAAAGTTTATTTAAAATTCTTAAACCTAAGAAAGAAAAAGGGTTGGCCACACTGCGTGTTGACAAAAATGTTTGGAACTATATGCCAAAGGTTAAACGTGTAGTTAAGATTCCATCTTCTATGATGTCTTCATCTTGGATGGGATCACATTTTACCAATGACGACTTAGTCAAGCAATCACGTATGGCTGACGATTATACTTTTTCTATAACATTTGAAGGCATGCAAGATGGCAAAGCAATCATAGAGGTTACGTGTTTACCCAACAAGGAAGCTGCGGTTGTTTGGGGTAAGGTTGAAGTTGTAGTATATGCCGATGATTATCTTCCATTACGGATGATATATTATGACGAGGACCTATTCCTATCACGTACTCTTGAATTTACTAATATTGAAATGATGGATGGGAAAATGATTCCAACAATGATGAATATATTTCCAACAGATGAGCCGGGTGAATCGACAACTGTGAAATGGGAGGAAATTCAATTTGATATTACAATTGATGATGAGTTTTTTTCTTTGCGGAAACTACAACAATAATGGATAATAAATAACATATGAAAATAGCGAGAATTAGTTGGCGCAGTTTGTGGCGCAATTCCACAAGAACTAATGTAACGATAACAGCTGTTGCATTATGTATTGCTATATTAATTATTTTTCAGTCTTTGATTATAGGACTAATTGAAAAGGCAGTATACAATACAACCAACCTTGTGGTCGGGGAAGTTCAGATACATGCAACTGGTTATCTTGATGATCGTTCCATTTACAAATCATTAAAAAATATAGAAAAAATTAGAGCTGTTGCAAAAGAAAATAATATTGGCATGGTGGAACGAAGCTATGGGTTTGGTTTGATTTCATCAGGGACAAAATCGGCTGGCACGCAGTTTTGGGGAGTCGATCCAGTATCAGAACTCAAATATTTTGACTTTGCCAATCATATAGATGAAGGGAATTTTTTAACAAAAAAATCTTTAAAGAAGGTTGTATTAGGCCAAAAATTAGCTCGTTCACTAGCAGCAGAAGTGGGAACTGAATTGGTAGTATTTGTCCAAGGCGCTGACGGCTCACTAGGTAATGAACTTTATTATGTAACAGGTATCTTAGGAAATGTAGCCGATAACATTGATAGGAGCGCAACTATTATTTTAAAAAGTGATTTTGATATTTTATTTTCTACCAATAACCTAATTCATGAAATTGCACTAAATTCTAAGGGAAAAATGGAAGCTGAAAAAATACAAAAGCTTATATCAGCCAAGGTTACTGACATAGATGTAGAGACCTGGAAAGAACTGATGCCAACGATTGCTGTAATGACAGAAAAAATGTCTGTCTTTATGCTGACTATGTTTAGTTTAATATTTACTATTGCCGCAAGTCTTGGAGTGATGAATACATTGGTAATGTCTACATATGACCGGATGAAAGAATTTGGCATCATTCGAGCTATTGGAGCAACACCTTGGTTAATTATAAGACAGGTATCTTTAGAAGCAATTTTTTTAACGTTCCTTGCTTCAATTATTGGTACGGTGATTGGATTGAGCATAGCAATATATTTGCAAGTGTACGGAATTGATATTAGCGGCAAAGGAAATCTTGCTATTGGAGGAATAGTATTCGATCCAATTTGGAGGGCGAGTGTTTCTATTAAATCTGTTTTTCTTCCAATTGTTTTAATGATGATAACTAGCATTGTAGCTTCAATCTATCCAGCAAGCATTGCTGCTCGGATTAAACCTGTGGAGGCTATTCATTATAAGCCATGATGATAAAATTTTTACTGATTTTAAAAATTGCTTGGCGCAGCATTTGGCGTAACAAAAGACGCACGTTTATTTCATTATTTTCTATATTGATTGCTACGTGCGTTCCAACTTTTTTTGTATGTATTGCATGGGGATTTTATGCAGGACTTGTTGATGACGTAGCACGCCTGATGGCAGGACACGTAACATATGAGCATGTTGAATATCGTAACTCACCTTCCAATGACCTATGGGTAGATGATATTCAAACGATTAACAGGATATTAAATGATAAAGATGAAGTTTTATCTACAAAGCAAATAGTAAATTTACAGGGTGTAGCTCATACTGCCAAAGGTGCTGTTGGAGTATCCTTGATGGGAATAGAACCATCAAAAGAAATAGAGATTTCTTTTTTACCGGAATCAATTATTGCAGGAGAATATTTATCTCAAGGGGACGGTCGGTGGGTTATAGTAGGAACCAAATTAGCAGAACAATTAAATATCAAGGTTGGAAAAAAATTTGTTTTTACAACAAATGATATTAACGGTGAAATGGTTGCGGATTTATTTCGTGTCAAAGGCATTTTTGAAACGGGATCTAAACAGATTGATGGTCATTTTGTACAAAGTGATATCAGTTTTGCTAGAAAGATTGCAGGCTTAGATAATAATTCTACTTCACAGTTAGGCATTATTGTAAAAAATTCCGATATTCATGAAAATCTCCTTAAAGAGTGGCAGAACGAATTAGCCAAAAACAATGGTGTTTTTTTATCATGGCAGCAAATAATGCCTGATATTGCAACAACTATTCGTATGGATCGCACCGCCGTTGTATCTTTTATGTTTATGCTGGTTGTGATTGTGCTATTTACCATGTTTAGCACGATATTGATGTCTACACTGGAACGGAAAAGAGAGTTCGCCTCTCTATTGGCATTAGGTACTCAACAAATAGAACTGAAACTTCAAATTTTTTTTGAAACTTTTATATTTGGAATCATTGCTTGCCCATTAGGATCTTTATCAGGTGTTGGCCTCGCAAAATGGTTGGAAGGCTATGATATGATGAATATATTTGAAGATGTTAATACAGAAGATATGGAGATAGGAGGATTTGGAATGGATACAGTCATTACACCATTTTTCTCTACATCCCTGACTTTACAAATCAGCATCTCTTTCTTTTGTGCGGTTTTGTTATTAAGTGTTTTACCAATATATTTAATATCACGTATTTCAATCACGGATGAGTTGAGGTCTATATGAGCACAAAGAGAGAAATCGCATCATTACATGAAGTTGTAAAAAATTACGGAGAAGGAAAAATTATAACAAAAGCTTTGCGAGGAATTAGTTTAAAAATACTTGAAGGTGATTTTTCTGTGATGATGGGCCCTTCTGGTTGTGGAAAAAGCACCTTACTCAATATTATTGGCGGGTTAGATAGAGCAACTAGCGGAGATGTAAAATTTAATGATCAGGACTTTAACACCCTGTCCAATAAAGCCTTAAGTATGATACGTCGCCAGCATATTGGATTTGTATTCCAAAATTTTAATTTACTTCCTGTTTTAAATGCTTACGAAAATGCCGAATATGTGCTCATGTTGCAAGGAGTCTTGCCTGCTAAACGGCGAGAGAAAGTCATGCATCTTTTTCAAGAAATGGGATTGGATGGACTAGAGAACAGATATCCACGCGAGTTGAGTGGTGGTCAGCAACAACGTGTAGCTATTGCAAGAGCGGTTGCCACGGAACCACAGCTAGTCTTAGCTGATGAAATAACAGCCAATGTAGATTCTAAGACAGCTCAATCACTTTTGGAACTTATGGTGGCATTAAATAAAAATAACAATACAACTTTTTTATTTTCTACTCATGATCCATCTGTTATCAAATTTGCAAAAAAAATTATTATTTTAAAAGATGGAATTATCAATAGTGAAAAGGCTTCTTCAGAAGAAATAGAGCGATTCACTCATAAATGATTTTTTTTGATGCTTGTTGGCAGTTTTAAAAAAATACTATTTTTTGTTCTAATATTTTACTCTCTACAAATATTTGCAAAAGATTTTGATATTGAAGTTAGTGGAAATGTGCAATCTGGTTATAAATTTTACGATCATTATAGTTTTTCTCCATATTTTGATCAAAATAAAACCCAGGATTTTTCAGCAATAGCAAGAATCATTTTTGAAGGAGTCATTCAAGACCAATACTCTTACGAATTGCATGCTGTACAAGCATACAACTATTCTAATTTAAAAACAGGCATTGGAGGAAGAAATATTTCTATGTTATCTGTTGACCTTAGTGATGACTGGATCAATGATACTGATCGTTCTGCGCATTCTTACATTGATCGCGCTAATATAAAATATTCTACTCAAAACCTAGATTTTCAAATGGGAAGACTAGCAGCTAGTTTTGGCAAACCAACTTTTTGGAATCTGTTTGATTATTATGGAAGCGCTTATCTTGGTCAAGAATACAAAGCAGGAATTGATGCTCTAAAGATAGATAAAGCGTTCGGTAACTTTAGCGGAATTACTGCTGTTATAAATGAACAAAATGTTCTTTCTTCCTCAGGGAGTTATTTGGAAAATAATGCAGCCCAATCCTATCAATGGCTAGGAGCAAACAAGAAGATTGGTTTGTTATTGAAAGGTTATACTAATTATCAAGATGTTGATTATGCACTCTTATACAAAAGGGAGCCAGAGGGTCATCGTTTAGGGCTTGAGATAGACGGAGAAATGGGAACGATCAATCTATATAATGAAATTACATATTTATGGGGATCAGAAAAAATTTCAATGCCAAGTTCATATCAAGGTAATTTAATCAAAAATCATTTCATGAACGTTTTGGGTGCTAGTTATCATTTTGATAATAACTTGGATGTGACTGCAGAACATCTCTTCAATGAAATGGGGGATCCTGATAATTTGGATGCCTCAGATATACGACGTAAAAACGGCGTCAGTACATCTCTTAATAATAATTTGAGCGCAATATTAATGAGTTATGAGTTTACTCCTTTACTGATGAGTAAATATGATGCAAAATTAGCTTGGGGTGATTCTTCTCATCAGCACAACTTTTCATTTATTAAATCGGTAACAGAAAACATTGATTTAACAATTGGTGGTCAACTTAATTTTGGCGGCAGACCAAATGGCTCAAACTGGCAAAACCCAAAACTACAAAGTGAATATGGAAGTTTATCAAATATTTATTATTTAGAATTAAAGCGATATTTTTAAGTATTTATATTAATGTAAGCATGAAAAAACTTAGCTATTTGCTTTGTTAATCTTTTTTCTGCTGCTTTTTTATACTCTTCTTTTTTTCGCTATCTCTAGCCTGTCAATTACTTTCTCTTGGTAATATAAATATAAGTTAGTATATAATTATTATCATGAAAATTTTTTTTTCAATATTAATTTTCTATTCCTTTCTATTTATTGATGCTTTTGCTGATGTAAAATTTAGTAACTACAGAGATTACAAAATTACAAATACAAATTTTCAGTTGGAAGAAATATGGAAAGGTTTAAATTATCCCTGGGGCATGACTTTCATTGACGAAGAAAATCTTTTAATCACTGAAAAAAGCGGAGGATTGTTAAGAATAAATGTTTCTACTAGAGAACAATTTAATATTTTTCATGATTTAAACATATTAGCCTCTAGTCAAGGAGGGTTATTAGATGTGCTTTATCACGATAACTTCGTTTATTTTACCTATAGCCATAATCACGGTGAAAGGTACAGCAGTACCGCTATTGCAAGAGGAAGACTCATTGATGATACTATAAAAGATACAGAAATTTTATTAATTGCAGAACCTAAAATTAATCAAGCCAAACATTTTGGATCAAGAATTGTAATAAGAGATAATCATTTATTTGCTAGTTTTGGTGAACGAGGAAAAGGCATGATAGCACAGGATCCAACAACTCACCCTGGAAGTATTATTCGTATAAACCTTGACGGATCTATTCCTAAGGATAATCCAAGATTTATAAATCAACCAACTTGGCTTCCTGAAATATATCAAATAGGAGTTCGCAATCCGCAAGGGATGACCTTTTCTCCTTTTGATAGCAATATATATATTTCTAATCACGGAGCCAAGGGGGGTGATTTTGTTGGTATAGTCAACGCCGGTGGAAATTATGGATGGAAAGTAATTGGTTGGGGAGGAGAAAATTACTTCGGTACAAAGATAGGTGACGGAGAACCCTTTAAAGAAGAATATGATAAACCTTTATTGAGCTGGGTTCCATCAATTGCGCCAAGCAACATTCAATTTTACAATGGAAATATGTTTCAGGATTGGAAGGGGGATCTGCTTGTTTCATCTTTAAAATTTCATATGCTGGTAAAATTAGATATGGAAAACTCACAGATTGTTAATGAGGAAATAATCTTGCGAGGTTGCAAGATGTATAAAAAGCCTTGTCACGGTGACAATACAGTTGGCAGAATACGTGACATTGAAACGGATAAAAAAGGACGTATTTACATAATAACTGATGAACCAGAATCAGCTCTTTGGAGAATTTCTAAATAAAAAAAATTATCTATTCTTTTCATGGATTACCAAAATTTTTCCATCCAAGTTCTTAATTTAATCTAAAAGAGCGCCCTACAAATGAGGGCGCTAATAATGATTACTTGTGTGGTGCTGTAAATTGAACTTTTTTTGCGATTTTGCGTATTTCATTAATATCAACTGATTCTAAGGTGACTAAATCATTAACTGTTCCACTACCTTTAGCCATTAAAGCCATTGCAGCAATCATTTCATATGAATCGGCTTCAACTATGACACAGAAATCATATTTGCCACGAGTAATGTGATAATCTAGTAATTTGGCTCCAACACTACTGTGAAAAGTTTCCATAGCTGCTCTACGATCAGAATCTCCTTCGACAAGACCTCCAGCACCTTCATTAGAATAAGTTCCTACATTTATATATATAGACATTAAACTTCCTCCTTAAATTTTTTTAACTTATTAATTATTCTACCACTAACCATAAGAGATGTTGAGGAGTTTTTTATTTTATAAGCCTAGTTCTAAAAATGACTTTTCAATTTTTTTCAGAGCTATAATATAAGCGGCAATA
>Ga0207966_1000054_pt1 | contig 56247 bp, 37 predicted proteins | sample Knorr_S23_td_NAD_FD_185611 | JGI IMG/M metagenome (GOLD analysis project Ga0207966, IMG submission 185611) | Marine microbial communities from Southern Atlantic Ocean transect - Knorr_S23_td_NADW_ad_2500m_LV_B (SPAdes) (version 2) | ecosystem: Environmental > Aquatic > Marine > Oceanic | place...
CAGCTGCAATCGCTTTTTTGATTTTGGGTCCCAGACCGGAGGGATTAGAAGGTGCTTTAGATGTATCGGGCTTGCCCAAAGTGAATGCCACACTCAATGGTGTCACTGCCATTTTGCTGATCATTGGTTTTATACTCATTAAGCAAAAGAAGCGTATAGCCCATAAAAACGTCATGCTGACATCATTCGGTACATCGTCGGCATTTCTCGTGACGTATGTTATATATCACTTGTTTAAGAGCGGTCCAAAACTATATACCGGAGAGTATGAGTCATTTTATTATTTCATACTTATTACACACATTGTACTTGCTGCAGCAATCATTCCCATGGCATTGGTAACATTGTATCGCGGCTGGACGAATCAAATAACAAAACACCGTAAGATAGCTAAAATAACTCTTCCTGCTTGGCTGTATGTTTCTGTGACCGGTGTGTTGGTATACTATATGCTTTACTAGCTTATAATTCTTTTACCAGTCCGGCAAAAGATTCATCTGATCTAAAACTAAATCGTTTAAAGAATTCCGTTTTCATAAAACCGATAGTTAAGTGGGTTGCTCCAGAATTTTTCACACGCTGCATCATTTCTTTCATTAACAAATCACCAAGTCCACTCCTTAAATATTTTTCATGAATGGCGATTTTTTCAAGATGAGCAGTATGCTCATCGATCATTTTCCAGAATACTCCACCCGCCTGTGTTTTATTGATTGAAAACATGATAAGAAAATCATGTTCTTCTCGGAATTGAGCCGGCAGATCATTGGAAAGCAGTAGATCATGAAAATTGGCAATTTCCTTGGGTTTAAAGGGTGGTCTGATCGTAAAAATTTTGCCATCTTTATTTTTCACATTAACTGCTAGATCTAATTTCTTTTGCCCAGAGGCTCTGGTGATTAACTCAGCATAATCTGCTGCATCCACATGCTGGTAAATTAATCGTGTGAGGAAATAAGCATCTTCATCTGAACAATCCGGACCATTTACCAATGCATGAATATTGGTTTCTAATTCAGTGATAGTGATTTCATGATGAGTGAGTTGGGATGAAAGTTTAAATAATCTTTTAGCTACAAAAGATTCATGATCTATAAAACACGTCAGTAAAAAGTAGCGCAGTCGTACTCCAGGATGGGTTGTATAAATGGTATGCAGCCTATAATTATTATACAACTCCTGTAAAATATCACATCGTGCTTCAATTGTGGCATTGGGGTTCAGATCCATCCATCTTTGAAATCGCAATGCAGCAAAGATAACGGGTTTTGGGATATAACCATAGGCTTCCACCTCTGCAATATATTCGTGTATTTGAGACTGATTTAATTCATGTATAGCTTTATCTTGAATCTCATTTGCGAGTTTATTCAAGATTTCTAATCCTTTTTCCTTTCCTGCAGCTTCCTGAATACATGTAAATACAATTTCCCAATTGAGGACATGGTTCAGTCCAGTGAATTTTTTTTCAGTCTCGATGATTAATTCCTTAAAAAGAGTGGTAATGAAATCCAAATTGGACTTGACGGTTTCTTGATAAAAAGATTGAATGATACGGACATTGGTTGAATTGTCGTATTCAGATATAATTACATTTTTAATTGCAGGGTTTGGTATTGAATATTGAAAATGGGTCAGCATCCAATGGTTGATATAGCCCTGTAATGCACTCCATCCAAAATGCAGCCAGCGCATATCCCACCGGTCACGGAGTTTTGGATTGCTTAATTCATGTTCATGTAACCGTAAATATGAATCTACATTTCCCTTGGTTTCGAAGTCTGATATAATGATTCCAGAATCTGGATAGGAACAAAGAAAATCATTCGTAACCCTTGAAGAGTTTAACCCGGTGCTCTTTACAATCTGCCATTCACTCATATTTGTTATTTCATCTGCTGTGGATTCTGGTAAATGGGATAGCATGAAATTATAGGCATTTCCATCTTGCAGGGTCGTAAGGATACGATATTGCTGGATAGGCAGATTCGTGTTTAAGGGTGTGATCCAAACCCCTTTTTTCTGGATGTTTTCCAGATGCAGTTGCCTGTAACCAGTGAGGATAAATATGGCCTCTCTGGCAATAGGGTGAGATTGAAATAAATTCAGTATGTATGCTTGTTCATTAGGTGAAATAACATTGTCAAACTGCAGAATATCTACCCAGGAATATTCACGACCTGTTTCAGGATCAACACTCTTAATATCGACTTCTCCGATCATTTCCTTAAACTGTTTAGTCGCCGATGTGATGCAATTGGCTGCAGTTTGGCTTAATGTTTCTGTTGATGAAAGCAATTTCCAACAGGTAAGTTCATGTCTTATGAGTATGTATTGTGACGGGTGAGTTTGCGCCAATAACATTGACAAGTTCATGAGCATACGTACATACACTTGATCTGTCTTGGTTAATTCTGCTTGCGATCTTTGGTTTATTAATGCTGTGATTAATTCTTCAATGTGATATGCGTCTAATTGGGCATACTCAATGTTGAATGAGCGTAGTTTTTTATTCTGCTGATGCCGTTTGAATAGTATCTTTAATGGAGGAATAAATTGATCTTTTTGTAAATAGGGAATTAAAGCACTAAAAATTGTTCGGCTGAACTTCAGTTCTGAATCATTTAACATGCTGATAAGTACTTGGATACCGATCTTTTTCAGATCAATGTCTTTTTGATCAAAGACATGTTTAAAGTAATCTAAACCATTCTTTTGTGCTTGAATCAGCAGCAATGTGCCAATATGAAGATCTTCAATAAAAGCTGATTCATCAAGTTCAGGTTGGATTGAACCTTCCAGTATAGGTTGTGAGGTTTTGCGTGACAGTAATTCAACATTTTTTGATTTTTTATAATGAATTAATTGAAAAATGATATCACCAAAAAAGATGACAAGAGCACTGTTTCCCAACCACAGCCTGGGGTCCAGTAAAATATTTCCCAAATCAACATTCTTACTGTTTACAGTGTAAACAAATTCTCCCAAAAGTAGAGAATCATCCTGCCATTGGCATTTGCATTTCCGGCTGAGAATTTCAATTTTCAAATAGCGGCCACTCCAGGAAATATCCTGGGCAACAATATTCATTGCTTTCAGCAGCCAATTAGGGAATGAAATAATTTTCCCTTTGGATTCAATATTTGCCTGGTTAGGTGCATACATGGGTTTGATTATAGTCCACCAGTTCGTCAAAATGTTTTGACGTTTAAATGTACCTTTTTGGGTTAGTTCGTCATGTTCAGCACTGAAATCTCTGTGAATGACGGCAAAATTAATGATACGTTCATAGGGTGCAAGGAAACCATTCACTGATTGGATCAATGCGCTAAATGCTGACCTTATTTTAGCTGGTTCTCTTTTCGGTATATGCGTATTCAAATACTCCTCATCGGGATATATCAATACGGTATTGAAATCCATATTATCACCCACAAGGAACGCTGATTGTATTGCATCAAATTCAGAAAGCATATTTTCGATCTTTTGCGGTGTGATGGTTTGGCCGGCTGCGTTCTTATAAATTTCTTTTTTGCGATCTTTTATAAAGTAATGGTCATCCTTTTCAATGAAAATATCCCCAGTATGAAACCAGCCATCATCTGTACTGGGAGTAAGGGGATCAGCGTAATAAAAAGCAGATATATACGGACCTTTTAGCAGTAATTCGCCTTCATCAGAAATACGTAATTCTATGCCCGGAAGTTTCTGGCCGACTGAATCAACGACATATTCGTCTGGAGAGGTCAGGGTGATTCCGCCTGTCGCTTCGGTCATTCCATACCCACTCAATAATTGTATATCATTGTTTTGAAAGAACTGGAAAATATCTGGATCAAGATAACCAGCAGCAGACAAACCCCATTTTAAATTTCCACCTGTAACCTTTTTAATCGCTTTGCGAACGATGCGATCCTCTTCTAAAAGGTCTGCAGCTAATGATTGGATAGTTTCATACAGTTGTGTCCAGCGTTTGGGCACGCTTATTAATACCGTAGGTTTAATGGACAAAAAGTTTTTTCGCAAGGTATCGTATGATGAATCCTCTGCGAATGCATATGAGGCACCCCAAAAAATACTGCCCTGTAATTCAAGGAAGCGTCCAAAAGTATGATATAACGGGAGATAACATAAAAATGAATCGTGTGATCCAAATTTTGTTAATGCCAGTGCACGGGCAAAACGCTTCACGATCATATTTCTTTGACTGAAGGTGATGCCCTTTGGTTCTCCGGTCGTTCCGGATGTGTACATGATGGTGGCAACTTCGTCCATTCGTACACGTCCAATGCGCTTTAAGACTTCGAGAGGATCAGATTTTTGTCCTTGTTCGATGAAGGTTTGCCAATCTTTATTATTCAGATTAATAATGTTTAAATCATTAGAAGAGGGAAGAAAGATGTCATTTATTTCTGTTTTCAATTCATTATCGACAAACAGGTGTGTCACACCACTGTGCTTGATAATAAAATCAATATCTTTTTTAGTCTCATTGGCCGGTATGGGTATAACGGGAAAATGAAAGGATATACATGTTAGATCAACAATAGCACCACGCAGGCAGTTAGGTGTCAGAATACCAATACGAATTTTATCATGGTATGATTTTTCAATATGAGTTAAAGCGCCGGCTGTTTTTAACAATTCCTGCCAAATATCTTCATAAGAATGGCTGACAACTTTGCCTTTTTGAAATTCATGAAATAGATGCTTATGCTTATACTTTCGGGAACGGTTATAAAAAAGATGGCCGAAAGAATATTTAGATTTATCAATTAGCTCTATCAATAGTGAGAGCCAATCATCGATTCGATTATTTTCTGCGATGCTGGAATTAACAGCAGGGAGGTGGCCTAGATTAAGGAAGGCATGAACCGTCTTACGTTCAGTTTTTTCCTCTAGAAGTTGATGAGCAATTGCAAATAATTCTTCAACATCAACAACATTTTTTTCTGCCTGAACAACGTGTTTTTGAATTGTTTCCCGACTCAAATCCATACTGAAAATTACAGTGTATATGTTGTTTCAGTAGAAAGGATTTGAAACAAAAAAGGCCTTCAATAGAAGGCCTTTAGTCTTAGGAGATTATTTTCAAAAGCCAATTGATAAAGTAGTTCTATGTACATCTCCAAGCAACCCCAGTTTAGATAAGGAATAGTCAACTTGGAGTTTCACGGGAACAAAGGATAGTTTATCTGTATCTATTCCAAATCCATAGGACATATTTTGAGCGTAGCCGTAACCATCTTCACTATTAATTGCATCCTGGTAATCCTGATCTGTAGTTTCATCACTTAAGTCATCACTGAACTGCATGAACTTAAATTGCAGTCCCGAACGTATATAAAAAACATCCATGATCTTCGCTTCCATACCCAGGATATAATATGGATTATAGTCGCGCGGATCAAAATATTCCCAATTAACAGTGACTTCAGCCATGTCCTGTTTTATAAATCCATTTTTTCCCACTGGCGTCATAGATATTCCAAAACGGAAGGCCATGGGTAGTGACCATTCATCCGTATTTAAATGAGCCACGACGTCCGGGTTGCCATCCAGGTCCTCATAGGCATCCACATCCACTTTATTGTCCGTTCCATAAAGGCGCATTTTTGTACCAAAATTTGTAACGGCCATACCTACGCGCAGACCGTAAAAACTGGTCACATATTGCGTTCCGGCATCAACCGCAAATGCAGAAGCGGAGGAGAAGGAAATTGTTTCCCTGATTAATTTGACCTGCATACCCACGGCAAAGCGGTCACTGATTTTTGTACCATAGCCAACGCCAATGGCAAAATCGCTGGCGCTGAATGTTCCCTCATCCCCATAGGGTGATAGTTCCGTAGTCTTGGTCATATCGCCCATGTCAAAATACACCAGGCTTAAGCCAAAGGTACCTCTTCCGGCTGGAATTGCAGCGGCAAGAAAACTGTGTTTCATGTCTGCAATCCAGTTAAATGAACTGAATATGACTTGTGGGGAAGTTATATGGGCTATACCTGATGGATTCCAATACAGCGCAGACGCATCTGCTACCTGGGCTGAATATGCGCCGCCCATTCCTTCGGCACGGCTGCCCACTCCTATTTTGAGGAAGTTTGCCGCTGAAGTACCGACATTGTCAAATTGAGCACTGGCCATCCCGACCAGCAGGGTGGATGTAAGTAGTATTTTCTTCATTTGATCACCGCGAATTTACTTACGAATTCATTTTCATCTGAAATAACATGGAAGATATAAACCCCGAATGCAATCTCCTGGATATTGTAGGTCTGCAGATTCCATGCTTCAATGCTGGGGCCGCGCCAGCCATCACTGCTTTCATCATGCTTTAAAATCTGAACCATTTCACCAGCAGTATTATAGATTCGAATCACACATTTTTCAGGCAGGTTGTGGAACTGCAATTCCCGCTCAAAAGCAACTGATTCATACGCTGAAGTTGCTTTGTAAGGATTGGGTACTACAAGAATGTTTTCCAAATCATCTTTGCTGCTCAGTTTATAATCATCAGCCACAGTTGTAATCGTAAAGACGTCTGCGCCAGGCAGCAGTGGATTTTGAAATGTAACTTTGAAAACATTTCCACTTTCGAATAATGTACTACTCTTATTGAAATACATCATCCAGCCAAAAAGTCCAGCATCTGCAGCATAATCAAATGATTGTAAATGCGTTATATCTGCATTATAATCTTCATAGATGGGCATGATGTATACAGTTTTCGTGAATTCATAAACCAACGAATCATCATCCGTTGGTTCTATGATGGGCTTGCTCCCAGCAGCCTGGTAGATTAAACAGCCAAGCTGTTTATTTTCTTCAGTTGACCACAGGGAGAAAGGAATGTCAATCGTATCTACTGTAGTTAGTGTTGAGTTAAAATAACAAGCTATAGAACTTTCTCCAAAACGAAATTCTAAGTCTCGTTGTAATTCAGTCACAGCAGGTCTGCCTTCCGGCTGGTTTACCGGCAGATTCTCTAAAAATCCCGCAAATGTACCATCATTTGATCCGGGATTTAGTCCTCCAAAAACAATAGCAGTACTTGTATCGGCATCTGTTGTTGTTTCTGCAGTAGTATAACTACTGACTCTCCAACTGGCGTTAGCAAATAGTGGAACAAAACCATCAATCACGTGGGTTAAGATACCGGAGCTGATATCGGATGTATCCATAGCGACAACTGTTACATTATCAGTTTGATCAAACACCATCCAATAGTTTGACTCAATTGTATCTATTGTGGTATAGCTGCTGTCACCGGTAACCTCTGTTATATCATATAGGACTGTATCACCAAATGTTACAGTATATGTATGTCCTTTACTTGTAAAGTCATCTGGGGTGACTTCAAGGCCAAGAAATTCCAGGGTAGATGGAACAGCTGTTACTACATCTAGAGTTGCATCAGATTCACCAGAATGGGTTACGCTAAAACTACCTGCGTCATATCCCGCTGCTTCCTTTTGAGGGATAGCAGCAATGGTATTATCAACATCACTGGCATAGGCATTTTTCGATCTGGAATTTTCTAAGGGGTCTACGACAGATCCGGCCCAATCATCAGGGCCATCATACGCACTAACCGCATACCAGTATTCATAACCATTCACGACATTATCATCAACGTAGGAGTATTGTAATCCTCCATCCGTACCAAGATTATAGTAAATCAGTGGATCCGACATGGCAAAAGAACCCGTAATGCCATCAGATATATCGTAGATAGCCAGTGGTTGATACACATCTGTTGGGTCGCCATTCAAGTCAGTAACGACATTGCCCCAGCTAAGTCCACGGTCATGACTGCGGTAAACCCGATAGCCTTGAAATGCATTATTTAAAGTTACAGGATCAACAGATGCTTCACTGCGGTCGTCCCAAAATACTGTAACCTGGCTATCATCTTCTATAACTTGTACCAAAGGTTGATCAGGCGGTTTCGGAGTGGAGCAATTATTATTATATAGCGATTGAAATAATTTTGCATTACGGATCAGGTCGGATTCGTTGATGCCCACAAAATCTGCGAATGTGAAAATGACCTTTTCTCCTGGGGCAACATCAAATGGTCCAGCAGCGATCACCCAAGTTATATCCGGTCCATAAGAATACGGTTTCTGATATATGTCGAAATCATTGGGCGTAATATTGTGGGGTGTTTGTATTCCATGTGTCATTTGTTCGTTATAAGCCTGGGCGTCACTTTGGGCGTCCATGCTGTATTCATATGTGTAAAAAGTGGAAACATCATAACTGGAGTCCGTTCCATCATTATTGAATTTTGTGCATTCCAGGAATTTGAGTCCTACCCAGCCAATACCAGATGATTTAAATCCATCCGAGTTATCATCATTGTCATACACCAGGGCAAAGTTGGAAAGCAGGTGGGCATCAGTCGTGTCCACAAGTTTTTCAGCAATCAGCGGATCATTCTTTGGAATGAATAGTGCCATATCATCGGTCCATTCGGCACCGCCTTGTTCTGGAGCATCTGGATCACCGGCAGTACCAACATAAGCATCTTTTATAGTGTCTTTACCCACATTGGTCATTTGCTGGATGAAGATTAAACCATCATTTCCGAAAGAAAGTGAATAATTCAGAACCCACACATCAAAACGGACATTCAAGGGACCGACGCCATTATTACTGGCAAAAGTGTTTCCTTCAGTCGGATCATTATCTGTTACGACAAAATAGGCTTCACGCTCGGCTTGAACACCAATACCGCAAGGTGCATCGGGAAAGCCACTTGGGCCAAGTTCCGGCTCAACTCCCGGGAAATAAAGTGTATCTTTATTTCCTTCAAGGTCATAGATAACGGACATGAATGTATCACCTGTTGCTGACTCGATAGGCCATTGATCGGGCCAGGATTCAGGCATATCACTAAATGCTATTCCCAGGTTGGCTTCTGAATCAACTGTACCGGCATCATAACCCGGCAATGGTTCAAATTCTTCCTCGTGGTCACGAACAGAACCACGAACACCCACCGCAACAGATGGTTCTCCATTGATGAGTCCACCCACCATGGGGGAAGCAGTCCAGTAGTACGTACAGCAGCCGTCCTTGAGCATACTGCCGGCCGGGAATTCATGGCACAACCCCCAGCGGTCATAACCATAGATAGCCGCGTTAGAAAGCCGCAAGACCATATTCCCTTTATCCAGCACACTGCGTTTTCGATCATTATAAGATGAAATCTTTGAAAGTCTGTCAGGGAGTGGTTTCTTGCCATACATTGGAGCAATCACTTGGTTATAATAATCATATTTTGAAAGACCTGACCCTTCACCACTATAAAGAAAACAAAAACTAATCAGGCTAATAATAATTGTCTTTTTCATCTTTTACCTCAATCCAACACTAATACCAAGTTCTATGTGCCGCGGGGCACCATAATAATATGGGCGATACTTCCACATGGGTGAATTATTGGGATTCAAACTTTCATCCGGCTGTCCGGTACTATTAAACACATTCGCAATATTTTCCTTATCAAATAAATTGGTTATATCGAGATAGAAACGGACTTGGGCCATATTTTGTATTTTCAAGTCATAGTACACTTTGGCATCAAATATGGCTGTGTAGGGCATACGGCCGGAGTTTTCATCAGCAATATACCTGCCCCGGGCATCGGTTGGCGTGTACGGCAAGCCGCTGCCCATATTACCCAATACATTTAAACCAAATCCTTTGGGATGTTGGTAATCAAAACGCACATTTAATGTATGGGGCTGGTCCCAGGCCATGGTTATGGTCCTGTGAACAGGGTGTGTTCCATATACGGATGAAAGATATGCTGCATACCAGTTGGACGTTTCATTGTTTGTATTGCCTTCGGCTCGGGAATAAGAATAGAAAACTTCCCAGCTGAAATTCTGGGTAAACAATTTTCTTAAACCTAACTCAAACCCTTTAGAATTAGCATAATCCATATTCTCATAAATAGCATATTCCGAGGGGTCCGCATCATATATATTGGCCGATATATAATCATGCCGGTCGTTGTAAAATAATGTCAATGTCATCAAGTATTCCGGCGTAAGCATGGTGCGCAGTCCAAATTCATACTGGATGGCCCGCTCCGGTTTAATATTGGGTGAACCAACAGGGGGGATGTACCAGTCACCCAGGTTAAAGGGGAAGGGGTACATCGAATTGCCGGTTAGATTGAAAATATTATTTGAACCTAAACCAGCCAAGCCAGATGGAACACCTTCTCCACCAATGCCACCGGAGTTTGTATAGTCATACATATTATCATAATCAGGATATTTGAAAAAATGACCATAGGAGAAATGGAAAGCAGTATTTTCGGTGACAGGATAACCCATGCCTATCCGCGGGCTCCACTGTGCTTTTACAGATGCTTTATCCGGCGGTCTAAATGAGCCGTCTTCATCAATATATCCCCATTCAACATTTCCAGCAGCAAATGCGTCGAAGTCGATGGAATTTAAGTCACTTGTTTCAAGAACTTCGCCATCATATCTAAATCCGATATTTTCAGTAGGATCGGCATATTCACTTTTCGGATCTAGTATATCATAGCGCAGACCAATATTGATAACCAGGTCACTAAATTCCATCTTATCCCGAATATAGAACGACGATTCAACCGGTTCTTTTTCCCATAGAATAAAAGAAGGATCTGAACTGACGCCATAATAGCCACCGCCAACAGATATTGCAGAAAAATTGAATAATTTATGGTTTTTTTGGGTAAATCCAGATTTAATCTGGTGCACCTTATTCACCTGCCAGGTGAGAGCACCTTCATACTGAACCGTTTCAGAATAATCATTATAATAACTATGATAGGTTGAATAGCCCATGCGGATGGTATCCCCAGAATTATTAACAATAGGATAGCTGCCGTAGAATTCATAATTGGAGGTATTGTCATAGGCATCTCCTTCCCGAAGATTAACAAAGACTCCCCAGCTGTATTGTCCGTCACCATTCATATCTTCATACTCATCTTCACCATCTGTATAGGCACCGTCTTCGTTTGAATCATTATATGGTTCCGCATAATAGCTCAACCATTTGAATTCAGAACCAGGGTCTAATATTGATTTATCCCAATCATCTGGAATCGTGAATATATCTGAATATAGTTCATGATTATCATTTAAAAATGATTCACCAGGAACTTTTGGTCCTGTCCAGTTCTCCACTCTGTTTTTTGAGTAGGACAGTGTGACAAACATATTTTCAGAGAATGTGTAATTCAGCCTGCCGTACATGAGTTTGCTCTCCTGCCAGCTGACTGCACTGCGCTCCGGGAGTTGACGGTAGTTCATGCTGAAACCGCGGCTTTCATAATTCTGGATATTGGTTCCCAGTGTTATTTTCAGGTTATTAATAGGACGCAGAACCAGCTTGCCCATGAGCCTGTCTGTCCAATTGTAGGTTCCAGTTATTTCTTTGGCGCCTTTTTTGAGCGGTTCTGCTATGCCATCGCCATCAATATCAGCTAAGGCATAAACGTCTCCATCAAAAACCCCATCTCCATCCGCATCAGCAAAAACCTCCCCAACATCGTATACACCATTTGCAACATCTGTCCATGATTCAGCTGCTGAAATTAAATCGCCAGATGAGTCGTATACAGCATGATCCCACATATCATTGCCATTGGCATCAGTGAAACCTTCACCAATGTCATATTGACCATTGGCAACATCTGTCCAAGATTCACCTGCATCATAAACACCATCACCATCTTCATCTACTTTTAATACAGCCCTGGGCAGAAAATTATTTTTCAACCGGCCATCTGTACGTTTACGGTCTGCAGAAATAAAAAATGTTGCCAGATTGGGCATGGTGGGGATGATGGGTCCGCTGGCCGTTCCTTCGATTCGGCCGGTATTCCAATTGTTTTTTTCACCGAATTGATCTGTCGATGTTCTAAAACTCAAATCATAATCAGCGCCGCCTTCCCGGGTAATAATATTGATAATACCACTCATGGCCTGACCGTATTCAGCATCGAACGATCCGGTTATAATTGATAATTCAGAAATACCGCCGCGGGCCACATCGGTGGCCATGCCGCCGTTAATAATATCTTTTACGTAAAAGCCATCGACAAGGTAGGCTGTTTCGCCGGAACGGCCGCCGCGAACATGGATACCGTCATCACCGCCGCCGTTATCATTTTCAATTACACCGGCAACATTATCAATAATATCCGCATAGGAATTAATGGGCATATTTTCAAAATCTTCTTTTTCGATCGTGACGGTCGTGGCTGTTTGATCGCGGACGATGACAGGGCGTTCTGCTTCCACGATTACTTCTTCACCTTCCACAGCAGAGATTTCCAGGGAAAAGTTTACCGTGGTCGTACGATCAGCGTTCATGCGTACATCGGTAACAGATGTTGTCTTATAACCTATATATGAAGCAGATGCTGTGTATGAGCCTGCCGAGATATTCAGGATGAAATAATCGCCATTTTTATCACTGGCGGCACCCAGCACTGTTCCTTTTAAAACAACATTGACGCCAATGAGGGCCTCACCTGTAGAAGCATCGGTAACAGTTCCCACCAGTTTCCCTGTTACACCGGCAAATAATATGCTGCAAGTGCTGAAAATAACGAGAAAAAGATTTTTCTTTCCCATGAAAAGACTCCTTGTAAGGACTAAAAATAGTTTTATTATTGAAACCATACAAGGATAAGGTTACTATTGAGCATCAAATTGCAATGGCGTAAGTTCATAAAATTCTATTAGGAGAGTAATTATAATGAGTTCAAAAAATGGAAAACCAAACGGTCAAAGTTTTGATCTCTCACAGGCGGAAATAAAAAAACTGCTTAAAAAAGTTCCAAGCGGAATTAAGGCTTATATTGGTTATTTAGAGCAACAGATAAAAAATATGGCTAATATTGGTTTATCGCTGTCGAAAGAAAAGGATATGAATGTTCTGTTGGAGAATATCCTGCTGGAAGCCAAGCGCATCACCAATGCTGATGGTGGCACGCTTTACATGAAAACAGATGATGATCGTCTGCGATTCGAGATCATGATGACAGATTCACTTAATTTTCATATGGGCGGCACATCGGGAAAGGATATACCATTTTATCCGGTTAAACTTTATGATGAAGGCAAACCCAATACCCATATGATTTCTGCGTACGTTGGACTTACTGGTGAGACTGTAAATATTCCAGATGCCTATAAAACAAAAGGATTTGATTTTTCAGGGACAAAAGCATTTGATAAAAAAACGGGTTACCAATCAAAATCATTTTTAACAGTTCCTCTAAAAAACCATGAAGAGGAAATAATCGGTGTTCTGCAATTATTGAACGCCTTGGATAAAAAGACAAATGAATCGATTCCATTTTCTGTAGAAATTCAGGATATTGTTGAAGCACTATCCAGTCAGGCCGCAGTGGCTATTACAAATAAAAATTTGATTCGTGATCTGGAAATCCTCTTTGAGTCATTTATTAAACTGATTGCCACTGCTATAGATGCAAAATCCCCATACACTGGCGAACATTGTGCCCGTGTCCCTGAAATAACGATGATGCTGGTTGAAGCTGTCAACGTTTCCAAGGATGGTCCCTTCAAAGATGTGCATTTTTCAGATAAGGAAATGTACGAATTGAAAATTGCTGCCTGGCTCCATGACTGCGGGAAAGTCACCACACCGGAATACGTGGTTGATAAAGCTACAAAACTGGAGACTATTTATGACCGTATCCATACGTTGGATACTCGCTTTGAAGTATTGAAACGCGATGAAGAAATCAAAGTCCTGAAAAAACGATTGAAAATTGAAACGGATGCTTCTGTTTCAGAAGCAGATAAAAAAGATGCTCTAAAATCTTTGCGTAAAAAGCATAAAGATAAATTAGTAAAAATGGAAAAAGAAATGGATTTTATACGTGCAATGAACATCGGTGGTGAATTTATGTCAGGGGATAAAAAAGACCGCGTCAAAAAGATCGCCAAATACCGTTGGAAGGATAATGGAACAGTTAAGGATTTTCTATCAGAAAATGAAGTATATAATCTTTGCATTACAAAAGGAACATTAACAGCTGAGGAAAGGCAAATTATCAATGACCACATTGTCCAAACGATCGATATGCTTCAACAGCTTCCATATCCTAAACATCTGAAAAATGTCCCTGAATTCGCTGGCGGTCATCATGAAAAACTGGATGGCACCGGTTATCCGAAAGGCCTGACCAAGGATGAAATGTCCGTACAGGCTAAAGCTATGGCCATTGCAGATATCTTTGAAGCACTCACCGCAAAGGACCGGCCCTATAAAGAAGGCAAGGCACTATCCATGGCCATGCGTATTTTGGGCTTTATGAAAAATGATGCCCATGTAGATCCAGAATTATTTGAATTGTTTGTTCAGGAAAAAATCTACCTTAAATACGGAGAACAATATCTGGGTCCAGAACAGCTGGATATGGATTAATTAACTCCATCCAACCATAACAGAATTTATGACACCTGATATCGCCATTGTCCTGGGTATTATAACCCTAATGTTTGTACTCTTTGTTAAAGAGATCTTCCCTCTTGATGTTACCGCACTAGTGGTCCTGATCATTTTTCTTGTAATCGGTAATTTGACACTTGAAGAAGCCATCAGTGGTTTTTCGAATCAAGCAGTGATCACTATAGCCGTCTTGTTCATTTTGAGCCATGCGTTGCAGAAATCCGGAATATTGGAATATGGTGTTGTACGTTTGAATAAATTAACCGAACGCTCCAAACTGTTGGGACTGACTGTTTTTCTCATTACAGTTGCTTTTGCCTCCGCTTTTGTAAATAACACGGCCATTGTTGCCATATTCATTCCCTTAACAATTCGATTAGCACAAAAATATAATTTAAGTCCGTCAAAACTGCTTATTCCCTTGAGTTATATTGCCATTATGGGAGGTACGCTGACACTAGTGGGGACATCAACAAATCTGCTGGTTAATTCCATTTATGTCAACACCACAATGGCGGAGCCGCTGGGTATGTTTGAATTTTCCCGCTATGGAATATTCATTTTACTAATCGGTCTTTTGTATATCATCTTTGCAGTGCCATTTATCCTGCCATCAAGGACGGTCACATCCAGTTTGACACAGAGCTATCATATGGGTGGTTATTTAACGGAATTAAAAGTGGCTAAAGAATCGCCAATGGTTGGGCGCACATTCATGGAACGGAGCATAAATAAAAATTATGATATTACCGTTTTGGATATTATTCGGGAAGGTATGGTTATTAGTAAAAATATCCGCAATACAATTATACATCCGGGAGATGTGTTATTTGTTCGGGGATCGTTGGAAAATTTTTTGCGCATGAAAGAAGTAGAAAAAGTTACCATGCTTACAGATGAAAAATTAACTCAGGCTGAACTTATCCACGATGATAATACATTAGTAGAATGCTTATTAACCCAGCAATCTGAACTGGTAGGTAAAAGCCTGATGGAAATCAACTTTCGCCGTCGTTTCGGTAGTTTTATATTAGCTATCCGTCGTGAAGGAGCCATACTGCGCAGAAAAATAGCTCATGTTATGCTGCGGGCTTTTGATACATTATTGGTGTACGGTCCGCGGGATAAAATAAAAGAATTGTCAGAGTCAGGGAATTTTATTGTTTTGGGAGAAATTGAAGCAACGCTGCAAAAAAACCGTTTCTGGTGGGTGAGTCTGGTTGTAATAATCAGTGCTGTTTTCCTGGCAGCGCTGGGCTTGGTACCCATACTAAAAGGGGTTCTGGTAGGCATGATTATACTCTTGGTCCTGCGAGTTATTTCAACGAACGAAGCCTATCAAACCATTAACTGGCAAGTGATTGTTTTAATCGCCGCCTTGATTCCCATTGGAATTGTGATTCAAAAGAGCGGTACAGCAGAATGGTTAGCGACTGCTATGAATAATGTCGTCGAACAATTTGATCCCGCTTTGCGCCCTGTTGTAATGGTGTCTTTGATTTATCTGATGACGATGATACTCACAGAAATGGCATCAAATGCAGCCACAGCTATCATTATGACACCCATTGCTATTTCTGCTGCCATGCAAATAGGACTGGATCCAAAGCCCTTCATATTCTCAGTTTGTTTTGCCGCATCGGCATCATTTATTACACCGATCGGTTATCAAACCAATCTCATGGTTTATGGCCCCGGTGGATATAAATTTTCTGATTATGTTAAAGTGGGCCTTCCCTTGGCAATTTTTTTATGGATAATGGCTACATTTTTAATTCCTGTGCTGTGGCCGTTTACGGCAGTTAATTAGAAATTACTAAGTGACATCAGTAGATCAAAAATCTTCCCGCCTGAATGAATTTTTAGAAAGTCCTGAAAAAGGGCTTTGGAAACTCGCATGGCCGGTCATGGCCGGGATGGGTATCCAGACATTATACACGATTGTTGATATGATATTTATCGGCCGACTGGGAGGAGAGGCCATTGCCGCAATAGCTTTTAATATGCCGCTTTTCTTTTTTGTTTTAGGTTTGACCATGGGTCTCGGTGCGGGTGTCACCGCTTCCATTGCTCGTTTTATCGGTGCTAAAGATAAGGTTAATGCCGATAACAGCGCCGAGCATGCAGTTGTAATGGGTGTTGGAATCAGTATTATATTAACCATAATCGTTACCATTTATGGGCGGGATATACTTCTAGGAATCGGCGCACCAGAGTCGGTCATCGATTTGAGCTGGTCCTATTTACGCGTTATTTGTATCGGTTTGCCCTTCATGGTTTTATCTGCCTTTTTTCGTTCCATACTTGTAGGTGAGGGAGATACAAAATTTCCCATGACCGTAGCAGCATTGGGAACGGTGCTTAATATTATTTTGGATCCCATTTTCATTTTTACACTGGGACTAGGGGTTGCCGGAGCTGCCTGGGCCACGGCTATCAGCCAGATTACAGTATTTACCATTTTCATTTATATGCTATTCTTTAAAGAACATTCCTATATCACATTTCGCCTTAAGGATTTTTCACCATCTTCGTATATTACAAAGGATATCATAAAAGTTGGATTACCGGCGTCTATGTCCATGATTATCATGTCCTTTGGACAACTCGTTTTCAACCGCATTCTCATACATTTTTCAACGGATGCCGTTGCCGCTTATCAGATCAGCGGCCGCATTGATATGGTCATTTTTCTGCCCATTCTGTCTATTTCTTACACCCTGACAACCTTAGTGGGTATGTTTTTTGGCTCCGCAAGGATGGACAAGGTAAAACACATTATTTATTATGGGTTGAGCCGTTCCTTTATGATCGCTGTAGTTACGTCTACGCTAGTGTATTTTACTTCGCCAAAACTAGTCTTGCTCTTCACAGATATTCCATATATCCAGGAAACAGCAGTTACCTATTTAAGGCTCATGGCTTTTGTGTATCCCTTTGTCGCAATTGCACTGCCTTGTGGCCGTATCCTGCAAGGATTTGGTTTAGGAATGCCATTATTAGTAATTACATTGATCCGTGTTTTGTTGATATCATCACCCTTGGCAATCTTTTTTATCTTTGTACAGGACCGCCCTTTGGAATGGATCTGGTATTCAATGATGATTTCAACAGCAGTCGCTTTCGTGGTTGCTGTTGGCTGGGTAATGTGGGCATTAAAAAAATATTCAGTTCAACCAACAGGAGTTCAACATGCAAAAACTCAACTTAAACCAAATCAATGAGCATTTAATTGATCTTCCAGGCTGGTCTTTTACAAATGAGACTTTGCACAAGGATTTGACATTTGATTCATATTTGGATGGAATAAACTTTGTAAAACAATTAGCTGATAAAGCTGAAAAACATAATCATCATCCCGATCTGACTGTTGGCTGGTGCAAGGTTGGTGTAACTTTTACAACGCACGATTCAGGAGGCATTACTGCAAATGATATTACCATGGCTAAAGAAGTTGAGCGATTATTAGGTTAAAATCCAAATTTAAGCTCAGGTTGTGATTCAATTGATGATCAAGTAAATTGCAGCACATTCATTAGATCACCATGAAAAGACTGATCATATTAACGGTATTATCATCTATAATATTCGGTAATCAACCGGATTTAAAATTCACCAAATTTTCTTCAAAGCAAGATCCCGAAGGTAGGCATTTGCCAACCAAAGAACAGGTTCGATCCGTCAAAAAAACAGCAAAAATAAAAAACAGAATCCTTGAAAATATTGATCTTTATTCCCAGCCAAACCACCGAATTGAAAATAATGGTCTGCTTGTCGGCCGAGTGTATGACCAGACAGATAATGGTGTTTCAGCCCAGGTCGTCGCTATCGATACAATGAATGAAAACCAGTTTTCAACGGTGACTAATGACAGCGGGTATTACAGTTTATACGTTTTGAATAGCACATACAAAATGTTGGCTTTGCCCTTTGATGATTTCCATATTACCGGTTATACCTTAGATGTGGATGTGGATGATGATACTGTAGAGGTGGATATTTTTACCCCGGCATTAATATTTGATAGCGATATTTATGGTACAGTGATCGATACAGGTGGAACACCCTTACATGCAGCATGGGTGGCGGCAGTGGCTTTCAGTTTTGAAGAAGGGTTGATCTTTGACTATTTGACAGATATCAATGGATACTATGGATTAGATGTAATTAGCCTTGGTGAGCAATGGCCATATTGGGTCCTTGGCATCTATGAAGCTGAAGATTCAGATGAAGAGCTAGTCGGCTTGGTGGATAGTATCATTGTTAATTCGGGTGATTCCCTGGAAATTAATCTCGTTCTACAGGTTATCACTTACGATGGTTCCATTTATGGCGAAGTAACTTATGAGGGAGAGCAGCTAAGTGGCATTGCAGTCAAGGCAGAAAATGTCTGGACTGGTGACTATTTTGAGACTTACACCGATGAAGATGGCTACTATGAAATGGGTGTCACCAATGGCGAATATGAGGTTTGTGCCTATTACTGGGTGGTGGAAGATGAACTGTGTGAAGATATATATGTAGACTCGAATGAAGTTGAAATCAATTTTGATTTTGAAGATCAGCCTTTGGAGGGTTTAATCAATTATTACGGTAATTTCCGTTTTTTCTGGACAAATGATGGTCTTCATTTTGCTGGACAATGGCCGGTGGCCAGTGATGCTGTAAGACAATATCTGTCATATGGCGGTATGATTACATTGGCTTATGAAGATGGTAATATTCTGCTGGGAGGATTTATTGACGATAACTGGATACCTGAAAATGATGGAATATATACTTTTGTTGAAAATGAAATAGAATTCATTAACAGGTCGATGACGGATGAAGGGACCGGTATAATTGCTGAACAAGTAATTGCTTCCCACGGTTATGAAAATTTTACAGTCGTATTAACTAGAATAATCAATGGAAGCGATGCAGAATTGAATGATGTGCGAATGGGTTATTTTATGAATTGGGACGTGGCCTATACGGAAGGTGGTCCTGAAGATTTCGCAGAAGATGATTTAGCTGGTGTCAGGACAATTGAAGTGCCCCATCCGCTCTTAACTGTGATGATACCGGTAAAGATTAGTTATATGATGGATGATGACGGTAATAATGGCCAATCCCCCGGCTATGTAGGCTTTGCAACAGTGCCTCAATGGTTGGATGAACCAGTACATATTTCCATTGATATGGATGAAGACCTTGATGATTTTCTGGCCATTTTAGAACAGGAAAATGATGATGATAATGAAATAGATCCGGCCGATTATGCCACGCTGCAAATGCTGGATTTATATGATTTTTTTCCAGGAGATACTGCCCATTTTACCACATTGATTTTGGCTGCTGAAACCCTGGAGGGACTTGATAACCAGGCTGAACTAGCCATGCAGCGACTGTTTGACCTTACCATCCTGGGTATTAATGATGATAATCAAATTCCATCGTCTTTTGCTCTTCACCAAAATTATCCTAATCCATTTAATCCCACCACAACCATTCGCTTTGATTTACCGGAGGCAGCCCATGTTAAACTGGATATTTATAATATTCTTGGTCAGCCAGTAGCCACAGTGGTCAATAGACACATGCAGCCGGGATACCATACTGTACACTGGAACGGTATAAATGATACGGGTAATTCATTAGCATCGGGCTTGTATATTTATCAGATTACAACTGGGAATTACCACGCAGTAAAAAAACTTGTATTATTAAAATAAATCAATTTAAAAGATGGAGCATAAAAAAATAGGCATTGGTTTGCCTTTTCTTTTATATGGAGAGTTCTTCTCATTATATTCTATTCAATTCATGATACAATTTATCTATGTCTGACCTCCTGTCGGGACTTCTCCAGGAATCCATCAGCGGCATTGCTCTGGGCTGCATTTATGCTCTTATCGCGTTAGGTTTTACACTTATTTATAAAGCCACTGAAGTAGTGAATTTTGCCCAGGGTGAAATCATGATGGTCGGGGCGTACGTAAATTTCTTTTTTGTAACTCAATTTACCGGAATGGCTGGTGGATTGAATGGCTGGGTATTTCTGGCAGCACTTTTAAGTTCAATTCTTTTCGCAGTTTTATTTGGCATTATTTTGGATTATATCATCAACCGTCCATTAAAAGATGCACCGGTGTTTTCAATCATCATGGCAACCATCAGTTTGGCCATTATTCTTCGTTCCCTCACAGCTATGATCGCTGGCCCTATAAGCCTGGTTCCTGTTTCTCCCTTTGGTGACAGCACGATAAAAGCAGGAGGGATTGTTATATCTGTATTGGATCTAGCCATAATTATTTGTGCCATCATACTTATGGGATTGTTCTTTTTCTTTTTCAATAAGACCCGCTGGGGCATTGCTATGAAGGCCACTTCGGCCGATTCTGAAGCAGCCCAGCTCATGGGTATTCCGGTAAAACAGGTATATCGCATGGTGTGGGTATTTGCAGCAATTGTCGGTGTAATCAGTGGTGTTTTGTTGGCGCCGCGCATGGCCCTGCTGGATACAACCATGAGCTTCCTGGGATTAAAAGCGTTTCCGGCTGCAATCCTGGGTGGTTTCGGCTCTATACCCGGAGCGGTTGTAGGCGGTATTATCCTGGGAATTATAGAAACAGTAAGCATGGGTACACTTTCATTCCATTTCGCATGGATAAAGGAGATTAATGATATTATCGTTTGGATTGTTTTAATTGCGGTACTGATGATACGACCTGACGGTTTATTTGGCATAGCAAAGGTGAAGAGGGTTTGATGAAAGGCCGTTATGTAGATGAAAACCTGAAGTGGATTCCCATTTTAATTATTGCAGTCTATCTTTTTCCATTTCTGCTTAAGAGCGCCACCTTTAGTTATAAATATTACCTGTATATCTTGAACATGGCTGGCATTTATATCATCCTCACTGTGGGTTTGGACCTATTGAGCGGTTTTACAGGCTTGATGTCTTTGGGCCATGCTGCATTTTTAGCCATTGGTGCTTATACATCTGCAATATTAGTCGACCAGGCAGGATTGCCTTTTGAGCTTTCGTTAATTATTACGCCCATTATTGTGGGATTGTTTGGTTTTGTGATTGGTTTTCCCGCATTGCGCATTGAAGGTATGTACCTGGGGCTGACTACAATGGGATTTGGGTTTATTGTTAAACGTCTCATTATAGCACTTCGCGAATGGACAGGAGGTTCAGGCGGATTGCAAGTGTCTAAAGCATCATTATTTGGCATAACCATAAAAAATGATTGGGATAATTATTTTATGATTTATACGTTTGTTATTCTGGCTATCATTATTGCCAGAAGAATAGTAAAATCCAAACTCGGCCGTGCATTTATGGCCATTCGCGATTCAGAACAAGCGGCACAAGCATCAGGTATTAATCTGGCAAAATACAAAATGTTATCATTTTTTATATCCGGATTATTTGCCGGTTTCGCTGGAGTATTATTTGCTCATACGAACCATTTCATTTCTACGGATCATTTCGATATTTTACTTTCAATATATTTTATTGTTATGGTGCTTGTGGGTGGAATGAGTTCGATCTATGGCGCTGTGCTGGGCACGCTTTTCATTGTATTAATGGAAAATATGTTCATACCATTATTTAAAGATGGACTGTCGCAATACATGCATATTGAGGCCGGTGATTTTCAACCTTTCATTTTCGGTTTGATAATGCTGATATTTATTATATTCCAACCACTAGGTCTCTATGGTATGTGGCTCAAAATGAGAATTTACTGGAAATTGTTTCCATTCAATCCGCGCAAGCGGTTCACCTAAACCAAGGAGGTATGATGAAAAAAAATAATCATATCATACTAATTATTGTGCTAGGAGTAAGTTTATTAAATGCACAATGGGGAAAAAACCAGACACCTGGTGTAACAGATACCGAGATTTTGATTGGTAATATTCAAGATTTGAGTGGTCCAATTAAGGAGTTGGGTTTTTTGATTCCTGCCGGAACGAACATGTATCTAGATTATATCAATGCTCAGGGTGGTGTTCATGGTCGGCAAATAAAAATGCTTATAGAGGATCATGGCTATAATCCCCAGAAAGCGGTTGTTGCAGCCAAGAAACTCATTGAAAAAGATCAGGTTTTTTGTCTTTACAACGTAATTGGCACATCTCCAGCTGAGGCTCTTCGACCCATTTTAGAGGAGAGCGGAGTACCTTTGATTGCTCCCGCAACCAATTCCAGCTCAATGTCTGATATGTCCAGACAGGCAGCTAGATATATTTTCCATACGGATGCAGGTTACGATCTTCAAACTAGGGTACTAATCGATTATATATTGGAAAATAATCCAGAAGCTAAAATAGGGTTTGCTTATCAGGATGATGATTATGGTGCAAATGCTTTAGAAGGTTGTGCAGAAGCAGAAGCGAAACATGGAATTTCAGTACAAAAAGAATCTTTCCAGCGTGGTGCCACCGATTTCGTTGGACAAACCATGAATTTTATGAAAGGCGGCTGTACGGATGTGATCATTGGAGGCATTGTTCGTGAGCCTGTGACTATCATGAAAACAGCTCAAGCTATCGGTTATAGTACACAATTTTATGGACTTGGGCCTACGGTTGATGCACGAGTTGGATTACTTGCGGGAGAAGCGGGCGAAGGATTTACTGCTGTCTATTGGGCATATCACCCCGATGCAGATGAATCTGGTCCAAGACTGTATCGAGAACTGTGTGAAAAGAATAATGTACCGGAAAAGATGCGCGGACTTTATCATTACTACGGGTTTGCAACCGCACATGTGCTCGTTGAAGGATTGCGTAAAGCAGGGCAATTTCCCACACGGGAACGTATGATGAAAGGTCTCGAAACATTAAATAACTGGGATAGTGGAGTATTTCCTCCTATGACCTACAATCGCAATGACCATGCTGGAGTTGAGAGTGTAATCTTACTGCAACTGCAAGATGGTAAACAGGTCGCTATTACTGATTGGCGTAATTAAAAATTAAAAATGAGGCCCCGCGAGGGGCCTCATTGCTATATGGGCAAATTATCGATACAGAACCTAAAAATGCATTTTTCCGGGGTCCGTGCTCTGGATGATGTATCCTTTAAGGTGAATAAAGGAGAAATTTTTTCATTGATAGGACCTAACGGTTCTGGTAAATCTACGTTGTTTAATTGTATCAATGGCTTTTGTGAGCCTCAAAAAGGTAATATTAAATATAATGGTATCGATCTGATAAATAGCAAACCCCATGAAATCGTAAAACACGGTATTTCACGAACCTTTCAAAATCTTCAGAATGTACCTTATATGACATTGCTGGATAATGTTCTTTTGGGCGCTCACCACAGGTTAACTGTGTGGGATACATTCAATCGCTGGATCTCGCAAAAAGAGCGGGAGCGTGAAGAAACGTTGGCTTTAGAAGTTATGGATTTTCTGGGAATCGCCAACTTTGAAAAGAAATATTTGACTGGTCAACCCTATGGCATCCAGAAACTGGTGGAAATTGCACGTGCTTTAATCTGTAAACCAAAATTGATTCTGATGGATGAACCTGCAGCAGGAATGAATGATCAGGAAACACTGGAAATAGCAAAGATCATTTCTGAAATTAGAGATGTTTTGGGTATTACAGTTTTGGTTGTAGAACATGACATGAATCTGGTTATGAGCATTTCAGACCGTATCTGTGTCTTGGACTCGGGTAAAATATTGGCCATGGGAATACCGGAGGAAGTAAAAAATCATCCTGAAGTTATTAAAGTGTTTTTGGGAGATGAAGCCCATGCTTAAGATAGTTGGAGTAGAGACCTTTTACGGTAAGATCAAGGCGCTGCATGGTGTTTCTCTTGGTGTTGAAGAAGGACAGCTTGTTTGCATTCTTGGTGCCAATGGTGCCGGAAAAACGACCATATTGAAAACGATATGCGGTATCACTGAACTGGAATACGGCACGATCCATTTCAATGATGTGCAGATCGATCATAAAGATCCTGAAGAGATCATAGAATTGGGTATTTCCCTCGTGCCTGAAAACCGCCGCATTTTCCCTGAATTGACTGTTTATGAAAATTTATTGATGGGTGGATTTCTCATTAAGGATAAAAAACTGTTTGTAGAACGGTATAAAAAAGTTACGAATTATTTTCCCATATTATCCAAACGTTCCAGCCAACAGGCCGGTACATTAAGCGGCGGTGAACAGCAGATGCTGGCCATTGCTCGTGCCTTGATGCTGGATCCAAAACTATTACTTTTAGATGAACCGTCACTTGGCCTTTCGCCAAAATTGGTACAGGAGATTTTCTCCATCATTAAAGATCTCCATCAGTCGGGAGTAACAATTCTATTGGTTGAGCAAAACGTGAACCATGCCTTGAAGATCGCTGATTATGGCTATGTGCTTACATCAGGTAAAATTTTCTTAAGCGGTACTTATGATGAATTATACGAGGAAGAAAAAGTTCGGGAAATGTATTTGGGAGAAGGTAAATACGTCCGCAGGGCAAGTCTCTGGAGATCATGAGTAAACCTGATTTTAATATTTGTAATACTGTGCCGAAAGCATTTTGGCATCATGTAACCCATCAAAAAGACGAAATAGCCAATTGGAGCAAGGTACAAGGTGTTTGGAAATCTCAAACCTGGGGTGAGTATGGAGCAATATCCAAAAAGATCGGTTTAGCTCTCCAGGCTTCCGGAATGAAACCAAGTGATAAGATTTCTATTCTTTCACAAACGCGGTTGGAGTGGGTGCTGTGTGATATGGCTATTATGTGTATTGGCTGTGTCACGGCACCAGTTTATCATTCCAATACGGAAGAACAAGTTCATTATATAGCAGAACACAGCGATGCAAGACTTATGTTTGTTGAAGATCAAGAGCAACTTGATAAAATTTTAGAAATTTGGGATAGATTACCAAAAATTGATAAAGTGATTGTGTTTGAATCTTACTATCCAAAAGACCTGCCTAAAGTGATACCATTTTCTCTATTTATTGAAACTGGAAATGATGATGGTTCTTTTGAAAAAAGGATTGAAGCCAGTAAGCCTGAAGAAGTCGTCAGCTTTATATATACATCTGGAACAACTGGCCATCCTAAGGCTGGCGTGATTGACAATTTCAATGTTATCACTACGATCAAACATTTACCTGATATGCTCGATATCAGGCGTGAAGATCTTTCAGTTGCTTATTTACCCCTGGCACATATTGCTGAGCGCTTGCTGGGTCATTTTATAAAACTCGTTTATGGAAATGCAACTGCCTTTGCTGAAAGTATTGCAGATATGCCGGACAATGTGCGCCAGGTTGGCCCGACAATTATTTTTGGAACCCCACGAGTCTTTGAAAAATATTATGCCCGGATTGCTATTGGGATTGGGGATGCGACATGGATACAAAAAACAGTTTATAACTGGTCCGTAGAAACCGGGAAAAAACGAGCCAAGTTATTATCGAAGGAAAAATCGATTACCTTTTTATTAAAATTAGAATCAGCCATTGCCAGGTTTTTCATTTACAATAAGATCAGGGATATTTTTGGTGGTCGAGTGCGCTTTATGATTTCAGGTGCAGCGCCTATTTCTCCGGAAATCATTCATTATTTCAAGTGGATGGATATTTCGATTTATGAGGGTTACGGAATGACCGAAACAACTGGCGTTATTTCATGTAATAGACCTGGCTTTGTTAAAATTGGTTCAGTGGGTCAGGCGTTACCTGATACTGAAATACGAATAGCAGAAGATGGCGAAATATTTGTCCGTGCTCCGCAAAACATAAAAGAGTATTATAAAAATGAAAAAGCAACCAATGAACTCCTAAAAGCGGATGGCAATGGTAGTTACTGGCTGCATACAGGAGATGTAGGACATATTGATGAAGAAGGTTATTTATTTATTACAGATCGAAAAAAAGATTTAATCATTACAGCTGGCGGTAAGAATGTCGCTCCACAAAATATAGAGAATCTGCTTAAGACCAGCCCTTACGTAAGCCAGGCCATGGTATATGGTGATGCAAAACCATATCTTACGGCACTTATCACCATGGACGAAGATGAGATCACCAAATTTGCCCGTGATAGAAAATTATTGTACAAGGATCAGGCTGATCTTTCAAAGAAAGAAGAAGTGTTGGAACTCTATCGCCAGGAAGTACATTTTAAGAATGAAAAACTGGCTTCATATGAAACCATAAAAAAATTCTTTGTATTGGAAGAAGATTTTGATCAGGATAAGGATGAATTAACACCCACCATGAAGGTCCGTAGGAAAGTGGTAACAGAGCGCTATAAAGATATTTTGGAAAATTTTTATTAGGCTTAAACTGAACCAATGAAAAAGACGACTTTACTGATTACAATACTATTCATATTCAGCTGTGAGAAAGATGATGGTGATTCTTATTCGAAAGACTTAATCAGCAATTGGGAAGGAACCAAAATAAATTATTCTTATAATATTGCTTCCAATTCATCACAAACAGTCACAAATCCATATGAAGTTGGATCAGGTTCAATTGAACTAAGTGGGGCAGAAGAAGCCTCTTTGAATTACATGTACTTATATCAAGCAAATGGTGTATTACAGATTGCTATTGCAAAGAGAGTATTTGGTGTCCCTTCAGAAGAGACGAATTATCTTTTAAATATTTATGATTACGGCGATTTTGGATCGTACAGCCAGTTGACCAAATCTAATAATGATGCTGCAGATGTTTACGAAGGGGAACTTGAATTTACAGTCAATGGGCCTGAATTAACCATTTCGGCCGGCGCATTATACCATGAGACGGTGAATGACAGCGTTATGATCAGTGGTACTTTGGCAGTTGCTCAGGAAACTGTAAATGCTGGCAGCCAATTTGAAATTGGCAATATCGATTGGGTTTTTGGGTCATATGAGATCACTCTTTTGATAAATAATGATAAATCTTTTGAACAAACAATTAATACACTTGATTCTGAAACACTGAAATATTCAGGTACGTGGGATGCATCTAGTGATGAGATCACTTTTCATTATACTAATTATTCAAAAACGTATGAATATAGAGTCTCAAGCTCAGATCTTGAATTGACATATTTAGATGATCTTTGTGTATTATATCCGGATGAATGTCTAACGCCATATGAATTAATGTATAATATGGCAGGTGGTTCGTTAGAAAGTGTTGTTTTGTATGAGACTACATTTTTTGATAAAAAGTCAGATTAATTACCAAACATCCGCAGCAGCCCATCGGGCATGACCCGCAACAGAGGGATCATCATTTTCATCTGCCAGGGAAAAACAAATGTTTTCTTACCCCTATCGATGGCGCTGACAATTTTTTCAACGGCTGTTTCCACCGGCAGGAGAAAGGGCATCCCCTTTAATTCCGCTGTCATAGGTGTTTTAATAAACCCGGGGCAAATGGTAGTAACCTGAATATTGTATCTTGAAAGTGTCAGTCGCCAGCTGTCAGCCATGAGGCGGATATTCACTTTCGCGCCGGCGTAACCGCCATGGTATGCGATTCGCAAAAAAGATGCAATTGAACTGACATTCACAAGGACACCGCTTTTTTGTTCTTTCATGGCAGGGATGAAAGGCATGAGCGTATTGGTGACACCCAATACATTCGTTTCAATAATATTGTTGATGGCAGATGCGTCGCCGCTCATGAGGTCATCATGCCCGCCGATCCCGGCATTGGCAATAACCATATCTATCCCCCCGGCTTGAGCCATGAACTCTTCAGCAGCTGACTTGCAGACGAGTTGATCTTTGGCATCCACTTTAAAAACATGCGCAGCACCGCCGAGTTCATTGGATTTTTGTGCAACTTTATTCAATAGTTCTTCACGTCGGGCAGCCAGACCTATTGTTGCGCCCCGACCGGCGTAGGCATAGGCCAGGTATTCACCAATACCGCTGCTGGCCCCGGATATAAAAATGCGTTTACTCATAGTTTTAATTTCTGTCCTTCATAAGCGATACGGTAACCTCGATCATTTACTTCTTTGAAAGCAACTAAATTTTCCTTCAAAGCCAGATTGGTATGGTTCAGGTGGATGAAATAAATTTTACTTTTATCTGTAGTAGAAGTTGAATTGAAAAGATCCATTGTTTCTGTTACAAATGGATGGGGTATTGCACTCATATCCCGGTTTGGAATTTCGCCATTAGCATAGAAAGAGCCATCCAATAAAGCATAGTCCACATTTGTCACTTCATCTCGAATATCTTTTTTCCACTTTGACCATTTATCAATATCCGGAATAAAAATTAGTGATTTTTCCGGTCCGTCAATTCTATACCCCACAGTTTCAGTATATTCATCCCGATGGGGGACCAGGAAAGGAGTGATGGAAAGTCCAGATGTTAATTTAACAGCTTCACCATTTTTCAATTCCCGGATTGTAATATTATTCAGCGATACTAACTGCTCCCAAGGGCCATTGTTCTGAAGAAACGATTTCATCCCGGGCATAGCGTAAACCGGCATTGAACTTGCACCCATGACTTCGCGCCCAAGATGCATTAATCCGGTATAATGGCCGATATGACCATGGGTCAAAAAGATCCCTTTTAGTTCTGACTGATATTCCTTTGTAACTATCTGCTGTTGTGCTGGAAAGTCTGGTGTGGCATCGATCATCCATGATTGCTCTGTTTCTGGATCGATAATGGCAATGGCTGACACTTTTAAATGTTTTTCAGGTTTTTTCCAAAGATCTTTGCAGCAGGATTTTATACACCCTGCATGGGGCATTCCGCCATCCTGGGCGATTCCTAGAACAAGTACATAGGGACTTTCTTTTGCGTAAGAAAAGGCAATAGCCAATAGCAATATAGTTGCTAGCCGTTTCAAATCTTGATGAATATCTTTTTGCGATACATTAAATAAAGAATTACCCACCAAACCGCAACATTGGCCAGGGCAAAGAGGAGAGAACCATTCATGTTCCCGGCGAGAGGCACAAACCAATCAGTGTACATGAACGAATAAAGTGACCTGTGATCCACTTGCAGCCACAGCATGGTATTGGTCCAGACGCCGGATGCGGCATAAACAAAGAGAGAATTAGTACCAAATATTTCAAAAGCGTGAAAAGGCTTTTTCATAGTGTTTATATCGATGACCCAGATCAATACAGCCAGTGTCATAAAAGCTATACCGCCGGTGACCAATACATACGGGCTGGTCCAGAGCTGCTTATTGATAGGGAAAACAAAACTCCATGCCCAGCCGGCTAAAATCAATAAAGCACCCATAATGAGCATTTTTTTAACATTGTCAACCTGGTCTGTAGCTGAATGGATCATGACCCCGGCAAAAAAGCCCAGCAGGACGGTCATAATGGATGGGATGGTGCTTAACAAACCTTCGGGGTCAAAGGGGATACCAGTGCCCTTATAAAGATGTGATGCCCCCAGGATAGCGATATCAACTGTACGGGCGAAATTGGTTTCCAGTGAGTAGCCGCCGTTCCATAGCAAGAGCTGCCAGTAACCAATAAGTACAGCGATCAATATGATCCACAAATGCTGGATCTTAAAACGCAGCACCAGAACAGCCGCAATTCCATAGCACAGGGCAATGCGCTGCAGTACACCCATAATGCGGAAATTCTCAAACGCTTTACCATGAACCAGTGTGCCGTAGAGATGTCCCAGCAAACCGATCAGGAAAATGATCGCTGTTCGTTTCGCAATTTTTTGGTACACTTCCTTTGTTCTGCAAAAATTGTATTTGCTAAAGGAAAACATCAAGGCCGTGCCGACAATAAACAGGAAAAAAGGGAATACAAGATCCGTAAGCGTTAAGCCATGCCATTGGGCGTGGCGAAAAGGAGAATAGACATAAGCCCAGCTGCCGGGTGTGTTAACAAGTATCATGAGTGCTATGGTCATACCGCGAAATACATCTAGTGCATGATATCGTTTCGAGGTTTTCATGAGTCTATTTTTGCTAATAGATTATTCCAAAGCCACCAGAATCCTATACCTGAAGCAGCAAATAAAAGCAGGGCATTTCCTGTATTGCCAAACATCCAGTTACCGATTGCAAAGTTCAAACCATAAATAAATCCTATACCGGCCAGCCAATTAAAGAAAAAGCCTTTGGTCACAGGCTGCAGGGTTGCCCCTTGGGAAAATGATCTCCACCATCCGCCAGGCTGGACCCGTTGATAAAATGTGGTCAAAGTTTTATCAGGTTCAGGTTTGGTCAAGAATGTCACAGCCAGCCAGACGATTATAGCTGTAGGGACAATGATCATCAATTTATGGTGCACCTGGACCGAGATACCAAAAAGTATGGGCGCTTCCTCAAAAAGAGCGTAGGACATACCATTTGCGACTGTCTGCTGCCAGGCAATGATTTCCAGGATGATAGTAATAATAATGGAGGTAAGCAGGGCAGAAATTTCTGTCCAGGCATTTATACGCCACCAGAACCAGCGCAGGATCAATACGAGGCCGATGCCGGCACCCATGGCAAAAATGAATTCCCAGGCCTTGCTGACGCTTTGCATATTGATCGCTACAAAGGCAGAACAGATCATCAGGATAACTGTAATGATGCGACTGACTAAAACATAATGGCGCTGACTAGCTTCTTTTTTTATAAAGCGCTTATACACATCATTGACCAGATACGATGCGCCCCAATTTAAATGAGTATCTATGGTAGACATGAATGCTGCCAGAAATGAAACTACCAGCAAGCCTTTGAATCCAACACCAAGAAATTCGTTCATGATGAGCGGAAAGCCGGCTTTTGAACCCAGTTCAGCATGGCTTTCAGGAATTATGGGAAACACAACCATGGAAACCAAAGCTACAGCTACCCACGGCCAAACACGCAAAGCATAATGGGCGGTATTAAACCAGAGTGTGGCCATCAAGGCATGTTTTTCATTTTTGGCTGATGACATGCGTTGGATGATATAGCCACCTCCATCGGTACCATGATGCGACCACCACATAATTGTAAGAAAAACCAAAAATTTTGAAAAAGGTGATTCCCAAAATGTTTGGGTGGTTACACTTGTTTCGGGCAGAGGGGGAATAAAATTCAATGTTGTTTCATGAACCGTGCCAGATGATTTGAGAACTGCTAACTTTTCCAGAAGTACATTCATGCCGCCAACAGCATCAATGGCGATAATAGCTAAAATAATAGAACCGGCCATTGCAATAATAAATTGCACAAGATCTGTAACGACCACTCCCCAAAATCCAGATAAGATTGAATATAGCAAGGCGATCGCCACACAAATCCACACAGCCGTCCAGCGATCGATATTAAGCATGACGGCAGCTACAGACGCCATGGCATTGATGACCCAGCCCATAACGATAAAATTATATAGAATAGCAAAATATCCTGCTTTGAAGGCACGCAGAAAAGCTGCGGGTTTTCCACTATAGCGTATTTCCAGAAGTTCGTTATCAGTCAACACCTTGGCTCGCCGCCAAAGGCGTGAAAAAAGAATTGCACCCAAAAGTCCGGACAGCAGAAGATTCCACCAGAACCAATTCTGCCAAATGCCTGGACCACGAACGAATTCCGTAATGGCCAGCGGGGTATCTGCCGCGAATGTTGTAGCCACCATAGACGTGCCGATCATCCACCAGGGGAGAGTGCGGCCAGAAAGAAAATATTCCTCGGTACTTTTCCCAGCTCGCTTGGAAAAGTAAATACCTACACTAAGAGAAAATAGAATATATCCGATGATGATAAGCCAGTCGAGGAATGCTAATGTCATTTGTAGATCTTTTCCAATTCGGCGCCCATGTAATAGTGGGCTAAAATGTCATTTGTGTTTTGACCGTTGAGAGACATACCCAATGCTCCGATCTGACATAAACCAACGCCATGGCCCCAACCTGCTCCATTGAATTCTATAATTAAATTATCCATATTGATGACAAAACATGAGCTGTATAAAAAAGAAGGGTGGAGTGTTTTACGAATGTCAAATTCGTTGTGAAGCTGGAGTGTTTTTGATGAACTATCTGCAGTTTGATAGTCTAAATATAAGTGATTTATTCTTCCGGATTGTCCACGGTTTAAGGCATCAATTTTAGTTATTTGCGTCACGTGTTCATTGATCTTTTTGGAGAAAAATTCACAGAACTCTTCTTGAGTATAACTGACCTTCCATCTAAAATAATAACCATCCTTATCTACATTACCTAAATATTTATGAAGCTCCTGTTCATCTAATAAAGTCGGACTGCAGTATGTTTCCGGTTTACTAGTGAACCAGTTATCCCAATTGATATCCTTGTTTTTGGTAGGTCCATCATAGACACTGGATAAATAATGTACTGGTGACATATCCCAGACATTTTCAGCATTTTCGGTAATTCCACCGCAGGATTTTGAATAACGAGCATCGCATATTTGATTGTCATATATAAGAACTTTGCCCCGAGATTTTTCCGCAGCTCTTTTGGATGATTCAGTCATCTGACTCAACCCTTGATAACGCTGACAGCAGTCATCATTACACGCGTCAATTTTCAATTCAGGATGTTTTTTTTCAGCCGCAGCCAATATCCACGAACGGGCTGTGATAGTTTGTACCTCCAGGAATGTGGCAGGACATGCCCCGCTCATTTCCGATACAGCCACACAGGATAGGTATTGTTCTAAGGGCACTTGATTGATGACCAGTAAATGTCCATCATGATTTGTGATCTTTAAATTGCCCGGCAGGGCAACATCAATTGTTTTTTCCCAGTGAAACCCTCGTCCAGCCGGGACATCATGGATCGTTATATCATGCTCATCTACTGCTTCAACCGTCTTTTTAATGTTCATATTACCGTCATCGATTGAAATATCCACCGCATCTGGTGTTTTACAAGATGAAATCAGTAGCTTTTCCGTTTCTATCTCATAAAGTGCAGCATCTGAAAATGATATGGTTACTTTCTTCCGTTTATCAACAGGAAGTATTATTCCAATATTTAGGATGGGCTCTTTATTGGGTCGCATAGTAAGCGTCTACTCCCGCACCTATTATGGGTGCGTGGTTTAATTCAGAAATGACAATGAAATTTTTCTGCAAATAGTGATCCTGCGCTGTTGGATCTAAAATTACAGATTTACTGATTTGGTATAATAAAAGCTTTATTATACTATCTAATAATTCTGAATTATTATTTAAAAGCTTTCCTAACCTCAATCCAATTACTATTCTATCAAATATCTGGTTTTTTTCAACAAATAAACTGTGTATTCTATCTTTGAATAAATATGCAATTGTTTCAACGAATTGAATCTCAATTTCTTTATTTTCTTTCAGGATCTTTGCAGGGAAAATTCCATCATTCTCTAACTCAATCACAGACTTTCCAGTCTGTTCAGCATATTGGTTTATTATCCCTTGTTGACTGATTAATGTTTCTAATGAGATACCATTTTCATTTTTTAAGTCCCATGTTTTTTTCATCCACACCTGAACTTCATCAAAAGGAACTGGTTTTCCATCAAGGACAATAACATCGGCAATGCCGGTCCCTCCGCCAATATAATAAGCGTTAGTTACTGCTCTTAATGAACCATTTGGTGAATAGAACTCGCCCAAACCGCAATAATCGCTATCATTGCCTAATCTCACGATGGGTTGGTGTTTTATCTCCGCCATAGCCAGGCGATGTTCCAGGACGTCCAGAATACTGGGTATCCTCGGACCGTTATTCATGAATTGTATTCCACGGAGGTTGTCCGTCTTTAACCCGGGCATTCCGATCCCTATATTGGGGTTTTCGATCTGATTCTGCTCAATGAGATCCGTAACGACTTTTTCACAGGCTTCAACATAAGCAATGCCTTGACGTTCTTCCTCATTTGACAGTGATACTTGAAGCGCATCTATTTCAACAGGTTTAAAGTCAGTGGAATAGAAAGGAGAATCCTTGATCAAAACTGTGGTCACATCACTGGCCAGATCAAATGAGTTTTGATTAATCTGTTTAATGATCGCTCCGGAAACTTTTGTCGCTCCACCATCTATGCCGATCAGGTTGTAATTCATGCTTTTATTTTCGCCTTCAATGTCTGAATACGCTGGAATGAATCATTGATTTGGGCTTTTGAAATTCTTCCTTTGTTTACAAGTGAATAAATGGTTTTAACTGCTTTTGAAATAATCTCTGGATCGTAAAACAGATTATTACCAAAACACAGTAAGTCGACACCAGCACCGATCATTTTCTCCATAACTACTTCTAATGGGTAATTTTTAGAAATGGCACCCATGGAAGGATCATCACAGATAACAACTCCATTATATCCCAGTTTATTGCGCAGTAATTCAGTCACCGTTTTATAAGACATGGAAGCCGGCCAGTCGGGATCGATCCCTTTGTGAAAACTATGTCCTACCATCACCATATCAACATCACAACTCTCGAATAATAGTTTATACGGATCTAATTCAATTTCAGACCATGTTAAAGTTATATCCGTAAGGCCGTCATGGGTGTCACCCACTGCACTTCCCAGACCTGGGAAATGTTTTAACGTAGTGGCGACTCCATGTTTTTCATGTGCTGTAATGAAAATGTAAGCATGTTCAGCTACATTGTTTGGATCGGAACCAAAACAACGCCCAAGTTTGCTTATGTATGATTCACCATTTGTTTCTACATCCACAACAGGTGCAAAATTCAAATTGAATCTACTATCATTTAATGTTGCGGCTAAATTCTCTGAAAAATCCCTGGTCTTGTTTATATCAATAAACGAACCAATTCCACCCCATGATGGACAAGGAGGAAATCCATATTCTTCTTTTAAACGGTTTACATGACCGCCTTCCTGGTCAATGGAAATAAGTAGATTATTATTGCCAAAATCCTGAAGAGAATTGATCAATTTTTTGGTTTGTTCAGGAGTTTGAATATTGCGCCAGCGCTCGTTGGGATCCGAAACTTCTTCATCATATAAAATGACTCCACAGATATTGTATTTAATGATATCACGAACGATTGAATCACTTTGTTTGATCTTCAATCCTTTAAAGCCGGCAATGAGCATTTGACCGATTTGTTTTTCAATTGTCATATAATATTCATCAAAATAATAGAAAATTTTGAGTTGAGTTTAAAGGTAAAACAATATTTACTTTCATATATATAGTAGTAATACTTTTTTGAATAAATAAATGATCATTAAACAACTTCTATTTTATCTATTCTTGTTTTCTCTGCTAAATAGTGCAGAGGTGGATACAGTTCATATATTCAGTCAAAGTATGAATAAACACACAACAGCAATTGTTGTAGTACCAGACACGTATAAATCAACTGATAGTAAACTTCCTGTTGTGTATTTATTACATGGATACAGCGGAGATCACAAAGATTGGTCAGCCCATACAGATTTAGGAGATTATGCAGACATTTATAATTTCGTCATTGTGTGCCCCGATGGAGGATACAACAGCTGGTATTTGGATAGTCCCATGGATCCGGGCAGTCAATACAGAACACATATAGGTCAGGAAGTGGTTCAATATATTGATGAAAAATACAGGACGATAGCTCACCGAAAAAGCCGAGCAATTACAGGATTAAGTATGGGGGGACATGGAGCACTCTATCTTTCCCTGGAATTCCCCCATGTTTTTGGAGCAGCTGGGAGCATGAGCGGTGTGGTTGATTTACAATTCACAGCAAAAAAATATGAACTGGGCGAAAAAATAGGTACCTTTGAAAAATTTTCGGAGCGCTGGGAGAAATATTCTGTCATTTCAAATGTATATAAGTTTAAAGATTCACAAACGCATTTAATAATTGATTGTGGAATTGATGATGAGTTTATTGAAATTAATCGATTATTACATAATAAATTGCTAGCATTGGATATTTCACATGATTATTTAGAAAAACTAGGGGATCATTCCTGGGATTATTGGGTAAATGCATTGAACTATCATTTCCTTTTCTTTAATAAGAATTTCAAAAATAATTAGTACAATTCATTTTATAGGTTATTACAAACTTTCTTTAATGATATTAGATTCACTTTGAAAAATCAGTAGATAATGAAAAAAACTTTTTATTTATTTATTTATATAACTATTCTCTTAATGCTATCAGGCTGTGCCGGCCCAGGACAGTTTGCATTCCAGAAATCTTGGGCTGAACGAACCCTTCAAAAGCTTACACTCCGAGAAAAGATTGGTCAGATGATGCTCTACGGCATGCACATGAAATTTATGAATATTGAAAACCCCGATTGGCAGGAGCTCAAAACAACTATTGAAACGGATGGTGTAGGGGGAATCCATATTTGGTCCGGTGATGCTGGAACATCACTGACCATGCTCAACGAACTCCAACGCATGTCTAAAATACCGATCTTGGTAGATGCGGATATCGAACATGGTATGAATCAGCGCTACGAAGCAGGAACAGATCTACCACCCCTTATGGCTATCGCAGCTACAGGTGATTTATCATTGGCCTATGAAGCGGCTCGCATTAAAGCAATAGAAGGTAGAGCAGTTGGAATCCACTGGAATTTTTCACCCGTGACAGATGTGAATAACAACCCCGCCAACCCCATTATCAACGTCCGCTCATTTGGTGAGGATCCGGATTTGGTAGGTAAATACGCTGTGGAATACATCCGCGGGCTCCAAGATCACGGCATGCTGGCTACCGTAAAACATTTTCCCGGTCACGGTGACACTGAGACTGATTCCCACACTAGTCTGGCTCGTATTCCCTCGGATTCTACCCGTTTGTGGGATGTGGAGATTAAACCATTTAAAATAGCCATTGATGCCGGAGTAGATGCTGTCATGGTGGCTCACGTTCATGCTCCAGATTTGCAACCAAATGCGGATCTACCAGCAACATTGTCCAAATTTTGGACAACAAATGTTTTAAAAAATAGACTGGGCTTTAAAGGTGTAGTTGTTACGGATGCCATGGGCATGGGTGGTATAGCCCGTAATTATTCAAAGGATTTTGGCCTAATCTATGCCATCAATGCTGGCTGTGATTTCATCATTCAAGCTCATCGAGTGACCGATGCCATTGATGTGGTTGAACGTGCGGTGAAGGAAGGTGTGATAGCGGAAAAACGTATTAATGAGTCTGCTTTAAAGATGCTGAAAATGAAAGAAAAAATTGGTCTCCATAAGAACAGATTCATTTCTATGGAGCACACATACACATTCCTTGGTAAGAATGAATTCAAGAAATCTGCAGCAGATATTGCTAGTAGAGCACTTACGTTAGTGAAAAATAATGGTGGAGTACTACCGCTCAATAAAATTGATGGCGAATTGATCGTTCTTGATATTTATGATCATCCTAACGACCACAGAGAATCAACTATGACCAAGAGTTTGAAAAGATCAAAACAACCTATTCGTTCGTTTCAAATTGATGAATCTGATAGTTCAGATTTTCTTAATTCAGTTTTGAATCAAATTCCAGCCAACGGCACGGTAATTGTGAATGCTTTTGCCAGCCCCCAAGCCCATAAAGATCGAATTGGGCTTCCAGCTGCAGAAAACCGTTTTTTGAAAGATATGATTAAAAAAGTGGAACGGTTGATTTTAGTGAGTTTCGGTAATCCATATTTGATACAGGACTTTCCAGATTTGCCAGTTTATATTTGTGCATATAAAGGCAATAAAGTCATGCAGACAGCTGCAGCAGAAGCAATATTAGGGAATGTTCCAATTAATGGTAAACTACCCATCACAATACCGGATATTGCCGACTTTGGCGATGGAATTGATTTACAACGTTCACCTTTAAGAGTTGAGGCATCAAATTATAAGCCCGGCAAAATGTTGCAATGGTCCATGCCTTATGAAGTTGAAGCACAATTATTAGAGTTAAGGAAGATCTTGGAAGATGCAGTTGCAGATTCTGCTTTTCCTGGTGGTGTATTATTGGCCGAAAAGTCTGGCAAGATTTTTTTTCATGAAGGTGTTGGCTTTCATACCTATGCGAAGAAGAGACCCGTATTACCTGCTGATCTTTATGATCTGGCTTCCCTTACGAAAGTGGTAGCCACTACTGCAGCAATCATGAAACTGTTCGATCAGAAAAAGATTACGATTAATGATAAGGTGGTAAAATATATTCCTGAATTTGGAACTTCAGGTGCAAAGAAGACTGTTTCAATACAGCAATTGTTGACCCATCATTCCGGACTTCCAGCAGATAAGCGCTATGATCTTGAAGGTAGTAGTTGGGAAGATGTTTTTAAAACTGATCTGATTGCTGAACCAGGTATTGAACGTGAATATTCCGATATTGGTTTTTTGATACTGGGTGAGGTTGTTAAGAAAGTTAGTGGCCAGAATCTGAATGAATATCTTAAAGAATTTGTTTATGGTCCCTTGGGGATGGAATCAACTGTTTTCAATCCTATGAATCCTTTGCGCAGGATCGTTCCAACTGAAATTGATCCAGATGGGAATTTAATACATGGTGTAGTCCACGATGAAAAAGCACGTTATTTCGGTGGGAATACGGGTCATGCTGGATTGTTTTCCACAGCTCGTGATCTGGCATTATTTGGACAAACATTGATAAATGGCGGTATATATGGATGGAAAAGAGTTTTCAGGGAAGAAACTGTAAAAATATTTACTCAAACTGTACAGGAAAATGGTGAATTATTTGGCTGGGATCAGCCTGGCGGTTTTAATCCATTTGGTATTTACCATAGCGAGAATACCTTTGGCCATACGGGTTTTACCGGAACTTCAATGTGGATCGATCCGGAGAATGATATTATTGTTGTATTGCTGACTAATGCAGTTCATCCAAACAGGATAATGAAAGCACCCAATTATTATGACTGGGGCCAGCTAATTCATTCAGCTGCTTATGAAGCTGTAGGTGTTATTGAACAGAATCCTAATTTAGAGTGGAGGGAAAGGTGGAAATAAAAAAATATTTCCTCCAAATGCCATTGTGTTTTGTGCTCTTTACTGGACTATCAAACCAAAATAATTGGATCGATACACTTCCAAAGCCCTGGACCTTAAATGAAGAACAGATATCAGAGATCCTTCCGCAATTTTATCAGCATTATCCAAATTTTCATGACCGCTTGAAAGCATTTGCCCTATGGCAGGTGGGCAAACCCTATGAAATTTTTAAACTGGGTGAAGAAATAGAACCGGATCCTGATCCAATTATCCGTTTGGATGTGTCAGACTGCACAGTCCATGTGCTGACAAGCCTTGCGTTTATACAAGGCAAATCCTGGAATGAAGCACGTGAAAATATGATAATGATTCATTACAAAGATCATAAACCCTCATATAAAACTCGCTGGCATTATACTTCTGATCGTATTCAGGAAAACCCTTATACAGCAAATATAACAAATCAACTAGTAGAAGCAGATCAGCTGGAAACTGTTGAAATAACATTAAACCATCAGGCAGACGGGAGTGAATTCCTGGACTTGGGTTGGGAGAAAAAAACAACGGTAGACTATATACCAAATGAACATATTAACTATAGATTACTTAAAAAATTGTCTGAAGTTTGTGGAGTAGCATTTGTGAAAAAAGCATGGTTTAAAATGGGATTGATTATCGCCCATGAAGGTATGCTCATTGATCAGAAAAATATCATCCATGCATCAGCGGAATATGGTAAAACGGTGAATGTAAATTTTATGGAATACTATTTCAGGCAGGATGGACCACTGTTTGATGGTATCATGATTTATTCACTTAATCCAATTTATTAATAACCAAATACCCTTTTAAAAATATGACTTTTCTAATAAACCCTTATACTCAAGAGAATCATGATATTGTTTATGATATTTGCCTTAAAACTGCTGATAGTGGTGAAGATGCATCATATCTTCATGAGGATCCGAAACTAATCGGACATTATTTTGCTGGACCATATATAAACCTTGAGCCTGAATCTGCTTTTATTTTGAAAGATAGGAACAGTCCGTGCGGCTATATCATTGGCGCATTGGATTCAGCATCATTTTATAAAAAAATGAGAGGTGTGTGGTTGCCAGATATCCGGAAAAATTATGAAGATCCAACTTCAGATCCAGATACATGGAATAAAGATGAAGAATTGATCCATTTAATTTTTCACCCGGAAGAGCCTGTTCTATTTCCTGCATACCCATCCCATTTGCATATTGATCTATTACCCAGGGCGCAGGGTCAAGGCCAAGGTAAACAAATGATGGATCATTTTTTAAAATATTTAAAGAAAAAAGGATCGAAAGGTGTTCACCTGGGATTAAGTGTTCATAATGATCGTGCATTTCGTTTTTATGAAAAATACGGCCTGGTAGAATTATTTCGGAATAAAGATACCATTTTCATGGGTTTATCACTTGAGTGAATTATTTCAGAAGTTTTGTAAGTCGCATATAGTATTTAGCTCATTTACCATATTAGTAGTCGGGCTAAATACACTAGCTCGTTTTCCCATCCGTATCATTAATGCAGTAACGTTAGAAGCTGAAAATGCATTTACAGTTCATGTAAGTTGGATAAGGGCAATCATTGAGCCTTTCGTAGGGTTTCAATTATTTTTACTTCGAGCAAGGGAACCATTAGAAGAATACATAGCTTTATGGGTATGGCTTTTTTTATTGCTTGGGATTGTATTGTTAATCAAACTGCGGATGCAATTTTTGAAATATTGGTTCTTATCTGTTCCGGCAGTTGTAGGCCTGGCCTATTTTTTTATTATGTGGATGGTATTTTGGCCTCTGCCGTCAAATACGATTGTGAATAACTCACAGAATACAGTTTTATTTAATACTCATACCCATACGCATTTCAGTCATGATGGGCTTATTACTCCCGCGGAACAAATGGCATGGCATGACCGCAATGGTTTTGATGCATTATTCTTAACGGAACACAATCATAATTCAAAAACACTGGAATTAGTTCAACTCCAACAGCGAGGGGAAATTCCTCATCACCCCCATATTATATCAGCTATTGAATTTTCCGGGAGCAACCACATGGTTTTGCTGGGTTTGACCGATTCACTTATTACGTTTGGAAAAAAGGATGCACTTATTATTAAGGAAACCCACCGGCAGGGCGGTTTGATTGGTTTAGCTCATTGGTTTGACGGCAGAAATAATTCTTTAGATCATTATGTTAATTTGGGTGTAGACGGGTTTGAAATCGCCAATCAAAATCAGATCGCGTATCCTATGGAAACTCACGAAAAGATTGTCAAAATGTGTGCTGATAATCAATTGTTTATTATAGGCGGTGCAGATTATCACGGCTACGGGCCTGCATGCAACACATGGAATGCGATGGAAATCTCTAATTGGGAACAATTAACCCATGTTCAGAAAACACATGGGATAATGGATGGATTAATATATGGAAATAATCGAGTATTGTTTTATTCAGATCGGAATCAATTTGTAGAAGAAAATGTATGGTTTCGACCACCAAAATCACTTTTAAATTATTTCAGAGGGTTGAATGGTTTTCAAATTTTTTCTTGGATTGGCTGGTGTTTACTGTTTGGTTTATTAAATATTAAATGGAATATGGTATGGTTCATGCGCTGGATTCCTATTTTAACTGGAATTGCAATATTAATACAAGGTCGGGTATTGCTTTCAAAATCTGTCGGTGTTATTCAGTACAATGATATTTTGTTTGAGTATGGAAATCTGTTTACACTACACGGGTTGGGATTAATGGGAAGCGGAATCATGTTTTATCTAATTTTGAAACGATTCTCGAGACTATTTAGATAAATCAATTGCCCTTTTTAATCCACTGTTCATCAAAAGTGGAGTGCATAATTGTTTTTCCCGAGGGATTGCGGTAGGAATAGGTCAAGTGCAATTTTCCATCCTTTGACTGAATGAGTGAGGGATAGGAAAAACTTTCTGATTTATCTGGTGATCTACCAATATGCTGTGTCCATTTCCATGTTTTGCCTTCATCGGTGGATAGTGATACTGCCCAGCTGTTGCGGTTGTTTTCAGTATCATTGTAGGCCATTACCCAGTGACCATTTTTTAATATGGTCACTTCCAGACTGGAGCCTGGGTTCGGAATTTCGGAATCTACAGCAAAAGACCAGTTTTCTCCTTGATCATAGGACTCACTAGTCATAACACGTTGAGGAGCTGCTCCTGAATCCCGTAAATACGCCATGATGGTGCCATCTTTTCTTTCTGCCAATGTCGGTTGGATGGGACCGAAACCAACAATCGGGTGACTAGCCCGCCAGGATTTACCGTCGTCATCACTGATTCCAATTAATGATACATTGAAGCCATCAGAGTATAAGGGTAGCAAAATTCGACCGGTAGAAAGGATTGTGGGGTGAATACGCGTCATCCAGCCTTTTTGCCGCTTTTCTTTATCAGCAGCAGCTTCCGTAATCAGCTTTTCATAAGGTAGAGCATATTCGGCCCAGGCGGGATCGGAGTAATTGTCTTCAAATGCTTTTTTAATGGCATGATAAAAAGGCTCGCCCGGTTTCAAAATGATGATATCCTGCCAGTCCCATTCAGGCACGCCGGGTCCGTTGTAATCCGATGAAATCTTATATCTTAATATGGAATTTTCCCAGGCATTGGCTCGCACAGCAATCCAGAACAGCATGAGTTCATTATTTTGATTGATGAATAGCACAGGATTGCAGTCTGGAATATCCGGCGTGTCTGCCATGTTGAATACAGGTTCCCATACCTTCGCACCTTTTTTTAATCGTGAACCTTGAATGAGCACATCATTCGCTGTTCGTTCTCCAGACCCATAAAACCAGCAGGCAATTAAGTCACCGTTAGGTGCTTCGACAATACTGCTGCCGTGCACATGCTTATCCTGGTACGGGAAAATGGGTGTTTTTGTAATACCATCATTTCCGTTAAGAGATCCGATAATTAGAAAAAATAATTGTGTTTTAAATAATAATTCATTCTTCAATAAAACCATGATATAGTCCCATATAGTAAGGTAATAAAAATACGGTTCCTGTAGATAATCCCTGTCCGTTGCCGCCGGTATTTAATTCCCAGGGCCCATGATTCCAATGATTAAAATGTCTTTCGTCAACAGGGATAACTTTTCCATTAACCCGGTATCCTTTTGTTACACTGTATTCTTCATCAAATGTATGGTTCCAGTAATGCAATTTTACAATATCAGTTCGGTGACTGTTTTCATGGCGCCAGTTTAATCGATCCAGGGGAAAGCGCATCAATGTTTCAACAGATTCATCCAGCCATTCAGCATGTGGTTCCAAGTCATAAGTTCCCCAGGCATCTTCAAAATCAAGTCCTGCTGTTGCTGCTCTAAAAGCAAAATTGAAAAACGGATTTAATTCAGAAGCTTCGAGCATCCAGTTCATATACATTGAAAATGCATAAATAGATTTCAACTCAGGATCTGTTTCATAATTGATCAAATTATAATAAGCCATGAATGCCATTTCGTCATCTGATTGGTTTCCGGTTCCTACTCCGCGGTTGAATTTCATATCGATCAAATTTTGAGCATAACTGTGATCTTCAATCAACATATTTGACAAATCCCTATAACGTTGATCACCTGTCATATGATATGTAACTGCGAGATAAGATAACATGCTTAAAGAATTCAATCCGCGTTCTACAAACCAGTTTTTATCGTGATTAAGTTCGTAGGGATTAAACCGTGCCCAGCGAGTAGGTTTACCATCGTGATCTACCAATTGAAAATCGTGATCGATGAGATGATCTGTTAATTTTTTTACATGTTCGCGAACTTGGGCTTTTTCATCTGCTGTTTCCGCAACCAGATCATAATAAAGGGCATATAGAAAATAGTGACCATCCAATTCGTCGGAGCTAGTATCAGTTTTATAATACCATTTTCCATCTTTGCTGATCGGCCACCGCGGTTCGTAGACTTTCCATAGATTATCATCATGGTCATGTTTCTTTTTATCTCTTTCAACACGTCCATCATTTGGATTTTGTCCACTAGTAGGTAGAATAGTACGAGCAACAAAACCCGGCGGCGGAGAAATGGGCGCACCTTGAGTCACCTCCCCTAAAAACTGCAATGCTTCAAATGCTTTTTTGGCACGAGCCTTTGCTTTGGGATCTTTAGTGGCGGCATAAGCGAAACATTCACCCGCTCCATACATACCAGTCCACAATCCATCATTGTCGCTGTCGCGCTGACGAACACTGGATTTGTCTGCCGGTGCTGGCAATGATACTTCGAGGACAAATTCATAAGGCGTCCTGCGGTGGTAGCGATCAATTTCATCTTCATACCATTTCGCCTTTTCAGCCAATGTCATTTTCTCTTCATAGATCCGGCTTATCCCTTTGTCAGTTGCTATCCAGACTGAACCATCGTTCGAAACAACAATATCATTCACATTATCATCCGGCAGCCAGCGTTTTCCTTGGCGGTACTCCCAGGTTTTTCCATCAAAATGGATAGCACCTTTATGTGTTCCGAACCAGACATCTCCATTCATTCCAGCAGCCATTTTGGTAAAATCGTTGTAGGGTAGACCGTCTTTACCTTCGTAGAGTGTCCATTCAGAACCATCGAATACACCTACGCCTTGAGGACTGGCGAACCATAGCCTGTTTCGGGAGTCTACAGCCACACTACGGCAATCTGCAAGAGCCCAACTGCGATCACCAGATTTAGGTAGAATCTTTAACCAGCCTTCTTTTGAATTATTATTTTTATATAATCCCGATGCACTTGCTACAAAAACTGAATTATTCTGTGCGACAGCAATTTGTTTTATTTGTTGACCAGGAAAATCTTCTTCTAATTCCAAAATGGGTTTCTGTGATGTAGGGATATTGAAGGTGAAAAGATCGTCCCTGCTGGCGATAAATATTTTTTTCCCCGAAAGAGCAATGTCTCCAAAATGAATATCTACTTTAAACTTTTTGGTTAGTGGAATCTTATTTGTAATTCTTTGATCTTCAATTAAATAGACGAATCCTCCAGTTGGTTTTTCATTTTCAGCAACTGTAAATACAGCAGTTTGTTTTCCATTGGAATCGATAAATAATCCTGGTTTTTTTACAACCCCAATATCACTCCATTGATTTAATGATTTACTGTAATAAGATAAAGCAGATTTTGTACTGGCATAAATATCATTGTTATTTGTGGCAGTTATAGAATAAACTTTTTGCCCTTCCAATGCAAAGGTGCGTTTTTCCTGGAAGATTGAGGGGATATACACTTTTTCTTCAGCATTCAGTAATGTGCTAAAGTTTATGAAGACCGCAAAAATGATTATCAGAATTTTCATATTACCAATCACCCTGAATGTTGTTGTTGATAAAATCATGAATATTCAACTTAATGAGAATTAGGTAAGGTTTCCAAAAATGATTTTTCAATATGTGTCAGTGCTGATCCCAAGACAATTGTAACATTAGGAAGAATAAAAGGTGGGTTACAATATCGAAAATTATATTTGAAGATGTGCGACAAATCTTTCTATTTTAATCAGATATGAGTTAGTAAATAAACTCAGACAGGGAAAATATGGTATTAGAACGTAGAAAATCATATAAAAAAACAACTCTATTTTTCTTTAGTTTAACTGCATATATCATGTGCCAGGATATTTCCGGGGTTGTCTATGATCAAAATGGTTCACCATTGGCTGGAGCCAATGTGATTATAGCAGGAACAAACTCAGGTGTTTCTACCGATGTAAATGGTATTTTTTCATTTCCTTATACACCATCCGGGAATTTCACACTCATTATTAGTTATATCGGATATAAGATGGTCAAAATGGATTTTTCACTGAGTGACCCTTTGACAAATTTGAAATTCACTTTGATTCAGGGAAAACTTTTTGGTAAAGAAGTAACCGTTTTTGCTAGAAAAAGAGAGGAAACCATTAAAGAAGTTCCTATTTCTATGGTGTCTATTCGTGAAGAAACAATTACAGATATGGGAGCCACATCCATTGAAGATTTAACTGCCATGGTACCCAATGTGTTTGCTTATGATACTCAGTCAGAAACTGGTTTTAACATTCGTGGAATAACCGGCGGAGCTCGAAATCCAGGAATGGCATCAGCTGAGGGTGTTTACTTAGATGGTGTTGTTATGGGTCGACCTTCATTTATAAATACTGATATTGTTGATATACAAAGTGTTGAGTTCCTCCGCGGTCCACAAGGAACATTATTTGGAAGAAATACTGTATCGGGAGCAATCAATTTGATAACAGCGAAACCAACACCGATTAACAAGTCATCGTTTCTTATTGAAAAAGGCGGTTTGGGATATATGAAATTGAAAGGGTCAGCAAACTACAAAGTAACCGATAAGGTATACACATTGTTATCTGGCTATTCATATGACTATGATGGTTATTTGACGAATGTAATTGATGAAACAAAGAAAAAATTTAAAGATAATTTAGGTGGACGATTTTCCATACGGTCAATACAAATACCAAATTTAACTGTAGATATCAGTTTTGATTATTTGCGAGAATATCAAGATCAAATGGGTGAACATATTTCTGATTGGCGAATATCTAGTAATAGTATTTTGTATAACGACAAACCTCTTGATTCAATCTATTTTGCTATGGATTCAATTAATATTTCAGATGAAGATGTTTTTACATTTAGTCACGATACTGTTGGATATGCAAACAGAGAATTAAAAGGTGTTTCATTAAACACAAATTATATAATTAATGAATATCTAAATATTATTTCAGTTATTTCTTATCGAAAATCTTCTGTACAGTGGTTTAATGATGAAGATGGAACCGGAGTGGATATTTTGACAGGAGATTGGAATGACACGGGAGAGCAGTCTTCTATTGAATTTCGATTGGTCTCAAATTCTAATTCCCGTTTTTCATGGCTTACTGGAGTGTTCTATTACAATCTATATGAAAGGCTAATAGGGCCTGTATATCCTAAACCATTATTTTTTCACTTAGTTACCGGTTTACCAATGTTTTTGGTAGAGCAGCAATTTGCAGGAGCAAGGATAAAACCTGAAGGACGCGGAAATACAGTGAGTTTGGGGGCCTATGCTTCTGCTGATTATCAAGTATCTGAAAAACTCACCCTGACAGTTGGAGCAAGATACTCGTATGATAGCAAACATTTTAAATTTCGACAGGAAGGAATACCTTCATTTGGTTATGTTAATGTACCTGCTGATTCAAATGGAAGTTTAATTGCAGGTTATTTTGATAGTACAAAATCGTGGAAAGCAATTATGCCGACATTCAACTTGAAGTACGCACTTTCTCCAGCCTTAAACGTATTTGGAACTATTTCAAAAGGGTATAAAAGTGGTGGTTTTAATACAGACTATGTTTCCAGTTATGAATCTGTGGCGATACCATTTAAACCAGAACATATAACCAATTATGAATTGGGAATTAAAGCAGGAAACAAAGCAAATACATTTTTTCTGAATGCAGCTGTATTCACAATGGAATATGAAAATATGCAGGTTAGCCAATTTCAAGATCTGTTCGAAGGGTATATGATTAGTAACGCTGCCACATCTACCATTACTGGGCTTGAATTAGATTTTTCCATCCGGTTGTTTAAAAATTCCCTAACTATTATGGGCGGGTACGGACGAACGGAAGCAATTTTCAATGATTTTCATGATGGTTATTTCAATGGTTACTGGAATGAAGACGAGGTCTTCACCGATGAAAACAATAATGGGCAATATGATGAAGGTGAAGAATTTGTGGATAAAGATAATGATTATTCTGGACAGCATATCAGTTTGTATCCTAAAAATTCATGGAGTTTAATGGTTGACTTTAGGAAACCCATAAATAGTAAAATCATGTTTGTATCTCAAATCCGGAGTGATTTTATTGATGAGAAATTATCACAGCTTTCAACAGATAAAGATGCAAACTTGTTGAGGGATGATGCCCGCACATTGGTAAATGGACATTTCGGTATCGAAACTGAATCCTGGGGCATATTTATCTGGGGAGATAATCTTTTGAATAAAGAATATATTGTTGAACAAGGAATCAATGGATATCTTGGCTTTATTGAACAATTGTGGGGTCAACCAAGATTGTTGGGGATTAGAGCGACATATAAATTCTAATTGGTTCTTAATTATATATAAAAAATATTTGATTACAATATGACTTTAAGCGGAATTGATTATTTTATTATAATATTTTACCTGGTTGGTACAGTCTCACTCGGTATATATATCGGCCGTAAGATGAAATCCGGAAAAGATTATTTTCTCGCAGGTCGCTCACTTCCCTGGTGGGCAATCGGAATGTCTCTTGTAGTTACTGATATCGGAGCCGTAGATATGGTAGGTATTGCCGGTGCGGCATATTTGTACGGAATTGTATTAGGGAATTATGACTGGCTGGGAAGCGTGCCTGTAATGATCGTGGGAGCATTCTTATTCATCCCAATGTTTTGGAGATCAAAAGTAAGCACCATTCCGGAATGGCTTGGAGCACGGTATAATCAAAGCGTACGCACTATTTCAGCATTGATCTGGGGTGTGGTAACGGCTTTTGGGTTGGGCGTAACACTATATGCAACAGCACTCATGTTCAATTTACTTTTGGACTTAAATCCAAAAATTTTGCTAGTAACTGAATCACAAACTGTTCGCGAGCAAGTGGTGGACGCAACAGGCGCCGGGAAAACACACGATTTTATTTTTATCAAAGACTTGAATAAAGTGGATCAGGTTATTGCAAGTAAAGATCCAAATCTGGTTTTGATTCAGGGTGATTGGGATATGATGGGACAAGATCATCGTAACCAGGTTTTTGCATTTCATGAAAATGAAATAAGTCCTGAATGGGGCAAAGCAATGATGGAACGGGCACGGGCTCCAAGATGGACACTCATGTATTCAATTATCATTATGAGTATTTTAATCGGTACTTATACGCTGTTTGGTGGATTGAAAGCAGTGGTGTATACAGATGTTGTTCAATGTATAGTCATGCTGGGAGGTTCTTTATTTGTTCTCTTTTTTGGCATTTATAAAATGGGAGGTATAAGTGAATTTGTATCCATCATCCAATCATTAGGGCCGAGAGCTCAAAATCATTTTGAATTGATTTTATCTGTGGATACAGCGACGCCCCATCCGTGGTCTGGCATATTCCTTGGACTTGGATTGGTTCTTGCAAATGCATATTGGTTTGGAAATCAAAATATAGTCCAGCGAACATTGGCTGCAAAATCAGAAGCAGATGCAAAAGCATCCTATGTTTTTGGTTCGATTTTGAAACTTCTAATCCCTTTTGCTATGGTTATTCCTGGAATCATCGCTTTAGCTCATAATCCAAATATCACGGATGCGGATAAAGCCATGGCCACACTTGTGAAAGATATTCTACCCACAGGATTGTTAGGCATTTTCTTTGCAGCCTTTTTGGCGGCACTCATGTCATCCGTGGATTCAGCCTTGAACTCCGGTGCAACAATTTGGACCAAAGATGTTTACCAGAAATTTGTAAAACCGGAAGCAACCGAAGCACATTTATTGATCGTGGGCAGGTTGATAACCGCTATGATGCTTGGTATAGCAATTTTCTTCGCTCAATTTGCCACACGGTTTGAAAGTATTTATGATTTGAGCCAAACAATCCTGTCTTTATTCCAAGGTCCAAGTTTGGCTATAATTGTCTTGGGAATGCTTTGGAAACGGGCTACAGGAAAAGCTGCGCTTATTTCGTTACTGTCGGGGGTCGGTTTCGCCGGAACACTCATGTGGGTGAACAGCAATGCGTCTATACCGTTATTTAAGGTATCTGAACCTTTCCTCTATATAGCGTGGTGGTCATTCGTATTATCAGTCATTATTGTGATTGTGGTTAGTTTGATGACACCGCCCGAACCCGAATCAAAATTGAAAGGTTTGGTCTACCGTTATGAATAATTTATTTTTATCAGCAACTGCAATTGCTGACACGATAGCAAATCTTTTTCGAGGTATGGGCGATGTCATGCGCGGTTGGATGATTGCTATTCCTATGGGAGTTGCAAAAGGTGTATTTATTGCTTACTTCCTATTGTTAATCGTGTGGATCATTCGTCTGAATGAAAATGAAGTAACCGTGACATTAGAGAATGGGAAAATAATAAAACTACGACCATATGCTCTTTTCTCTCTCATAACAATTATTGTTATTTATATTATTTTTTGATTATGAAATCTGAATTCATTTGCGGAACGCTAGAAGGTTTTTATGGCCGCCCATGGCGTACAGACCAACGGCACCAGCTTTTCCAGTGGATGCAGGATTGGGATGGCATGAACACCTTTATGTATGCCCCAAAGGATGATTTATTTCAACGCAAAAAATGGCGGGAAAAATATCCCGAATCTGAACTGGGAGAACTGAAGGAATTAATCCAAGCTTGCCATCAAAAAAACTTGGGGTTTATATACGCGATTTCGCCTGGATTGGATATTACTTATTCCAGTGAATCTGATTGGGACTCTCTCAAGAATAAAGTAAATCAAATTCAACAAATTGGATGTACACAATTCGCCATTTTATTTGACGATATTCCTTCAGAGATATCTGCGAATGACCAAAAAGAATTTTCTTCAATTTCCGGGGCGCAAGCTTATGTAACTAATCGACTTTTTGAATATCTCGCGAATTTTGATTCATCGCTGATTTTTTGCCCTACAGTTTATTGCGGGAAAATGGCAGAATATGATGTCCCTGGTAATGCTTATCTGAATGAAATGGGAAAAGCACTCAATGAAGGGATTGGTTTTTTCTGGACGGGACCCGAAGTGGTTTCTACAGATATCCCCGTGGAATCCATCCAGGAATTGCGACAGGTTATTAATCGGAAACCCATTATTTGGGACAATCTTCATGCCAATGATTATGACATTCAGCAGATATTCTTTGGTCCCTACACTGGCCGTTCGCTGAAATTAAAAAATGAATTGGCAGGTATATTAAGCAATCCAAATTGCCAATTCTGGGCGAATTACAATCCTTTGAGGACTTTAGCAATGTATATTGTTGAAACTGATTCATGGAATTCACGTCAATCCTTTCTTGATTCATCCAAAGAGTGGATGCAGTATTTTGGGAATGATGAATTAACACTTGAAGAAATTCAACTATTGGGGGATTGCTTTTACACGTCCGGTCAATTGGGGAAAATGGGAAACCAACTTGTTGAAAGTGTTCGATGTATTATGAGTGAAGAACCAGCCGCATGGGGTTCGTATTTAGAAATATTCAGAAAACTGGAAACCAGCTTGAATTCCTTATGTATGAAATTAATGGTAACAATCAATCGGGATTTATTGTATGATTATTATCCAGTACTTTGGGAGTTAAAGGAAGAAATGGAGTATATGTCCAAATGGATTAGCTGGAAACAGTCGGGTGCAGGTAAATTCAAATATCAGGAAATGGTGCCAAGACGACAGGGCATTATATATGAAATACAGAAAGTGGTTCATTCAAATTAAATTATTCCACCACTTTATAATTCATTTGATGCACATCTTATAAATTGATTTTAATATTCTGTTCTAGAGAATATCAATAATAATAGTTGTTGCTTGAAATTTTGTGAATATGTAAATATCAATATTGAGATATGTTTAGTGCCAAAATTGAAATTTCCAATTCCATAATGAAGGGATAAGGAAAAATGAAACGATATTTAATACTCATTTTTTTAATATCTATTGTGTTTACTCAAACATATGAAAATGAACTGAAACCGCCTCGAGGTTATCCAAACTATACATTTCTTAAATGGTCAGTTAAATTAGGATTTTTGGATCTTGTGGATTTGGAACCTGAAATTCCTGATTCAATAATTATAATTGAAGATATCGTTTATAAAGAAACAGTTCAACGCTCTCTTATGTTAGATATATACAAAAGCAAGATACTTACAGAATCAGCGCCGGTCATTATTTTTATCCATGGCGGGAGTTGGACAAAAGGGGACAAAGAAGATTACTTAATCTATTGTTTGGCTTTTGCCCAAAAAGGATTTGTAACCGCATCATTGTCATATCGGTTTTCCCAGGAAACTATTTTCCCGGCAGCAGTGGAAGATGTCATTTGTGCTATACGTTGGATAAAGGCTAATGGAAGCGAATATGGAATTGATTCCAGCAAAGTGGCTCTTGTGGGAGGTTCAGCTGGCGGACATTTGGCGATGATGGCCGCTTATTCGGCAGATGAATTGTATTTTTCATCTGGTTGTGATGATAGTGATATAAGTACTGGTGTTCAGGCTATTGTCAATCTTTATGGTCCAACGGATTTAACCACAGACTTTGCTATTGCACAAGAAGCTACAAAATATTTTTTAGGAGAAACCTATGATAAAAACCCGGAAATTTTTGTTAAAGCTTCACCCTTAACATATATATCTCCCGGTGATCCTCCGACCCTCACAATGCATGGGAGCATTGATAAAGTTGTACCTATTTATCAGGGAGATGTGCTTGATAAAATCCTTAAGCAAAACGGCGTTACCCATGAATATCACCGCTTGCAGGGCTGGCCCCACACTATGGATGCCACTGTACCGGTAAATGAATATGTTCAAAATGTGATGACAATTTTTTTTAAAAAATGGTTAAATGGTGATTAAATATGAGTAATGCCAAAACGATTTTTATTATATGTATTATTTTTTATTCATGCAGCATATACGCAGCAACTAACACCAATGGAAAAAATTGGGCAGATAAACTAGGATATCCAAAAGGCAGTCGGGTTGTCATTTTGCACGCGGATGATATTGGTATGTGCTATGAAGCCAATCAAGCTGCAAAGTCTTATTTAAAGAATAATAATATTCAATCTGCTGCAGTTATGGTTCCTTGTCCCTGGTTTAATGAATTTGCAGCTTGGGCCATCAATAATCAGGATAAAGACATTGGGCTGCATTTAACACTTACAAGTGAATGGCAAACCTATCGGTGGGGAGGGATTTCCGATTCGCATGATATTCCCGGTTTGCTGGATGGAGATGGTTACTTGTGGCGGGATGTGAGAGATGTGGTTTCACATGCGTCGCCTGAAGAAGTTGAAAAAGAAATTCGAGCCCAAATTGATCGTTCCATAAAAATGGGCTTACACCCTACTCATATTGATACTCATATGGGGACTTTATATTCAAGGGTTGACTATGCAGAAGTATTCTTCAAAGTGGCGATGGATTATGATATTCCAGCGAATGTTATTGAATTCACTCCAACACGTGTTGAAAAATTCAGAAAGCAGGGTTATCCTATCACAGAAAAAATGATTGAGAATGCCGGAAACTATACACTGCCAAAACTGGATGATTTCTTTTCCGTCCCAAATGGAAAAACTTATGAAGAAAAGAAAGCCAATTTTTTCAAGTTAATTCGATCACTGGAACCAGGAATTTCTGAAATAATATTTCATCCATCCGTAAATACTGAAGGTTTGAAAAAAATCACAAATTCGTGGCAGCAGCGCGTGTGGGAAGCAAAAATGTTTTCTGATACGGACGTCATCCAATTTATGGAAGATGAAGACATCATTTTCACCAATTGGAAAGACATGATGAATCGTTTTAGAGAGCGGGGAGAAGATTGAAAATTTTAAAACGATTGATCATTTCAATTCTTGTTCTGATTATCATTGCACTAGGCTATTTATACAGAAATATTGCGGACCGGCATCCCGGTTACACATTGAATTTAAATATTAACCCAAGTATGCAGCCTGGAATAATTCAAATTGGATTTGGAAAAATTCCAATCACACCTGAAATTATCGATACTTGGAATGATATGGATGGAAATGCCAAATACGAACCAGAAAAAGGAGATACATACAATGATTTAAATAGCAACGGGGAATTTGATGCGGTATGGATCGCCGGTTTTCATCATCTCAGGCCAGCCCAGGGAATCCATGATGATATTTGGGCGAGGGTTATGGTGCTGGATGATGGTCAAACGCGAATGGCTATTGTTGGATTGGATGTTATTGGATTATTGCATGATGATATTGTAGATATCCGCAAAACACTACCAGAACATCTGCAAATTGATTATACAATAATTTGCAGTACCCATAACCATGAAGGTCCAGATTTGGTGGGTATTTGGGGAGAAAGTATTTTTAAAAGTGGCGTTGATCCAAAATACATGGAGTTTGTTAAAAAACAAACAGTGACAGCAATTGCAAGGGCAGTTGCAAATATGCGACAGGCAAAATTGAAATTTGCTCAAAATTTGAACGATGGTTCGAATTTTGTGATGGATACCCGCAAACCGCAGGAGATGGATCCTGGGATAAGAGTGATACAGGCAATCGATGTAGAAACAGATACAACACTTGGTTCGCTTATCTCATGGGGTAATCATCCCGAAACACTTTGGAGTAGAAACTTGCTCATCAGTTCAGACTTTCCGCATTTTATAAGAGAATCGGTGGAAAACGGAGTTCGCAAAGGAAATAAGGTATTGGCAAAGGGAATAGGCGGAACGTCTGTTTACATCAGCAGTTCAGTAGGCGGACTTATGACCACACGACCTGATTTTCCTATTCCTGATCCATTTACAGGAGCCCAACTCACTGGTGCTACTTTTGAAAAAACCAAAGCTCAAGGCCAGCAAATAGGACTATTGATATTAAATGCCTTAAATAATCATGAAGCAGTCGATATTGAAAAAGCAAATATCAAACTCCGGGCGAAAACTATATCTATTCCCTTGGATAATAACAATTTCAGACTCGGTTTTGCATTGGGAGTTATCAGCCATGGCACAACAGGGTGGATGAATGTTCGCACGGAAGTGTCAGCTTTTCAAATCGGCCCTGCCAGTTTTATCACCATTCCGGGAGAGATCTATCCAGAAATTGTGAATGGTGGGGTGGTATCACCTCCTGGCCAGGATTTTGCAATTTCTCCTCTTGAAGTTCCACCTTTACGGTCATTTATGCAGGGAAAATTTAAATTTGTATTTGGATTGGCCAATGATGAAATTGGCTATATCATTCCCAAAAGTGAATGGGATGAAAAACCGCCCTATTTGTACAATGACGATGAATCGCCTTATGGAGAGGAAAACTCCATCGGACCAGAAGCAGCTCCTATTGTATACAAAAGCCTTATTGAATTATTAGGTAGTCTTTACAATGATTAAAAATATTCACATGAAAATTTCAGGATATGCCGGAATAATTGGAGCAATTCAATTTATTATTATTCCCATCATTGCTATGTTTTTTTATGGCGGTGGAACCGCCTGGGACCCTGCTGCGGAAGGCTACATATTCTGGCAAAATTTCTTTAGTGATTTAGGAAGAACATTTGCCTATAATAGCGTGGAAAATGCAATCTCCAGTCTATTGTTTAACGGTTCCCTCGGTTTGTTTGGTGTAGCGCTTGTATTGCTTTATTCAGCTTCATTTCGATTGTTTTCATCCCTGTTGGGTTATTTGATTACTATTACAGGCATAGTGTCAGGTATAGGTATGGTCATCATAGCAACGGCTCCAGACAATTTACTCCCGGATCTGCATATGCAAGGAGTTTGGATGTGGGCTTTTGCTTTATTGGGTGCTGTGGTTCTGGTGATCATTCACGATATTCATTCCAAAACAAGTATGAAGCGATTTCTGACTTTGAGTATTATATTAGCCTTGGCTGTAGCCTATCATATTTCACAGGGGTTTGTCGATGTGCGGGGACCACTAGTGGCTGCAACACAAAAGATTGTGG
>Ga0207966_1000057_pt1 | contig 55649 bp, 53 predicted proteins | sample Knorr_S23_td_NAD_FD_185611 | JGI IMG/M metagenome (GOLD analysis project Ga0207966, IMG submission 185611) | Marine microbial communities from Southern Atlantic Ocean transect - Knorr_S23_td_NADW_ad_2500m_LV_B (SPAdes) (version 2) | ecosystem: Environmental > Aquatic > Marine > Oceanic | place...
GCGTCTCCACCACGCAGTCGCCGGTCATGGCGGCCATCACACCATCAACGTCGCCTTGGTTGAAGGATTCGTTGTAGCGTTGAACTATGCCTATGGTGGCGGCGGTGGTGGGGTCGGTTCGTTGCATGTAATCAGGGTAGCAGTATCGTCAATTCGACGGACGCTGGTAAACGCCTATCCTAGCCTGTGCAGGCATCGTGGTCAAGGTTGCCGTGAAGCATCCATCTGCCGCTGTCACATTCTGATTGTGCTATAGTTTATCCTCGTTATGCCAGGCTTGGAATGCAGCTTGATCCGAGCACGGCGGCGTTTTAATTCCCACTTAACAACAGGAAGATATCCATGCCCAGAATTCTGGTTGCAGACCCCATCGGCGCGGAGGGCGTTGAACTGCTTGAATCCCGTGCCGAGGTTGATGTTAAGACGGGTATGACACCTCGAGAACTGCTGGCAATCATCAGCGAGTATGACGGCCTGGTGGTCCGTAGCGAGACCAAGGTGACCAAAGAGGTCATCGAGACAGCCAAGTTGTTGAAGGTTGTCGGCCGCGCCGGGATCGGTGTCGACAACATCGACCTGGAGGCCGCCACCAGCGCCGGCATCGCCGTTGTTAATGCCCCCACGGGCAATACCGTGGCTGCCGCTGAACACACCATGGCCCTGATGTTGGCCTTGTCTAGAAACGTGCCCTCGGCCCATCAGTCATTGAAGTCCGGCGAGTGGAAGCGCAGCGCCTTCATGGGCGTTGAGGTTCGAAACAAGACCTTGGGCATCTGCGGGTTGGGTCGTGTGGGCTCAGAGGTGGCCCGGCGCGCTCAGAGCTTTGATATGAAACTGGTGGGGTACGACCCGTTCGTGTCCCCCGACTATGCCAAGCGAATGGGCATTGACCTACTTTCATTGGAAGAGTTACTGGCGCAGGCTGATTTCATCACCCTGCACACTCCGCTGACCGACGGCACGCGGAATATGATCGGCGCAGACCAGGTGGCCCTGCTGAAGCCCGGCGCCAGGTTGATAAACGTGGCCCGCGGTGAGTTGGTGAACGAACAAGCAATATTGGACGGGTTGGAATCGGGCCAATTGGGCGGAGTAGCGCTGGACGTGTTCGCCCAGGAGCCGCCGCAGAACACGGAACTGGTCGGACACCCCAAGGTGGTGGTAACACCCCATCTGGGCGCGTCCACCGAAGAAGCCCAGCGGGAAGTGGCCATCGAAGCCTCGGAACAGGTGCTGGCGGTATTGAACGGCGAACCGGCACGGAACACGGTTAACGCCCCGTTCGTTGCCCCTGAAGTCCATGCAGTCTTGGCCCCCTACGTTCCCGTGGCCACGGTGGTCGGGAAGCTGTTGACTCACCTGGCCGACGGCCAATTCTTGGGCATAACCATCAGCTACGAAGGCGAGATTGCCGAACATGACACCCGTTCTCTGCAGGCCGCCGTTCTGGCCGGGTTGATGGAGCCGATCACTACGGGTCAGGTGAACCTGATCAACGCGCCGGTGCTGGCCAGGGAACGCGGCCTGAACATTACCGAGCAACACAACACCTCGGCTCAAGAATATTCCAGCATCGTCAGCGCAACCATCGAGACCACCGAGGGAAAGATCACCTTGGCGGGAACATCCCTACGGAACGAGCCGCATATCGTGAAGATCGACGACTACTGGCTGGACATCGTGCCTACCACTCCCTACATGCTGTTCGTGGACAACCAAGACCAGCCGGGGTCGATCGGAGCGGTAGGCATGATTGCCGGCCGACACAACATCAACATCAGCTTCATGGAAGTTGGCCGCCTGGCTCTCAGAGGCCGGGCCATGATGGTGATCGGGCTGGACGACCCAGTCCCGCCTGAGGTGATCGCTGAGATTCAAGACCTAAGCCATATCTACAACGTAAGGCTGGCGCACTTGGGCCACTTATAAGCCACCGGAGCGCCAACACCTAGGAGAGGCAACATGGGCGACAAGATCGGGATCATGGGCGCGGGAGCCCTAGGAAGCTATGTTGGGGCCTTCTTGAGCAAGATCGGCGAAGACGTGACCTTCGTGGACATGTGGCCGGAGCACGTTGAGAAGATGCGGACCGACGGTCTCCACGTTACTGGCAGTCAGGGACCGTTCACCGTGCCGGTGAAGGCCATGCACCTGACCGAAGCCCAGAACATCTCGGTCCCTTTCGACTGGGTCTTTATATCAGTTAAGTCTTACGACACCGAATGGGCCACCCATTTCATCAAGCGTTACGTCCGTGAAGACGGCTTCTTCGTCTCCCTCCAGAATTGTTGGAACGATGTCCCCATGGGCGAGATCGTCGGGTCCAACCGGCAGCTAGGTTGCATCGCCTCCCACATCGAAGTCGCGCTTTGGGAGCCGGCGTTGGTTACCCGCGGCGGCGCGGTGGGACGGGACTCGGGCCACACAGTATTTCGAGTGGGTGAGCAGGACGGGCGCATCTCGCCGCGGGCCGAGAAAGTCGCCGCGTTGCTGGACAATATCGACGGCGCCTACGTCTCAGACAACCTTTGGGGTGAGCGCTGGGCCAAGCTCTCCCAGAACTCCATGGGTAACGGCCTGTCCGCCTCCACGGGTCTGGGTTCCCAGCAGATGGCAGAAGACCCTCGTTGCCGGATGATCCGCATCAATCTGGCTAAGGAAGCCGCCAAGGTCGGCTTGGCTATGGGCTTGAACGTTGTTGCCATCCAAGGTGTGCCCGCCGCGACGTGGGCCGACGCCGATAAGGGAGACGTGTTTGAGGAGCTGGACGGCTTCATGTCCGCCCACGGCGGCCGGGTCAACTGGCTGGCATCGATGGCCCAAGACGTGTACAAGGGACGCCGCTCCGAGATCAATCTGATGAACGGCCTGGTTGCCCAGAAGGGCCGCGAGATGGCCGTCCCCACTCCCTTCAACGACGCCGTGATCGAGGTCATGAACGGCATCGATGACAAGACGCTGGAGCAGAGCGATGCCCACGTGGACCGCATCTTAAAGGCGGTCGGGCAATAGCCGCTGGAGCGATGTTTTTGGAGGTGATTATTTGATCATCAAAATAGAGCCGGCCGGTTTCTTCATGCATACTGTCATCTTGATCGCCAACTTGGAGAACCCCGATCCGGAAGACCAGGATATCAGGGAGTACTTGGACGCTAATGAGCTGGAGCCCAAGCACCGCAGTGAGGGCGACTTCGAAGGGCGTAATAGCGAGTCGATGCAATTCGGCGGGTGCTATCTGGGCAAGCATACCGGCGAGATCAGTCTCATCCAGCAGCGGTATGTGGAAGCAGAGATCGTTGCTCATGAGATCAACCGCCACCTTGGCGAGTCCGACCAACCTGTGGAGATTCCCGATAACCGGCGCGAAGGCGCTGTGGCTGAGTTACTGAAGACCTTCAACAATGACGACGCTTTCAGGGAGATGGACGACGGAAAATATGAAGTCGCCCTGGACGGGGAAAAGGTCCGTGAGGCAGCCAGGAGCTTGCTGGCGAGTTGATCCCTTAGAATGATCAATAAACGAAAAAGAGGCCCTTCCCGGTCACTCGGGAAGGGCCTCTTTTATCTTGTGGGGTGGAGCGGGTGATGGGAATCGAACCCACATGGCCAGCTTGGAAGGCTGGAGCTCTACCACTGAGCTACACCCGCCTGCGAGTACACCAGAATTATAGTGGCTACAGGTGCGTCGTGCTAGACCGCAGGTGACTCAGTCTGGAGATTTGATTAGAATCGTCTTGAAATCGTGATACATGAACATAGGAGTTGAATGATGCCGCTGGTAAGAAAGCAGTATCCAGACATAGCCCCTGCGGGCCCCACCTACAGCCGGTCCGTGATTGCCGGTAACATGATGTTTATTTCCGGGTGCACCGCCCGGGGGACCGATTCCCAGGGAAAGTCCATGCTGGAGCAGCTTGATGTCACCCTGGGCCGGCTGGTGGCCGTGGCTGCGGCGGAAGGCGCCGGCCCCTGCAGCTTCGCAAAGATAACCTGCTTCGTGACCAGCATCGCAGATTATCAGTTGGACTCGGACAGGCTGAAAGAGTTATTCGCCACGCATTTTCAGGAGCAATACCCTGCCAACTCCCTGATCGAGATAAGCGCCTTGGCCGAGCCGGGCCTGGACGTTGAGGTAGAAGCGGTTGTGATACTGGAGTAAGGACTCTTTCCCAGCTTTAGGTCTTTGCGCCCCCACTGTCATTCTGAGGAGTGCCGGAGGCTGATAAAGAATCTGCCAATTAGGACTTTGGCAGACCCTTCGTTTCACTCAGGGTGACATTTGGCGGGCATCGATCATTGGAGAAACTTAAGACGTTTCCGTGTGAGTCCTTTACCTCCGCCGAGGCATAATAACCATCAACGAGCTATTACGAGGTGGCCCGCTTATCTATGGGAGAGATAATTGGCAAGCCCTTGGTCTTCATCCCCGTGTTGGTGGCAATCGTGGTTTTGGCTGTGATCTACGTGCCTCAATTGGGTCAGCCCACGTTGAGATTAGGGGCCGAAACAGTTACCATCGTCGATTTGTCAGCTAGCGGCGCAACCTCGCCCGACGGCACACGAGACCTCAAGATAATCACCATACTGGGCCGCGATGGAATCCCGGCAATCCTGGACCCGGTTTTCGGCAACAGCGCCACGGCGGGAGACCAGATGGAACCGAACGAGAGGGTGATCGGGGTGTCCATCAACGGCGAAAGCCGATAGCGGTGACTTGGTGACCCCTCTGCTTCATGGGCATTGTATATGCCCGAGAGATCGAAGGGGTGGAGCACACTTTTAGGGTGTCGGGCAAGCTGATCATGAACGCCCTGGTGATGTACGACCACCAGACCAATACTCTATGGAGCCAGTTCCTCATTCAAGGCGTTAAAGGCCCATTGGTCAACGGGGATCTGGAGATCGTTCCCGCAGTCCAGACCAGTTGGCAGCAATGGGTGAACCTCCACCCGGACATGTTGGTCCTGGACAAGGGCGGGAGTTACGGCAGCGACATTAATAACGGCTACTACAACGGCGGGTTGACGGGCATTATCGGCGAATCCAACAAGGACCGACGGCTGTTCAAGAAAGAGCTGGTTATAGCGATGACCGTGTCCGGAAACGCCAAGGCTTATCCCTTCAGCGCCATCTCCCAGGAGACGGTCATCGATGACCACTTCACGGGCGAGGGAGTTGTCATCACATTTGATCCCACGTCCGAGAGCGGCGCGGCTTTTGTGTGGTGGCTGAAGGGCAGAATCCTGAGCTTTGAGCTGGCGGCCGGCCGGGCGGGCGTGGCGTTGATGCGGGACCGGGAGACAAGAAGTCTATGGCAGGTGTTGACCGGCCAAGCCGTTGAGGGCGAGTTGTTTGAGGAACGGCTCGAACGGCTGCCGTCCCACTACTCATTCTGGTTTGCCTGGAGCGATTTCAATCCCCAGACGGAGCTATACGACGCCGCCACTGGCTAGGGTCTCGCCAGGAACTCGGCTGCGGTATTGACCCGGCGGCCCCACCATTCGGGGCCTTCCATCACGTACTGCCACTCAGGATTTTGCACCGTGTCCCTAAGTCCCGCCATAACCGCGCGGAAGACTGGGGCGTCGGCCTCGGCGAACTCGAAGTACCCGACGAAATCGTAGCCCCCTTCCAGGCCGTAGCCGTCGGGGGAGTGGACCAGCCGGCGGTTGATGCCGGGGACGCCCATGGCTGAGGCCAGGGCGTGGCCCTTGACCACCATCTCCTCGTTCTCGTCGTAACGGGGCAGGAAGAAACTCTCCCGGTGGAGGAAGTCCATCTGCCACCAGGCGTCGGTCTTGTTCATGGGAGTCACTGCCGCCAGCGGAAATCTCTCGCCGGATCCGGGCGGCATGGCGTGGGTGTAGGCGAATTCGGACATGGCATAGCTGGTGTAACTGCGTGGCCGCATCACCCCGGCTAAGGTTTCGATTGAGCCGCCCGCGGCCTTCACTAGCTCGCGCAGTCCGTTCTCGTATCCTTTGATCGGTTCTAGGGTGGCGCACTCCAGCCGTATCAGACCATGGGACTCGGAAACAGCCGTATGGACGATCTGTTGCTCGGTGGTAGACCCGGACTCAGCCCGCAGCAACTGGAACCGCCCCCGCGCGAAGGCCTCATCCGACGGCGGACCGTCAACCCCCTGCACGTTCTCCATCCCTTGCCCCAGCAGATCAATGGCCTCAGCCAACTCCCCGTCGCCGAAAGTGACGAACAGAAAAAGCTGATGCCCGGTGACGGTGGTTGTCATGTTTAGGTCGGCAGGTTGCATGGTTACTCCATCCAAGATAGTAGCACGGAGAAATTCGGTTTTCTAACCAAGCATTGTCGCCAACCCCCACCAACCTTGAGCAACCCCCTTATATATGGGTACAATTGGTGGGCTTGACCGACGTGGGGACTGGGTTTGGTCGTGAGACCCCTTTAATCGGCGGCTCAGCGATTTTTTGAGGTTTGGCATGCCTAGCAGCGATAAAAAACAGTGGAAACGGGATACTTTAGACCCCGTGGTCAAGAAATTCCCGGAACGGCGCGAAAAGTTCCAGACCGATAGCGGTCTGGACATCGACCCGCTCTATAGCCCCGAAGACCTACAAGCCCAGGGTCTGGACTACGACAACGACCTAGGCTATCCGGGGGAGTACCCCTACACCCGGGGCGTCCAGCCCAACACCTACCGGGGCCGGGTCTGGACTATGCGCCAATATTCGGGCTACGGCAGCGCCACGGAAACCAACGAAAGGTTTCGCTATCTCTTGGAACAGGGCCAAACCGGCCTGTCCGTCGCCTTCGACCTGCCGACCCAGATCGGGTACGACTCGGACCACCTGTTGGCCAAGGGCGAGGTCGGAAAAGTCGGAGTGCCCATCTGCAGCTTGCAGGACATGGAGACCCTGTTCGACCGCATACCCCTGGACAAGGTCAGCACCTCCATGACCATCAACGCCACCGCTTCTTTGCTGCTGTGCTTCTATATAGTGGCGGCCCGGAAGCAGGGCGTTTCCCAGGAACAGATTAGCGGCACCGTGCAGAACGACATTCTTAAGGAATACATCGCCCGGGGCACCTATGCCTACCCGCCCCGGCCATCCATGCGGCTGGTGGTGGACGTGTTCAAGTACTGCCACGAGAACGTGCCCAAATGGAACACCATCAGTATCTCCGGCTACCACATGCGTGAGGCCGGGGCTACGGCGGTGCAGGAGCTGGCTTTCACCTTCGCCAACGCCATCGCCTATGTCCAGGCAGCCCTCGATGCCGGACTCAAGATCGACGACTTCGGCCCTCGGCTGTCCTTCTTCTTCGTAGCCCAGAACAATCTGTTCGAAGAGGTGGCCAAGTTCCGGGCGGCCCGACGGATGTGGGCCCGGATAATGAAAGAACGCTTCGGCGCCAAGGACCCGCGCTCCATGATGCTGCGGTTCCACACCCAGACCGCCGGCGTGAGTCTCACGGCCCAACAGCCGGACAATAACCTGATTCGCTGCACGATTCAGGCGCTGTCGGCAATTCTCGGCGGGTCCCAGTCGTTGCACGTAAATTCACGCGACGAAGCGCTAGCCCTGCCCTCCGAAGACTCGGTGCAACTGTCGCTGCGGACCCAGCAGATACTTGCCTTTGAGAGCGGAGTCTCGGATGTGGTCGACCCACTGGGCGGTTCCTATTACATAGAGAGTTTGACCACTGAGCTGGAAGCCAAGGCCTTGGAATACATACAGCGCATCGACGACCTAGGCGGTTCTGTGGAAGCTATCGAGCAGGGCTTCCAGGTCCGGGAGATCGGTGACGCTGCCTACCAGCACGGGCAGGAAGTGGAGTCGGGCGACCGGACGATTGTCGGCGTGAACCGTTTCACCACCGAGGAACCTCCCATAGAAGGGCTGATGCGGGTGAATGAAGAGGCCGCTCGAACGCAGATCGAGCGCTTGGAAAAGCTCCGGAAGGAACGCGACGACAGCAAGGTGAAGGCCGCGTTGGAGCTTTTGGAACAGGTGGCGCAGACTGAGGAGAACACGGTTCCGGCGATTCTGGGGTGCGTGGAGAGTTACTGTACTCTAGGGGAGATCTGCCAGGTGTTCCGAAACGTCTTCGGAGAACAAGACGGAGCCCTAGCCTTCTAACCTGCAGAGCTGGGGTCTTTTCCTGCCGGCGAGCACAATAAATTGTTGTGCAACTAGATATAACTGGGTAAAAATGGAGAAATGTTATGCCTGATTTGATACTGACTGAAGAAGAGCAGATGCTCCAGACCACGGTCAGAGACTTTGTCGACCGGGAGATCGCTCCCAGGGCCAAAGAGGCTGATGAGAAGGGTGAGTTCCAATGGGAGAACTGGCGTGGCCTGGCCGACCTAGGGCTAACAGGTCTGGGAATCGACACCAAGTATGGTGGCAGCGGCCCGGCCGGCTACCGGCAGGTTTCCATCGCCGCCGAGGAAGTGGCCCGGGGCGACGCGTCAACCAGTGTGAGCTGGCTGGCCCATCTGGCACTGGGGACTGCTTGCGTCGACCGGTTCGGCACCGACGAGCAGAAAGAGCGGCTGTTAACTCCCTTGGCATCTGGGGAGGCGGTCGCCGCATTCGCGTTAACTGAACCCAGCGGGGGTTCCGACGCAGCGGCCCTCCAGACCACGGCCACCGAGAAGGACGGCACCTTCTTCCTGAACGGAAGCAAGATGTTTATCACCAACGCCTCTGTGGCATCGACGATCGTGGTTTTCGCCACCGAAGACCGTTCCAAAGGTTACAAGGGAATCAGCGCTTTCCTGGTGCAGAAAGACTCCCCCGGACTAACCATCAACCCGATGCACGGAAAGTTGGGGATGCGCAGTTCCACTACCGATGAAATCGTCTTCCAGGACACGCCGGTCAGCTCAAACAATCTGTTGGGCGAGAGGGGACGCGGGTTCAACCACGCCATGGAGATACTGACCCAGAGCCGCATCATAATCGCCGCCCAGAGTGTGGGCATAGGCCAATCGGCCTTGGAAGCAGCGGTACGTTTCGCACAGTTGCGGGAGACTTTCGGTAATCCTATATCCCAGCACCAAGGCATCCAGTTCATGCTGGCCGACATGGCCGTTGGAGTCCACTCATCGCGGGTGGCGACCATGAATGCCGCCAGCCTGATGGACGCGGACCAGCCTTTCATTCAAGAAGCATCGATCGCTAAACTGATGGCGTCCGAGATGTGCATAGAGGTGGCCAACAAGGCGATACAGATACACGGTGGGGCTGGTTACTTCCAAGAGGCCGGCGTCGAGCGAATCTTCCGGGACGCCCGCGTTACTACCATCTATGAAGGGACCTCCGAGGTACAGCGTTTGCTGATTGCCCGCCAGTTGATGGCCCAGTATCCGGTTTAAGGAGACAGACTTAACGTGACCGAGGTCTGCACAGTTAATTACATCGACCACGTGGGTGTGGCCGTAAAGAATATCGACACGGCGTTGGCTTTCTTTAAGAAGGTGTTTGATGTCCCAGATGCCGATATTGAACTCATGGAAGACCAGGGCGTCCGCGCCTGTTTGATCGAAGTGGGCCAGACCCGGTTGGAGTTGCTGGAACCCACTGGTCCTGAGTCAGGGGTTGGCCGGTTCATCGAGCGCCGCGGCGAGGGTCTGCACCATCTGGCCTTCAATGTCACTGGCATATCAGGGAAGCTGCAGACGCTGCAGACCTTGGGCGTTGACCTCATTGACCAGACCCCTAGAGAGGGTCTGTCTGGGAGGATAGCCTTTGTGCACCCCAGGTCGGTCTTCGGAATCTTGACCGAGCTGGTGGAGAGCGACCCTAAATAATGATTGAGATTAAGAAACGCGCCAGGAATAATGGATAATGCAGGAAAACGATTTGTCAGGTAGGCCGATAAGGGTGCTGGTGGGGAAACCCGGACTCGACGGCCACGACCGCGGCGCCAAAGTCATCGCCCGGGCCCTCCGGGACTCTGGCATGGAAGTGATCTACACCGGCATCAGGCAGAGCCCCCAGATGATCGCCCAAGCCGCGTCCCAAGAAGACGTGGATGTCATCGGCATGAGCATATTGTCTGGTGCTCACCTGGAGATACTGCCGGAGATTATGAGCCTGTTGAAGGACCAAGGCATGGACGACGTGATCGTGGTGGTTGGAGGAATCATCCCCGAGGTTGATCGTCAGCCGCTGAAAGACCTGGGAATAGCTGAGGTCTTCGGTCCAGGCACGACCACCGGTTCGATTGTAGAGTTTATCCAAGAGAAGATCAAAGAGCGGGCCGAGGCTTAGGCAGGGTCAGCGCCGGCGCTAACGGCGGTTTAATGGCTTGCCCAGGGGCGTCTAGGTTATTGACAAAAGCGTTCTGACACGCCGGAGAGGCCGTTTTCACTTGACAGCCGGTTAATGGCAGTAACTATAATTACCGTTGGCTAATAACAGGGTTTGGATTGGCTCGATGCATTACAACATGGCTCAGTTGTTGAAGGAGCCTACCGGTTCGACGAGAGACTACGAAGTAGACGACTCGTTTGAAGGCCCTGAAGGCGGCATGGATCGGGCCCAGGGATGGGTCCGGGTGATTCGGACCCATCAAGGTTTATTGGTGCGCACTGAGCTGGAGACCCAGGTCAATTTGACCTGCGGCAGGTGCGTTAGCCAGTTCGATTCACACTCCACATTAAAAATGGAAGAAGAGTCTTTCCCGTCAGTTGACCCGCCGACGGGCAGGACGACCGACCGTCCAGAAGAGGCGGAGGGCGTGATTCTTCTTGATGCCCAGCATGACCTGGACATGACCGAGGTGATACGCCAATACGTCTTGACGGAGGTACCGATAAAACCCTTGTGCTGTGAGGAGTGTCTGGGATTATGCCCAGAATGTGGGAACAACCTAAACAAGGAAAAATGTAAATGTAATACAGCTTCAGCCGACCCCCGGTGGGGCGCATTGGCGGAGCTGTTGACTGAGAGGCGGGAATAACCGGTCTTCTCGATTTCATATATTACTTAGGAACCCCAACGGATTCGTACTTCGGACTAAATTCTAAAACCGTAGCAATTCTCCCTTCTCAGCTTCCCACTTTTGGAAAAGTGTACGCGTGTGCGTTTGCCTGGTAGAATTACCAGCGTTTAATGACGTATTGCGTGCTGACCAAGGAAAAAGGACGTGACCAATCATGGGTGCGGTACCCAGAAAAAAACTGACCAGAGCTAGGAAGGGGCGCCGGATAGCCTCATATAGGCTTAGTCCGATGCACCCGTCTGTGTGCCCACGTTGCCAGACCGCCAAGAGGCCACATGTTGTCTGCCCTCAGTGTGGTTTCTACCGGGGACGCCAGGTTATAGAGGAGACGGTCTAGCTAGTCCCAGAGGCAGACACCTTCCTAGGAAGGGTAATGCCGGAGGACAGTGACCGTGTATCACAGGCTCAAAAAGCCTAGTTATGTACGCTAAGCGCAGAAAAAGCGTAATAGTGGACTTGTTTTCGGGTTGTACTTTTTTAGGGCGAACCCTAAAATCCGTAAGGTGTCACAAACCGGCATGAGCCGGTGGAGGTAGCTACGAGTACCGAAGAGGCAAACAAACGAGCCTACGTTTTCCCAGGACAAGGGTCACAAAGTGTAGGTATGGGGACAGAACTATTCGAGTCCTCCCGTGCCGCACGCGAAACTTTTGAAGAAGCTGACGACAGTTTGGGATTCCCACTGTCGCGTTTGATATTTGAAGGGCCTGCTCAGGACCTTCAGAACACCGCAAATTCCCAACCGGCGATCATGACGATGAGTGTTGCCGCTTGGCGGACCTGGCAGGAGATGCAGGGTCCGGAGGCAATGAACGCCAAGGCCGTCGCCGGCCATAGTTTGGGTGAGTACACTTCTCTTGTGGCGGCTGATGTCATCGATTTTTCCGATGCAGTCAAGCTGGTCCGCAGGCGCGGTGAACTGATGAACCAAGCTGCAGTCGACCGCCCTGGGGCGATGGCGGCCATCCTGGGACTGAATGAACTGGCCTTCGCCCAGATCTGCGACGAGACCGGTGTGGAACTGGCGAACATAAACACCGATGACCAAATCGTGATCAGTGGCGACAAAATCGCCGTGGCCCGGGCCATGGACCTGGCTTCAGCCCGCGGCGCTAAGAAGACGATATCTTTGCCCGTCAGCGGGGCATTCCACTCCACGCTGATGTTTGAAGCAGCATCAGGTCTGGCCGATGCGGTCCAGGCCCTGAATTTCAAAGAACCTAAGATGCCAATAGTTGGCAATTGCGACTCCAGACTGTTGTCCACGTCGGATGAAATCCGCTCTGAGTTGGTCAATGGTCTTTGCCAGTGCGTCCAGTGGAAAGATTCCGTCCGTCATCTCGTCGATTCTGGGGTAACCCAGTTCGTTGAGTTTGGCTCCGGCGGAGTGCTGGCAGGCCTAATAAAAAGAATCGACCGAGGGGTTAAAGTTTCAACCGTGTCAGATACCGCTTCGATGCGGAAACTGGCCGATGATGAAGCCTAGGCTGCTCGGTTTTAATTGGTGACCCATGATTAGGGTTAAATACATAGACCAAAGGCGACAATCGAGAACGGCGGCGCTGCAATCCTTGTTTGCTGCCGATGTGCGGGGTATCTGGAATGACCCGCCGTTGGAATGGTTGGACGAGGAAGAAGAGCTGCCGCAAAGCACCATGGGCTTTGCCCAGGAGCTCCTAGGCGGCGTATCAAAGAGCCGCTTGGGACTGGACAACGTAATCACCCGCTACGCTCCAGCGTGGCCCGTGAGTCAATTGTCGGTGATAGACCGCAATATCCTACGCATAGCCCTATTTGAACTGATATACACCCCTGGGACTCCCAGAAAGACGGCCATCAACGAGGCCGTGGAGTTGGCAAAAATCTTTGGCAGCGAAAGTTCGGCACGGTTCATCAACGGGGTCTTAGGATCCGCGATGTCTGGACTGGAGTCGGGAGAGATTGCCGCGATTGAGCCCGTGCCGGAAGGGAGATGATTGATTGACCACTGTATATGACAGAGTAAAAACCATCGTGGTCGACAAGTTGGGAGTTGAAGATGACGAAGTCACTGAGACTGCGTCCTTTATCGAGAACCTGAATGCCGACTCCCTAGACCTGGTGGAATTGATAATGGCGTTTGAAGAAGAGTTCTCCACTGGCGATGCTCAGTTGGAGATATCTGACGAGGACGCTGCCAATATCGCGACAGTGAGCGATGCTGTGACCTATCTCAAGGAGCACGGCGTCTCAGACTAAACGCGGGTTGGACGGTACCTGGCTATGGGAAGCGGGGCGGCGGTGCTGTGAGCCAATGTTTTAAGAACACCACTTCGGGCCTCTTTTCGGGTCTTGTTTTCCCACCGCTGGATTTTTGCTATGTTGTGTCACCTTGTCTTCAAGACTCAGGTTTATCGAGCCGGACAAGGGAAAAATGGCACATACCATACCTGTGAGAGCGATTGGCAGGCATAGATTCTGAGTAAAAAAGTACTTTATTTAGACACACTTTCCCGATAGATCGGCCCAATGGCGCCACCGGCAGCCCTGAATAAGGGCGGCCTACCCCAGTTTGCTAACCTAGTCGAACGGGGAGGTTGGAAACCATGACCATATCCAATGACAGGGCTTTCAACGAAGGGACGTTTAGCGAAGGGAACCCGGCGGAATCAGGCCCAGATGCATCGAGGGTTAGTTCGATGAACACCCTTGAGCAGATCGCCCACTTGGTGAGAAATTGCACCGATTGCCCTTTGTCCGGAGGACGCAATAACGCTGTCCCCGGTGAAGGGAACTCCCAAGCGGAAGTGATGTTCATCGGCGAAGCCCCAGGGTTTCACGAAGACCGGGAAGGACGTCCATTCGTTGGGCCTGCCGGAAAATTGCTAGACGGGTTGTTGGGGTCGATCGGGACCAACCGGGAAGATGTATTCATCGCCAACATGGTGAAATGCCGGCCCCCCGACAACCGCGACCCGGCCCCGGCGGAGATGGCCGCTTGCACCAAATACCTGGACCGGCAGATAGAGTTGGTAAACCCCAAACTTATCGTCACATTGGGCCGGTTCGCGTTCGGGCGTTACTTCCCCGGTGAAGGCATAACCAAGGCTCGGGGACAACTAAAAGAGAAAGACGGGCGAAAGATCTTTCCAGTGCTCCACCCAGCCGCGGTGTTGCGTCGGGAAGAGCTAAGGCCCACAATGATGGAAGACTTCAAAGCGATTTCGGAGATATTGGAAGGCAAAATAGAGGATGCTGGCATGGAGCCAGGCGTTACTGCGCCTGCAGCACCGCAACCAGCCCAGTTCTCCTTTATGGACGCCCCAGGCCAGGCAGCCGTTTCCACGGCTCCGGCTGAGACATCCTCCGTCAACGTAGAAGATGCACCACAGCCCGAGCAATTAACCCTTTTCTAGGAGCCGGCCGGGCACAATTCATATTTAGGAACAAGAACACGTTGACATCTCAGCTACGCATCATTCCCCTGGGGGGCCTGGGGGAAATAGGCAAAAACATGATGGCCCTGGAATACGAAGACGACATCATAATCGTCGATTGCGGGGTCCAATTCCCAGAGGAAGGAATGTTTGGGGTCGATCTGATCATCCCAGACATCTCCTACTTGAAGGAACGAGTCGATAAGGTCCGCGCCATCCTCATCACTCACGGTCACGAAGACCACATCGGGGCGTTGCCTTTCATCCTGCCGCAACTTCAGTGCCCGGTCTATGCGCCGCGGCTGGCCCACGGACTGATAACCGCCAAGTTGAAAGAACGGCGGGCGGCCCGCGACTCGGTGGTGAACCCCATTGACCCGGGCATTGTCCATCAGATCGGGGAGGCGTTCGAAGTGTCCTGGTTTCGGGTGTGTCATAGCATCCCGGACGCCATGGGTATCGCCATCGGGACCCCGCTGGGTACTGTGATCCACACCGGTGATTTCAAGATTGACCACACACCCGTGGACGGGCGAATCTTTGACCTGCCGTCTCTGTCGCACTACGGGGACGACGGCGTTCTGCTGCTGTGCTCCGACTCCACCTACGCAGAGGTTCCCGGATACACCACTTCAGAGCGGGTAGTCGGAGAAGCGTTGGACCGGGCCATTGGTGAGGCCGAAGGCCGGGTTTTGGTTGCCACATTCGCGTCGTTGGTGTCCAGGGTCCAGCAGGTAGTGGACGCCGCCGACAAACACGGCCGAAAAGTAAGCATAGTAGGCCGTAGCATGGTGGACACAGTGAAAGTGGCCACTGATTTGGGTTATCTAAAGGTGCCGGAGGGGACGTTGGTTCCCCTGGCCGAAACCAGAAAACTTGCGCCGGAGAAAGTGGTGCTAATGACCACCGGTAGCCAGGGAGAGCCGACCTCAGCCCTGGTCCGGATAGCCAAGCAGGAACACCGCGACGTAAATATAATGGCCGGAGACACCGTGGTGATCTCAGCCACCCCCATCCCAGGCAACGAACTCCCAGTCAGTCATACGATCGACAATCTGCTTCGGCAAGGCGCCAAGGTGCTCTACGACCGCATCGCGACGGTCCATGTCCACGGGCATGCCAGCCAAGAGGAACTCAAGCTGGTGCTGCGCCTGGTGAGGCCGAAGTACTTCGTGCCTGTTCACGGTGAGTACCGCCACCTGACCGCCCATGCCCAACTGGCCTGGGACTTAGACGTGGCTAAAGACGGGATTTTCGTCATGGAAGACGGCGATGTGCTTGAACTGTCAGAAGACGGCGCCCGAATGGACGAGCGGGTTTCCGCCGGCCCCATCTTCGTAGACGGCCTTACCACCCGGGACATCCAGAGTCCGGTGTTAGGCGAGCGGAAGAGCCTGTCTAAGGACGGTGTGGTGGTGGTCATAGTGACCACGGATAAGAGTAGCGGCAAGCTCGTTGGTGAGCCAGCAGCAGTGGCCAGCGGGTTCCTAGACGAATCGGAAACGGGCACTCTTTTTGAAGAACTGAGCGTGGCAGTAGCACAGGAACTGGCCAGCAATTGGTCGGGCACCAAGGAAAACAGCGAAAATGGCGGCTTAAAGACAAAAGTCAAAGAAACTGCCCGTAGCTTCATAGCTGGCTCCGTTCGCCGTTCCCCTATGATAATTCCAGTGGTTTTGGAGGTTTAGTCCAGCCACTCGCCGGATACCGGCCATAGTAACTGCCACTGGAGGGATATAGTGGCCAGTTCAGTTGGGCGTAAGCGAGCTAATACTGCTTCGCCATCGATAAAGGATCTCATCCACGGAGCCCCGGGATCACTGGTAGATGCATTAGTCACTTTGGCTATTGGTCTATCGGTCGGCCTGTACTTCGGCTTCTCCAATGACGCACGTCAATGGGCGATAGAGGTGCTTGGCTATGGCTGGGTCCCAGTGGGCCTGTTGGTTGCCGTAACCCTCGTTACACTCCGCTACAACCGGCACGTAGTCCGTGTCCACTGGCGCCGTTGGACCATCGCCACCGCATTGGCTGCCATGTCCATCGGCGTACTGTCCACCATTTTCCCGTCTGACGGCGCTCTGGAAGACGTCAGTCTGGGAGGCAAATGGGGTGGATACCTGGGCGGGACACCTGCTGTGCTGGCCTACCTGAAGATCGCTGCTATCGCCCTTGTTGTTCCTCTGATCATCAGGCCTAAGCGGGCCGGTCTTGTCTATTGGAAATACACCAGGAACGGCTTGCTCGCAATCCAGGTAGGACTGCTTTACCTCTACATCGGCATTCAAGAGTCGGCCCGATTCATAGACCGTAGAGTCCGTATCTTGCGTTACGGGATGCATCGTAAGGCTTCGCGCAAAGACCTGTTCAAAATGTTGGTCATGGGTCCGTCCAAAGCCCCGGTCCGCACCCTAGCCTATCAAGGAGACCCGGAGACGGCCATCGAACCGGGCGTCCGCCCGGATATAGATCTGGGGAATCTGGAGGACCTCGACGACCGGGATGACCAGCATGATGAAGAAGGTTGGGAGCAGCCTGAGTCAGGCCTGATCCCCACTTGGAGCACCAAGGAACCCGCTCCGAGAAAGGGTCCCAAGCCGGCCGCAGCTATCGTCGATGACGGCACTGGCGCCGGAAAAAAGAGGAAAAGAGGCTGGGAGACGCCCAACGTGGACCTGCTCACGCCGCCTGACACCCACCACGCCCCTGAAGCAGCCCTTCAGGAGATGGCGCGGCTGGTTGAGAGCACCCTTGGCGACCACGGCGTTAGAGTTGAGGTCACCGACGTAAAAGCCGGACCTAGGATTGTGCGATTCGGTATGGTCCCCGGTTGGGTGCCCAAACGGGGAGAATCCGGCCGGGGCGCGATCGGTATGGACACAGCCGACGCCGATCCGTCAGCCCTCGAGAGAAGCAGGGTTAAGGTCCAGAGCATATTGACCAGGGAAAAAGACATGGCCCTGGCGCTGAAGACCCCGTATCTGAGGATCGAGGCGCCGGTGCCGGGCGAAGCTCTGGTCGGTCTGGAAGTGCCCAGTCCTTCACCCAGCAAGGTGCATCTGCGTGAGGTGATGGAGACCCCGATTTTCAACAAAATCCTGGCCAAGGGCGGACTGCCCATCGGTTTGGGTCAGGACACCGGAGGCAGTCCGGTGGTTTTGGACCTGGCGTCACTGCCCCACATGCTGATCGCAGGCGCCACAGGCAGCGGAAAGAGTGTCTGTATCAACTCCATCGTTGCCTCATTCCTGCTCACCAAGACGCCGGAGCAGTTGCGCATCCTCATGGTTGACCCCAAGAGGGTAGAGCTGACTCCGTTCAATGGCATTCCCCATCTGATAGGGCCGGTGATCGTCGACGCTGAAGAGGTGAACACCGCCCTCCGGGGATTGATCCGAGAGATGCTGGGCCGCTACAAACTTATGGAAGAGGTCGGCGCCAGGAACATAGAGGGTTATAACAAGCGGGCCAAAGATAAGATGCCCTTCTTGGTGTTGATAGTTGATGAGTTGGCCGACCTGATGATGGTTGGCGGTTTCGAGGTGGAACAAAACCTGGTGCGGCTGGCCCAATTAGGCCGAGCCACCGGAATCCACCTGGTTCTGGCCACCCAACGTCCTTCGGTCAACGTGGTGACAGGCCTGCTCAAGGCCAATATTCCAGCCAGAGCCGCATTTGCCGTGGCATCGCAGGTCGACTCCAGGGTAATCCTCGACGCTGTTGGTGCGGAGAAGCTGTTAGGCAAGGGCGATATGCTGCTGTTGCATAACGAGTCGCCGAAACCCAGCCGGGTCCAGGGCACGTTGGTCTACGACCAGGAGATTGACCACATGGTCGAGTTCTGGCTGGGCCAAGAGGGACCGCCGTTGCCGGTCATAGATGTGGGAGAGCCCGAGATAGATGAAGACGGAGATAGCGTGGACGCCCGCATCATGGAAGAAGCCAGAGAGTTGGCGGCGCGAAATCCTCAATTGTCCGGCTCCTTTCTAGAGCGGCGGCTGAAGATTGGCAGCGGCAAGGCTGCGGAAGTAATGGAACTGCTGGAAGAAGAAGGCTTTCTAGGCACGGATTAACCGGACTACAGCTACGCCTTCTACACATTGGGGGCTGGCGACCTGCCTTCGCTATTTTTTAACCACGGCCTGTTTTGCTATGATTGCCGTAGACATGCGCGAGGGCGCTAATCGGGCGCCCAGGTTGATTTACTAGTTCTTGCTGATAGACCTTCATACACACAGCTACCCCCACTCTGACGACAGTTTCATGAGCGTGGATGAATTGATCGAGGGCTCCAAGTCATTGGGACTTGACGGTATCTGCCTTACCGATCACGACGTTTTCTGGACCGACGAGGAGATTAGAGAGCTTTCCAGCAAGCATGATTTTCTGGTTATCCCAGGCTGTGAGATCAATACCGAGTCTGGCCACGTATTGGTGTTTGGGCTAAGTGGCTACGAGTTTGGCATGCATAGAGCCGAATTCCTACGATCGTCTGTAGACCAAGTAGAGGGTGTGATGATTGCGGCCCATCCGTACCGGCGCCGTTTTCTAGAAGAGCCGGCGGAAAAACCCGAAGCCCGACAAGAGATGCTAGAACGGGCTTGGGGTGATGAGTTCTTCCGAATGTGTCAAGGTATCGAGGCCTTGAACGGGCGGGGCCTGGCGATTCAGAACCAGTTCTCTCTTGAGCTTGGTGGGCGTTTGAGAGCTAATATGACGGCAGGCAGCGACGCCCATAAAGTGGAACAGATTGGGACGGTGGCGACCGAATTCCAACGGCCGGTTACCTGCCTGAAAGACCTTATAAGAGAACTGAGGGAAGGACGATACCAGCCCGTGGACCTGAGGCAAACGGTTGTGCCCAATCCTTAAACGGAATTCTATGAGCAATGGCTGATTTACTCACCGTAGAAGACCTGACAGTTAGTTTCGGTACCTCCGCCGGGCGGGTAAAGGCGTTGAATAACGTGAGTCTCTCCGTGCCAGCGGGCGAGGTCGTATGCGTGGTTGGGGAAAGCGGGTCCGGCAAGAGCACCCTGGCGCTCACGATCATGGGGCTTCTGCCGCATAACACGGAAGTCTCCGATGGCCGGATTATGTACCGTGGTATAGACCTGCTGCGTGCAGAACCGGAGCAGATGCGCGATTTGAGAGGCCGGGAAATCTCTCTAGTCTTCCAGGATGCGCAGTCTGCATTGAACCCCATCGAAGCCATCGGCCCTCAGTTGGAAGAAGTGATACTGGCGCACAGCAACGTTTCGCTCCGTGGCGCGAACCAGATGGCCCAGGACATGCTCTTTGAGATGGGTATGGCCGACCCGAAGCGGATAATGGGTCAGTTCCCCTTCGCTCTTAGCGGCGGCATGTGCCAGAGGGTGATGATGGCTATGGCGTTGATTATGCGCCCCAAATTATTGATCGCCGATGAACCTACCTCGGGACTGGACGTTACCCTTCAGGCCGAGATATTGCATAAGATCAAGGAACTGGTAAAAGATCACAACGCGTCGGTCTTGTTGATTACCCATGATATGGGCGTGGTAGCGGCCATGGCCAACAAAGTGGGAGTGATCTACGCGGGGAACGTGGTGGAGACCGCAGAGGTTGTTCCGCTGTTCCGCCGTCCCCAGCATCCCTACACCTGGTCTTTGCTTCAGGCTTTGCCCCGGTTGGATGACCCCGGCAAACGGATTGAGCCGTTGCCCGGTACTCCTCCCGACATGGTCAAGCTGCCTGAAGAGTGCCCGTTCTTGCCGCGCTGTTTCAAAGCGCAGAACCAGTGCCGGACCGATCCGAAACCGCGATTGGTTGAGTTGGAAACAGGGCACATGGTAGCCTGCTTCAATCCCGTGATTACCGAGGAACAAGACTAGGCTCCCCGGCCGAGGCTAGGTTCTCCCTAGCGGTTGGCTACTTCGTCGCCTACCAGCAGTTCTAACGCCAGATCAGGCTCCATCCTTCCCTTTTTGATGGCCAGATCGGTCTCTAAAAGCCGGTTGTAACGCCAAACGATCTCCGGCATGGAATGACGCCGGGCTTGCTCCGTGGTCTTCCTAACCACAAAGTCGGAAGACGTCCCCAGCCTTCCCTTCATCTCGCTTTGGGGCACCCTACGGTCTATGGCATCCCTGGCCAAAGCCAGAAGCCTCAATTGGCGTTCGACCATACTGATGATCTGCGGAGCTTCTTTGCCATCTTCTTTCAATTGGTGCAGTAGGCGTAGCGCCACACCGGGTCGGCCGTCGATCATCGCGTCGACCGCGACGAATATGTTGGCCTCGCGGACCTGGGAGACCATCTCGCCAACGTCCGTGTCCTGTATCTCGCGGCCGGAACAATAAAGCGCCAATTTCTCTAGTTCTTGGTCTAGTGTCCAGAGGTCGTTTCCCACCAGGTCGGTGATCGACCGGATTGCTGCTGGGCTGATATTCGCGCCTTTGGCTTCAACAACGGACTTTACCCAACGGGCCAGCGTCTCGCCGGCTGGGGCGGACAACTCTTCCACCTGGGAAACAGACCTCAGCATACGTAGCAGCGGGTTGTTGGCGCCCAATGCCCCGTCGGTAAAGACCAAGACAGTGGTGCTGGGCATCTGGGGAATGGCATCGCCTAGGGATTGCCATTGGGCAGCAACCTCTGAGTCGGTGGAAGAGCCACGCCGGCGGCTGCGTCCGTGCGACTCGGCCGTGCCCAATAGCCCGTCAACGACCACCAGGCGGTAATCGTCCATGAACGGGAGGGCGTTGCACATACTTAGTAATTCGCCAGGCTTGGCTTGAGACCCAATCAGGCGGTGGCGGTTGGCGTCCAGGACGTCGGCGGCGCCGGCCTCGGAGATAAGCTCGTTCAGACGTCTGGGAACGAGGAAACTGTCGCCGTGGAGTAGGTATGCGGGCAATTCAGACTCCCTAAGTCTATCCAGGCTGGCGGGCCCGGATTATATCACCGGCGCTCTCGGCCCACGCCCGGTCAAATATTCTTGGATAGTCACCATTTTTTCCTGTGGCGGCAATGTCATCGGTGTGATTTAATGATTGAGGCTTTTAACAAGAGCGCTAAATACCCAAATTGGAGATCCAATCAAGATGGATTTTGCCCTTTTCTCACATGTTCCCTGGCCTGAAGGAAGCGAGCCTAAGCAGATATATGATGACATTACTGAAGAGTTTTTGCTGGGGGAGGAATTGGGCTTCAAAAGCGCTTGGATTGCCGAGCACCACTTCACCCGCTACGGTCTCGGGGCCGCGCCTATGGTTCTTGCCAGTAACCTTTTGGCCAAGACCACGACTCTTAGATTAGGATTCGCTGTTCTGGTATCCCCGTTGCATCTCCCGGCAAGACTAGCCGAGGAGATAGCGACCCTGGATATCCTGAGCGGAGGCCGGGTCAATGTTGGGTTCGGCCGCGGAGCCGCCGGGTCCGAATACAATGTGGCCAACGTCCCAGGTGAGGAAAGTCAAACCCGGTTCCAAGAGTCCATCACCATGGTTGAGGGGCTCTGGACTAACAAGAACTACTCATTTCAAGGCGAGCACTACAAGATTACTAACGCCAACCTTGTTCCGCAGCCGGTCCAGTCTCCCCATCCGCCAATCTATATAGCGGCCACTCGCACCAAGGCGACCCAGGAATTCGTCGCTGGGTCGGGCCACCCGCTATTGATCGGCGTGGTCTTGGACACTGAAGATGCTATAGCGCTGTGCCATACCATCATCGACTTGGCAAAGACCAAGGGCAAAAACATGACCATGGGCCAAATACCGTTCTTCAGGTATTTCTATGTGGCCGAAACGGAAGAGCAGGCCAGGGCTGACTCCAAACCGGCGCTGGACTGGAACCTTGACATGATTCAGTGGCGCCGCACTTTTGAAACGGGCAGCGAAGTGTGGGACAAGATGGAAGACTTCCGGAAGACCCGCACCGAACTTCCGCCAAGCTACGATTATCTGTACAAGAACCGGGCCTTCATCGGCTCCCCGGACCAGATCATCGCCAAGATTAAAGCCCTACAAAACGAAGGAATCGAGACCTTTGGGTGCAACTTCTCCTTTGGAGGAATGCCTCAGGAAAAGGTGACCAAGTCCATGCGATTATTCGCCAAAGAAGTGATGCCCGCTTTTAAGTAGGCACACCGTTTAAGCCCTACGGGTGGGCCGGCAGACGTTCACCGTGGAATCCAGAGCGGTCTTCGAACGATGTTCCAGGCTCGGGGTAGATTTGGTGGTAGAGGCCTCGAGTCCTGGCCTTGATGGTCTCATTGACTCGCAGGTAAAGCTCCGTGGGGTGGGCGTTCTGGTCCTTGTACATCTCGCTCTGCAGTGGACTGCCGTCTTCCATCTCCCAGATGCACAGGTACTTGAGGGCGTTGTTCCCGTCTTCCAGCTTAAAACGGCGGGCTGAGACATAGCCGGGGATGGCCATGCGCTCCGGAAGGTGCTGCTCGTTGTACCACTTGTTGAACTCTTCTTCATCCTCTGCGTCCACTTCCATGGTTACCACCAACACCGTGTTTCCGATGTGCTGTGAGGGGGCATTCGCGTTTTTCTGAGCCATCTTTCTCACCACTTCTTTGAAATATTAAGTCAAACCAATAGGTGATTCTTCCCATGTAAACGCGGCTAGTCGCCGCTTGCGGGCGGGTGAGGGGTAGTATAACATTGGGCGTGATTTTGCTCGGCGCAATGCTAGCGCCTGACGAGACTGATTAGGGGACGGTATGAACCAAAAGGTCCACCTTAAGATCAATGGCACCGACCACGAATTAGACATCCCAGCGCGGCGTCTGCTGGTTGACTGCATCCGGTACGACATCGGCCTGACCGGCACCAAGGAGAGTTGCAGCGTTGGCGTGTGTGGGGCCTGCGCGGTTTTGGTCAACGGCGAGATGTACGCCTCCTGCATCACTCTGGCCGTCGCGGTAGACGGTTCGGAGATCATCACCATCGAGGGCATCGCCGAGAACGGCAACCTCCACCCAATCCAACAGGCATTCATCGATCACGGTGGCTTCCAGTGCGGCATCTGCACCCCAGGGCAAGTCATCGCAGCCAAGTCGCTTCTCGAAGAGAACCCGGCGCCCACCGAAGACGAGATCAAAGAGTACATGATGGGTAACTTGTGCCGCTGCACCGGTTACTATGGCATCCTTAATTCCATCGCTGCTGCCGCGGATCTCATGAATAAGGCAGCAGGGAGAGGCGGATGATCGACTTCGAATATCACGCCCCCACCAGTCTGGACCAGGTGTTTGGGCTATTGGACCAATACGGCGACGATTGCCGAATCATGGCCGGCGGCACCGCGTTGGTGATTCAGATGAAACAACGCCTGTCGCAACCGTCCCACGTGATTGGGCTACGGCGTGTGGAAAACCTCAACTCCATAGAGTCGACGCCAGAGGGAGTGAGGATCGGCGGGCTGTGCACTCAGCGCCAGATAGAGAACAGCATCCTGATCGGAGAGGACCTGCCGCTGTTGACGGACACTTTCCGGAAGGTGGCGACTCCCAGGATCCGCAACATGGCCACCATCGGCGGCGGACTAGTCAATGGCGACCCCAACCAAGACCCGCCTCCCGCACTGATCGCCTTGGGAGCGTCTGCCGTTATGACGTCCTCGAGCGGAGACCGGGTGGTGCCGCTGGAAGACTTTTTTATCGACTATTACGAGACCGATGTGCAGCCTGGTGAGGTGATGACCAGCGTGTTGGTGCCCCGAGCGCCCGTTGGCTCAGGTTCGGTCTACCTGAAGTTCCTGCCCCGCACGGCCGACGACTACGGCACAGTCTCAGTGGCGTCGGTGGTTTCCAAGGAACAGAGCGGAACCTGCAAAGATGTCCGCATAGTTCTGGGCTCGGCTGGGGTTACGCCGATCAGGGCCAAAGATGCCGAGGACGCCTTGCGCGGAAAGCCTCTAACAGACGAGAATATTCGAGCGGCGGCGGCGTTGGTCAAAGATGTAGTGGACCCCTTGGAGGACTTCCGAGGCTCCGCCGAATACAAAACTGACATGGCCGAGGTCTTCGCCCGCCGCGCCGTGGAACAGGCCATGGCTGCCATACCGGTGGGAAGTTAGCCGGTATGAAGGTTGAGATTGTTTCGGTCGTTCCCGCCAGCCTTGAGGCCACCTGGACTCTGGTTATGGACATACCCAAGGCTGCCTCTTGTATTCCAGGACTCAAAGACATTGCCCCGGATGGCGAAGCCCGTTATCAGGCAACTCTCCAGGCCAGGGTTGGACCGATGGGCATGAACCTGAGCGGAGTTATCACCGTATTGTCCCAAGACGCCGAATCCGGTGAGGCCCATTTCCTGGTTGAAGCCAATGACCGGCGGGTTGGTGGCGGCGTCAAGACCAACATGAGTATGAAAGTTACGGCCAAGTCACCCACCGAGACCGAGTTGGAGATAGTGGCCGACACGACATTCATGGGCCGCCTGGGCGAACTGGGGCAACCGCTGATCCGCAGAAAGGCCCGCAACACCTTGGAAGATTTCTCCAAGAACTTGAGCAAGCTCTTGGCGTCAGAGTCCGTGTAAACGTCTGCCATTTCACCGCTAATCGATACTAATTGATTCGGCTTTGGTTGCCGTTTACGCCTGGTTCCGTTGACACCAAATTCTAGGCGTTCTTATACTGTTCTTAAACGCTTTTCGATAACCTTGCCGGTTTTCGCGGCGCGTTTCATCTTGATCTTGAGGTCTGGCGTAACGAGCATCGCCGGAAAAGCCTGTGTGCGGCATAGTTGGATATGTTGGCGGACAAGAAGCCTGGCCTATCATTTACGAGGGTCTAAGGCGGCTTGAGTACCGGGGCTATGACAGCGCCGGTATCGCCGTAGTTGATTCCCATGGTGATATCCAACTGCGCAAGACCGTGGGCAAAGTCAGCGGCCTGGAGAGCACTGGAGGACACCCCAATGGTTCCGTTGGCCTGGGACACACCCGCTGGGCTACCCACGGACGCCCCTCCCACGAGAACGCGCATCCCCATACGGACTGTGAGCAGCGCATCGCCGTGGTCCACAACGGGATTGTTGAAAATTACATAGACTTAAAACGGCGGTTGATCGACGCCGGACACGAATTTGGCTCGGAGACCGACACTGAAGTCCTCACCCATCTGGTGGAAGAGGGTATGCACCGGGGTCTCAGCTTCCAAGAGGCGTTCCGGCGAATGGGACGCATGGTAAAGGGCTCCCAGGCCATCTCCGCCATCTTGCAAGGAGATGCCGCAGAGATTTGCGCGCTCCGATTGGGCCACGCCGGCGGAATAGTGGTGGCCCAAGCAGAGGGCCAGGCGATCATCGGAAGCGACCTGCCCGCGTTGCTGCCCCTGCTCCAAACCGAGTCCAACATTGGACAGGTGGGTTTTCTGGAAACCGGCGAAATGGTGGTGGTCACCCGGGACAAAGTTGAGTACCAAGACCTGGAAGGGAACCACATAGACAAGCAGCCCCGGATGGTCTCTCAGGAAGAGATCTTGGTGGACAAGGCTGGGTACCAGCATTTCATGCTGAAAGAGATTATGGAACAGCCACAGGCGGTGGCCAGCGCCATGCGCGAGCGGGTCAACTTTGAAACTCGCCGGGTGGATTTTCCGGATTTTCCACTCTCGCCTCAGGAGATCGCCGATCTGGACCGGGTGATGCTCATCGGCTGCGGCACTAGCTTAAACGCCGCCCAGGTTGGACGCCACCTGGTGGAGCGCTACAGCGGTCTGCCCGCCGAGGCGGAAAGCGCATCTGAATTCCGCTACCGCGACCCGTACATCGGCCCACGGACTTTGGTTGTGTCCATCGGACAGTCGGGCGAAACAGCCGACACCGTAGCCGCGATGCAGATGGTCAAGGACAAAGGCGGAAAGTTGATCACCATCTGCAATTCAGAGGGTAGCCAGGCATCCCGCATAGCCGATGGGACTCTTTATATGCGGGCCGGAATCGAGATTGGCGTGGCCAGCACCAAGACCTTTATGGCCTCGCTGACCATATTGAACCTCCTGGCCATCTTCCTAGGCCAGTCGAGGGGAGTTTTGGACACAGCGAAAGGACAAGAACTGGTAGACGGTCTGGCGCAGGCCCCCAGGTTGTTGGGCGATCTGGTGGCCAATGGTGCGGGATACCAGCACTTGGCCCAAGAATATGCGCAGTTCGACAATTTCCTGTTCCTGGGACGAGGAATGAATGCGCCCATCGCAACTGAAGGGGCCCTGAAATTAAAAGAGATCAGCTACATCCATGCGGAAGGCTATCCCGCTGGAGAGATGAAGCACGGACCAATCGCGCTGATCGATAATGCGATGGCCACCGTGGCATTGGCGCCCAAGGACTTCCTTTACGACAAAGTCGTTAACAACGTGAAAGAGGTTAAGGCCCGGGACGGCCGGGTACTCGCCGTGTTAACTGAGGGAGATTCTCAGTTGTCTGCGGATGTTGACCACGCCCTGTACATCCCGGAGGCGCCGGAACATCTCATCCCCCTGCTCATCACCGTTCCACTGCAGATGCTGGCCTATCACATCGCGCTGCTCAGGCACCGGGACGTGGACCAACCTAGGAACCTGGCGAAATCAGTGACGGTCGAGTAAGCCAACCTTTCCACCCACTGATCTTCACACCTGTTTTACCCTTTTCGACGCATGTTTTGACGATTTCGGCGCAGATACGGCTGCCGCGCTCCGTTGGCGTAATCAGCTTGTCGAATTTCTGCAATTTTTGGTTACAGAGGATTGCAGTAATGCCGCGTCGGTGCAATGATGTTAATAGCTATATATTCGCGATTTAGCGCGAATTTTCTTCCAATTTTTGAAAGTTGAACAAGGAAATTACGCCCATGTACTCCAGGCTTGACCACCCGCCCGTTAGATTTGATGATTACCGTCCATTGCTTGATCCAAACCTGGCCGACGAACTAGCTGCGGTTGCCGGAGAGTTGGGAAAATTACGAGTTCTCCATCTGAACAGCACCGCCACCGGCGGCGGGGTCGCCGAGATTTTGCAATCAATGGTGCCCTTGGGCAACTCCCTAGGTATCGAGACTGAACGGATCGTTATAAACCCGGACGCTGCGGAATTCTTCGACGTAACCAAGAAGATTCACAACATGCTCCAGGGTTCCGAGGGTGAACTCTCTCCCGAGGAGTTGGACATCTACTTCAGTTGCATCCAGAGAGTGGCAGACGACATGAAGGCCAAAAGCCTCACGGCGGATGTTTGGTTCGTGCACGACCCCCAGCTTCTTCCTCTTGCTAGGTTGCTACCCAAGAAAGAGGGTGAGACCTGGATCTGGATTTGCCATATCGACCTCACGACGCCCAACAAGTCGGTGTTGGACGCCCTGATGCCCCTGACCCAGGACTACGACCAACTGATCTTTTCTCAGCAAGCCTATGTACCGAAGGACCTGGGGGATAAAGTGCCCGTGCTCATCGCGCCTCCGGCCATCGACCCGCTGACCATCAAAAACACCCCCATGGACATGGACCAAGCCCAAAAAATAGTCAGTGCCATGGGCATCGACACCTCCCGGCCGCTGATCACCCAAGTCTCCCGGTTTGACCTTTGGAAAGACCCTTGGGGTGTGATCGACGCGTTCCGCATTGCCCGAGAATCGGTCCCGGGCCTGCAATTAGCTCTTCTGGGCTTGAGCCAGGCTATCGACGACCCAGAGGGAGCGAAAGTTTATAACACCGTGGCTGACCACGCTGCTGCAGACCCGGATATCCACCTGTATTTCGACCCCAGCGGGATGCCTGTTTCGGTGGACGAGGTTGTGAATGCGGTCCAGATGGCATCCAAAGTCTTGATGCAGAAATCCACGAGAGAAGGCTTCGGCCTGACCGTCACCGAGGGTATGTGGAAGGGCAAACCGGTCATCGGTGGCGATGCGGGTGGTATCCGCGTTCAGATCAACAATGGCGTGAGCGGCTTCCTGGTGTCTTCGCCCGATGAATGCGCCCAGAGGCTGGTGGAACTACTTCAAGACGAAGCCCTGAGCGCCCGCATCGGCGTGGCAGCCAAAGAGAGTGTTCGCCAGCTCTTCCTGCTGCCCAGGTTGGCCCTTGATTATCTGACCGTCGCCCTCGCCCACGTTAACGGGCGGCTGCCCGCGACCGGCGGAGACTAGGCCAGTCCTCCCGGGCAATCCCCCGGCGGCACGCCAAAATTTCAGACCGGTCACGGTTCGCTATCCGCTTAACGGCCTCATTGGTTCTGTGCCACCGTCGCCGCCAATTCCGGAGTTGGGTCCGCCCCGATGACAGTACTTTTCCCGAATCGTTCCAGGCCGGGCTTGTTGCTGATTTGATGTTAGAGTAGAGTCTACTTCCCGTCTGAGCTTGTGTTGAATCCTTCGTGCTTGGGCGGCGATAATCTCCAAAATGCCGCCAGCCAGACGGGTGGGCGGTAAAGATCGGCCGGAAATATCAGGATGACTCTAGTCCGCGTCAAAGCGCCAGCCACCACCGCAAATATGGGCCCTGGATACGATTGCCTGGGTATGGCCCTCGACGTCTGGAATACCATTGAAGTCGAGGTCTTAGACGCCGGCGAGCCGGTGGTTGAAGTCACCGGCGAGGGCGCCGGAGAACTGGGGACCGGGCGGGATAATCTGGTCTACCGGTCCATGGCGTTTCTGTTCCAAGACGCTGGGCAGGAGATGCCGCTGGTCCGCATCCGCTGCGACAATGCCATTCCCCTGGCCCGAGGAATGGGCAGCAGCGCCGCCGCCATCGCCGGCGGACTGGTGGCGGCCAACGCCATTTGCTCCCAGGATTACTCCCCCAATGACCTGCTTGAGATGGCTGCGACGATCGAAGGGCATCCGGATAATGTTGCCGCCGCGGTCTTGGGCGGTATGCAGTTGGTCATCTCCGACAAAACGGAAGAAGGCAGCCGGCTCTACGCAGTTTCGATCAACGTGCCCCCGGAGCTGCACGCCGTGGTTTTTGTTCCCCAAGTTAGGATAGCCACCAAGGACGCACGGGCGGTTCTCCCAGAAAAGGTAACCTTGGCCGACGCTGTGCATAATATGGGGCGTATTGGGCTTCTGGTGGCCAGTATGACCACTAATCACCCGGAGTACCTGGCCATCGCCACCCAAGACTTACTGCACCAGCCATATCGGCAGCCGCTGTTCCCCGCAATGAAGGTGATCTTCAAAGCCGCCTTGGATGCCGGAGCGCTTGGGGTTTTCTTGTCCGGCAGCGGTTCCACCGTGTTGGCCTTGACCCAGGGCCGGGAGATGACCGTGGCCTATGAGATGGCCGAAGCCGCCCGTCAGGCCAGCGTTGAGGGCAACGTTAGTGTCACTCAGCCCACCGTGCGGGGCGCCCACCTGATCGGACAAGAATAGACACATAATGTCGTTGGTAGTCCACAAATATGGCGGCTCGTCTGTCGCCGACGCCGATATGATCAAAAGCGTAGCCCGCCGCATCACCGATGCTCGGAAGAAAGGCACCGGTGTGGTGGCTGTGGTTTCCGCCATGGGCGACTCCACTGACGATCTGATCGACCTAGCCCGTTCCGTTTCCAGCCAACCCCATCCCCGTGAGATGGACCTGCTGCTGTCCACCGGCGAGTTAGTCGCTTGCACCCTGTTGACCATGGCGTTGGAAGACCTGGGTCAAGAAGCGATTAGCCTCACCGGTTCCCAGGCGGGTATCCACACCGACACCAGCCACGGCCAAGCCCGGATCGACCGGGTGGACACCGCTAGGATGCTGCAGGAGCTAGAAGAGGGCCGTATCGTCGTGGTCGCGGGATTTCAAGGGATAACCGAGGACGAAGACATTACCACTCTGGGGCGGGGCGGCTCCGACACCACTGCGGTCGCGCTGGCGGCGGCCCTCCAAGCCGACCGGTGTGAGATATACACCGATGTGGACGGCATCTACACTGCTGACCCTAGGATCGTCCCCGAGGCCCGCAAGCTGGATGAGATCAGTTACGACGAGATGCTGGAGTTGGCGAACTACGGGGCGAAGATGCACCCAAGGTCCATAGAGTTGGGCGCGGTCTTCAACGTGCCGATCTATGTGGCTTCCAGCTTCAATCAGACTCCCGGTACCCTGATACACGGCAATGCGGACAAGGTAGAGATGGAAAATAGAATCAAAGCAACCGGTATCGCCTGTACAAAAAACGTGGCCAAGATCACTGTGCGCAGCGTTCCTGACCGCCCCGGCGTTGCAGCGGCGCTGTTTGAACCGCTAGCCCAGTCCGGCATCAGCGTCGATACGATCGTCCAGAACACCAGCGAAGACCGGACAACCGACATTAGCTTCACGGTCAGCGGCGACGACCTTAGCGCCGCCATGGCCAAGGTAGAAGAACTTGCCAAAGAGATCGGCTCCGGCGCCCTGATCAGCGAAGCAGGTCTGGCGGCAGTGAGCGTGGTGGGGTCTGGGATGCAGCACACGCCCGGTTACGCCTCCCGCATGTTCCGGGTGCTGGCCGACGGAAAGGTGAATATAGACATGATCACCACCTCTGAGATACGCATCTCCTGCATCATCAGAGAGGAGCAGGCTGAAGAAGCTGTGAGGCTGCTCCACAGAGGCTTTGCATTGGACGAGCCAGACCCGGCGGACGGGAATTAGGATCCAGGAGCCAGACCCCTGCCCCATTCAGCCTTTGGCCCATAGGGAGTAGGCCCTTGTCCCAGCTGTTCCTATCAGTTGTGATTCCCACGTTCAACGAAGAAGCCCGAATCGCCGATAGCCTCTCCAGAGTGATTGAGTATCTTCAGGGTCAAGATTACTCGTGGGAGGTTGTGGTGGCTGATGATGGGAGCACCGACCGCACTGTAGGGCTGGTTGGCCAGGCAATCGTAGACCACCCCAACGTCCGAATACTCCAGCTTCAGCACCGAGGCAAGGGTTGGGCGGTGAAGAACGGTATGCTGGCCGCCGAGGGTGAGTTCCGATTGCTTTGCGACGCAGACCTCTCGGTTCCCATTCAGCAGATTGAGCGGCTCTTGCCTCCAACGGGACCCATGGCGGATATCGTGCTGGGGTCGCGTGAGGCTGACGGCGCAGTCAGGATCGGGGAACCGGCAGGCCGCCACATCATGGGCCGAATCTTTAACCGCTTAGTCAGCAGCCTTGCTGTGCCCGGTCTGGCCGATACACAATGCGGCTTCAAGATATTCCGGGCCGAGGCAGTCTGGGACCTATTTCCCCGCCTCACGCTGGACGGGTTCGCCTTTGACGTGGAATTGATTCATCTAGCAGGTAAACGGGGCCTGACATATTCTGAGGTAGGTGTTGATTGGTATTACAGCCCTCAAAGTAAAGTGCGGCCATTGAGAGACGCATTGGCAATGACGCTTGACCTGTTCAAGATTCGGTGGCGACACCGTAATCTGGTGTAACCCAAACTCATTTCGCTCCTTAGTATTTGCCAGCATTGCCCTTGGTGTGTCCTTGTTTTGACATTGCCTCGTTTGAGGGGGTGATTGAAAGCAGTCGGGAATTTCAAAATCACCGTGTTTTAGGCTTGACCTTTGCCGAAGCGATAGTGTAATTACTAGTAAGACACTAGGCATGAAACGTGCCTCGGTTTTATGGCGGTCATTTGTTTCCAACGGACAGAGGCAATCCGGCGGGTATTCTAGGATTGTCTGGGTTTGTCCCGCAGGGATGCGGCCCCTGGTTGGGGGTTCGGCAAATGGGAATGTAGCACCGGACAGGAGACGGGATGGATTCGGAAGCTATACGCACACCCGGCAGTATAAGGTTGAAACGAGACCTCAGTCGCGAGGCTGTGAACCTTGCTTTGCAGGGCGAATGGGAACGCGCCACAGAAGTTAACAAGGACATTTTGGAGTTGTTCGCCGGCGATGTCGAGGCGATGAACCGCCTGGTAAAAGCACTGATTGAGTTGGGCAGCTACCTTGACGCGCGGGCCGTGCTGAACCAGGTCTGCGAAGTAGCGCCGTACAACAACATAGCTAAGAAGAACCTGGTCCGGCTTGACCAGTTGACTGCGAACCCGGGTTCGGCTAATCCAGGTAACCCTAAGCAAACCAAGAAAACCGCCGGAGCGCCGGACATCTTCATCGAAGAGAGCGGCAAATCCACCACCATTCTTCGGAATACCACGTCCAACAAGGCCGTGCTGCACCTGTCTCCCAGCGACCGCGTTGTCCTGTCACGGGATAAGAACACGGTAATCATCCGGACATTGGAAGGTGATTTACTGGGCCATTTGGAGCCCAAACTGGGCAACAGGATTTCCCGATTGATTGACGGCGGGAACAAATACGCCGCCGCGGCCGTGACGGTGAACGGCCAGGAAGTGTCGGTTATCATCCGGGAGACGTTCAAACACCGAAGCCTTCAGAACGTGTGCTCCTTCCCACCCAAAGCCAAAGAAGAAGACCGGGTTTTTCTGAACGAGACCGTGGCCCGGTTCATGCGGGAAGAAGACGATTCGGACGATGATGAAGAAAATATCATCGACGAAGAAGAGATGGATACCGGCTGGTCTGAAGACGAGTAATCCGGTTTTTTGACCAAGATTCGTACCCAGTCGTAGGTCCTATCGTGAACCTTGTCGTAAGCCTGTCGTAGGTCCTATTGTAGGTTCCAGGAGTTGATCACCCCGCTTGCGTCACCTACCCACACCTGCGCCGATATGATTTGGTTGTTGCCTGAATCGTCTGTAGCCGACACGCTATAGATGTCATTGATTGAAATTAGGGCTGTAGGCCAGGTGTATCTGTCCTCAGAGAATGAACCGCCGCTGAAGTCGACCAATAGGTCGCTCCAGTAATCTCCCCCAAACTTTGTCTTCGTCCTGGTCCATGGCGGTGACCATGATTATTGGCACCTGCGAACATTCGCGAATCTTTTGGCAGGTTGCGAAACCGTCCATCTGGGGGAGCATCACATCAAGTGGGATCAGCGACGGAGTGAAGTTCGGCAACATCTCCAGTGCCTCCTACCCAGAAAAAGCGTGAGTAACCCTGTAACCGACCTGCTCCAAAACGAAACGTTCAAGGCGTGAGATCCGATCATCGTCTTCCACGAGAAGAATCATGCCGCCATTCGCGGTTGAAATTCCGCCGGCGCCGGTACTGCCTAAAGCCATATTTGAGAGCGCCTCCGAATACTCCGGTTAGTTTCAACGCTAGCACGGGATTACATTAAAAGAGAGCCGCCGAAAAATCGTTTAAGCGGAACGACCACGACTAGGCTGAATACCAGCCAAAACAAGGCTTTTTGGTGAGGGTATTGCCTAGCAATGATTGGGCATATAGAATGTTTCATTGTTGCGCTCAAACCAACCAATAATCTTAGGAGGACAGGTGATTGGAAGTACTAGGTTGTCATCTCTTACTGGAACTGAAGGACTGTAACCCCAAACTACTCAATGACCTTTCATACATTCGCCATGCGATGATAGAGACGGCCCAAGACGTAGGCGCCACCATCGTCGGTGAATCCTTCCACCATTTTTCGCCTCAAGGCGTTACCGGAATTTTGGCTATAGCCGAGTCTCATATCTCCATCCACACATGGCCTGAATATGGCTATGCGGCGGCGGATATATTCTCCTGTGGAACATCATTCCGGCCCAGGGAGGCCGCTACCAAACTGGCCGCGGCCTTGGAATGCCGTAACCCTGAGATGCAAGAGATAGAACGGGGTCTGGTGGTCCAGGAGGCCGTGGGACTCTAACCGGGCCCGCATTAACAGATGGTCTTGTCCGGCGATTGGTTCACCGAGGAAATCTACCCCGACTTGTCCATGATGCTCAAGGTGCGCAAGGTCTATTACTCAGGGCAGACCGCGTACCAAAAAGTAGAAGTCCTGGACTCAGAGCTATTTGGCCGTAGTCTGGTACTCGACGGCAAAACCCAGTCTACCGAACGGGACGAGCATATCTACCACGAATCGCTGGTGCATCCGGCGATGCTCTGCCACCCTGAACCAAAGCAGGTTTTCATCGGCGGCGGCGGCGAAGGCGGCACACTCCGGGAAGTATTGGCCCACAGCTCTGTGGAACGCGCGACGATGATCGATTTGGACCCGGAAGTGGTTGAGCTCTGCCGCAAATACCTCCCCAACCATCACCAAGGCAGCTTTGACGATTCCCGCACGCATCTGCTCCATGAAGACGCCCGCGGCTACTTGGAGAACACATCCGACTTCTACGATGCGATTGTTCTTGACCTGGTTGATCCGTTGGAAGGCGGGACCGCCGCTCTGCTCTACACCCAGGAGTTCTACTCAGCCGCCAAATCTCGACTGAATCCCGGTGGTGTGCTGGTTACACAGTCAGGCCCAGCCGGACTGCTCAGCTACAAAGAGTGCTTCACCACTATCTTCAATACGCTGAGTACGCTTTTTACCCACACCACGGCCGCTCAAGTGCATGTCCCGGCGTTCCAAACGCTATGGAGTTTCACCATCGCTTCCGACATACCGTTCGCTGAGAACCCAGAGGAGCAAGTGGATACAGAACTTGCCCGGCGGCTGTCCAAATCTCTGAAATACTACGACGGCGTGAGCCACCGGAACATGTTCTCTCTGACCAAGTTCCAACGGGACGGGCTAGCAAGCGAAGACCGGATCAACCGGGACGACGACCCAGTATTCATGTTCTGATCAGCCGAGATTATTACCTGCCGGTGGTAGGCAGGTGTCTGGCCCGCCCGGAAAGTCGACCGAAAAACGTAGGGGCACGGCATTGCCGTGCCCCTACGTTTTTATCCAGTTTAGCTGGCTTTGAAGAATGTTATGGGCGGATGAGGACCCGAGTGGTGCCGTCGGGGTCGGACCGCTTGGTCAAGACCTCGTGTCCCGCTTTCTCAGCCCAGAGGGTGACATCGTAGATATTCAGGGCGTCGGCTAGGATGGCTTCAACGAAGGACTCTTTATCCCCATCCACCTGCTTGGTCAGGGCGGCGAGGACGCCGGCGCAGCTCTTGCCACGGCCATCGATCACAACCCAGCCGTTAGAGTCGCTGACCGGCACAACCACGCCGTCATGTACGTCAACCTCGCCGCTCTTTCGGAGATCGACCTGCCGCTTGAATTCGGCAACCGCTTCCCATGCTACGGCCCGGTCACGCTCTCCGTTGCCGCAGACCGCGCCTCTGACGCCGACGATGTCGGGGTTGATGCGGGCCAATTCGTCCAGGTCAGCAAGCTTTAGGTGACCGGACAACGCGGTGCTCATGCCAAGTTCTTTGCCCCTGAGGACGATGTCCTTCAGGATGTCCTCAGGCATGAAGTCGAAGATGTTACGTCCGTCCTTGGTTAAAGTATCTATCAGGAACCCATCGCACTCGCCGTCTTTCGCCAAGTCGACCATGCAAAGAGGGTCCAACCCCTTCTCAAAGAGGACGTTGTCGGCGAAGACCGAGCCGACCAGCTTGGTGTTGAAGCCTTCCAGGGCCATCCGCGACTCTTTCAGGACCTGGACCGCCTGGTCGTATTCGGCTTCTTGGAAGCCTACTTTCACGGATGTAGCATCCATCATGGCGGCTGCGTAAACGGCCATGGCCACGGTGCCCGGTTGGTTGGGAACCACGCCCAGCGTTACGCTAACGTGTTTCTCAACCGGCATGATGCCGCGAACAGCTTTGACGATATTCGGGTGGCCGGAGCCGACCAAGGCCTCTTGCAGGTTCTTCACGTCGACAATATCGGCGCCGCCCTGCTCGGCTTCCATCGCCTCTTCCATGTTCTGCACGCTGACCATGAGCAGCATGCCAGAAGCGAAGTTGTTGTTGCCATCTAGCCATGCGCCACGGGACTTGGCTGGCACAGCGGGGACCGGGGGCTTGGGCTTGAGGGGTTCTAATTCTTCTCTCAACTCTGATTTCTCCACAGGTGATAAATCGAATAACGGGGGACGCACCGAGCCGCCGGCCATGCCCATGAGTTCGGCCCAGTGTTTGACCATGGCAACCGGCAAAGCGCCGTTGAACTTGGTCTGGGTTTTGGTCCACCAGGTGTCGGATAGCTCTTTCAACCGGCGGAGCTTGTTATCGTAGAACGTTTCGTCCAGGTCGCCTTTGCAGGCGCGGTCGATCCATTGTACATAGTTGTTGGCGCCTGGAACGTCGAATCTCCAGTCGGACGTGTTGGCGAACATCACCTGCTGTTGGATTCCGAGTTCCTGGCCCTTGAAGTATATCCACTCATCGGGCGTGCTGATAACGTGGTCCTTGCCTAAAGACAAGTGGGTTTCAATGGAAATCTGCTGATTGAAGCTGGCCTCTTTGATCCCGACCACATTCGGGATAGCGCACAACTGGCCCATTCCGTAGGGGCTCATGATGATGCCGAACTGAGGCGAGTTGTAGAACATGATGGCAAGGTTGGTGTTGTCGGCCAACAGCCGGACGTATTCAACTACCTGGTCCTCGTTTTTGGTTGCGATGTAGGGCGGCGCGACGATCAGCAGGTCGAAGCCCTTGCCTTCTGCGTGCTGGGCCAAAGAGATCGTCTCGTTAATGTTGGTGTCGGTTACGTGAGCGCCGATGGGCCAACTGCCTTCAGCAGCTTCGGCAACGGCGTCCATCACCTGGACCCGCTCGTCGTAGGATAGGGCCCAGAACTCGCCCATATTCCAAGTGCAGCCGGCGCCGGTGGTGCCGAGGCTGCGAACGTGGCGGACATTCCGTTTCACGCCATCGACGTCAACCTGGTTGTCAGGCGTGAACGGAGTGATGAGGGTTGTCCACTGCCCTTTGAGGGTCTCCCAAGCCCAATCCTGGGCCTCATGTTTCTTATAACTCGCCATTTGAATCACCCTCCATCAGGGTATGTTTCATGGAAGTTTTTAGGAAAGGTTTTATGATGCTACGGATTACCAGCAACCTATTCTTCGTCGCCATATTGTTCCTTTAGAGAGTCTACCACTGCTGGATCGGCAAGAGTTGTGGTGTCGCCAAGCGCCCGTCCTTCCGCCACGTCCCGCAGCAGCCGCCGCATGATCTTCCCGCTACGTGTCTTGGGCAGTTCGGCGGCGAAGATGATGTCGTCGGGGCGCGCCATGGCTCCGATCTTGTTGGCCACATGGGCTTTCAACTCGACGATGACATCATCGGACATTGCCACCGAGTCTTTCAGCGTCACGAAAGCGACGATTGCCTGTCCTTTGATCTCGTGGGCTTTGCCGATGCAGGCAGCCTCTGCGACCTTGGAGTTGTCCACCAACGCGCTCTCCACTTCCATGGTGCCGATGCGGTGTCCGGAAACGTTGATCACGTCATCCACCCGGCCCAACAACCAGAAGTCACCGTCCTCGTCCAACTTGGCGCCGTCGGCGGTGAAGTAGATATTCGGATAGCGCGACCAATACTGCTCAACGAACCGGTCGTTGTCACCGTAGATGGTGCGCAGCATGGACGGCCAAGGCCCTTTGATGGTCAGGTAGCCGCCGCCACCTGGACCCACCGAATTGCCTTGCTCGTCCAAAATCTCGGCATCGATACCGGGGAAGGCCTTGGTGGCCGAGCCCGGTTTCAGAATGGTTATGCCGGGCAGAGGGGCGATCAGGATGCTGCCGGTTTCGGTCTGCCACCAGGTGTCGACCACGGGGCACCGACTGCCGCCGATGTTCTCGTAGTACCAGATCCAGGCCTCCGGGTTGATGGGCTCACCCACCGATCCCAGAAGGCGAAGCGACGACATGTCGTGTTTTTGTGGATAGCTCTCGCCCCAGCGCATGAAGGTGCGTATCGCCGTGGGCGCGGTGTATAGGATGGTCACGCCGTACTTGGCGACGACGGCCCAGAACCGGTCCCGGTCGGGGTAGTCGGGCGAGCCCTCATACATCACGGATGTTGCGCCGTTGGCCAAAGGGCCGTAGACGATGTAACTGTGACCGGTGACCCAGCCGATATCGGCGGTGCACCAGTAGGTGTCGTTCTCTTTGATGTCGAAGATCCACTTGAATGTGGCGTAGGTGCCCAACAGGTATCCGGCGGTGGTGTGGACGATGCCCTTGGGTTTTCCGGTGGTGCCGCTGGTGTAGAGCAGGTAGAGCATGTCTTCGCTGTCCATCTGCTCCGGCTCGCAGGTAAGGGGCTGGCCCTCCATGAGGTCGTGCCACCAGATGTCTCGGCCGTGCACCATCTTGTCGTCGGCAGTCTCGGTCCTGCGCACCACCACCACTTTCTCTACAGTTGGCGCGCCGCCCTCCTGGTCCAAAGAGTCATCGGCGTTCTGTTTCAACGGCACGATGCCGCCCCGGCGGAAGCCGCCGTCGGCGGTGATCATGATCTTGGACTCGGAGTCGTTCAGCCGATCGCGCAGGGATTCAGCGCTAAAGCCGCCAAACACCACGCTGTGGGCGGCACCGATGCGGGCGCAGGCCAGCATGGAGATGGGCAACTCGGGAATCATGGGCAGGTAGATGGTGACCCGGTCGCCTTTCTTGACTCCCAGGCTCTTGAGCCCGTTTGCGAACTGGCAGACCTCTCGGTAGAGATCCCAGTAGGTGTAGACCCGGCGGTCGCCCGGCTCACCCTCCCACACCAATGCGGCCTTGTTGCGGCGGCTGGTGGTCAGGTGGCGGTCCAGACAGTTGTAGGAAACGTTTATCTTGCCGCCGATGAACCATTTAGCGTGGGGCGGGTCCCATTCCAGGACCTTGTCCCATTTCTTGAACCAGTCTAGTTCTTCAGCAAACTTGGCCCAGAACGCTTCTGGATCTCGCAGGGCTTCATCGTAGACGCCGGGGTCGGCGATATTGGCCTGGGCTTTGAACTCCTCGGAAGGAGGAAAAGTTCGGTCCTCTTGCAGCAAGGCATCGAATCTTCCGGAATCTTCTACCACTGGGCAACCTCCTGGGCAATTTGAGCGCATGCAGGCGCGAATCTGCCGGCAGATTTTGAGCGTGCCAGCCCGCCGGTTTGCAGGCTGAATTGCATTGGATTTTTAACACAAGCGGCAGGTCATTGCAATCAGAATAAGGATTGGCGCATATCGACTTTCAAATCAGAAAGGGTAAAATCCGGTACCTATGACCTTACCTCTAGAAAGCGAGCCCATTACTAGAACCAGATTGTTGGTGGCCGCCGCCGCAACTCTGGGCATGTTTTTGGCTGCTTTGGACACCTCGGTGAATGTGGCGCTGCCGTCGATGACCGAGGACCTGGACGCCGATCTACAGAGCATCCAGTGGGTAATCGTTGCGTTTGTGGCCACCCAGGCGGCCTTGGTCATGGGGGCTGGGAGTTTTGCCGACCGGTTCGGCCTCAGACCGGTCTACATCTTCGGCGCGACGACTTATCTGGCGGCCATGTTCGCCATCGCATTCTCCCCCAACCTAGAAACGGTGGTGGGGTTCAGGGTTTTGCAGGCGTTGGGCACCGGATGCCTGTTCGCGGTTTCGCCGGCCATCGCCGCAGGAGTGTTTCCCAGTCACCGGCGAGGCTTGAGCATGGGGTTCGCGGTGGGGAGCCAAGCGCTGGGCATGCTAGCCGGGACCATCGGCGCCGGACTACTGGTCGGTTGGATCGGCTGGGAGTGGATATTCCTCGGCCGGACACCTTTTGCGTTGATCGCAATCGTCCTGGGAATATGGGTCTTGGAACGCCGCCGGGCCGCGGATGCCCAAGAACCTGCGTTCGACGTCGCCGGAGCGGCGTTGCTGGTCGGCGGACTGCTGTGCTTGATCATCGGCTTGAGACTGGGCCGTTCCCTGGGTTGGACCTCGCCGGTGGTCCTTACTCTGTTGCCATTGGCTCCCGTGTTTCTGGGCACGTTCTGGCGTGTCGAACGGACGGCCAACTGGCCGGTCTTGCCGGGCTATCTGCTGCGGCTGCGCGGATTTATAGTCTCCAGTTCGAGTATGTTCTTGGCCAACCTGGGCGTGTTTGTGATCTGGTTCATCTTCCCGTTCTATGTGGCCGACAGCCTAGGCGGCGGTGCGCTTACTCTCGGGTTAATGCTGGCCACATTGGCATTTTTAAACACGATTTCCTCCGGAGTCGGAGGTTGGCTTTGCGACCGGACCACCTATTTACCGGTGGGGGTTGGGGGGTTAGCCATAATGGCTGCCGGACTTCTCTATCTGGGATTCTTGGATACGGAATCAAGTTTGGGGTACGTGGCCCTGCGGGTGGGAATAGTCGGCGCTGGGCTTGGGCTGTTCCAGGCTGCGACATACTCGCTGATGTTGAGCAGCGTCCCTTCGGACCGGTTCGGCACCGCCGGGGCCGCGCTTTCCCTTTCCCAGTCTTGCGGAAGAGTCTTGTCAGTGGCGATTATCGGCGGAATATTCGGTTGGCGTAGCGACCACCACCTGGCGGAGTTGGCAGTGGGGACTGAAGCCGAAGGGGTAGCCTTCATCAAAGCTTTCAAGGATGTGTTCCTTATCGGGTCGTCACTAGGGGTGCTGGCGGCGTTGGTCTTCCTGGTAGGTGGTTGGTGTACCTCGCTGGCCGGAACGGGTTCGGAAAGGCAGCCGGCCGGGGCCAGTGAGATAGGGCTGGACTAAGCCGGTTGGTTTGACGGGGTATAGTAAACTTCGACCGGGAAAACCAATTAAATTCTCAGGAGATACGGTAGATGGCCCTTCAATTTGGGGTGTTCGATCACATCGAGCCTGTTCCAGGCTTGGGACTTCAAGAGACCTATAACCTGCGCATGGAACAGATCGAGGTGTTGGACAAAGCCGGCTACTACGCGTACCACTTGGCCGAGCACCATACACCGGCGGTGCACAGCCTGGCCCCGTCCCAGAACGTCTTTCTGGCCGCGGTCTCCCAGCGCACCAGCAACATCCGGTTCGGGCCTGGCATCTGCGTGTTGCCGCTACACCACCCCGTGCAGCTCATTGAGGAATACTGCATGCTGGACCACCTGAGCGGCGGACGCCTGGAGATCGGCGTCGGCCGGGGCGGGGTATTTGAAGCGTTCTTTTGGGGCCAAGACTCGGACGTGGAATCTAACTACGCCCGCTACCGTGAGACCTTGGCCGCTGTGCAGAACGGCTTGTCTAACGATGTTTTGACCCATCAAGGCGAGTTTTACAACTTTGACGAGCTCCCTATGCGTCTCAGGCCGTTGCAGGAACCTATGCCTCCCTTCTGGTACATGCGGAATGTGGAGACGGCGGCGATGGACGGCATGAACACCATCATCGTCGGCGGCTTGGACAGTTTTGAAGCCAACGTCACCCGCTATCACCAAGAATGGGAAAAACACCAGGGAGTCGGCGCTTTGACTGCCCAAGGGACGGAGCCCAAGATCGGGTTGGTGGTCCACCTGTTGCTGGCTGACACCGATGAAGAGGCCATGAAACAAGCGGAGCCCGCCTGGGCGCACTACCGCTGGAACCTGGGTACTCCCCGGCGGTTGGAGGCGGAGCGGCGGGGTCTGGCCCAGTTTCAAGGTGAAGGAATGAACCCGCGTCCGGCCTCGGTCCCAGCCCGAGAACTTCCTCAGGAAGAACGCCGCGACCTCGACTCATCTCTGGAGGACATGGAACGTCATGAGCGGCGGAAAAACCTGCGGGGACGAGTGGCAGAGGGTGGAAGTGGCGGCGCTGGGTTCGGGTCCGTAGCGGGATCGCCGGACACTATCCGCAAATACATGGATGAGTACGTGGCCACCGGCGCCAACTATTTCGTTGGGGCGTTTCAATGGGGTGACTTGAGCCACAAGCAGGCGATGCGTTCAATTGAGTTGTTCACTAATGAGGTGATGCCGCACCACAGGAGGTGACCAGTGTTTATGATCCTGACCGATGCGCGTTCTTAGACGGGCTTAGAATGAGCGGTTGTCAATGCAGCCATTCTTGCTTAAAACAGGATGAGCGGGCCATGGCAGCCAATCTTGCTAAATCCGCTCATGGTGAGCTTGTCGAACCACGGTTCTCGAACTGTTCAGGCGTCACACCGTAGAGTTCAAGGTCCTCGAGCTTGCCGCATTTCTCCGTGTGGCCTTTAAGGAACCCTTCATGGAACATACCCGCTTTCTGCATGACCCGGCCTGAGGCCGGGTTGCGGGTGAAATGGGCAGCATAGACCCGGTCCAGCTCTAACTTGTTGAAGCTATGCTTGACCACAGCCTCGACTGCTTCAGTTGCGTAGCCCTGATTCCAGAAAGGCTTGCCGATCCAATACCCGAGTTCCCCAGACCGTTTGTCCTCATCAAGATGGAGCCCAATCACGCCTAGGAATGAACCATCGGCTTGATGTGCGACGGCAAAGTTGACCAAATCTCCGGTGTCAATCTTCTCCTGACAGGACTTGATCCAATTTTCGGCCATGCCGTCTTCGTAGGGGTGCTCGATGTTGCGGGTGGTGGAAGCCACGTCCCGGTCGCCCGCCAGACGCCGGATGTCTGGGGCGTCGGACAGTTTGAGTGGGCGGAGTAGCAGGCGTTTAGTTTGGATGTTCAAAGCCGTCTCATGCTAGCATGGGGCATGCCTAAGTGCTTCGTTTGTCTTGACTGCTCAGAGTGGCCCTTGTTACACTGCGAGCGTGCGGGCGGTTAGCTCAGTTGGTTAGAGTACTTGCTCGACACGCAAGAGGTCACTGGTTCGAGTCCAGTACCGCCCACCATCAAAATGGGCCACCGCACATGGACCTCCCGAAAGGCCTTAACCGGACGACCTTAACCAATCCCAAAGATACACTGGCGGCGACCTGTGGCTTGAATCACTGGAGCATGCCCGGTATTGAAATTGCGAGTTAGTGAGACAGGATGGACGCCGCACAGTTACTTAAGAAAACAGCCAACCCCAGGATTCCCCGGTTCAGCGCGGGCGACACCGTCCGGGTGAACTTCCGAATCAGGGAAGGCGAAAGAGAACGGATCCAGGTCTTCCAGGGCGTGGTCATCCGGCTACAGAACGGCAAAGGCCCAGCAGCCAGCTTCACGGTTCGGCGTATAACCGCCGGAATCGGTATCGAGCGTGTATTCCCGTTGCATTCGCCCCTGGTTGAGTCTCTGGAAGTGACCAGGTACGGCAACGTGCGGCGTGCCAAGCTCTACTACCTGCGCGGACTGCAAGGCAGGGCCGCCAGGATCAAAGAACTCAACCCAGTCCAGCGCCGAAAGGCCCAGGAAGAGGCCGCAGCCGCTGAATCCGAACTGGCTGAGCAGATTGCAGCCGCAGAGGCAGAGGCCGAAGAACTGGAAGTCGAAGAGCCTGTAGACGACGCGGAAGAACAGCCCACGGACGACATGGAATTCGCTCCCGTAGCTGAGGCTGAAGACTCCCCCGCTGAAGAAGCTGCCGAGGCGCCCGTAGCCGAAGCGGCGGGAGCAGAACACGAGGCATCTACTGACGAGCCGTCTGAAGAACCTGCGGACGAGCCGGCAGAAGAATCGGCTGAGGAAGCGCCGGCGGAAGAAGCTCCACCTGAGGAGCCACCGGCCGAAGAGGAACCGGAAGAAAAACCGGAATAGCAATAAAGGAAACGTTTCACGGCCCGCAACCAGCGGGCCGTGCTGATTTTAGGCAGATTTTTAAAGGCCGGCGAATGGTGCGCTCCCTGATTGAATCTGAGCGGAGACTCTGATGGTCAGTATGAGATACGCAGAGGTGGCGGTGGACGCGGCGGTGGGCCATTCACGGACATTTTCCTACTCCGTTCCGCCTCGGTTCACAGTTGAACCCGGTCAGCTTGTTTGGGTGCCCTTCGGACGGCGGGTGCTCCAGGGTCTGGTAGTGGAACTGGTGGACATGCCCAATGTTCCAGAGACGAGAGACATCTTGCAGCCGGTCGAGCCATCGCCTTTGATCGACCCCGAACACATCAAGTTGGGCCGTTGGATCAGCGCCCACTACCGCTGCTCTTTATTCACCGCCATCGCCCCTTTACTCCCTCCCGGGTTTGAAGACAATGTCCGCTCCCGAATCACGGCCGTTCCAGATGCAGTAGCCAAAACCGGTGACGTAAAACCTGAATCCATCGCCGTGCTGATCGGGCTGACTCAAAAGAAGACCGGGATGGACGAGGCGGAATTCGCAAAACTGCTGGGCGGTAACGGCGACCGCGAAATTTCCCGGATGGTTGACAAGGGGTTGGTCAGGCGAAATTTGAGTATGCCCAGGCCCAGGGTAGCACCAAGGTACGAGTCATTCCTTCTGCCGCCACCCGAGACCCCGACCATGATCCCGCCCAAGATCGATGAGACTGAAGAACCCAAGCTTCCCGCGCGCCAAGAAGGGTTGCTGGCCGCGGTGCGGGAACAGAAAGCCCCATATCCGACCGCTCTTGCCAACAAGGAGTTTGGGAACGGAGTGGGGCAAGCCCTATTCGGCAAAGGGCTGGTTGCAATGTCGTGGGTACGGGTTGACGCGGCAGCCATCGCCAAGCCTAGCTCAGAGGACGGCCGGCAGCAACACACGCTGACCATTCACCAGGAAGAAGCCCTGGCCAAGATCAGCGGGGCCATCGAAGACCCGGAATTGCAGCCGGGCAGCTTCCTGCTCCATGGGGTCACGGGCAGCGGCAAGACTGAGGTCTACCTGCGGGCGATTGACCAGGTTGTGCGCCAGGGCCGTCAAGCCATATTCCTGGTGCCTGAGATATCGTTGACTCCCCAAACACTGGAGCGGGTGAATGCCTGGTTCCCCGGCCGGGTGGCGGTGATGCACAGCCGGCTAACGTCCCGCCAGCAGTTCGACCAGTGGTGGGACATTCGCGAAGGGAAGTACGACGTGGTCGTGGGGCCCCGCAGTTCCCTGTTCGCCCCATTGGGCGATCTCGGCCTCATCGTGATCGATGAAGAGCATGAATGGACTTACAAGCAGGTCGAGACGCACCCGCTATATCACGCCCGCGCTTCGGCCCTGCAACTTGGTCGCCTCACCGGCTCTCCGGTGGTCATGGGCAGTGCGACTCCCGACGTGGAAACCTACTACGCCGCAACCAGGGGTTGGCACACGCTTCTGGAACTGCCCGACCGGGTAAGCGCCGGCCCGGATCGGGTGTCACGCCTGGCCCAGGTCGAGGTCTGCGACATGCGGCGGGAATTGCGGGATGGTAATCGCAGTATCTTTAGCCGGGCATTGGCCCAGGGATTGAAGGAGTGTGTCGCCAACAGACATCAGGCCATCCTCTTCCTCAATCGACGGGGCGCTTCGTCCATCGTTCAGTGCCGGGACTGCGGCCACGTGGTCACCTGCCGGAGCTGTTCCGTCTCTCTCACTTACCACTCCAATCAAGAGCGGCTGCTCTGCCACCGTTGCAACCGCCGCACCCGGATGCCGAACACCTGCCCGTCCTGCCGTGGCGCCCATATCAGGCAACTGGGAGCCGGCACCCAGCGAGTGGTGGAAGAGGTCAAGAAGTTGCTGCCCGGAGTCACCGTTGACCGGCTGGACGCCGACGCCACCCGTTCGGGCCAAGACACCGAAGACACTATGGCCCGCCTGACCAGTGGCGACACTCAGGTGCTGGTGGGCACCCAGATGGTGGCCAAAGGCCTCGATATTCCCAACGTGACTCTCGTGGGAGTGGTGCTGGCGGACATCGGTATATATCTGCCCGATTTCAGGGCCGGAGAAAGGGCTTTTGGACTGCTCTGTCAGGTGGCTGGCCGTGCAGGCCGAGGCGAAGACATTGGACGGGTGATAGTCCAGACATATAACCCGGACCACTACGCCATTCAGGCGGCCGCTGCTCAGGACTACCAGGCCCTATATCAATATGAGATCGAGTCTAGGCGTGGAACAGGCAACCCTCCGTTCAACGAGATGGTCCATCTAGTGTTTCAAGCCCCCAACGACGACCAGGCGCTGGTACATGCCACGGAGACCGGAAGAACGCTGACCCTACGGGCCGAGGCCAAAGGGCTGACCGACATTGAAGTGATCGGACCGGCGCCGGGGATACCTTCGCGGATACGGGGGCGTTATCGCTGGCATCTCACGCTCCGCGGGCGCAGGCTTCTGCGGTTTATAGAGGGCATGGAATTTCCTCAAGGCTGCACAGTAGACATTGACCCGGTGCATGTCTTGTAGCCGCCTTTACACTCGTAATGAGCGTTGAATATAATAACTATCGTCTCAATCAACCCGAATTTTGACACCTGCGAGGTGCTCTCAGTGGCGATCTTGGACATGCGTCTCCTGCCTGACCCAATCTTGAGAAAGCAAGCAAAAAAAGTGGCTAAAGTTACCCCGCAGTTGAAGAAGCTGGTTGAAAACATGGTTGAGACCATGCGAGACCAGCGAGGGGTGGGCTTGGCCGCCAATCAGGTGGGTTCCCTTCAGAAAGTGGCGGTGATCGAGACCCCGGAGATGGAAGAGCCCATGGTTCTCATCAACCCTGAGATCATGAAGGCCGAGGGTGAACGGCAGGTTGAAGAAGGCTGTTTGAGCGTTCCCGGTTACCGTGGTCTGGTCAACCGTTCCGAAAAAGTCAGGGTCAAGGCCATGGGGCTAGACGGCAAGATATATCGGCTCAACGCCGAAGATTTACTGGCCCAAGCCCTGGAACACGAGATTGACCATTTGAACGGTATTCTTTACATCGACCACCTAGTCGACCACGAAAGCCTTTATAAGATCACCTATCACGAACATGACGACGAAGAAGATGAGTTTGACGGTGACCTTGATGACGGCGAGGACGAGGCTGAAGAGTCGACTGAGTCGGTAGCCGTCGAAACTTCTGCTTCGGGCGCCGAGGACTGACGACACCCGTCACCTACCGGCGCCGGACCTACGCCCGCCGATGGCTGCTCATTGCCGTCCGATCCACCCATTGCATCATGCCGTATATCCAATGATAGAAAAACTTGCTGCCTGTTGCATTGCACTGGGGACCGACGCCTATCTGGTAGGCGGGTTCGTCCGGGACTGGCTGCTTTCAGCCAGGCCAGGCCAAGACGTTGACATCGCAGTGTCCGGAGACCCTGAGGCCATCGCCAGGGAGATCGCCCGAGAGTTTGGCGGCACAGTTGTCCCATTGGGACCGGCGCACGGGGTCGTGCGCGTCGCGGGTCAGAGAGACGATGACGCGCGGCCATGGAACATTGATGTGGAAGGAATCTACGGGACCATTGAAGAAGACCTAAGTCGGAGGGATTTCTCTGTCAACGCCATGGCCATTCCTTTGGCCGATTGGCCGTCGATGAAGTCAGTGATCGACCCATTAGGAGGCCGGGCTGACCTGGCAACTAAGACCATAAGGGCGTTAGGGCCAAAGGTCTTTCAAGACGACCCGGGCCGGTTGATGCGGGCCATTCGGTTGGCTGGACAGTTGAGGTTTCGGGTGGAGCCCGGCACCTCCAAACTGATCACCGCCGATTCCCGGTTACTGGCCGATGTCTCTCCGGAGCGGGTCAGAGAGGAATTCCTGAATATACTTTCATTAGACGGCGCCAAGGGGCAGTTGGAAGTGCTTGACCACTTTAACCTCTTTGAACAAGTGGTGCCGGAGCTCCAGTCAGCCAAAGGCGTTGATCAACCGAATATGCATTATTGGGACGTTTGGGGACACACGATGCACACGGTTGAGGCAGCGGAACTCATCACGAAAGGGCATCAGAACTCACCCATCTATTCCTGCGTGCCCTGGACGCAGGATAGCGAGGCCCACTTTAGCCAGCATGCCACGGACGGTCACACACGGGGCACCGTGTTGAAGTTGGCTGCGCTGTTCCACGATGTGGCCAAACCCCAGACCAAGACTCAAGACGAAACAGGACGCACTAGGTTCTTCGGCCATTCCGAGCAGGGCGCGGAGATCGCGACTGAACGCTTGACTCAGCTACGAGTCAGCGCCAAAGGCATCGAGATGGTGGCCAAGATGGTGGAGCACCACCTTCGCCCTACAGGTATGAAAGACGGCGACGAATGGCCTACAAATCGGGCGATTCACCGCTACTTTCGGGATATGGGCGACGTTGCCATAGATATTTTGTACCTAAGTTTGGCCGATTATCTGGCGGCAAAAGGCCCAGGGTTGGTACATGAGGAATGGCTAAATCATGCTAGAATGGTCGGACATATCCTCCACGTAGGCACCAGTGAGCCGGTTTCCCCCACGTCCACCCGCCTCATTACTGGGCACGACTTGTTAACCCACTTCAAGATTCAACCGGGGCCAGAGATTGGTGCCGTGTTGGAACGTGTCGAAGAGGCCCGGGCCGCTGGAGAGATCGAAACCAAGGAGCAAGCCCTGGAAATGGCTGCTAATGCACTGAGATATCTGGCCGAACAACTGGCTACGGAAAGCTCAAATGGCGGGCTTCCGAGCGAAGGTCCACAGTAGCCGATGCGGTCTCGTAGTATTCGTCTTTCCATATCGATCATCCTGATCCTGGGCATCGCCATCGCCGCTCTTGGATTCAAAGATATCAATATCGACATTCCCGGATTCCCTCGGATAGAGAGAGATGGCACCGGGCCATTAGGGCTTAAACTTGGCCTCGACCTTACGGGTGGTGGCCACCTTGTCTACCAGGCCGATACCGGCACCAAGTTTGAATTCACCTTTGCCGATGAAGTCCCCATCAATGATCTGGTCACCACATTACAAGACCTGCGGTTTGGCGATGACGACGACGAATTAGAAGGCCTGCAAGTAATCCCGATCAGCTTAAACAAATACCAGATTCGGACCGATATTCTGTCAGACGACGACCCTAGGCGCACCGGCCTGAACGATGCTCTGGTGGAAGCCCATGGCCCGATCACCCTCTTTGAAACCAGCGTCATCGACAAACCGACCGTGGACCAAATGAAAGGAGTGCTGGATAACATCACGGGCCGGGTTAACAGGTTCGGCACAGAAGAGCCGATCATCCAGATATTCGGTGAAGACCGGCTCATCGTCCAGCTCCCCGGAGCAAGTGGCTCGGTCACCGAGATTTTGTTCGCCGAACCTGATCCTCAGGCAGACCCACCCGCACCGGAAGTAGATATAGCAACGGAACTCCCGAGGGTGTTGGCCGAGGCTGGTTACGAAGACTTTGAGATTGACGTCAGAGACCGATTGTTATACCGGGTCCGGTCGAACACCGTAAGTAACGACATCCAAGGCCGCGCCCTCACCGCGTTGATTACGAAGATCGGCCCGGTGGCCCAATTTGGTGTAACCAGCGGGATCGACGACGCAAAGGCGTTAATCGGCCAGACAGCGCTATTGGAGTTCAAAGAGCGGACTTGTTCGGACAGCTCCTGTACGACTTTTAGCGACGCTGACCTCGGTCTGACCGGTGACGACCTGTCTCGCGCCGAGGCATCCACGAACCAGGTTGGAATCGGGTGGGTGGTGAACCTCCAGTTCAACGGCCGGGGCTCTGATATCTTCTCCGACCTGACCCAACGCATATCCACAGCTGAATCCCAGTTGACGAAACGGATCGCGATCATCATGGATGGCCGGACCCTACTCGCCCCGGTGGCCAGAGCCTGGATTCGCGATGGCCGCACTGTGATTTCCGGCAACTTCAACAGGGAGGAAGCTCGCTCCCTGGCAATCCAGATCGAATCCGGTAGCTTGGACGTGCCGCTTAAGCTGATTCAAGAGAGCGATGTTGATGCCCTGCTGGGGTCAGAGTCGTTGAAGAACAGCCTGATTGCTGGCTTGGTAGGTTTGGGGCTGGTCTTCATCTTCATGATAATTTACTATCGCATGGCCGGCGTGGTAGCGGCATTCGCGCTGGTGTTCTACACCATCATAGTGCTGGCATTCTTCAAGATGATTCCCATCACCTTGGAACTCGCACACATCGGTGGTTTCATCCTGTCCATCGGCATGGCTGTTGACGCCAACATCCTCATCTTCGAGCGCATGAAAGAAGAGGTCCGCATTGGCCGCACATTGGCTTCATCCATGGAAGTGGGATTCAGCCGTGCTTGGCCGGCCATCCGGGACAGCAACATTTCCACCATGATCACTTGTTTGGTACTGCTATGGTTTGGCGACCGTCTCGGCGGCGGCTTAGTAACCGGTGTGGCCATCAGCCTGTTCATCGGTGTTGCGGTCAGCATGTTTACCGCCGTGGTCGTTAGCCGGAACCTGTTGCAGTTGATGGCGTGGATCGGTCTGGGTGGGAAGATCAACCTCTTTACACCGGAGTCATTGCCGCGATCCAACCAGGAAGCGACGCCGGCCCCGGCCGCGAGAGGAGGGAGCTAGTGCTAGATATTGTAGGTAAACGAGGTTGGTACTTCCTCGTCTCTGTCCTGGTGATTGTCCCGGGCCTTATATCCATGATCATCGCGCCGGGCTGGATCACTGGGGATTCAGGCCTGAAGGCAGGCATCGATTTCAGCAGCGGATCCGTGATGAACGTTACCTTCCGCCAGCCGGTGGAGGAGGAAGACATCCGGAACCGCTTGAATGAGCTCGGTCATTCCGAAGCGCTGATTCAGCGCCTCGGCGGGACTAACTTCTTCATTAGGACCGAGGTCTTGAAAGAAGCCATCGGTGACCAGCCTTCCGAGCGAGAGGTCATTGAAAGCAGCCTAGAGCACTTTTTGGGCATGGAACGAGACCGGGTAGAGTTCGATACTGTCTCACCCATCGTGGCCCAAGAAACGGTTAAGACGGCTTTCTATGCCTTGGCCGCCGCGTCGGTCTTTATCCTGTTCTTTGTTTGGTACGCGTTCCGACGCGTGCCCAAAGCACACCGGTACGGGGTTAGCGCCATTCTGGCCCTGGTCCACGACCTGCTAATCATTCTCGGCATATTCTCGATCTTGGGCCGGGTCATCAACCTCGAAGTGAACTCCATGTTCATCGTCGGCTTGTTGATCGTGGCCGGTTACAGCGTGAATGACACCATAGTTGTGTTCGACCGAATCCGTGAAAACGTCTCACGCAGTCCCGACCGGGACCTGGGAACCATGGTCAACCTGAGCATTATGGAGAGTATGGGACGGTCGCTGAACACTAGCATTACAACCTTGGTGGTATTGCTGGCCATGTTATTCATCGGAGGCAACAGCATCCGCGAGCTGCTTCTGGTGTTGGCCATCGGAGCGGTTGTGGGGACCTACAGCTCCATCTTCATCGCCAGCCAGTACTTGGTGATGTGGGACCGGGGAGAGATTGGCCGGTTTTTCAGGCGGACACCGGCGGCAACAGCCACGATGTTGTGGCATCTGATCGGCCGTTAGCCACCTGCAGTGCAGGATCATCCCGCTTAGGCGTTAGGCAATAGAACGATGCGTCCGGTGGGTCTACGCTCGGACACCATGCGGTAGGAATCGATGGCCTGCCCCAAGGGCAATTCCAGGTCTACAACAGCCCGTAGTCTGCCTTCCAGCGTAAACTTGGCCGCCCGTTCCACCGTTGCTCTCGAAACACCAGTTGCGCCCAAGACTTGGGCGTCGCGAAAGATGATTTCCGCTGGGTTCAAAGTGACGTTCTTTCCCAGTATCTCTCCAAGCAGTACCAACCTGCCGTACTGGGCCAGGCTTCTGAGAGTCGAAGGAAACATGGCCGAGCCCACGGTGTCAATCACGACGTTGGCGCCCTCGTCTTCAGTCATGGCCATCACCATCTCGGAGAAGTCCAGGTCTTCGTCTCCCAAGACCTCATCGGCGCCCAACTCACGCAGGGAATTCTCCTTTTCTGGAGACGAAGAAACCGCCAGAACACGTGCCCCCAGCGCTGCCGCTGCTTGCACGGCATGAGCGCCCAGCCCACCGCCCGCGCCTGTGACCACCACCGTTTCTCCGGAGGCCACCTGGGCAGTTGTCTCAACCGCCTGGAGGGCGACACCCATGGGGCAAGACAATAGCGCCGCACCGATCGGGTCGATCCCTTCAGGCAATTTCACCAGACTGTGTTCCGAGAGCGCAACGAATTCCGCGAACCCTCCGTTGCGGCCGTGCCCGATGCCCTCTCCGAACCGGCACCGGTGCTCACGTCCGTTGGTGCAACGGTCGCATTTACCACAGGCGTCAGTGAGAATGCTGACGACCCGGTCACCCCTAGTCAGTCCGGTGACATTCAGGCCGGTCTCTTCGATCACCCCTGAAATCTCGTGACCTAGGATGATACCCGGCGCGACTCCCCTGCGTAGGACTCCGGCCATCACCGACCGGTCATGGTGGCAAAACCCGCAAGCGGTAACCCGCACCAGCGCTTGGCCAACTCCGGTTTCGGGCGTGGGTACGTCTATCACCTCGAGAACAGGCGAGTCGCCAGGTTGCTGCACGGAAAGGGCTCTCATACCGGCAGATTATATTCCTAGGAACGTATACCGCCAATGCGGCGCTAACGTATAATTGGCGATGCCCGACCCGCCTGCACAGGCTCGAATTCGGTTTCGGTGAGGGCTGGAAGACGTTGGGATTCATCGGGAGTTCATATGAAGATCGGGGCCCATGTTTCCACGGCCGGAGGCATCAGCAACGCGGTGGCCAGAGGGCAGGAGATCGGTTGCGAGGCGATCCAGATCTTTGGCTCGTCGCCCCAGGCCTGGGCCTTTAAACCCGTTCTTGGAGAGCAGATTGGGCGCTTCAAACAGGGTCTGATAAACGCCGGTATAGGCGCGGTATTCCTACAGGCCATCTATCTCATCAATTTGAGGACGCCCAGCGAGGAAACGTTGCAGAAAGGCATCGATTCATTGATCAACTATATGAATCTGGCGGCTGAAATTGGGGCTGACGGAGTCATCGTCCACCCTGGGAGCCACGGCGGCCGGGGTTTTGAAGCAGTGCTACCGCAGGCGGCTGAGGCCATCAAGACTGTCTTAAACGCCTCTCCTGAAGGGCCTTGTTTGGCAGTGGAGAACATGGCCGGCATGGGCCGGCACGTCGGTGCAAAGTTCGACGAACTGGGCCGGATATGAACGCGGTGGACAGTCCCCGATTGAAGATATACCTGGATACACAGCACGCCTTTGCCGCCGAATATGGCCTGACCAATCCCCAGGGGATACAGGGCATGTTGGCCGAATTGGACTCGGGTACTGGCAGCGCTAACGTAGTGGCGGTTCACACCAACGATTCCAAACGGGTCTGCGGTTCCGGAGTGGACCGGCACGACAACATTGGCGATGGCTTCATCGGAGAAGAAGGCTTTGTCGCCATCATGGCTAATCCTGCTTTCGCCGAAGTGCCATTCTTGTTGGAAGTTCCGGGTTTCGAGGGCAAAGGCCCAGATCAGCAGAACATGGATATTCTGAAGAAGATCAGATCGAAGGTTGGGCTTTCCAGTTGATCAATATGACCAACCGGGAGTTCGTGCGGCTCGTGCGCCAAGCGTACCGGGAGATGCCCGACCAGGTGATTCAGGCTCTGGACAACGTGGATGTGGTGGTCGAAGAGTGGCCCGGACCTGACGAGGAAGACCTATTAGGAGGGGAGGGTACTCTTTTCGGACTCTACAGCGGCGTCCCACTGATTGACCGAGAGGGCGGAGACCCAATGTTGCCGGACCGCATCGCCATCTACCGTCAGCCCATCCTGCGCAGTTGTTCCAGCAGGACGGAGGCTGAACACGAGATCAAAGTGACCCTTTGGCATGAGATCGGGCATTATCTGGGCATGAGTGAGGATGACTTGCACCGGCTGGGGTACGGCTAATGACAACCGTGCTTAGCCGAGCCGGATGGGCCATGGGCACCGGGATGGGCATTGGTCTGGCCCCCCTCGCCCCGGCCACCGTGGCTAGCTTAGCCGCAGTACTGCTCTACGGCTTCTCCCCCCTTGATGAAGATTCAATCGGCTTCTTCCTTCTGTGCGGACTGGGGTTCTTGGCCGGGATATGGGCCTGCCAGACTCTGATTACTGAGGCCGACCACGACCCCAAGAGGGCAGTCTGGGACGAGTTCGCCGGGATGTGGATCACCTGCCTGTTCCTGCCCAAGACCTTTCTCTGGCTCGCGGCGGCATTCATCGTGTTCCGTGTGCTGGACATCCTGAAACCGTGGCCGATTCGGCGCTTCGAAGGTCTGCCCGGCGGACTGGGAATCATGGCCGACGACCTAGCGGCTGGGGTGGTTGGGGCAGTCGGATTAAACGTTGTTTACGGGGTGTTTAACTAGGCGGCATTGAACAGCCTGGAACTTTGTCTGCAAAAAACGCGGTTGCTATACGCCCTTGCAGCCGAGCCTGGTTCCATTGCCCGGCAAAAACCCCTATGTTATACTCGGACAAGCATCAACTCGCCCCTTTCTAGCTTCGGCCTAGGCGTCAGACTAGAACAGACGGCGGGGATTTTGCGAGTCACGCCGTCGTCCTGCGGCAGACTCTCGGACGTAACCGGCCAGACCGGCTGGTAAAAGGAAATGTATAGTATATGGTAGAGTCCCTGGAATTACCTGAAGAGCCAACACCGGAAGAACCCCAAGCGACAGAGGCAGCCCCGGTTCCTGCCACAGCTGTTGCTACTGAACCAGCCCCCGCGCCTGAACCCGTTCCCGCCCCGCCCCCTGCACCCCCCGTTCGAGAACATCTCACCATGAAAGCCCTTCTCGAGGCGGGCGTCCACTTCGGGCATCAGACCCGGCGGTGGAACCCCACCATGAAGAAGTACATCTTCACCCAGAGAAACGGCATCCACATCATTGACCTGCAGCAGACCTTGGGCATGATCAACAATGTCTATCAAGAGATGGTGGACCTTGTGTCCCAGGGCGGCAAAGTCCTGTTCGTAGGGACCAAGCGCCAGGCCCAAGAAGTTATCCAGAGTGAAGCCGAACGTTGCGGCATGCTGTACGTGAACCAGCGCTGGCTGGGCGGCACCATGACCAACTTCCAGACCATCCGCACACGTATCAGCTACATGCTGGAACTCCAGCAGAAGCGGGACCAAGGCTATTTCCGGCTCTTGCCCAAGAAAGAAGGAGTAAAGCTCCGGGACACCCTGAACCGCTTGGAGAAGTATTTCACCGGCGTACGGGACATGACTGAAGTCCCTAAAGCCATATTTGTTATCGACATTGGCCGGGAAGACATCTGCATCGCCGAAGCCCAGCGCATGGGCGTTGAGATTTTCGCCATCGTCGACTCAGACTGCGACCCCAACAAGGTTGACCACATCATCCCCGGAAACGACGACGCCGTTCGTTCCATCCGATTGATCACCAACCGCATGGCTTCCGCCGTCCTGGAAGGCCTCGCCCAGCGCGAGGCGTTAGAGCAGGCGCGGATCGAAGAGATGGCCGAAGTGGACGAGTCTCAGTTTATGACCGCCTATGTGTCCTCTGATGACGAAGAAGAAGGTCTTCCGGAGATGGAGGGCCTGGATACAACCACCGTCGCAGAAGTAGCGCCTGTGGCCGCCGCTGCCATAACACCGGTGGCCGAGCCTGAAGTTGAAGAGCCGGACGCAAAAG